>Ga0302299_10000587_pt1 | contig 20180 bp, 20 predicted proteins | sample III_Fen_N3_4_FD_198795 | JGI IMG/M metagenome (GOLD analysis project Ga0302299, IMG submission 198795) | Peat permafrost microbial communities from Stordalen Mire near Abisko, Sweden - III_Fen_N3_4 | ecosystem: Environmental > Terrestrial > Soil > Wetlands > Permafrost | place: Sweden: Abisko... | reverse complement strand
GCGCACGCCGACTCCGACGTCGACATCCAGGAGTTCATGATCGCGCCGATCGGGGCCGAGAGCTTCCGCGAGGCGCTGCGCTGGGGCGCGGAGGTCTACCACGCGCTCAAGTCGGTGCTGAAGAAGGAGGGCCTCGCGACCGGCCTCGGCGACGAGGGCGGCTTCGCCCCCAACCTGCCGAGCAACCGCGCGGCTCTCGACCTCATCGCGAAGGCGGTCGACGCCGCCGGCTACACCCTCGGCACCGACATCGCGCTCGCGCTCGACGTGGCGGCGAGCGAGTTCTACGACGACGGCGCCTACACGTTCGAGGGCAAGGCCACGAGCGCTGAAGAGATGTCGGCCTACTACGCGTCGCTCGTGGCCGACTACCCGATCGTGTCGATCGAGGACCCGCTCAACGAGGACGACTGGAACGGCTGGAAGACCCTCACCGACGCGCTCGGCGCGAAGGTGCAGATCGTCGGCGACGACCTGTTCGTCACCAACCCCGAGCGTCTCGCTCGCGGCATCGAGAGCGACACTGCGAACGCGCTGCTGGTGAAGGTGAACCAGATCGGCTCGCTCACCGAGACGCTCGACGCCGTGGCCATGGCCCACCGCAACGGCTACCGCTGCATGATGAGCCACCGCTCGGGCGAGACCGAGGACGTCACGATCGCCGACCTCGCGGTCGCGACCGACTGCGGCCAGATCAAGACCGGTGCGCCGGCCCGTTCGGAGCGCGTCGCGAAGTACAACCAGCTGCTCCGCATCGAGGAGGAGCTCGACGACGCGGCGCGCTACGCCGGTCGCGGCGCCTTCCCGCGTTTCCAGCCCTGATCGGGGCACACTCGAAGCATGTCGGGGCCGTCTGACCGGGCCGCGGCGCGCCAGAGCGCGCGCCACGGCGCTTCGACGCGCCCCGGTGGTCGCACGGCCACCGCGACGCGCGCACCCCGTGCCACTGCTCGGGGCGCGGCCTCGCCGAGGGCCGCCGTCCAGGGTCGCAGCGCCGCGTCGGGCGCTGCTGCACGAGCCGCGTCGGCCACGGCGTCGCTGCGTCAGCGGCCCAACCTCACCGGACGTGCGGTCGTCCTGGCGACGGCGCTCGCGCTCGTCGTGTTCACCCTGGCCGTGCCCGCCCGCGAGCTCATCTCGCAGCGCCAGCAGATCGCCGCTCTGCAGTCGGCCAACGACGCCCAGGCCGCGCGCGTGCAGTCGCTCCAGGTGCAGCAGCAGCGGCTCGACGACCCGGCGTACATCACCTCGCTCATCCGCGAGCGGCTGCACTACGTGATGCCCGGCGAGGTCGGCTACGTGGTGCTCGACCCGTCGGAGGCTCCCGCGCCCACGACGAAGAAGCCTGTCGCCGCACCGGTCGCGTGGTACTCGACGGTGTGGTCGTCGGTGCGCACCACCGACGCCGCCGGGACGTCGTCGTCGCAGCCGAAGATCACCGTGCGGCCCAACGCTCCGCGATGACCGACGAGACCGCCGCCGGCGACGGTCGGCCGTCGGAGGCCGACCTCGCCGCCGTGCGCCGGCAGCTCGGTCGTGAGCCGCGCGGCGTGCGTCGTGTCGCGCATCGCTGCTGGTGCGGCGACCCCGACGTGGTCGAGACGGAGCCGCGCCTGCCCGACGGCACGCCGTTCCCCACGTTGTTCTACCTGACCTGCCCGCGCGCCACCGGCCTCATCGGCACGCTCGAGGCCGACGGCGTGATGCGCACGATGCAGGACCGCCTCGCCCGCGATCCCGAGCTTGCTGCGGCCTACCAGCGGGCGCACGACGACTACCTCGCGCGGCGGGAGTCGGCGGCGCACGTCGAGGAGATCGCCGGCATCAGCGCCGGCGGCATGCCCACCCGGGTGAAGTGCCTGCACGTGCTGGTGGGCCACGCCCTCGCGGCAGGGCCCGGGGTGAACCCCTTCGGCGACGAGGCCCTGACGATGCTGCCCGACTGGGGCGCCCCGGGGCCGTGCACGCGCGAGGATCCCGCGTGACCGTCGTCGCCGCTGTCGACTGCGGTACCAACGCGATCCGTCTGCTGGTCGCCGACGTGCGCGACGGTGTCCTCACCGATCTCGACCGCCGCATGGAGATCGTGCGCCTCGGCGAGGGCGTCGACGCCACGGGCCGATTGTCCGACGGCGCGCTCGAGCGCACGTTCGCCGCCTGCGAGCGTTACGCGGCGGTGATCCGCGACCTCGGCGCCGAGCGCGTGCGCTTCGTGGCCACGTCGGCCTCGCGCGACGCCGCCAACCGCGACGTCTTCGTGGCCGGAGTCCGCGACCGGATGGGGGTCGAGCCGGAGGTCATCACGGGCGACGAGGAAGCCGCGCTGTCGTTCGCCGGAGCCACGCGCGGGCTGGTCGGCGCGGAGCCGCCGTACCTCGTGGTCGACATCGGCGGAGGATCGACCGAGTTCGTGCTCGGGACGACGTACCCGGTGGCGGCGCGCAGCGTCGATGTCGGCTGCGTGCGGATGACGGAGCGGCACGTGCGCCACGACCCGCCCACGCACGACGAGGTCGCGGGCATCGTGGCCGACGTCGACGCCGCCATCGCGCTGGCCGCCGAGGCGGTGCCGCTGTCGCGGGCGCGCACACTCGTCGGCCTCGCGGGCTCGGTGACCACCGCGGCCGGGATCGCCCTCGAGCTGCCCGAGTACGACTCCGCGCTCATCCACGGCTCGCGCATGTCGGCCGGTCAGGTCGCCGAGGTGAGCGACCGGCTGCTCGGCCTCGACCACGCGCAGCGGACCGCGCTCGCCGTGATGCACCCGGGGCGCGTCGACGTGATCAACGCGGGGGTCCTCGTGCTGCGCCGCATCGTCGTCGCGACCGGGCTGCCCGACGTGCTCGTGTCCGAGCACGACATCCTCGACGGCGTCTGCTGGGCTCTCGCCGAACCCGCCTGACCGTTCGTGTGTGCTGAGCGCGCCGTGTACCCCGCGCTGAGGACACACCAACGGTTCCCCCGTGCTCCGAGGTGTCCAAGGGCACAGGCCCGCAGCGCCGTTCCGGACTGCAGGCCCAGGCAAGGCGTGCCTAACCTGGAGCCATGAGCACCGCGAGCTCGACCCCCGCTCCCACGACCCGTACGCGACCGCCCCGGATCCTCGTCGTGGGCGGCGGCTACGTCGGTCTCTACACGGCCCTGCGCCTGGGCAAGCGCCTGCGCGAGGCGGAGGCGACAGTCACCGTCGTCGACCCGCGGTCGTACATGACCTACCAGCCGTTCCTGCCCGAGGCGGGCGCCGGCTCCATCCAGCCGCGTCACGCCGTGGTGCCCCTGCGCCAGACCCTGCGTGACGCCGAGGTGCTCACCGGCTGGGTGCTCGGCGTCGACCACGCGCGCAAGGTCGCGACGGTGCAGCCGCTCGAGGGCGAGCCCTACGAGGTGCCCTACGACATCCTCGTGATGGCCGTCGGTTCGATCCCGCGCACGCTGCCCATCCCGGGCCTGGCCGAGTGGGCCACCGGCTTCAAGAACGTCGAGGAGGCCATCCAGCTGCGCAACCGCGTGCTCGAGTGCCTCGACATCGCGGAGACCGCGACCGACCCCGCGATCCGCGAGCGCAACCTCACCTTCGTGTTCGTCGGCGGCGGGTACGCCGGCGTCGAGGCGATCGCGGAGACCGAGGACCTCGCCCGCTACGCCACGCGCTACATGCGCAACGTGAAGGCGTCCGACCTGCGCTTCGTGCTCGTCGAGGCCAGCGGCCGCATCCTTCCCGAGGTCGGCGAGGAGCTCGGGCGCTGGACCGTCGAGCAGCTGCGCGAGCGCGGCATCGACATCCGGCTCGACACGCGCCTTGAGTCGACGGTCGAGGGGCACGTCGTGCTCTCGGACGGCGGGCGCATGCTCGCCGACACCGTCGTGTGGACCGCGGGCGTGCGGCCCAACCCGCTGCTCGAGGAGACCGACCTCCCCCTCGACGAGCGCGGTCGTCTCGTGTGCCGCACCGACCTGCGGGTGGACGACGTCGCCGACGCGTGGGGAGCGGGCGACTGCACCGCGGTGGCCGACCTGACCAACCCCGGCACCTACTGCTCGCCGTCGGCGCAGCACGCCGTGCGCCAGGCCAAGCGGCTGGCCGACAACGTCGTTGCGACGCTGCGCGGCGAGCCCACCGTCGACTACCGCCACAAGCACAACGGCTCGGTCGCGTCGCTCGGTCTCTACAAAGGTGTGGCGCAGGTGAAGGGCGTGCGGCTCAAGGGATTCCCGGCCTGGTGGCTGCACCGCACCTACCACATGAGCAAGGTGCCGACCACGCGCCGCAAGGCGCAGGTGCTCGCCGACTGGACCCTCGCGTTCCTCTTCAAGCGCGACGTCACCAGCCTGTGGAGCACCCACGAGCCGTTCCGCGAGTTCGCGGCCGCGGCGTCCGGGGAACCGCGCCGCCGCTGACCACGCCGTCGATGTGTGCGCAGGCGCCGCTCTACCGACGCGTGAGCGCACATCGATGATCATGCGGGACACTGGGGCCGCGCCCTCGTAGCCCAACTGGCAGAGGCACACCGCTTAAAACGGTGTCAGTGCAGGTTCGATCCCTGCCGGGGGCACCAGCCATCCGTCAGGCGGGGGCGCCGAGCACATCCGTGGTCGCGGCTCGATCGTCGTCGACGGCGACGACGCGGCACAGCCACCGCCCGGCGGGCCCGTCGACGGTCACCTCGTCGCCCGGTCGCGAGCCGAGCACGGCCCAGGCGGCCGGCGACTCGCTCGACACGCGCTCGTCGTCGAGGAACGCCTCCACGGGATGGACGGGCCGCAGCCGCACGCGGTTGCCGTCGGGCAGCTCGACGAGGACGCGGCTGCCGAGGCCCACGGTGCCGAGCTCCACCGGTGGCACCGGGGTCGCCGACGCGAGCAGCGCGTCGAGCCGGAGCGCTTCGGCCGTGAGCCTCTCGAACTCGGCCACGTCGCGCTCGTCGCGGCCCGGCGTCGCCAGCAGGGGTCGCAGCAACGGGAGCGACACGGTGCGCATGAGCTCGAGCCGCTCCTCGAGCATCCGGCGTCCGTCGTCGGTGAGAGCGGCGCGCGCGTCGGAGGCGGGGCGGGCGGTCGGCAGGTGTCGAGCATTCATCGCGGGTCTCCTGTGGGGATGGGGATGGGGGCGGGGGAGGGGAGAGCGGTCGGACGGGCGCGGGTAGCGCGCAGGCTGGCCACGACGGCCACCGCCAGCACGCTGACGACGACGCCGAGCGAGAGCAGCGTCGGAACGTGCACGACCTCGATCAGCAGCAGCTTCGCGCCGACCCAGGCGAGCACGACGGCGAGCCCGAGCTTGAGATAGACGAAGCGGTCGACGAGGTCGGCGAGCAGGAAGTACAGGGCGCGCAGGCCCAGGATCGCGAAGGCGTTCGACGTGAAGACGAGGAACGGCTCCTGCGTCACCGCGAACACAGCAGGGATCGAGTCGACCGCGAACACGATGTCGGTCACCTCGATGACGACGAGCACGAGAAGCAGCGGCGTGGCCACGAGCCGGCCGGCCCGCCGCACCACCAGCCGCTGGCCGTCGTACTCGTCCGTGGTGGGCACGAACCGGCGGAACAGGCGCACCGTGCGGCTGTTCCGAGGGTCGCCGTGGCTGTGGCGCGAGCGCAGCATCCGCCACGCGGTCAGCACTAGCACGGCGCCGAACACGTAGAGGATCCACGAGAAGCTCTCGAGCATCGCCGAGCCGGCGGCGATGAACAGCGCTCGTAGCACGAGGGCTCCCACCACACCGAGGAAGAGCACGCGATGCTGGTACTCGCGCGGCACGGCGAACGCCGAGAACACCAGCGCGAAGATGAACACGTTGTCGATCGCCAACGACTTCTCGACGACGAAGCCGGCGACGTACTGGCTGCCGAGGTCGGAGCCGTACACGACCCAGACGACGACGCCGAACCCGATGCCGAGGGCGAGCCACAGCGCGCTCCAGAGCCCCGCCTCGCGCAGCGACACGACGTGGGCGCGACGGTGCGCGACAAGGTCGACCGCGAGCATCGCCAGGATCACGCCGACGACGGCGACCCAGGCCCAGAGGGGGACGTCCACGCGAACCTCCGACTCGTCGGACGCGTGAGCGTCCGATCAGCGAGTCGCAGGTCTCCCACCGCCGCCGAAGCGACCGGATGCGCCGGACCCGGATGGCCGGGACGTGATGACGACGCGTCCGCGAAGGGGTACTCCCCGTGCGATGAATCGATCGTGCGGTAAGGGTCGCCTTACGTCAAGTCGAGGCGTCCCGAGGGTGCTCCGGCGTGCGGACGGTCAGCCGCGCGCCGGGTTCGGCGTCAGCGGCCGTTGATGATGGCCAGCAGGCGAAGGATCTCGAGGTAGAGCCAGATGATCGACGACGCGAGCGCCATGCCGAGCGACCACTGCCAGTTCCGGGGAGCACCCGACGCGATGGCGCGGTCGGCGCTGCCGATGTCGGCGAGCAGCGACCAGCAGGCCAGGCCGACGCCGAGGGCGCACAGAGCCAGGCCCAGCGGGCCGACGCCGTAGAAGCCCCAGCCGTTGCCGACGCCCAACAGCGCCGCGACCACGTTGGCCAGGCCCAGCAGCACGTAGCCGAGCATGACGGCGAAGAACAGCTTGCCGGGCTTGGAGGCCTTCTTGCCGAACGGCGTGGAGTAGACGAGCAAGGTGGAGATCGCGCCGACGACGGTGCCGAGCACGGCCTGCGTGATGAGCGCGAGGTTGACACCGCTGTTCGAGCCGGTGCCGGTGGCGACGGCCATGTGGGTGAACGCGCCCATCATGAGGCCCATGAGGGCCATGTAGCCCAGGGCGAGCGGCGCGCTCACGGGCGAGCGTCGGGCCACCATGAAGCCGGCGACCATGAGCACGATGATCAGGCCGAGGTAGAGGCCGATGCTGCCGGCGAGGTAGATCCAGCCGGGCACCGCGGCGATGATGGCCACGACGAGGCAGGCCGCCGTGGACACCAGGACGTCGGGGAGCTGCAGGGTCGTCGTGGCGCCGGCGGCACCGGTGAGACCACGGTCGGCTGCGGGCGCCTTGTCGAGCGCCTTCTCGACCTCGGCGAGCATCTGGTTGGCCACTGCGGTTTCCTCCATGACGTCCCGGCGCCGGCGACGTCGCCGCCGGCGTCGTACCAGGATAGACGGACGGCGGGGCAGCCGAGGTTCCCCTGAGCCGCGGTGGCGGTCGGGGTGCCGACGAGCGAGGCCCCCGCACCCGGTGGGGTGAGGAGGCCTCGAGGTGCGTGCGTCTCTCGGGGTCAGCCGAGCTTGCGGTGGGCCCGGGCCATGTCGGCCTCGTGGACGATCGCCGTGGCGAAGCCGTGCGAGAGCCCGTGCTCGTCGCGCAGCCAGTTGACCTTCTCGTCGAACCGGGAGAACGCGGGGCCGTCGTCGAGCGCCTGCATCCAGCTCTTGAGGTCCTTGCCCGTCGCCGAGGGAAGGCGCTCGACGAGCTGCTGGTGGGTCTCCTCGGAGTGGCGCATCGTCGGCTCCCGGTGTGCTCGTGTCGGTCGGTGCGAGACACACCGTAGCCCCACCGCCGGGGGCGATGGCAGGTCAACCCCTCGATTGACGGCAACCTCACCGACGCCACCGGGCGGGGGTGCCTAGGCTGCGTCGACATGGACCTCGCCGCGTCGCAGCCGACCACCGCCGGAGAGCGGTTCGACGCCGAGCTGCGGCGCACGGTCGACCGCGTGCGCGGCCTCGCGATCCTCGGTCTCGAGGCGGCGTACGAGCCCGAGCCGAGCCGGGCCGAGGCGGTTCGTGCGCTGGCCCAGCGTCTCGCCGACGACGCCGCCGACCTCGCCGCCGAGGCCCGTCGCGCGCTGCCGGCGCTGGCGCCGCACGCGGCGGGCGACCAGCTCGCGGTGTGCGGGCACGACCTGCGGGCGGCGGCCGAGGGGGCCGACGGCGATGCCGTGCTCGACGCGGCGTCCGACGCGGCGTCCGTGCTCGACGCAGCGTCCGACGCGCTGCTCGAGCTCCGTCGGCGCCTCTGAGCGTCGCGAGCACCTGTCTCAGATGTGTTCACGTCTGAGACAGGCGCTGCCAGATGTGATCACGTCTCGAACATGTGCTTCCGGTTGTGATCACATCTCGACCAGGTGCTCTCCGTCGTGGTCACGTGTCACGCGGTTGGTCAGGGGGCGGGGAGCGCGGGGGTGCTCGCGGCGCACGCCCGCGGCGTCGAGCACCTCGGGGAGCATCGCCTGCGCGCAGGCGGCGTAGCCCCGCGTGGACGGGTGGAACTGGTCGTCGGAGAAGAAGCTGTCGGGGTCGTCGGCGAAGAGCCGACCGAGCATCTCGGCCAGCGGCACCGGGCGTCCGCCCGCCTCGCGGACGCCGAGCGCCTGGGCAGCGGCGAGCTCGCGCGACATCCGGCGCGCGACCTGGCGCAGCGGGGTCGCGAGCGGGCGCACGGTGCCCAGGTCGGGGCAGGTGCCGACGACGACCTCGACGCCGGCCTCGCGCAGCCGGCGTACGGCGTCGGACAGCAGGCGCACGGAGCGCTGCGGCGGCACGAGGTGCGTGACGTCGTTGGCGCCGATGAGGATCACCGCGACGTGGGGCCGCACGGCGAGGATGCGGCTCACCTGGGAGTCGAGGTCGCTGCTGCGGGCCCCGACCACTGCGGTGTTGGTGAGCACGACCGTGCGCCCGGACGCGGCGGCCAGAGCCGTGGCGAGGATTGCGCCGGGGGTGCTCGCGGCGTCGTCGGCGCCGAGGCCGGCCGCACCGGAGTCGCCGAGCACGGCCAGACGCAGCGACGTGCCGCGCGCGGTGTCGATCCCCGCGGGCAGGTAGCGGCCGTCGGCGTAGGGCGGGACGGTGCGCCGCGGGCCGATCGCCCGGCGCGCCAGCCGGGCCTGCACGGCGAGGACGCCGATCGCGGCACCGGCGAGCGCCGTGCCGGCACCGACGAGGCCGCCGCCGCCCTTGGCCGCGGCCACGGCGATGTCGCGGACCCGCTCATCGCGGATCGGCAGCGTCGGCAGGGTGCGGGCCATACCTCCACGGTCGCACACACGGCCGACGCCGGCTCCCGGGTTGCCCCGTTCGTTGTGGTTCCCGCCACCCCGCGTGCTGCTCGGGACACCTCCCGTACTGTCTCGCCCATGCAGTTCTACGACAACGTGGTCGAGCTCATCGGCAACACCCCGCTGGTGCGGCTCTCGTCGGTCACCGCCCATCTCGGCCCCGATGCGCCGACCGTGCTCGCCAAGGTGGAGTACCTCAACCCCGGCGGGTCGGTGAAGGACCGCATCGCCACGCGGATGATCGAGGCGGCCGAGGCCGCGGGGCTGCTCGGGCCTGGGGGCACGATCGTCGAGCCGACCAGCGGGAACACCGGCGTGGGGCTCGCGCTCGTGGCCCAGCGCAAGGGCTACCGCTGCGTGTTCGTGTGCCCCGACAAGGTGAGCCAGGACAAGCAGAACGTGCTCCAGGCGTACGGCGCCGAGGTCGTGGTGTGCCCGACCGCGGTCGACCCGGAGGACCCGCGCTCCTACTACTCGGTGTCCGACCGGCTCGTGCGCGAGATCGACGGCGCCTGGAAGCCCGACCAGTACTCGAACCCGGAGAACCCGCGGTCGCACTACGAGACCACCGGCCCCGAGCTGTGGGCGCAGACCGACGGCCGCATCACGCACTTCGTGGCCGGCGTCGGCACCGGCGGGACGATCAGCGGCACCGGGCGCTACCTCAAGGAGGCCAGCGACGGCCGTGTGCAGGTGATCGGCGCCGACCCCGAGGGCTCGGTCTACAGCGGGGGCACCGGGCGCCCCTACCTGGTCGAGGGCGTGGGCGAGGACTTCTGGCCCGACTGCTACGACCGCACCGTCACCGACGAGATCGTCGCGGTGTCCGACGCCGACTCGTTCCACATGACGCGGCGCCTGGCGCGCGAGGAGGGGCTGCTCGTCGGCGGCTCCTGCGGCATGGCGGTGCAGGCGGCGCTCGAGGTGGCGGCGCGCGCGTCGAGGGACGACGTCATCGTCGTCCTGCTGCCCGACGGCGGACGCGGCTACCTGTCGAAGGTGTTCAACGACGACTGGCTCGCCTCGTACGGCTTCCTGAAGACGTCGGGGGAGCGCACCGTCGGCGACGTGCTGCACTCGAAGTCCGGCGAGCTGCCGCGGCTGGTGCACACGCACCCGCAGGAGACGGTGCGCGAGGCGATCGACATCCTGCGCGAGTACGGCGTCTCGCAGCTGCCGGTCGTCAAGGCCGAGCCGCCGGTGAAGGTCGCGGAGGTCGTCGGCTCGGTGTCCGAGCGCGACCTTCTCGACGCGCTGTTCGCCGGTACCGCGGCGCTCGCCGACCCGGTCGAGCGGCACATGGGCGCGAGCCTGCCCCTGGTCGGCGCGGGTGAGCCGGTGGCCGTCGCGGTCGAGTCGCTCGAGCACGCCGACGCCGTGATCGTCGTCGAGGACGGCCTGCCCACCGGCGTCCTCACCCGCCAGGACCTCCTCGGCTACCTCGCCCGCTGACCGACCCCCAGCTCCCGCATCACTGTCCTCACCCACACTCCGAGGCCCGGATCTGTGGCTAAGGACGGTTATGCGGGGAGCTGGTCAGGTGTCGCGGACGACGGCGCCGCCCTTCATCACGAGCGACGGCGCGGCGAAGGCGGCGAGGTCGTCGGCGAAGGGGTCGGTGTCGACGGCCACGAGGTCGGCGTAGCGGCCCCGCTCGAGCGCGCCCACGCGGTCGTCCCAGCCGAGGCACTCGGCCGCGCGCAGGGTGGCCGCCTGCAGGCCCTGCATCGGCGTGAGCCCATGCCGCACGAGGTAGGGCAGCTGGCGCGCGGAGTCGCGGTGGGGATAGACGCCGGAGTCGGTGCCGTACGCGATGTTCACGCCGGCCGCGACGGCCTTGCGGAAGCCGTCGCGCTGCGCCTGCGTGGTCTCGTCGTTCTTGCGCATCGTCTCGGCGCTCCAGCCGTCGCGCGTGCCGGTCTCCGCGATGTAGTCGCCGTTGTAGATGTCGGCCACGAGCCAGGTGCCGTGCTCGGCCATCAGCGCGATGCCCTCGTCGTCGATGAGCGATCCGTGCTCGATCGAGCGCACGCCGGCGCGCACCGCGCGCTTGATGCCCTCGGCCCCGTGCGCGTGCGCGGCCACGTGGACGTCGTAGAGCGCGGCCTCCTCGACCGCGGCGCGCAGCTGGTCCTCGGTGAGCTCGGGAGCGCCAGGGGAGGTGCCCTCGGTGAGGACGGCGCCGGTGGCGATCACCTTGATGAGCCCGGCGCCGCCGTGGACGAGGCGCCGCACGGCATCGCGGACGTCGTCCACGCCCCGGACCACGGCGTACCGCAGCTCGGTGGGAAGCACCGCGTCGACGTCGGGGGCGAGCCCCGTGATGTCGCCACCGCCGCCGCGCACCGTGACGTACGCACCCGAGCACAGCATGCGCGGCCCGATCACCCAGCCGCGGTCGATGGCGTCGCGGAGGGCGACGTCGGTGAACGCGCGGAACGACCCGACGTCGCGCACGGTCGTCACTCCCGCGAGCAGCGTGTCGCGTGCGTTGCGGACGCCGCTGAGGACGTCGCGCGCCCCCGTCGACATGACCACGCCCGCGTAGCCGTGGCCGTCGTCGAGGTCGCCGATGAGGTGCGCGTGGCAGTCGATGAGCCCGGGCGCCACCCACGACGACGAGCGGTCGACCACGGTCGCGTCGGCGGGGACGTCGCCGCGTGCACGCACGTCGACGACGCGGTCGCCCTCGATTATCAGGTCGCGGCCGTCGAGCACCTCGCCCCGGACGACGTCGACGAGGTGGCCGCACCGAACGACGACCGGTGCGGTGGTGGCGGCGGGGCTGGGCATGTGCGGCTCCTGTCTGGGTGGACGCCGCGACGCTAGCCGACGGCGTACGGAGCCGACGCGAGATCGGCGACTATCGCTCGATCGTCGGCTCGACGTCTACGACGTCAGCCGCGCGCGTGCTGACTCGACGTCGGTGAATCCGCGGATGGACAGGCCCCGGTTGACGCCCGCGGTCTCGAAGAACTGGGCGAGCTCGAGGGTGGCCGGGTCGCTGCCGGCGACGACGGCCTCACGGAAGCGGCCTCGCACGCCGAGGTCGCCGATCGCCGTGATGGAGCCGAACAGATCGACCACGGTGTGGCCGGCATTCATCTCGGTGAGGTCGGTGAGCACGAGCCGGACGTCGTGGCCGAGGCACGACGCGAGCGCGGCCTGCATCGCGCCCCGCAGCTCTGCGCCGTCGACCGGACCGGTGATCGTCAGGAGGACGACGCTGTCCGACTTCTCGGGGTCGCGGACGTGCCAGGCCATCCGGTCCCCTTCCCTCGTCGGCGCCTCCCGGTTCGAGCCGGAACGCCGCGAGTCAATCACGCAGGAGGAGCGCACGCGCTCGCGACAGCAGCTGCTGCCGGCACGCAATCACGCCAGGGCCGCCGCGTGGTCGTCCTGCTGGTCGACCCGACCACTGAGAAGGGCCGCCGCCCGGAGGCGACGACCCTTCTGCTAATCAAGCGCTACAGCGCGGGGAGCGCGATGCCGGTCTCCGCGTGGCAGTCGTAGCCGTGCGGGTTCTTCGTGGGCGCGAGGTACTGCTGGTGGTAGGGCTCGGCGTACCAGAACTCCTGGCCCTCCGCCGACATCACCTCGGTGGTGATGGGGTCGAAACCGCGGGAGCGCAGCTCGGCGTCGTAGGCGGCACGGGTGCGCTGCGCGAGCTCGAGCTGGGCCTCGGTGGTGACGTAGAGGCCCGAGCGGTACTGCGTGCCGCGGTCGTTGCCCTGGCGGTAGCCCTGCGTCGGGTCGTGGTTCTCCCAGAACACCTTGAGCAGGTCGTACGTCGTGACCTTGGCGGGGTCGTAGACGACGACGACGTTCTCGGCGTGGCCGGTGCGCCCGCTGCAGACCTCCTCGTACGTCGGGTTCGGCGTGTAGCCACCCTGGTAGCCGGCAGCGGTGGAGTAGACGCCGGGGATGCGCCAGAAGCGCTTCTCCGCGCCCCAGAAGCAGCCGAGGCCGGCGTACATGACCTCGAAGCCCCCGGGCCAGGGCCCCTCGAGGGGCGTGCCGAGGATCTCGTGGGCGGCGGGCAGGGTGAAGGGGCGCTCGGGGCGGCCGGGGAGGGAGTCCGTCGGCGCGACCATGTGCATCTTCGCGGTGGATCCGAACAGGGCCATGGGTGGTGCACCAGCCTCTCGTGTCGGGGGCGGTCGGCACTGCGTGCAACACCGCGCGGCGTCGTGGAGTTCCCGGGTCCGGGGAACCCACTGTCGCACGGGTGGTGCTACTGCGCCGCACGGCTGTTGCTTACGAATTGCAGAACTCGTCTCATCACCCGGTCGCGCCGTCGATGCGACGGGAATGCGCCGGTAGCGTGACGGCTTCTCACCCTGTGAGAGGCACTCCCGCACCGTCCCCTCGGGGCGGACGACCACCTGGAGCTCACGCATGACCCTCCGTCTGGGCGACATCGCCCCCGACTTCACCGCCGACACCACCGACGGCGAGATCTCGTTCCACGAGTGGAAGGACGGCGCCTGGGCCGTGCTGTTCAGCCACCCGGCCGACTTCACGCCGGTCTGCACGACCGAGCTGGGTCGCACCGCCGCGCTCAACGGCGAGTTCACCGCCCGCAACGTCAAGACGATCGCCGTCTCGGTCGACCCGCTCGACAGCCACAAGGGCTGGGCCGGCGACATCGGCGACGTGGGCGGCACCGACCTCAACTTCCCGATCATCGCCGACCCCGACAAGACCGTGTCGCTCGCCTACGACATGATCCACCCGGGCGAGGGCGACACCTCGACGGTGCGCTCGGTGTTCATCATCGACCCGGCCAACAAGGTGCGTCTGATCCTCACCTACCCCAAGTCGGTCGGCCGCAACTTCGACGAGATCCTCCGCGTCGTCGACGCCCTGCAGCTCACCGACCAGTTCACGGTCGCGACGCCGGTCGACTGGCGCCCCGGCGACCGCGTCGTCGTCTCGCCGACGGTGTCGACCGAGGACGCCCAGGCCACGTTCGCCAACGTCGAGGTCGTGAAGCCCTACCTGCGCTTCGCGGACGCGCCGAACGCCTGACACAGCACGCACGCACGCACGACGACGGGTCCGGCTTCGGCCGGGCCCGTCGTCGTCTGACGAGCGGAGCGCTCAGGCGGCGTCGGCGGCGAGGATCTGCTCGCGAAGGATCTCGCCGTGCCCGGCGTGACAGCCCAGCTCGCGCACGAGGTGCAGAAGCACCCAGCGCAGCGTCACGGGGCTGTGGCGGCTGTGCTCGACGACGACGTCGAGGTCGTGCTCCGCGACCACCGCGTCGGACTCGGCCCAGGCGGCGCGCAGGTCGGCGAGCAGCGCCTCCACGGTGTCGCTGTCCGCGAGCGCGAAGCTCTCGTCCACGGTCTGCGGGATCCCGATCTCGTCGCGGCTGCGGCCGAGCAGGCCCGCCTGGAGCCACACGCGCTCGACGAAGGTGCAGTGCTTCACCAGGCCCGCGAGCGTGGTGAGCGACGGCACCAGCCGACGGCGTGACTGCTCGTCGGTGATCCCCTCCAGAAGGCGGGCCACGGCCTCGCGCTCGTCGGTGAGGAAGGCGAGCAGCTGCGTGCGCTCGTCGGCGAGCTTCACGTCGAACGATCCGGTCATGGGGGCCTCCTGGGTCGATCCTGGTCGTGATCCTCGCGTGAGGGGACGGGACTCGCTGCCGGGTTTGCGCTGCGCCTGCCGTCGGTCACCCCGAGCGGTCGAGCGCCACCACCACGTCCGCGACCGCGAGCAGCGTGGGATCGTGGGTGGCGACCAGCACCGCGCAGCCCTCGCTCGCCGCGCGGTCGAGGGCTGCGGCGACCGCCTCGGTGCCGGCCTCGTCGAGCTGGCTGGTCGGCTCGTCGAGCACCGCGAGGCGCGGCTCGACGACGAGCGCGCGACCGACGGCGACCCGCTGACGCTCGCCGCCGGACAGCTGCAGCACCGGGCGGTGGGCGAGCGGGGTGAGACCGAGCTCGTCGAGCAGCCGCTCCACGAGAGCGTCGTCGTGGGGCAGACCTCGTGCGGTGCGCGCGAGCTCGAGGTTCTCGTGCACGTGCAGCGTCTCGACGAGCGAGCCCGACTGCGTCACGACCGAGACCCCGCGTCGTCGCACGGCGGCCCGCTCGTCGCGCGAGCTGCCGGCGAGGTCGGTGCCGTCGAGGACGACCGTGCCGCTGTCGACCGGCGCGAGGCCGGCGACCGCGCGCAGCAGCGTCGACTTCCCCGACCCCGACCGTCCCGACACGATCGTGACGGCTCCGGCCCGCACGTCGAGGTCGAGGCCGTCGAGCACCGGGACGCCTCCGTACACGACGCCCACGCCGCGCAGCGACGCCACCACAGCGCCGTCGGTGCCGCGCGCGGGCGCGCTGATCGTCGTCGCCGTCTGGAGGGTGCCGGTAGTGGTGCCACGCAGCAGGACGCCCTCGTCGGTGGCGACGGCGACGGCGCCGGACGCCGCGCCCGCGCCGTGGCGCAGCGCGTCGGGCAGGCGCAGCCACCCGCGGTCGTCGACGACGAGCGTCTCCGACGCCGGGTCGCGCGGGTCCCACTGCTCCGAGAGCCGTCCGTCGCGGATCCGCACGACGCGATCGCCGACGCGAGCGGCGCGAGGGTCGTGCGTGACGAGCACGAGGGTGGCGCCGATGTCGGCCACCGCGGCCACGAGGGTGTCGTACACGGCGTCGGCGGCACCGGTGTCGAGCTCGCCGGTGGGCTCGTCGGCGAGGACGACGGTGGGGCGGTGGGCGAGCGCGGCGGCGACGGCGACTCGCTGCGCCTCGCCGCCCGACAGCGTCGCCGGGCTGCGTGCGGCGAGGTGCTCGAGCCCGAGCGTCGCGAGGGAGGCGCGAGCGGCGTCGCGCGCCTCGCGGCGTCGACGTCCGGCCACGCGCAGCTGTAACGCCACATTGTCGACGACGTCGAGCTCGGGGCGCAGCGACCGACGCGCACGCTGGTCGACGAGGCCGAGGTGGTCGCGGCGCAGCGCCGTGCGGATGGCGTCGTCGGCGCGTGCCAGCTCGACGCCGGCCACGCGCACGCTCCCAGCGCTCGGCTGCACCTCGGCGGCGAGGACACCGAGCAGCGTCGACTTGCCAGAACCGTTGGGGCCGTGGACGACGAGGCGCTCGCCCTCGGGCACGCGCAGCGAGAGGCCGCGCAAGGCGGCGACGGCACCGCTCGGCGCCTCGTAGAGGCAGAAGACGTCGTGGCACTCGACGGCCCACCTCGGTGGCGTCGTCATCGCAGGTCCTGCTCGGGCCGCTCGGGCCACGCGGCGCGCAGCGTGCGGGCCGCGACGAGGGCGCACACCGCGAGCGCCACGACGGTGCCGGCGGCGAGCACCGCGGTGGTCCAGGCCGTGCCCACGGCCGGAAGCAGCGGCGGGACGGGTGCGGTGCCGGACGCCGAGAGCGCGACGAGCGTCGACACCGAGCGGGCCAGCAGCAGGCCGGCCGCCGTGCCGAGCACGAGCGCCGGGACGGCCGCCGCCGTGGCGCGCCACCACAGGCTGCGCCGCAGCGTCGAGGTGGCGACGCCGTCGGCCTCCTGCGCGAAGAGCTGGCCGGCGTCGTCGCGACGCTCGCCGAGCACGAGCAGCACGAGCGCCAGAAGGGCGACGACGAGCGACACCAGAGCGGCGGTGAGAAGGAGCGCGGCGGCGCCCTGCGCGACGGCGTCGGACTCGAGCGCCGCGCGGGCGTCGGCCTGCGTGCGCACCACCACCTGGTCGTACGGCGCCGTCGCGAGCGCCGAGCCGAGCGCTGGCGTCATCGAGGCCGAGTCGTCGGTGGCGGCCCAGATCTCGTGCGGCGCACCGGATCCCGGCTCGTGGTCGTCGAGCGTGGCGGCCAGTGACGAGCGCTCGGCCAGCACGAACCGCTGACCGAGGGTGGGGAACCGCGGCAGCGAGCCGACGACGACGGCCGCGACCGAGTCGCCGCCGCCGAGGTCGAGCCGCAGTGTGGTGCCGCGAGACGCCGTCGTCTCGTCGGTGATGACGCGGACGGGCGAGCGCTCGGCGAGACCGGGGCGCACCACGACCAGCGGCCCGGTGAGCGCATAGTCGAGGGTGAGCGACGGGCCGGCCACGGTGATGTCGGCGGTCGTCGACGACCAGCCGGCCCATCCCGACGCACCGGTGGGTGCGCCGAGGACGACCCGTCCGGCCAGCGCCGCGGCGGCGGTGCCGCCCTCGCCGCTGCGGTGCAGCCGCCGTGTGAGGCTCATCGTGTTCTCGCGCATGGTGAGCGCGGTGAGGCGCACCGGTGCGCCGACGTCGGGCACGGTGCCCTCGAGCTCACCGCCGTGCGCGGTGAGCGCCACGCCGCGCTCGCGCCCGTCGGCCGTCGACACCCACGCCACGACCTCGACGTTGCCGGAGTGGTCGGGCGCCCACGACCGCACCGGGATGCGCAGCGCTCCCGGCTCGACGGGGATGCCGCCGACCGGGGGTGCGGTGCCCAACGAGCTGGACACCGCGGCGGCACTCGAGCCGCCGACCGACCGGTCCCAGCGCGAGACCGCGGTGAGCGCGGCACCGTCGACACCGAGCAGTGCCACCGCGTCGCCGCTCGTGGCCGACGTGCGCACGCCCGCGACCCCGCGCACGACGTCGTACGTCGTGGCCGGAAGGGCGGTGGCCGCGCTCAGCGTGACCGGGTCGCTGCCCTGCGGGCCGACTGTGAGGCGTGCGGCGGTGGGCACCTGGAACGCGGCGGTGTCGGCGCTGCCGGCCTGCAGGGTCGCGCGGTAGGCGCCCGCGAACACCACGCTCCCGACGGCGGCGGTCACGAACCCGACGGTGACGACGGTGCGCAGAGGACGGCGAACGCCGCTGGCGGCCGCCAGCCGCAGCGCCACCGCGCCCGACGGGAGATGGCGGCTGGCAGCGCGCGCGATCGGGACCCACACCCGGGCCGCGACGAGCGCGCCCGCCGCGAGGACGAGCACCGGGAGCGCGACCGACAGCGGATCGCCGCCGACCGTGGAGATGCCGACGGCGCCGCGCGCCGCGACGAGCAGCGCCGCACCCGCGCACGCGACGGCACCGAGCTCGACGACGTGCCACGCCGTGGCCTCACGTGCGCGCGGCCACAGCAGCGCCGAGGTCGTGAGCGCGACGGCGAGCACCACGAGCAGGATGAGCCACGGCAGGGCGTCGAGCACCGACGACGCGGCGAGGGCGAGTGCCGGTGGTGCCAGCGGGGTCGCGGACGCCGTGGCCCAGGCGACCGCCCACCCGGCGACCGCGCCGAACACGGCGCCCGCGAGCACGGCGGCCGAGGCTACGAGCAGCGCGAAGCGCGTGACGGCGGCGGTCGAGGCGCCGCGTCGGCGCAGCAGCCCCGCGACCTCGAGGTGCTCGCGGCGCAGGCCGACGGCGGCCACCAGCACGAAACCGAGCGCGAGCACGGCCGACGTGCCGCCGAGCAGCGCGAAGCGCCCGCGCGACGCGGAGGCACGCGCGTCCTCGCGCACCAGCGCGTCGTCGGGCACCGCGAGTCTCAGGGCACGCACGTGCAGCGAGAGGTCGTCATCGACCTGGCGTGAGAGGTCGGCGTAGGCCGGGACGCCCAGCGACGCGACGCGGGCGGGATCGAGCGGCGCGACCCAGCCGACGCCGCGCGGGAACTGCGCGAGCCCCTGCAGCTGCTGCATCGTGGCGGCGTCGGAGCCCAGCAGGAGGACGGCGGCGGGCCCGGGGTCGAACGTGCCGGGCAGCAGCAGCGCATCGGTGCGCACGCCGGTGCCCACGACGACGAGGCCGAGCGAGTCGCTGAGGCGCGGGGCCGGCCCCGGACCGGTGAGCAGCACCTCGCAGCGCGCGGGCGTGCACGAGGCCGGCAGCCGCCCCGACGTGACGCGCACCTGCGAGGCGAGCCCGTCGGACGCCGCGAGGCGGTAAGTGGCACCGGTGCTGTCGGCGATCTCGCCGAAGATCATCTGCCGCACGGCGGGCGAGGCGGTGAGCCGGCCGAGGCCGGCGCGGACGAGCGTGTCGACGCTGCGCTCCTGCGCCGGATCCCGCGACCCGCCGTAAGCCGCGATCACGGTGCGCTCGCCGGGCGGCAGCGCCTCCACGGCGGTCGACAGTGCGCGAGCGGCGACGACGCGAGCGGTCGCGGCCGACACCACCGGTAGGGCGAGCGCCAGCGCGACACCGGTGGCGACCAGCGCCCACCGACCCGGGTGGTGGCGCAGCCGGGCGAGGGTCAGGTCGCCGACCGCTCCCACGTGCCACCTCCGACCGCGCGTTCCTGAACAACGTAGTAACCGGATACTTGAGTCGAACGGTTAGTTGAACGACGATAGCCCCACACGTCGTCATCCGGGAGGGGTCCGTGGCCAACCATCTCGTGTCGGGGCAGCTCGTGCCCGACGCGGTGTCGGGCCACGTCGCCCTCGAGCTGTGCAACACCCGTGCCGGATGGCGCGCGGACTCCCCGCGCGAGTACCTCGTGTCGTACGACGCGCTCGCGGTGTGGGCCGGCGACAACGGCCTCATGTCGGCGCGCGAGGTACGCGCCCTGCGGCGCGAGGCCCGCGCCCATCCCCGCCTGGCGGCGCAGGCCGTCGACGACGCGATCGCGCTGCGCGAGGCGTGGTATGCCGTGGCCACCGCACCCTGGGAGGCGCGGGCGTTCCCCCGCGCATCGCTCGACGCCGTGGGTTCCTTCGCCGCCGACGCGCTGGCCGTCTCCACCCTCGTGCCCGACGACGACGGCCGCGTGCGGGCCGACGGCGGCGACCCGCGCAGCGCGGGGCTGCTCGTTCCCGTGCACCGGGCGGCGCTGGCGGCGTACGACGTGCTCTCCACGGGCGACGTCGCGCACGTCGGGCGGTGCACCGGGAAGGGCTGCGGCTGGCTGTTCTACGACCCGGGCCATCGCCGGCACTGGTGCATCATGGCGCTCTGCGGCAACCGCGCGAAGGCTCGCGCGTTCGCCGCCCGGCGCCGCGTCCCGGCCTAGTCAGGCGGCTGCGAGCGAACGCCGAACCCCGACCGTGGCTGGGCTCGGGCCTACTCCCGCTCGATCCTTCGCAGTCCCTGCGCCGGCGTCCACCACTCGACGACGAGCAACGTCGCCGCCTCGTCGAGGTGGGTGTGCGCGACCTCCCCGATGTCGGCGCGGAAGGCATCGCCCTCGGGGCCGTCTGTCAGCGGCCCGACGAGGACGGCGCGCCC
>Ga0302299_10000586_pt1 | contig 20200 bp, 14 predicted proteins | sample III_Fen_N3_4_FD_198795 | JGI IMG/M metagenome (GOLD analysis project Ga0302299, IMG submission 198795) | Peat permafrost microbial communities from Stordalen Mire near Abisko, Sweden - III_Fen_N3_4 | ecosystem: Environmental > Terrestrial > Soil > Wetlands > Permafrost | place: Sweden: Abisko... | reverse complement strand
GGGCCGCCCGTCGGCACCCGTCTGCCCACGCCAGGCGACCACGACGACCCGCGCGCGACCGTCGCCCGCCTCGAGGCGCAACGACAGCGCGGCTCGCGAACCGGCCCCTGCCATGGCGGCCCGCAATCGCTCCGCGTCGGCAGGCAGCAGCAGCGAGGGAAGGCTGTCGGCGTCGACCAATGTGCCCGGCGCGATCCCCGTGATCCTGTAGAGCTCGTCCGACCAGGTCGCCTCGCCACTCTCGGGATCGACCTCCCAGGAACCGATCCCGCCGATGGACGCGGCATCGGCGAGGAGAGCCTCGCTCCGCCGCAGCCGGTCCTCCTCGCGCTCGAGGGCAGCGATCGCCGTTCGCCTCCCCGCGAGCGAAGCCGAGACGAGCGTCCCGATCAGCCCCGTCGCCACGAGGCTCGCCTGCAGCCCCAGGATATCGGCTGTGTCGGGCGTGGCGGGCAGGGTGAAGGCCAGGAACGCCGTGGCGGCCATCACGGCAGCCACGAGGGCGGCCATGAGCCGTTCGTAGCGGACGGCCATCCACGCGATCGGGATGACCCACAGCGCGGAGAACACGCCGCTCTGCCCGGTATGCAGCGCGAACACCCCAGCGGAGGCGATCACCGTGCCGACGCTGACCGCGAAGATGACGGGGATCTCCGTCGGCGCGACCTTGCGGCGAGGCACCGCCAGGGTCCCCGTGGCTCGGTTGACGACGAGCAGCACGAGCGGCAGCAGCGTGGCGAGGGTCGTCACGTCGCTCATCCACCAGAGGAACCACAGCTTGGCGGCGTCGACACCGGCCGCGTTGGTCGCGACGGCGAGGGCCGCGGCGATGGTCGCGCCCGCCACGGCCACGGCCAGGCTCACCGCCACCAGCAGGAGCGCATCCTCGCCGCGCTCGAACTTGAGGAACAGGCGGCGGAGCACGACGGCGGCGATCGCCGCCTCGACCACCGTTGGCAGGGCGAACACGAGGATCGCGCCAGTGTCCGAGCCGGCGAGCAGCCAGCCGCCGAACAGCTCCACGGACAGCACGAGGGGCCACCAGCGGAGCCCGCCGGAGACCATGATCCCGACCGCGACGACGAGCGGCGGATACCAGGGCGCCAGACCGTCGACGCGGGGCAACGGCAAGGCCACGAGAGCGGCGACCGCGTACGCGACCAGCCAGACGAGCACCTTGGCCCTCGGCCGGTCGAGCACGATCCTGTTTCCCTCGCGAGCGGCTAGCCCCCTGCGGCCATTCTGCGGTCTCCGGCCGCCGTTCCGCACCCCCCACGGATGGGGTGGGTGTCAGGCCCCGGCGGGGACGATGCGGCCGTCCGGGGCGATCTCGGCGCGGCGGCGGGCAGCGGCGCGGTCGGCGGCGCCCGGGACTTGGTCGCGGGCGTGGTAGCTGCTCCGCACGAGCGGGCCGCTCTCAACGTGCTTGAAACCCATCGCGACGGCGGCGTCGCGCATCTCGGCGAACTCGTCGGGATGGTAGTAGCGCTCGAGCGGCAGGTGCTGGGCGGTCGGCCGCAGGTACTGGCCGATCGTGAGGATGTCGCAGTCCACCAGGCGCAACGCCTCGAACGCCTCGGTCATCTCGTCGCGGGTCTCGCCCAGGCCGACCATCAGGCTCGACTTGGTGTGGACGTCGTTGCCGTACTCGCGGGCGTACACCTTCGCGCGCTCGAGCACCGACAGCGTCCGGTCCCAGCGGGCGCGCTTGCGCACGGGCTTCTGGAGTCGCCGCACGGTCTCGAGATTGTGGTTGAGGATGTCCGGCCCCGCGAGCATCACGTCGCGCAGGGGGGCCTCCTCGCCGTTGAAGTCCGGGATCAGGACCTCGACGCCCATCCCCGGGCAGCGGCTCCGCAGCTCGCGGATGGTGGCCGCGAATGCACCAGCCCCGCCGTCGGGCAGATCGTCACGCGCGACGCTCGTGACCACAACGTGCTCGAGACCCATGTACGCGATGGCCTCGGCGACGCGGCGCGGCTCGTCGTCGTCGAACCAGGTGGGCTTGCCGGTCTTGATGGCGCAGAACCCGCAGGCGCGCGTGCAGACGTCACCGAGGATCATCACCGTGGCCGTGCGCTGGTCCCAGCACTCGCCGAGGTTGGGGCACATGGCCTCCTGGCAGACCGTGTTGAGGTTCAGCCCGCCCAGCCGCCGGCGCAGGTCCTGATAGGTGTCGCCCGCGGGCATCTTGGCGCGGATCCACTCGGGGTGACGCCGGATGCCGACCGCCGCCGGCGTTGTCCCGAGGTCGGCCCCGAATTCCATGCCGCCGCCCATCGCGATCGTCGGCGGGAGGGCGGGGGCGTGGGGATGGGTGCCGGCGGGATTGATGACCGGCAGCTCTCGGCTCATGGCTAGTAGACCGCCGTCTCGGGGCCGACAGCCTCGAGCCATGCCTTGATGTCGCGCAGGAGCCCCGCGCCCGCCGCGCCGTCATTGGCCCGGTGGTCGATGCCCAGCACCATGTTCATCACCGGCCGGATGGCGATGACGTCGCCGTCCGGCGTGCTCACCACGACCGCCCGCTTGGTGATCGCCTCCATCGTGACGATGCCCACCTCGGGGACGTTGAGGATGGGCATCACCAGATTCGTGCCGAGGTACCCGGTGTTGTCCACGGTGAAGGTGCCGCCGCCGAAGTCGTCGAGGCGCAGCTTGTTGGCGCGCGCCCGGTTGGCGAGGTCCGTGATGGCGGCGTTCAGCCCGTGAATGGAGAGCTGGTCCGCGTCGTGGACGACCGGGACGATGAGCCCGTCGCCCATGGCCACCGCCACGCCGATGTTGACCCGGCGCTTGGCGAGGAGCCCCTGGTCGGTCCAGTGGGCGTTGAACGAGGGGTTGCGCTTGAGGGCCTCGGCGCTCGCCTTGACCACGAACGGGACGTAGCTGAGGCCCATCCCCTCCTTCGCCTGGTACGCCCGCTTCTCGCGTTCGCGCAGGGCGACGAGACGCGTGACGTCCACCTCGACCTGGAGGTACGCGTGGGGCGCCGCGAGGGCGCGGGTCATCTGCGCGGCGATCCCCTTGCGCATCTGGCTCATCGGGACGAGGACCTCGTCCGCGCCGGGCGGGAACGCGATCGGGGCGCCGGCGCGCGGCTTGGGGGCGGGCGCGGACGGGGCGGCGGATGCTGCGGCCTGCGGTGATGCGGCTCCGGACGATGCGGACGTGACCGGGCCGGCGGGCGCGACGAGGACGGGCGACGCCGCGCCCGTGCGGATCGCCTCGACGCGGGCGAGGACGTCCTCCCGCGTGATGCGGCCACCGCCGCCGGTGCCCTCGACCTGCGACGGCTCGAGCCCATGCTCGCGGAGCAGGCGGCGCACGGCCGGGGTCATGCGCGCGTTCGCGTCCCCGACCTCGTCGATGGCGGCCGGGGCCGGCGCGCTGACGATCATCGTGCGCGGCGCGGCCGCGGCTGGGGCCGGGGTGCCTGCGGCGCTCGCCGGTGCCGCTGTGCCGGTGGAGGCCGCGGGTGCGGCGGAGGTCGCCATGGCGGCGGCGGGCGTCGCATCGGCTGCTGCGGTGCTCGCGGCGGCGGGCGCGTCGCCGGCGTTCGCGGGCGCGTCGCCGGCGTCGTCGGCGGTGTCGATGATGGCGATCTCGGCGTTGTTCGGGACGACGGCGCCCTCGGGCGCGAGAATCTCGCGCAGCGTCCCGGCGAACGGCGAGGGGACCTCGGCGTTCACCTTGTCGGTGATCACCTCGAGCAGCGGCTCGTATTTCGCGACGGCGTCGCCGGGCTGCTTGAGCCACCGGCCGATGGTGCCCTCCGCGACGCTCTCGCCGAGCTGGGGCATCGTCACCTTGGCCACTGAGCAGTTCCTCCGGTAGATCGCCCGGCCTGGGACGCGGGCGTGCTTGGGCGGCCCTAGTGTTGCGCATCCTGCGCGGTTGTGCCGCCGATGCGGGCGCGATAAGCGGGTGCCGCCATGCTCTGCGCATGGATGACGTCGCGATCGGCAGAAGGGTTCGGACCGTGCGCCTGCGGCTGCGCCTCCGTCAGGAGGATGTCGCCGCCCGCGCCGGCGTGAGCCAGGACACGGTCTCGCGCATCGAGCGGGGTCGGCTGTCGGCCCTGCAGCTCCGGACGGTTCGGGCTGTCCTCCAGGCGATCGAGATGGAGCTGCGCATCAACCCCTCCTGGCGCGGCGGCGAGTTGGACTGGCTCATGGACGAGGACCACGCGGTCGCGGTCGGTGGCGTCGCCGAGCTTCTCGAGGGGCTCGGCTGGGTGACTGGGGCTGAAGTGTCGTTCGCGGTCTACGGTGAGCGGGGGTCAATCGACTTGGTCGCGTGGCATCCGGGGACGCGAGTGCTGCTCATCATCGAGGTGAAGACGAGCCTCATCTCAGCCGAGGAGACGCTGCGCCGGCACGACACCAAGGTGCGCCTCGCGGCCCGGATCGTCGAGGAGCGGTTTGGCTGGCGGCCATCGGCGGTGGCTCGCATGCTGGTCCTCCCCGACGCCTCGACGCCCCGGCGACAGGTCGCCCGCCACACCGCCGTGCTGGCTCGCGCCTATCCGCTGCGGGGCTCGACCGCGAGAGCATGGCTGGCGCAGCCGAGCGGGGCCGCTGCCCTGCTGATCTTCCTGTCACGCTCGCCCCGGGAGCGTCGTGGGCGCGAGCCTGTCAGGCCGAGGCGAGTCCGGCTGGCCGGTGCGGCGAGGATCGCTGCCCAGGGACGCTCCGCGGGCGTAGGTGGCAGCCCGAGCGGTCGGACCCGCGCCAAGCACGCGCCGGAGGCGTAGGCGGGGGCGAATCCGGCGCACCGGTCATGTATCACGCTCATCATGCGTAGGTGAGAGCAGCAGGGTGCGGCCTATCCCGCCGCGACGTACCGGTCGAACGCGCGGGCCAGCAGCGCCTCGACGTCGGCCGCCAGATCGTCCGGCAGCGCCTTGAAGTTGAACGCCGACGCCCCGGTCTTGCGCGCAAGAAGCCCGGGCGTGCACCCGTCGAGCAGGTCGGGCCAGGTGTGCACCGGCAGCAGGAACAGCGAGACGTGCTTTGCCGCCGGCTTCACGAACGCGAACCAGTCGTGGGCCCTCGCGCCGGGGCGTCGCAGCGTCGGCAGGTTGTAGATGGTCGCGCGCTCGAGACGACCCTCGTACGGCGCCAGCATCGCGCGCAGCCGCGCCTCGACGGCCGCGAGGTCGTCCGCCACGGCCATCAGTAGGCCGCCAGCTTGCGGATGGCGTCCACGATCTTCGAGGGGCTCAGCATGAACCAGTCCTCCAGCACGTGGTTGTACGGCATGGCGGGCGTGTCCGGCCCGGCAATCCGCGAGACCGGCCCGTCGAGGTAGTCGAACGCCTCCTCGGCGACGATCGCTGCGATCTCGGCCCCGTACCCGCCGAACTTGTTGTCCTCGTACGCCACGAGGCACTTGCCGGTCTTGCGCACGGACTCGAGCAGCGTCTCGCGGTCGAGCGGGCGCAGCGTGCGGAGGTCCACGACCTCGCAGTCGATCCCCTCCCCGGCCACCCGCTCAGCAGCCTCGAGCGCGTAGTGGACCATCAGCCCGTAGGCGATCACGCTCAGCCGCCGACCCGGCCGACGCACGACCGCGCGCCCGAGGGGCACGGTGTACTCCCCGTCCGGCACATCGCCGCGCACCGAGCGGTAGAGCTTCTTGTGCTCGAGGTAGAGCACGGGGTCCTCGTCGCGGACCGCGGAGCGCAGGAGGCCCTTGGCGTCGTACGGCGTGGACGGAACGACGGTCTTGATCCCCGGGATGTGCGTGAAGAACGCCTCGATCGACTGCGAGTGGTAGAGCGCGCCGTGGACGCCGCCGCCGTACGGTGCGCGGATCACCATGGGCACCGTCGCACCGCCGATGGTGCGGTAGCGCATCCGCGCCGCCTCGGAGACGATCTGGTTGAACGCGGGGAAGATGAAGTCGGCGAACTGGATCTCGGCGATCGGCCGGAGACCGTTGAGCGCGGCGCCGATGGACGTGCCGATGATCTGGGACTCCGTCAGGGGCGTGTCGATGACCCGCTCGTCGCCGAACTCCGCCCACAGCCCGTCGGTCGCGAGGAAGACCCCGCCCTTCTTGCCCACGTCCTCGCCCATGACGATGACGCTCGGGTCGCGGCGCATCTCGTCGGCCATGCCGTCGCGGATCGCCTCGATGAACGTGCGAACGGCCATCAGCGTGCGCCTCCGCCCGGCGCGGGGTGCCAGGGCGGTGGCGGCTCGCTCGCGTCAGGGTCGGCGAAGACGTGGTCGATGCCAGTGAAGGGGTCCGGGTCGGGCTCGCCCTCGGCGAACGCCGTCGCGTCCTCGACCGCCACCGCGACATCGCCGGCGATCTCCATCTCGGCAACGTCGTCGAGCAGGCCGGCGTCGCGCAGCTGCGCCCGGAAGATCGGCAGCGGGTCGTGCGAACGGCCCTCGGCGAGCTCGGTCTCGGAGCGGTATTTGGTCTGCTGGTCGTCCGACGAGTGGCCGGTCAGGCGCGTCACCTTGGCCTCGATGAGGCTCGGGCCCTCGCCGCGACGCGCCCGCTCCACTGCCTCACGGGAGGCCGCGTAGCATGCGAGCACGTCCGTCCCGTCCACCACGACGCCCGGGATCCCGTAGCCGGACGCCCGCATCGCCACGTCGCGGACGGAGAGCTCCTTCTCGGCCGGGACCGAGATGGCGTACCCGTTGTTCTCCACCACGAACACGAACGGCAGCCGGTGGATCGCCGCGAAGTTGAGCGCCTCGTGGACGTCGCCCTGGTTGCTGCTCCCCTCGCCCATGATCGCCATCGCCACCTGGTCGAGCCTGCGGATGCGCGACGCGAGCGCGATGCCCGTGGCGTGGAGGATCTGCGTGGCGACCGGTGACGACACCGACACCACGTGGTGGCCCGGGTGGCCGTAGTGGCCGGGCATCTGGCGCCCGCCGGAGCTCGGGTCCGACGCCCGGGCGAACTGCGCCAGCATCAGCTCGCGCGGCGTCATGCCGGCGACAAGGCAGGTCGCGATGGAGCGGTAGAACGGCGCCACCCAGTCGTGGTCTCGGCGGAGCGGCCAGGCGATGCCGACCTGGGCGCCCTCATGGCCCTGGCCGCTGATCACGAACGGCGCGCGGCCCGAGCGGTTGAGCACCCACATGCGCTCGTCGACGGCACGCGCGAGCGCCATGGTGCGGTACATGGCGACCAGATCCGCGTCGACGAGGCCGTACGCCGCCGCGAGCTCGCTCGCCGCCGCGCCGCCGACCTGCTCGGCCTCCGTCATCGCCCCTCCGGCTTCGACTACCGCCCGCGCGTCCGCTAGAAGTTGATCGACCGCCCGTCGACCGCCATCGCCGTCTCGCCGAGGATCTCAGAGAGCGTCGGGTGGGCGTGGGTCGCCCCGCCGATCTCCCACGGCGTCGCCTCGAGGAACAGCGCGACCGACGCCTCGCCGATGAGGTCGGTCGCGTGCGGGCCGATGAGGTGCACGCCGAGCGTCTCGTCGGTCTCGGCGTGGCCGATGATCTTGGCGAAGCCCTCGTACTCCCCGCCGATGATCGCCTTGCCCACCGCCTGGAACGGGACCTTGCCGATCTTGACCGGGATCCCCTGCGCCTCGCACTGCTGCTCGGTCAGGCCCACCGAGGCGATCTCGGGTCGGCAGTACGTGGCGCGCGGCTGCTTCACGTAGTCCATCGGGTGGACGTCGCTCTCGCCGGCGATGACGTGGGCCGCGATGATCCCCTCGTGCGCCGCGGTGTGCGCCAGCTGGAGCCCCCCGACGATGTCGCCGATGGCGTAGAGGTGCGCCTCGCGCGTGCGCATGCGGCCGTCGACCTTCACGATGCCGCGCTCGACCTCAGCCGCGGTGGTCTCGAGGCCCACGTCCTCCACATTGGTCGCCCGACCAGCCGCGACGAGCAGCATGTCGGCGGTGATCTCCTCGGCCGCGCCGCCATCGGGGCCGACCGTGATGCGCACGTCGTCGTCGCCCGCCACGACCGACGCCGCGTCGAACCGGGCGCTCGTGATCACCTTGATGCCGCGTCGGGTGAGGCTGCGCTCGAGCTCCTTGGACACGTCGCGGTCCTCGAGCGGGACGACTGCCGGCAGGTACTCGAGCAGGGTCACGGTCGAGCCGAGGTCGTGGTACAGCGAGGCGAACTCGACGCCCACGGCGCCCGCGCCGATCACGATGACCCGCCCTGGGAGCGTGTCCATCTTGAGCACGTCGTCGCTCGTCACGACGCGGCGGCCGTCGGGCGTGATCCCGGGCAGCGACTTCACGCGCGAGCCCGTGGCGAGGATGACGTCGGTCGCCTCGAGGATCACCTCGGTGCCGTCCGCGCCCTTGACGCGGACCTTGTGGGCGCCGTCGAGCCGGCCGCGGCCCTCGATCCACGTCACGTTGTACTTCTTGACGAGCGAGCCCAGGCCCTTCCACATCCGGTTGACGACCATGTCCCGGCGCTGGGCGACCTTGGCGTAGTCGATGACGGCGTCGCCCGGCAGGTTCACGCCGAAGTCGGCCGCGTGGGCGACGCGCTGGGCGACGGCCGCCGACTCGAGCAGGGCCTTGGTGGGGATGCACCCGCGGTGGAGGCACGTCCCGCCGATCTTGCCCTCGTCCACGAGCGCGACCCGCAGGCCGAGCTGGGACGCTCGGAACGCCGCGGCATAGCCGCCGGTCCCCGCACCGAGGACCACGAGGTCGAACGAGTTGGACGAGCCGACGGCCATGGCTTTGGGCTTCTCCGCAGGGCGCAGGATGGATCGGGCGGCAACGCGCCACGTATCAGGACGACGACCGCGATCCTACACCGCGACGCGCGGCGGCCGAGTCTGCCGTCGTTCTTCGGCCTCGATCGCACTCCGCGAATGTCGCGCCGGCAAGGTCCTGCTCGCCCGGGGTCGGCCTGCAACCCGGCAGGTACCCGCGGCGGCGCCCTGCCGTCGTTTCGTCGCCTCACAGGTCACAGTGCGACCGCCCGACGGCCCCGATCGCGTCTCGACGCGTCGCATCGTGCCCCGTGAGGTTCCACGGCGACGCTCGAGCGGCATGGTGTGTACCTGCTGGGTTGCGGGCCAACGCTGGGGGCGAGACGGCGAGGGGCGAGGATAGGCGCGAGTCGCGGGGGCAAACGAAAAGCGGGCTGCTCGCGCAGCCCGCTTCGATCGCGTCGGAGATCAGCCGCCCCGCTGGGAGCGGAAGCAGTCCGAGCAGTACACAGGCTTTCCATTGGTCGGGCGGAACGGAACCTTCGCCTCACGACCGCAGCTGCTGCAGGTCGCGGTGAACATCTCGCGCGGACCGCTGCTGCGGTTGCCGAAGCCACCACCACCGCCACCGCCGCCGTAGCCGCCGGCGGAATAGCCGCCGCCACCGCCGTACCCGGAGTCATAGCCGCCGCCGCCAGCGCTCGCGTACGAGCCGCCGCCGAAGCTGCTGTCGCCACCCGACCGGGCGGCTTTGCGGCTCGCACGACATGACGGGCAACGCCGAGGCTCCGTGAAACCCTTCTCGGCGTAGAAGGCCTGTTCGCGCTCCGTGAATGCGAACTCCATCCCACAGTCGGAACAGGACAGGTTCTTGTCGGCCACGTGCCGATCTCCTCCAGATGTCGCCGCTTCTAGACCGGGCCCTCGAGTGATTCCGGAGGAGACCAAGTTGTCGTGCGCGCGAACGAGAAATGAGCAGTGCGCGGCGACCGCGCGAGCGCACTCTACCCCCTAACCGCGAGCGTGGCGATACCCATTTTTCGGGGCCGAAACGCGGTTGCCGAGACCCGTGGTGGAGGGTCGGCGGACACGGTTCTATGCCGGAACGTCGAACTCCCGATGGGCTCCCTCGAGGTACGCCGACACCTCCGACGACTGCCGGTCTGCGTCCCAGCCGAGCACCTCTCCGGTGATCGCCGCCACCCTCGGAGCCATCGACTCGCCGCGGTCGCGGAGCGTCATGGCGAGGCGCATCCGGCGGGACAGGACATCGTCGAGCGACATCGCGAGCTCGCGCTCGGCGGCGTACGCCACCTCCGCCTCGAGGAACGGTTGCCCGGGGACCAGCTGACGCACCAGGTCGCGCTCGCGGCCCAGCGCCAGCACGTCCACTGCCTGCACGCCGTGGCGGTCCACCAGCGACGTCGCCGCGTCCTCGTCCATGCCGGGCTCGCGGGCCAGGCGCGCGGCGAGCGCATCGAGCTCCGGGCGCGGCGCAGCGCCCACGAGCAACAGCTCGGACGTGCCCGAGGGCCGGTCCTTGGCGTCGTCGCCCAGCACCGCGTCGATCGCGTCGCGGGCCATCAGGCGGTACGTCGTGTACTTGCCGCCGCTGATCCGCACCAGGCCCCGGTCCTCGACCGCCACCTTGTGCTCGCGCGACACCTTGACCGTGGAGCTCGCGCCCGACGGCGCGATGAGCGGCCGCAACCCGGCGTACGTGCCGACGATGTCGTCCCTGGTCACGTTGGCGTCGAACGCGCCGTTGAGGGCTGAGAGGATCTTGTCGACCTCGGGGCTGCTGGCAGAGGGCCGGTCCACTGGGCCCGTGAACGGGTCGTCCGTCGTGCCGATGACCCAGTGGCGAGGCCACGGGACCATGAAGGCCACCTTGCCGGGCACGCGGATGGTCACGCCGGTCTTGGCCTCGACCCGCTCGCGCGGGATGATGATGTGGCTGCCCCGCGACGGGAGCACGTTGAACGTGGACTTGTCCGAGCCGAAGGGCCGGTCGGGCTTGGAGCCCCACACGCCCGTGGCGTCAAGCACCATGCCTGCGCGGACGTCGAACTCGGCACCCGTCAGCTGGTCGAGCACGGTGGCGCCGGCGAGGCGCTCGCCGTCCCGAATGGCCTTGACCGCTTTGACCCGGGTCACGGCGAGCCCGCCCTCGCGCTTGGCCGTCAGGAGCACCGCGAGCGTGTACCGCGCGTCGTCCTCCGTGCCGTCCGAGTAGAGCATCGCGCCCTGGAGACCATCGCGGTGGAGTCCCGGCGCCAGCTCGAGCGCCCCCTCGATCGAGAGGTGGTGGTGGCGGCCGCCCTTCTTGGCCGAGCCCAGCAGGTCGTAGAGGACCATGCCCGACTGGAAGAACGAGCGGGTGACGACCGGGCGGCCGTACAGCGGGAACAGGAACCTCTCGAGGCGCACGAGGTGCGGCGCCAGCTCCAGCAGCCGGGCGCGCTCGTGGAGGGCCTCGCGGACCAGGCCGACGTGGAACTGCTCGAGGTAGCGCAGGCCGCCGTGGATGAGGCGCGACGAGCGCGACGAGGTGCCGACGGCGATGTCGTCCTGCTCGATGAGCGCGGCCCGGAGCCCGCGGCTCGCGGCGTCGAGGAGGGCGCCGCAGCCGACGATCCCGCCGCCGACGATGAGGACGTCCCAGGTCTCGCGGCCAAGCTGCTCGAGGTCGGCACCCCGGGCGGCGAGCGGAGGACGGGACGCGGCGTGCGGCTGGTCAGACATGGCGGAGGGCCTCAGGTACTCGGCGCACGGAGGATGCGCCACAGGACGACCGCGGTGCCGAGGACGAGCACCACGATCAGGAGGGGGGTGTGGAACACGACCGACTGGGCGTCTCGCGGCAGGACGGCCGTGAGCGCCGCGGCCGCGAGGACGGCGACGACGACAATGGCGGCGACGAGGAGGACCTCGCGGGCGCCGGGCTGGCGGGACGACGCAGGGCGGGGGTCGGGCGCGGGGTCAGCCACGGTCGGCCTCGAGCGGAATGCCGATCGGCGCCACGAGGATTCGGCCGGCGAGCGCCCGACCGAGTTTGGTCTGCAGCCCGAGCTTGGGTCGGTGGAAGGTGATGGTCAGGTCGGCGCGGACGACGGGGTCCGACGGCTCGCCCGAGGTGAGGTCGAGAGCGGTGGGCGTGTCCACGGCCAGCACCGGCGTGCCGGCGTCTCGGGCGCGCTGGATGAGCTCGACCGCGGAGCGCACGGGTTCGCGGAGCCGGCCCCGCACCCCGGTGCCGAGGAGCGCGTCCACGATGATCCCGGCCTTGTCGATCCCCTGCCCCAGGATCGCCACGTCGCGGGCGACGGGCGCGTGGATGCACGTGACGCCTTCGAGCCCGTCGAGCTTCTTCCAGTTGCGGGCCGAGTCCGGGGTGCCCGGGCGCTCGACGCCCGACACGAGGACCGCGATCACGGGCACGCCCCACGCCGCGAGACGCCGCGCCGCGACAAAGCCGTCACCGCCGTTGTTGCCGGGGCCGCCGAAGATCAGCACGGGCCTGCCCTCGCGGGCGTTGTGCGCGAGCAGGGCGCGCGCGGCGGCCGCGACGGCGGTGCCGGCGTGCTCCATCAGCCGCTCGCCCGGGATGCCCAGCGCCTGGGCCTTGCGGTCCGAGCCGGTCATGGCCTGGGCGGAGATTGCGCCTCGCGCGGCGGCACCGGCCCATCGCATCTCCAGCTCGTCGAGCGAGAGCGTGGCGAGGGCGGGGTCGTCGCCGGGGAGGGGCATGATCCGGGAAGGCACGCCTGAAAGGGTACCGTGCCGGGCGGGCAGGGTCCTGTGCCGGGAGTCGCGGGGAGGCCCGGTGGAGTCCCGGGACGAGGGGCCACACGAGACGCCGGCGCGGGCCGGGCGGCCTCCTGGCCCTGCCCGACCCGCGCAGACCTCCTCGCAGCGAGGCCGCGAGTCCTCGCCGCTGGATCTGGTGGCTCAGGGCCCGAGCGGCGTCGTCCGGTCCGACACGAACCGGTCGAGCAGCACGGTCCCCGACATCCCCTTGGCCAGGCCGGTTGACGGGCCGAGCCAGACCGCGGCGATGGTGGACGCGCTGGTGTCCATGGCGCTGAGCGTGGTGCTCGACCCGTTCACCACCAGACTCGCCGTGGCGGACCTCGCCGAGACCCAGGCGACCTCGATCGAGGCTGCCGTGCTCCCGGTGGCGACCCAGCCGCTCGACGAGCTGCCCCCCCGGCGGGCGACCCTGAGGCGGACCTGAGACGCGCCCGACGAGGAGCGCGAGACCTGCACCTCCAGCACGGCGGTGCCGCCAGCGGATCGCGCCGTGAAGAGGTCGACCACGCTGCCCTGGGGCAGCGTCAGGGCCGACGCGGTCATCGAGAATCGTGCTCGGTAGGCCGTCGCCGCGCTCGTCAGGGTGGCTCCCACGTACGCGGGTGATGACCCGCTGACGGTCGCCGCGAGCCCGAGCCTGCCGCCCATGGCCGCCTGGGTGCTGACGGCCAGTTGCGACGCGCCGGTCACCGAGGTCCAGGCCGCCGTCGTGCCGGCCTCGAACCCGTCTGCGAACAGCGCATCCGACGGCGTGACCTCCACGGCGACCGAGGCGGTCGCGCCCCAGTTCCCCGCCGCGTCGCGGGCGCGGAGCCACAGCACGTGCTCCCCGTAGCCCAAGCCGGAGGTCGAGAGCGTCCCCGCGATCATCTCCGAGGGGCTCGTGAAGGACCCGTCGGCGGCGGTCATGGCGTTGCCGCGACCCGGACCCGGGTCAGGACCCTCGAACCATTCTGCGGCGGAGATCGCGGACGGTCCGCCCGGGCTCGACGGGTCCGCGGCGATGGCCGAGAGCGTGACCGACGCTGCGCCCAGGCTCGTGGTCGGATAGGTGGCCGCACTGCGGACGACCGGCCCGACCGTGTCGATCGGCGTCGGAGTCGGCGTCGGTGTTGGGGTCGGCGTCGGAGTTGGGGCGGGCGTTGGCGTCGGGGCTGGGGTTGGCGTGGGCGGCGGCGGAAGTGTCGGCGTCGGGGTCGGTGTTGGGGTCGGGGTCGGGGTCGGCGTCGGGGTCGGCGTCGGGGTCGGCGTCGGGGTCGGTGTTGGGCTCGGCGTCGGCGCAGGCGTCGGGGTCGGCGTTGGGGTCGGGTTCGCGGCGAGCCACTGATAGGCCGCGAGCACGTCGATCCGCCCACTGCCGAATGTGTTGTCCGGGCCGGCAGCGCCGAGGTCGAGCGCGGTGGCGGTCAGCGCGGCGCGGAGCTGGGCGATCGTGGCGGACGGGTACGCGCTGCGCAGGAGCGCCAGTGCCCCGCTCACGCCCGGGGCGGAGAACGAGGTGCCGGCGACAGTGGTGTACAGCCCGTACAGATCCGTCGTGAGGACGCCCACGCCCGGCGCCACGACATCGGGGAACGTGGCGGGAGCGGATCGCCCGCAGGACGTCGGGCCGCGGCTGCTGAAGCTCGCGGCGACCCCCGCGTTGTCGACCGTGCCCACCGCGAAGGCGTCAGGGTTGTTCGCCGGACTGGCGTCCGACGGCGTGCCGGGGCCGAAGTTGCCCGCGGCGAAGACCGGCACGATGCCCGCGGCCGTGAGCGCGGCGAGGTCCGGCTCGAACGCGAGCGAGCATCCGGTCGACGCCAGCGTCCAGGAGTTGTTCACGATCTGCGGGGCGTCGGCCGTCGCGGGGTTGCCATCCGGGTCGAGCACCCACTGGTAGGCGAGGTGGATCGAGCTCAGGCTCGCCGTGCCCGCGTCGTTGAAGATCTTGGCGGCGATCCACCGTGCGCCCGGGGCGATCCCGATGCTGGTCCCGCCCGCGGATCCGCCGAGGACCAGGCCCATGACCTGCGTGCCGTGGCCCGTGAGGTCGGTCGGGGTCGTCGGGTGCTGCCCGTACGGGTCGTACCAGCTGTCCGCGCCGCCCCGATAGGACGCGGCGAGGTCCGGGTGGGTCGAGTCCACGCCGGAGTCGAGGCTCGCCACCACCACGCCGGCGCCCGTGTCCCCGAGGGCCCACACGGACGGTGCGTTGACGAGCGCCACATTGGCCTCGACCGGCGCCGTGACCGCTGGCGCGACCGGCGTCGCGCGGGGCGCCTGCACCGTGCTGTCAAGGGTGATCGAGGCGACCTCGGGTCGTGCGAGGAGTTCGGGGATCACCGCCGGGCTGACCCGGGCCGCGACCCCGTCGATGATCCAGAGCGGGCGGATCGCGAGCGCGGCGCCCCTCGCCTGGCGAGCGACGAGCAGGCGGAGCAGGCCGAACTGGTGGAGGGCAGCATGCGCGCGCAGGCCGCGCACAACGGCGCTGCCCCGGCCGCCGGACGAGCCCACGAGCGTGCGCACGTCGACTGCGTCGCGCAGGGTCACGATCACGGGCACGAGGGTGTCGGGCGCGGCGCCACGCGACGCGGCCGCCACGGCCGGGTCCAGGAACGCCGAGTCATGCCGCGGCGGGACGACGCCGGCGCTGGCCGGCGCGCCGGTGGAGAGGGCGAGGACGAGGGCGCCGGCCGCCAGCGCGGCGCCCCGGCGCGTCGAGCGTCTCACGACTCGGCCCGCGCCCGTGCCAGCCCGGGGACCGCAGCGTCCACGGCCAGCCGCCGACGCCGCGCGAGACCGCGGCGCGCAAGAGCGCCTGTGGCGAGGACCGCGAAGAGGAGCGCGGCCAGGAGCGATGCCGGGGTGGCGATCGGGGCGAGCGGCCGGTCCGAGACGAGCACCGCATGGGGGGCCGCGGGCGCCGGCGCGACCGACCACGGCAGCGCTGCCACAGTGTCGGCCATCCCGGATCGCGAGATCGCGACCTCGACCCGCCATGGGCCGGTCTCGCCCAGCGTCAGGTCGTTGACGAGGTAGCGGCCCTTCGCCGTCGGCGACGGCGTCACGGTCTGCTCGGCGCCCGACGGCGCGACGAGGCGCACCAGAACCGACGTGATGGGCGCCGGGGCAGGCCTGCGGGTCTCGAGGACGGCGAGATCGAGGAAGTTCGGCCCGGGTCGATCCGGGCGGATCGCCACGGTGACCAAGAGGTCGTCGGCCTGGGCCGCGGCCGGCACGACGGCGACGGCTGCGGGCTCGGGCTCGAACTGCGGCCCGAGGGCGGGGGCGCTCGACCCCATCACGGCGGCTGCCAGCACGACGCCCATGGCGGCGACGGCCTCGAGGGCGAGCGTTCGGCGCATGGCTGCGCTCGACGGGATCAGACGCGCGGTGAACGGCGCGACCGCCAGGAGGCGGGCTCGCAGGTGCGGGTGCAGCGCCGCCGCATTGGCCCCTCCCAGAAGGACCGCGAGGGCTGCGATCGCCGTCTTGGCGAGCAGGGCGCGGCCATAAGTGGTCAGCAGCAGTGCATCGACCGAGGCGATCAGCTGACCGCCGAGATACAGGCCCGTCACGGCCAGGGCGGCGAGCGCCGGGGCCGCCACGCGCCAGAATCGGCCGAGGACGGCTCGGGCGAGAACGCGATCGACGCCCCGGGACCGCACGAGCGGTCCGACGGCAATGGCGAGCGCCGCCAAGCCGCCGGCCCACGCCAGCATGGCTGTGAGGTGCACGGTGAGCGCGGCCCATCGCCACGGTGTCTGGGCTCCATCGCCGGTGCCGACGTGGCCGGTCACAGCCACCACGCCTGCCGCCAGCCCGAGCACCGCCAGCGTCACGAGCGGGCCCACGCGGTGGGCTGCACTGCCGCGGCCCGAGGCGAACGCCACGAGCACCACCAGGAGGATGGCGCCCTGCGCGAACCAGGCGATGCCGAAGGTCGAGGCGAGCAGCGATGCCGGCGAGACGCCAACAGCCCCGGCGACCTGGAGGATGAGCAGCGCGGCGTGGGCCGCGAGGCCGCCCGCGGCCGTCAGGGCCGCAAGGCGAACGAGCCGCCGACGAAGGCCGTCGGCTGCGACCGCTGAACGAGGCGTCACGAGCGAGCGCAGGCTGGCGAGGACCAGCAGGCTTCCGCAGGCGGCCGCGAGCAAGCCCAGGTCGAGCCATCTCGCCAGCACCTCGAATGGGTTCGTGGCGACGGCCGTCTGGCCGGCAGCCGCGGGAGCCGGGGCGCCCACGCCGAACACCACGGCCCCGGTGGTCACGTGGAGGTCCTGCTCGTCGATCACCTGCCAGGCGAGGCGGTACGCGCCGGAGCCCACGTGCGGCAGGGTGACGATGAGCGCGGCGGCGTTCGAGGGGTCTGCTGCCGCGGACGCCCCGTCGAGCACCGCGCCCGTCGCGTCGATGAGCTCGACCCAGGCGAGCTGCGGGCTCACCGCCTCGGAGAACACCATGCGGATCTGGCCGGGTGCCGCGGTCAGCGACACGCCGTCAGCCGGATCCACCAGCACGAGCGTCGCGTGGGCCATCGCGGGTGCCGCCCCGATGCCGAGGACGAGTGTCAGGGCCGTCAGGACGGCGAGGACCGCCCGCCGCGGCCCACGAGCCGGGTTGCGCCTGGTCATGTCGTGGCCGCCCTACCGCGCGATCACGTGGTCGATGTGGAGGTCGCCGAACGCGATCGTCAGCGACGCCCCGCGCTTCACGACGCCCGAGGTGTTGCGGTAGAGGAGGAAGTACGTCTGGCCGGCGGTGAGCACCGAGTGCTCGCTCATCTGCGCGGCCGAGTTGACGAGGAGGTTCGTGCCGTCGGGGTGCATGACGGGCAGGTTGTTGACGCTGTTCATCATGGCGCTCGCCTTCTCCGAGTCGAGCACGACGAAGCGCAGCTCGACGAGCCCGCCGTCGGCGGTGACGGCGACCTGCGTGACGCGGATCCCCCACTTCGCCTCGATGTCCGCGCTCAGCGGGACGGGGGCGAGCGTCGTGGATCCGCCTCGCAGGAACCCGGTCGTCAGGACGACCAGGGCGATCCCGGCGGCGGCGACCAGGACCACGAGGGCCTGGCCGAGGAAGTTGCGGCGGTTCGAGGTGCGGCTGAGGCCCGAGGATGTCGCGGTCATCTGGCGCTCTCCGGAGTAGATCGGGTGGATTGGGGCTGGGGCCGCCCGCGAGGCGGACGACCCCAGCTCGGGGGCGCGGTTACGGACCGATCAACGGCGACGTGCTGTGCTTGGCGCTGAAGGCGTCGAAGTACTCGAGGGTCGCGTTGCCGACCGCGTTGCCGCCTGAGGTCACCGAGCCCATCCGGACGGCTGCCACCGAGCTTGCGCTGGCGGTCAGCGTCTGGGACGAGACGCCGCTGATGTACAGGACGACGTTCCCGCTCGCGGTCCAGGTGACCTCGAGGTACTTGGTGCCGGACCCGAGGTTGACCCAGGCGGCGTTGGCAGCGGTCCCGACCTGCAGCTGGACCTGCGGGGTCCCGGCGTTGAGCCGGTACCGGACGTGGAACGCCACGGTGCCGAAGGTGTTGCTCGTGGCGGCCTGGAGGATGTCCTGACCGGCCGAGGTGTTGCCGTTGGGGTTGAAGTAGAACCGGGCGTCGAGTGTGGGAGTCGTGAACCCGAAGTTCCGCTGGACGTAGTTGGTGTTGTTGCCCTGGGCCTGGAGGCCCCGGGTGCCCACGACGGCTGCTCCCGCTGTCACGTTGAGGCGGGAGGTCGTGTTCGTGGAGCGACTTGACCAGGCGTTGGTGTTTCCGGCCTCGAAGCCGTCGGCGAAGATCTGGTCAGCGGTGACCGTCAGCGTCGCGGTGCGGACGCCGTTGGCGCCGGTGCTCCAGTTGCCCGCGGCGTCGCGGATGCGGACGCGCACGGTGTACGTGCCCGCGGCCAGAGCGCTGGTCGGGATGGTCGCCCCGAGGCCGGCGAACGAGGTGCCGGTTCCGGGCGTGATGTTCGTGGAGCCCATCCACCACTCACCGCCGACCACACCGCTGCCGGTGCCGTCGGTGGCGCCATTCACGGCGAGCGCAACGCTGGCCGTGGCCTGGGCGATGGAGCTGGGCGTGAGCGTGATGCCGGAGAACGTGGGCGGCGTGTGGTCGATCGTCAGGGTGGCGGTCGAGGTCGTGCCCCAGTTGCCGGCTGCGTCGCGCGCCCGGACGATCACCGTGTGCGTGCCCTGGCTCAGGGCGGCAACGGTGGCGGCCGGGATGGTGCCGTTGATCGCCGAGGTCGGCGCGGCCGTGGCGGCCGTCATCGCGATGCCCGTCCCGGTGGCGCCGAGGCTGTCGATGAACAGCTCGCCGCCGCCGATGTTGGACAGCACGCCGCCGTGGAGCGAGTCCGTGCCGGTGGCAGAGACCGCGACAGACTGGCTCCCGGCGATTGCCGGGCTGAGGGTCACGCCGCTCGTGGCTGGGCCGGTCTTGTCGATCACCAGGGTGGTGGTCGCGGTCGCGCCCCAGTTGCCCGCGGCGTCGCGGCCGTGGACGTAGATCGTGTGCGCGCCCTCGGGCATCGCCGCGATGTTGATCAGGTCGACGGCGGCGTACACCGCCTCGCTCGTGCTGCTGAAGGAGCCGTCCACCGGGAGCATCGACCCGCCGGTGCCGTTGGCCCCGACCGTGTCGACGAAGTACTCCGCGGCGGTGACCGTCGAGGCACCCGTCGTGAGCTCGCTGATCGTGGCGTCGATGCGGACGTAGAACGCGCCGCCGGAGCTGATCTGGACGCCGAGCGTCCCGTTGTTCGGGTTCGGCTGCGCGGCGACGCCCGACACGGACGGCCCGGTCTTGTCGAGGCTCAGGCTGATGGTCCCGAAGGGGCCCCAGTTGCCCAGGGCGTCCTGCGCCCGGACGTTGACGGCGTGGGTGCCCTGCGTGAGTGCAGCGATCGTGGCCGCAGGGATGGTCGAAGTGATGCTCTCGGTGCTTGCGGGCACGCCCAGCGGCGTGATCGCGACGGCCGTGCCGCCGTCGATGTTGTACTCGGCCGCGATCACATCCTGGCCGCCGGTGGCCACGTCGCTCGCGGTGGCGCCGAGCGCCACGTTGACCGACCCGTTCGTCGGGGTGGGCACGAGGCTCAGCCCGTTGATCGCCGGGCCCTTCTTGTCGAGGTTCAGGACTGCGGACGCAGGTGCGCCCCAGCCGTTCGCATCGTGGGCCTGGACGTAGAACGTGTGATTGCCGCTCGCGAGCGTGGTCAGGTCAGCGCACGGCGCGCTGGCCCCGGAGACCGGGATCACCACGCTGATGCTGGTCAGGGAGCCCGAGATTGGGCAGCCGGTGCCATCGGCGCCGAGGGCGTCGACGAAGTACTCGGCCTGGTCGGGCGTGCCGGAGACCGTGGCGGTCAGCGTGACGGGCGCGCTCCCGTTGCTCGGGTTCGGGGCCAGGGTCACGCCGCTGGTGGTGGGACCCGTGGCGCCGCCCGTGCCGCCGGTGATGCTGAGGAAGGTCAGCATGCCGCCGAACGCAACCGGGGTGAACGCCGGGTTCGGGTTGGCCGGCGTCGCGAGGGTTCCCCTGTTGGACAGCAGGTTCGCCTCGTCGTAGATCGCCCACTGGGCGTTCGCCGGCGGTGCGGCCGGGATGGACACGAGGGTGTCGAGGGTGCCGCCCGTCGGGACGGTCTCGGCGACGACTCGCGTCACGTTGGCTTCCGGGCGTCCGTCCCGGGCGACGATCGACTGGTGCAGGCCGAGCAGA
>Ga0302299_10000585_pt1 | contig 20222 bp, 14 predicted proteins | sample III_Fen_N3_4_FD_198795 | JGI IMG/M metagenome (GOLD analysis project Ga0302299, IMG submission 198795) | Peat permafrost microbial communities from Stordalen Mire near Abisko, Sweden - III_Fen_N3_4 | ecosystem: Environmental > Terrestrial > Soil > Wetlands > Permafrost | place: Sweden: Abisko... | reverse complement strand
GCAACAGCCTCGATCACGACCGGGGGTGACCTACTTGCGGACCGAGCGGCCGAGGGCCGCCGGCATCACGGCGATGCAGGTGATCTGCTTCTGGTTCTTGCCCCAGCTCGCCTCGACGGGCTTGAAGTACGCCGTCTTCGCCTTCTTGAGATCGTCGGGCTTGAGCGCCGTCTTCGCCTTCTCCAGGCACTGGGTGGCGGCCTCGGTGCCGACCGCCTGGTCGCCCGGGAACTTGTCGCTGCCGGTGGCGGTGAACGTGTGGAAGACCTCGGCGTCGTGGTTCGACGTGCAGGGCAGGATCGTGACGTCGCCGACGGACGTCGCCGTGGCCCACTTCTTGATGCACTCGCCGACCTTGAGGCTGGTCACCGGGACGCTGCCCTCGCGGACCACCTTGCCGCTCGCGTCGCGCGCCTCGGGCTGGGTGTTCTCGAAGATCGTGTAGGCGGACCCCGCGCCCCACAGGGCGGCGAGGACGATCCCGAGGACGGCCAGCGGGGCGCCCCGGCGACGGCCGCCCCGGCAGCGCACCAGCGCGACCAGCCCGAGGACCAGCGCCAGGCCGGTACCGCCGCCCAGCACGCCGAGCATGATCCACCGGCCGAGGTCCTTCTCGAGCAGGACCGCGACGAGGGCCGGGATGCCGGCGATCGCACCGAGCACCAGGCTGACGGCCGCGAGCTTGCTGAACGGTCGCGGCCCGGGGGCCTTCGGCGGCGGGGCGGCCGCGGACAGCGGCGTCCCCCACTGCAGCGGCGGGTTGTCGGCCGGCGCCTCGGGAAGGGGGCCGTCGAAGGAGCGGTGCCGGGACGGGTCCTGCTGGCGCGGGTCCGGCGCGGGCGGCGGCGGGAGCGGCTGCTCGTACGGGCTCGGCGCCTGCTGCTGGGGCTGGTAGGGCTGCTGGGGCTGCTGGTAGGGCGCCTGCTGCGGCGGGGCGCCCTGGAGGTAGCCCGGCTGGGGCGGCGGCTGGTAGTCGTACGGGTTCTGCGGCGGGCCGGCTGGCTGCGCGTACGGCTGCTGCTGCGGGGGCTGCTGGGGCTGGACGTACGGCTGCTGGGGCTGCTGCTCGTACGGCTGCGGCTGGTAGCCCGGCTGCTGCCCAGGCTGCTGGTACTGCGGCTGCGGCGGCTGGGCGTACTGCGGCTGCGGCTGGACGTGGGGCTGCGGCGCAGGGTCGTCCTGCGCCTGCGGGTAGGGCTGCGACGGCTGCACGTAGGGCTGAGGAGGCTGACCCGGCTGCTGATACGCGTCGTCCGGCTGCGGGAACGGCGAGCCCGAGGGCGCCGGGGACGGTGCCCGGCCAGGAGGTGGGCCGCCCTCCTCCCGGTGGGGCTCGGTTGTCATGGAGGAGACGGTAGCGACCAGATCCTCCGCTGGGCAGTGTTCCGGGTGCCGAGAACCAGGACAGGACTAGAATTGAGCGGAACAGACTCAACTTCTGGGTCGTTGCGACGATCAGCAGCGACAACCCTCGTCGAAGGAACTGGTCCATGGATCTCAAGCTCACCACCCGTAGCCAGGAAGCGATGGCTGCGGCGGTGCGCCGGGCGTCGACCGACGGTCACCCCCAGGTCGAGCCCGCGCACCTGCTGGCCGCCCTGCTGGAGCAGCCGGACGGCGTCGCGCCGGCCGTCCTGCGCGCCGTCGGGGTCGACGTCCGCGAGCTCGCCGCCCGCACCGAGGCGGCCCTGGCGGCCATGCCCCGGGCCAGCGGCAGCTCGGTGAGCTCGCCCAACCTCGGCCGCGCGACCTACCAGGCGCTCACGGCCGCCGGTGACGTCGCCCGCGACCTGGGTGACGAGTACGTCTCCACCGAGCACCTGCTCATCGGCCTGGCCGGCGGTGGCGCGTCGGGCCGCGGCTCGACCGGCCCGGTCGCGGAGTCGCTGACGGCGGCCGGGGCGACGCGGGAGGCCCTGCTGGGCGCGCTGCCCGGCGTCCGCGGGTCCGCCCGCGTCACCACCCCCGACCCGGAGGGCACCTTCAACGCCCTGGAGAAGTACGGCAACGACCTCACCGCGCTCGCCCGCGAGGGCAAGCTCGACCCGGTGATCGGCCGGGACGCCGAGATCCGTCGCGTCGTCCAGGTGCTCAGCCGGCGGACCAAGAACAACCCGGTCCTCATCGGCGAGCCCGGCGTCGGCAAGACGGCCGTCGTCGAGGGGCTCGCCCAGCGGATCGTCGCGGGCGACGTGCCCGAGTCGCTGCGCGGCAAGCGGCTGATCTCGCTCGACCTCGGTGCGATGGTCGCCGGCGCGAAGTACCGCGGCGAGTTCGAGGAGCGGCTGAAGGCCGTCCTGGAGGAGATCAAGTCGTCGGAGGGGCAGGTCGTCACCTTCCTCGACGAGCTGCACACCGTCGTCGGCGCCGGCGCCACCGGCGAGGGGGCGATGGACGCGGGCAACATGCTCAAGCCGATGCTCGCCCGCGGCGAGCTGCGGCTGGTCGGCGCGACCACGCTCGACGAGTACCGGCAGCACATCGAGAAGGACGCCGCCCTGGAGCGCCGCTTCCAGCAGGTGTTCGTCGGCGAGCCGAGCGTGGAGGACACGGTCGGCATCCTGCGCGGGCTCAAGGAGCGGTACGAGGCGCACCACAAGGTGGCCATCGCGGACGCCGCGCTGGTCGCCGCCGCGACCCTGTCGCACCGGTACATCAGCGGCCGCCAGCTGCCCGACAAGGCGATCGACCTCGTCGACGAGGCGGCGTCGCGGCTCCGGATGGAGATCGACTCCTCGCCGGAGGAGATCGACACCCTCCGCCGCCTGGTCGACCGGATGAAGATGGAGGAGATGGCCCTCGCCCGTGAGGACGACCCGGCCTCCCGCGCCCGGCTGGAGAAGCTGCGCGCCGACCTCGCCGACCGCTCCGAGCAGCTCGCCGCGCTCAACGTGCGGTGGGAGGCCGAGAAGGCCGGGCTGAACCGGGTCGGCGAGCTCAAGGAGCGCCTCGACGCGCTGCGCAGCCAGGCGGACCGGCTGCAGCGCGACGGCGACCTCGGCGCCGCGTCGCGCATCCTCTACGGCGAGATGCCCGCCATCGAGAAGGAGCTGGCCGAGGCCCAGGCGGCCGAGCGCCAGGCCTCGGCGGCCGGTCCCGCGGCCCAGCCGACCATGGTCAAGGACGAGGTCGGCCCCGACGACATCGCCGACGTCGTCTCCGCGTGGACGGGCATCCCTGCCGGCCGGCTGCTCGAGGGCGAGACGGCGAAGCTGCTGCGGATGGAGGAGGTCCTCGGCGAGCGGCTGATCGGCCAGCGGACCGCCGTCCGGGCCGTGTCGGACGCCGTCCGGCGCGCCCGCGCGGGCATCTCGGACCCGGACCGACCGACCGGCTCGTTCCTCTTCCTCGGCCCGACCGGCGTCGGCAAGACGGAGCTGGCCAAGGCCCTGGCGGACTTCCTGTTCGACGACGAGCGGGCCATGGTCCGCATCGACATGAGCGAGTACGGCGAGAAGCACTCCGTCTCGCGGCTCGTCGGCGCGCCCCCCGGCTACGTGGGCTACGAGGAGGGCGGCCAGCTCACTGAGGCCGTCCGGCGCCGGCCGTACTCGGTCGTGCTGCTCGACGAGGTGGAGAAGGCCCACCCCGAGGTCTTCGACGTCCTGCTGCAGGTGCTGGACGACGGCCGCCTCACCGACGGGCAGGGCCGCACCGTCGACTTCCGCTCGACGATCCTCGTGCTCACCTCGAACCTCGGGTCGCAGTTCCTCGTCGACCCGACGCTCTCCCAGGAGGCGAAGAACGACGCCGTGATGGTCGCCGTCCGGGTGGCCTTCAAGCCGGAGTTCCTCAACCGGCTCGACGACGTCGTGATCTTCGACCCGCTGGGCACCGAGGAGCTGTCGCGGATCGTGGAGCTGCAGGTGGCGGCGCTGGCGCGGCGCCTGGCCGACCGGCGGCTCGTCCTCGACGTCACCCCGGCCGCCCGGGAGTGGCTCGCGCTGACCGGGTTCGACCCGGCCTACGGCGCGCGGCCGCTGCGCCGGCTGGTCCAGCGGGAGATCGGTGACCGGTTGGCCCGGGCGCTGCTCGCGGGCGAGGTGCGGGACGGCGACGCGGTCGTCGTCGACACCGCGACGACGGACGGCGTGCCGGGGGCCGGGTCGGGCGGCGGGCTGGTCCTGCGCCGGGCGGAGTCCACGGCCACGGCCTGACGCTGCTCCGACGGCCGGGCGCCGGCCGCACCGGCGGGCGGGTCCGGACGGGCTCGGGTTACGGTCGGGTGTGACCGTGATCCGACCCGTCCGGCTGGACGATGCCGAGGCGCTGGCCGACCTGGTGCGCACCGACCGCGCATTCCTCGCCCCCTGGGAGCCCGCCCGCGATGACGACTTCTTCACCGTCGAGGGGCAGCGGGCCGTGCTGGCGCAGCAGCTGGTCGAGCACCGCCAGGGCGTGACCGTGCCGTACGTCGTGCTCGGCCCCGCCGGGGCGGTCGCGGGGCGGATCACGCTGAGCCGGATCGTCCGGGGTGCGTTCTGGTCCGCCGGCCTGGGCTACTGGGTCAGCGAGGCTGCCGGCGGGCGCGGGCTGGCCACGGCGGCGGTGGGGGAGCTCAAGCGGGTGGCGTTCGAGGAGCTGGGCCTGCACCGGATCGAGGCCGGGACCCTGCTGCACAACGTGCGGTCGCAGCGGGTGCTGGAGCGCAACGGCTTCGAGCGGTACGGGACGGCGCCCGCCTACCTGCGGATCGCCGGGCGCTGGCAGGACCACGCCCTGTTCCAGGTCGTGACTCCGGACTGGGGCTGATCGTGGGCGGGACGCGGCCCGCGGGGCCGAGGCGGCTCCCCTCCAGAACAACCGCCTCGCCCCCCGCGGGCTTGGCGTCGAGCCTGCCGGGAGCCACCCGTCCGCAGCAGAGTGCAACTACTCGGCAGGCTGTACTGTACCGGTTCGCCTCACCATCAGTCACCGTCTGAACGCGAGTAGTCACTCATCGACGGTGTCTGGCGCCGCTCGGCATGGCGCCGCGCCTTGGCCCGGTTGCCGCACACCGCCATCGAGCACCAGCGGCGCCGCCGCCGGGGGTCGGCGAACAGCCAGCCGCACCCCACCCCGGGGCAGGCGCGCACGCAGGCGAGGAGTGACGAGGTGACCAGTTGCTCGGCGGCCGTCGCCACCGCGTGCAGGGCGAGGCGGGCGGGGTCTGCGCCCGCCGGGTCGTTGCGGTCGAGGGCCAGGACCCAGCGGGCCGCGCCGTCCGCGGTCGGCTCCAGCCGGGACGCGGACCGGGCGGCCGCCGCGTCGCGCGACAGCAGTCGCCAGTCGCCGTCCGCGGCGGTGCCCAGGGCGCACCGGTAGAGCGCCTCCCGCAGTGCCAGCGCGTCGCGCAGGGCGTCGGCGTCGGCGTCGGCCTCGCCGTCGGGGTCGGCCTCGGGCCAGGGCGCCAGGCCGGCGTCCGCCGCCCACAGTGCGAGAGCGCCCGGTGAGGTGAGGTACTCCTTCGGCCGGGCGGAACCCCAACCGGCGCGGGTGTTGCAGAAGTCCAGGGCGGGGTGGCCGCCGACGGCGTCCGGCAGGGGCACGCCGCGGACGAGGTGCGACGACATCCACCACCTCCGTCGCTCGTGCCGGCCCACGATCTAACCAGTGACTGCTACTTTACCGGTTACTGCCGATCCTGCCGTGGAGGCGCCGGTGTCCGTGCCGCTGCTCGTCGAGCTGCTGCTGCGCCGCGCCCGCCACGCCGGGACGCGCTGGTTGCTCGTGGGGCTGGCGGTCGCGCTGGCGGGCCTGCCCCTGGTGATCTCGCCGGCGGTCGCCCGGACTACGGCCGCCGCGGCCCTGCGGCGTGGGGTGGACGAGCTGCCCGCCGGTCGGCGGAGCGTGATCGTCTCGTACAGCGGGTTGCCGGACGCCGCCGCGCAGGTCCGGGTGGACGCCGCCGCGCGTGCCGCGCTCGCGGAGCTGGGGGACGGCGCGGTGCGGCGGCAGGTCCTCTTCAACGCGCTCGCCGACCGGTCGGGGCAGACGTTCCGGCTCGCGGTCACCGACCGGCTCGCGACCGTGACCCACCTGGTCAGCGGGCGGTTGCCCGCAGCCTGCGGGCCCGGTCGCTGCGAGGTCGTGGAGCTGGTCAGCGGCCCGGCCACCCCCGCGCAGGGTGCCGCGCCGGCCACCTCCGGCGTGCCCGGGGTCCCCGGCGTGCCCGCCGCGCCAACCGCGCCCGGGTCGGCGGGGCTGCGGCCCGACCCGGCGCTCGGCCTCGTCGTCGTCGGCGCGGTGACCCGGGCCGACCCGCTGCTGCTCGGCGGCACCTTCGACCCGGGGACGGCGGCGCCGGTGCTGCTCACGGGCGACGTGTCGGCGTTCCGCACCCCGGCGCCGCTGGTCGCCTTCGGCCGCGCCTACGGGTGGGTGGCGGGCTGGGACGCGGACCGGGTCCTGCAACTGGGGGTCGACGCCTGGATCGAGCGGGCCGCCCGGGCCGGGGAGCGCCTCGCCGGGGTGGCGCCGGGGACGGTCCTCACCGCGCCCGACCAGGTCCTGCGCGACCAGGACGAGCGCGCCCGGCTCTCCGCGCAGCGCCTGGGGCTCCTCGCCGCGGGCAGCTGCGCCGTGCTCCTCGGGGCGGCCGTCATCGGTGGGACGGCGCTGCGCCGCGACCACGAGGGGTTCGCCGACGCGTTGCGCCTGCGCGGCGCCGGGCGGGGGGTCGTCGGGGCGCTGCTCGCCGGCGAGGCGCTGCTCGCGGCGCTGCTCGGCGGGCTCGGGGCGCTGCTCGCGGGCGGCTCGGTCGCGGCGGTGCTCGCCGCGCGGGCCGGGCTGCCGGTGGTGGCGACCGTGTTCGGGTCGCTGGGCTCCGCGTGGGCGGCCGTGCTGGCGCTGACGGTGGCGGCCGCGGCCGTCGTCGTCGCGGCGGTGGGCGTGCGGGCTCCGGCGCCCGGCGGCGGGGCCGGGGTCTGGCGCGCGCTGGAGGCCGGGTCGGCCGGGTGCCTGGCCGCCGCCGCGCTCCTGGTGTCACGCGGCGGGGTGACGGTCGGCCCGGGGTCGGGCGGCGGGTCGGGCTCCGGGGACGACACGCTGCTCACGGCGTTGCCGGTGCTGGTCCTCACGGCGTCCGGGCTGCTGGCGGCGCGGTGCTGGCCGGGCACCGTCCGGCTGGCGCAACGCCTGCCGCCGCGCCGGGCACTCGCCGTCCGGCTGGGGCTCGCCGCCGTGGTGGGCCGGCCCGCGCGGCCGGCCGCGACCGCCGGTGTGCTGACCGCGGCCGTGGCCACCGCGGTGTTCGCCGGCGCCTACGCGGCGACCCTCGACCGGGGCGCGGCGGAGCAGGCCGCGCACGCCGTCCCGCTGGACGTGCGCCTGCTGCCCGGCCCCTCGTTGGCCCCGCCGCTGGAGGCCGTGCCGCCGGACCGGCTGGCGGCCGCGCTGCCGGGGGCGACGACGTACCCGGTGGTCCGGACGGCGGGCTCGGTGCGGACCGGCGCCCAGCAGGCGGACGCGGTCCAGTTGCTGGGGGTGGACCCGGCGGTGCTGCCGCGCATCGCGCGCTGGTCCGCGCAGACGGGGGGCGCCGGTGATCCGGAGACGCTGGCCCGCGACCTCGCCCCGTCCGCCCCGGTCGCGCGGCGGCTGCCGCCCGGCGCCACCCTGACGATCGGCACGGCGACGCCGCCGCGCGTCGTCGTCACGGCGTACGTGCGGGCGGCCGGCCGGGACGGGCGCGAGCGTGCCGTCGACCTCGTCGCCGGTCCGGGCGGCGGCCTCGGCGGGCGCCTGCCGCAGCTGGTCGGCGCCACCGGGACGGCGTCCGCGCTCGACCTCGTGGCGCTCGCCGTCCGGCTGCCGACCGACGTCGCCGACCGGCGCCAGCACGCCCTCGGCGAGGGGACGCACGACCAGGCGGCGGCGGTCGGCACGCTCGCGCTGCGCGACGTGGCGGTGGACGGCGTGGCGCTGCCGCGGCCGTGGGCGGGGTGGTCGGCGCCGGGCGGCGGTGGTGCCGTGGCCGCCGCGACGGACGGCGCCGGGCTGCGGCTGGACTACCAGCTCGGGTCGGGTCCGGTGGTCCTGGTGCCGCCCGCGGCGCCGGGCGGCCCGGTCCCGGTGCTCACCGATCCGGCCACGGCCGCGGCGGCGGACGGCGGCACCCTGACCCTGCTCCTGGACGGCGTGCCGTTCCCGGCGCGGCCGGTCGCGACGCCGGCGGGCTTCCCGACGACCGAGGGCCGGTTCGCCGTCCTGGACGCCGACGCCCTCGCCGACCTGGTCGACCGCACCCAGCCCGGCAGTGCATCGCCGACGGAGGTTTGGGTGGCGGGCGGGGCTCCGGCGTCCGGCGCGGGGGACCCGCTCGACCGGCTCACGGTGCAGGTGCGCGGCACGCTGGAGGACGCGCTGCGGTCAGACCCGGTGGCCCGCTCGGCGACCGGCCTCCTGCTCGCCGGCGCCTGGCTCGGGCTGGCGGTGGCCCTGGCGGCGGTCGTCCTGCTCGTGGTGGCCGAGCGCACGGACGACGCGCCGGTCCACTACGCATGGGAGGCGGACGGCGTCGGCCCGGGCACGCTGCGGGCGGCGCTCTGGTGGGGAGCGGTCGCGACGGTCGTCCCGGCGGCGCTCGCCGGCGTGCTCACCGGCGTTGGCCTGGCCGCGGCGGCCGCCCGGCTCGTGGCGGTGACCGCCGCGGCGACCGCCCCGCAGCCACCGCTGGCGGCCAGGCTGTGGGACGGCCCGGTGCTCGCGGCGACCGGTGCCGGGGTACTGGCCGTGCTCGCGCTGGCCGGGCTGGCGGCGGCCCGCTCCCTGCGCGAGCCGGTGCCGGTGCGGCGGGCGGGCGGGGTCCGATGACCGGGCTGCCGGGCGTGAGTTCGGGCGGGACGCCGAGCGGGACGTCGGGCGGGACGTCGGGCGGGGCGCCGGTGGTCGACGTCCAGGACGCCTTCTGCCTGCACCCGGTGCCGGACGGTGCGGTGGTGGCGCTGCGCGGGTTGACGCTGCGGGTGGCGGCGGGGGAGCGGGTCGTCGTCCACGGTCCGAACGGCTCGGGCAAGACCACGCTGCTGCAGGTTCTGGCGGGGCGGCAGCGGCTCTCGGCGGGCCGGGCGGTCGTGGCCGGCGCGGACGTCGGCAGCCCCACCGGCCGGCGCGGACGCGCCGCCCTCGTGCGCTGGCGGGCGGCGAACCTCGGCTGGGTCGACCAGCACCCGGCGCGCACGCTGCGGCCCGAGCTCGACGTCCGGTCGAACGTCGCCCTCCAGCTCCGCCTCGCCGGCACCCGGCGTGAGGCCGCCGGGGAGGCGGCGCTCGCCGCCCTCGAGCGGCTCGGGCTCGCGCACCTGGCCCGGCGGGCGGTCACCGAGCTGTCCGGCGGCGAGGCCCAGCGGGTGGCGGTGTGCGCGGCCCTGGCGCACGGCCCGGCGCTCGTGCTGGCCGACGAGCCGACCGGGGAGCTGGACCGGGCCTCCGCCGCCGGCGTCTACGCGCTGCTCGCCGAGGCGTCGGCGGACGGCGGCGCGGCGCTCGTGCTGGTGAGCCACGACCCGCTGGCGGGGCGGCACGCGGACCGCGTCGTCCGGATCCGGGACGGCCGCCTCGGCGAGACCTGGCTCCCCGCCGCGGACGGCGCCCCCGCCCGGGAGCTGCTCGTCGTCGACGACCGGGGCTGGGTCCGCCTGCCCGAGCCGGTGTGGCCGGGCGGCCACCACCCCGCGACGGTGAGCGTGGCACCTGCGGCGGCGGGTGCCGTCCTGCTCGTCCCGGCCGAGCTGCCCGGGCCCGCGAAGACCGCGACCGACACCGGGGCGCCGGGCGGGAACGACGAGCCACCGCTGCCCGGGTCCGGCGAGGGCGACGGGTCCGGGTCCGGCGACGGCTCCGGCGACGGCGAGGTCGTGGCCCGGCTGCGCGGGGTGGGGCGCCGGCTGGGGGAGCGGACCGTCGTCGACGCCGTCGACCTGGACGTCGTCACCGGCCGGCTGCTCGTCGTCCGGGGGCCGTCGGGCTCGGGCAAGAGCACGCTGCTGCGGCTGCTCGTCGGCCTGGACCGGCCGGACGCCGGGCGGGTCGAGCTCGCCGGCACCGACCTCGCCGCGCTGGACCGGTCCGGCCTCGCCGCGCTCCGCCGCGCGGTGTCGGCCGTGGTCGGCCAGGACGCCCGGCCGGCCGAGACGCTCTCGGCGCTCGCCAACCTGGAGCTGGCGCGCGCCGTCCGCGGGCTGCCGCCGGATCCGGACGGCGACCGGCGGCGCCTGGCCGCGCTCGGCCTGGCGCCGCTCGCCGATCGGCAGGTGCGCCTGCTGTCCGGCGGGGAGCGCCAGCGGGTCGCCGTCGCCCGTGCGCTGGCGACCGGGGCGCGGCTCCTCGTGCTGGACGAGCCGACGTCCCAGCTCGACGAGGCGCGTGCCGAGCAGCTGGCCGCGGCGCTGGTCGCGGCGGCCCGGGCCGGCGCCGCCGTCGTCGCGACCAGCCACGACCCGACCCTGGTCGCGGCCGCCGACGACCTGCTGGACCTCGCGCCCACAGAAGTCCATGATCACGCTGAAGTCCATGATCACGACGGAGTGTGACTCGATCGGGCTACGAGTCGAGCTGAGCACTTAGCCTGATCGGGCCTCCTACCGACGTGAGGACGTGACCCTCACGAGCGCCCGGACGCGCCGGGCGAACCGCGACGTCCTGCGGGACGTCGGGTGCGACGTGCTGGTCGGCGCCGGCCTGACGCTGCCGTTGGCGCTCCTGGTGACCGTCGGGAACGACCGGGCGCCGGTAGCGGTTACCGGGCTCGTCGCCCTGGTGACGGCCGCGGGCCTGGTGCTGGCGGTCCGGGCCCGCCGGGCGGTCCGCGCCGTCCGGCACGCCCGCTCCCACGACGGGCTGACCGGGCTGCCGACGCGGCCGCTGTTCCTGGCCGAGCTGGCCGGGCTGCTGCGCACGGTGCAGGGGGACGACGAGCCGGTGGCGGTCGCGGTGGTGGACGTCGACCACCACCGAGCGCTGGTCCACTCCTGGGGCCGGGCGGCCGGGGACGCCGTCATGCTGCTGGTCGCCCACTGCCTGGTCGAGCTGCTGCCCGCGGGCACGCCGGTGGCCCGGCTGGGCGGGAACGCGTTCGCGGCGGTGCTGCGCGGCGACGGTCCGGAGCTGGAGCGGCAGGCCGAGCGCCTGCGCCGCGGGCTGGACCGATCGTTGGACCTCGGTGCCCTCCCGGACGCCGAGCCCCTGGGCCGGCTGGAACCTGCCGTCACGGTGAGCGTCGGGTTCGCCCAGGAGACGATCCCGGCGGACGCCGACCGGCTGCTGCAGGACGCCGACCTCGCCATGCACGAGGCGCACCGCCTCGGCGGCAACCGCGTCGCCCGGTTCGACGGGACCCTCGGGACGGCGGCCAGGCGCCGCGCCGCCGTGGAGGTGGGCCTGCGCCACGCGGTCGAGCGCGACGAGCTGTTCCTCGTCTACCAGCCCGTGGTGGACCTGCCGCAGGGGCGCGTCATCGGCGCCGAGGCGCTGCTGCGCTGGACGAACCCGCAGCTCGGCGACGTCTCGCCCGTCGAGTTCGTGCCGGTCGCGGAGGACTGCGGGATCATCGAGTCGCTCGGGGCGTGGGTCATCGAGGAGGCCTCCCGCCGGCTCGTGCTCTGGGACGCGACCGGCCTGCTGCCCGCCGGCTTCACGATGGCGATCAACGTGTCGACCCGGCAGCTGCGCTCCGACCGGCTCGCGGTGCAGCTGCGCGATGTCCTGGAGACGGCCCGGGTGGCGCCCGACCGGATCGTGCTGGAGATCACCGAATCGGCCATGCACGACGACACCGAGGCGTTCGTCGAGGTCCTGACCGGGTTGCGCCGGCTCGGCGTCCACCTCTCCGTGGACGACTTCGGCACCGGCTACTCCTCCCTCTCCTACCTGCGGCGGCTGCCGGTGACCTCGGTCAAGCTCGACCGCAGCCTGGTGGAGAACGTCGCCCAGCCGCCCGGCGACGCGATCGCGCGCGCCGTCCAGCAGATCGCGGGCGCCCTCGGGCTCGTCGTCATCGCGGAGGGGGTGGAGAACGAGGCGCAGCGTGACGCCCTCCGCGAGCTGGGCATCGAGCAGGCGCAGGGCTGGCTGTGGGGCCGCCCGATGCTCCCCAAGGACTTCCTCGCCCCGCTCGTCGCCGCTGCCGCCCTGCGCGGCGACGCGCCCGCCCGTCCGCGCGCCGTGGCGCGTCAGCCGGTGCGTCAGTCGGTGCGTCCGACCAGGTCGACGACGACGGGCGCGTGATCGGAGGCCCCCTTGCCCTTGCGCTCCTCCCGGTCGATCGCGGCCCCGGTGACCCGGGCGGCGAGCGCAGGGGAGGCGAGCACGAAGTCGATCCGCATGCCCTCGCGCCGCGGGAAGCGCAGCTGGGTGTAGTCCCAGTAGGTGTAGACGCCGGGCCCGGGGGCGAAGGGCCGGACGACGTCGGCGAACCCGGCGTCCACCACCGCGTCGAACGCGGCCCGCTCCGGCGCGGAGACGTGCGTGCTGCCGGCGAAGGCCGCCATGTTCCAGACGTCCTCGTCGCGCGGCGCGATGTTCCAGTCCCCGACGAGGGCGATCTGCGCCGCCGGGTCCTTCTCCAGCCACTCCAGCCCGGCCTCGCGGAGCCGGGCGAGCCACGCCAGCTTGTACTGCAGGTGCGGGTCGTCCAGCGTGCGCCCGTTGGGGACGTACAGGCTCCACACCCGCACGCCGCCGCAGGTCACGCCCAGGGCGCGGGCCTCTGCGGCCGCCGGCTCGCCCCACGCCGGCATCCCCGGGAAGCCGACCTCGAGGTCCTCGAGGCCCACCCGGGACAGGACGGCGACGCCGTTCCACTGCGAGAGGCCGACGTGCTCGACCCGGTAGCCGAGCGCCTCGAACCGCGCGGCCGGGAACTGCTCCGGCCGGCACTTGGTCTCCTGCAGGGCGAGGACGTCGACGTCGCTGCGTTCCAGCCAGGCGGCCACCCGGTCGACCCGGGCGCGGACGGAGTTGACGTTCCAGGTGGCGAGGCGCACGGACGTCGAGACTAGTGCCCGACCCCGGGGGGTAGGCCCCGGGCGATCGCGGTGGTAGGCAGGGGGGATGTCGACCGCACTGGTCACCGGCGCCGGCGCCGGGATCGGCTACGCCTTCGCCCGTCGGCTCGCCGCCCGCGGGCACGACCTCGTGCTGGTGGGCCGGGACGCCGGCCGCCTGGAGCAGTTCGCCGGCGTCCTGCGCGGCGCGCACCGGGTGGACGTGGAGGTGCTCCCGGCCGACCTCACCGTGCCGGCCGACCTGGGCCGGGTCGCGGCCCGGCTCGCCGACCCCGGCCGGCCCGTCGACCTGCTGGTGAGCAACGCCGGGGCCGGGATCGCCGGGTCCTTCGTCGGCGGCGACCTGGCCGTCGAGCTCGCCCGGCTCGACCTGCTCGTGCGCGCCGTCCTCGTGCTGACGCACGCCGCCGTGCCGGGCATGGTCGCCCGGGGGCGCGGGGCGGTGGTCACGGTGGCGTCGGTGGCCGCCTTCCTGCCCGGGGGCACCTACTCGGCGGCGAAGGCGTGGGCCGTCACCTTCTCCACCTCGCTCGCCCTCGAGCTCGAGGGGACCGGCGTCACCGCGACGGCGCTCTGCCCCGGTTACGTCCGGACCGAGTTCCACGAGCGGGCCGGGATCGACGTCGGCGCGATCCCACGGGTGGCCTGGCTGCAGGCGGACCGGCTCGTCGCGGACTGCCTGGCGGACGTCGCGCGCGGCCGGCCGGTCAGCATCCCCGGCCGGCGGTACCGGCTGGCCGTCGCCCTGCTGCGGCACCTGCCCCTGCGGGCGACCGCGGTCGCGGGGAGGCAGCGCCTACGGATGCGCGAGCGCTGACCGCCGGCGCCGCGAGGGCTCCGGCGCGCCCCGCGCCGGGGCGCCTGATCGGGTGAGGCTGGGAACGGGCCATCGGCTCCGGGCGGCCCGCTGCCGATGACCATCGGCGAGGGCAGTCCAGACATCGTCGGCAGGCCGGAGCGAGCGGATGCAGCAGCACCACGGGCGGAGGGTCGTCGCGCTCACGCTGCTGCTCGCCCTGACCGGCTGCGGCGCGGTGCTGGCGGGGGTGTCACCGGGTGCCCGGCCCGGTTCGGGGGCGCTCGGCTGGTGGGCGCTCGTGCCGGCGTTCGCCCTCGCGGAGCTGGTGGCCGTGCCGCTGATGCCGGGCCGCCGACGGCGTCCGGGGGCGCACGCCCGCGACAGCGCCCCGCTGGCGCTCGCCCTGACCGCCGCGCCGCTGGTCCTGGGGCTGGCCCTCGCGACCCCGGTGGAGCTCTTCGTGGCGCGCGTCCTGGGCGTCACCCTCGTCGCCGTCGCCTGGCGCGACCGGCCGGCGCTGCGCCTGGGCCTGGACGCCGCGCTGGTCGCCGCCGGGACGGGCGCGGCCCAGGCGGTCGTGTCCGCGCTGGCGAGCAGCCCGGACGACGTGCCCGGCCCGGTGGGACCGTCCGCCGTCGGCTGGGTCGGCTGGGCCGTGGCGGCGCTGCTGGGCGTCTGCGTGGCGGGCCTGCTCGACACGTCGGTGCTCGTGCTCGTCGCCGGCTGGTACGAGGGCCGCATCCCCAGCGTGGACGCCGCGCTGCTGCTGCTCGTCTCGGTGGCCGGGTCCGTGGTGGCCGGCGGCCTGGGCCTGCTGGGCGTGTCGGCGGCGCGGGGCGCGGACGTCGGGCTGCCCCTGGCGCTGCTCTGCGGGGCGGGCCTGATCCTGCAGCGCGCCCGGGTGGCGCTGCGCGAGCGGCAACGCCGGCTGCGCCAGCTGCACGACCTGTCCGACGCGCTGCTGGCGGCCTCGGCGTCGGACGACGTCGTCGGCCTGGTGCTGGCCCGCTCGCTCGAGATCATCGGCGCCCGCTACGCCGAGGCGACCCTGGACGCCGCCGACGGCGCCCCCGCCCGGACCTGGACCCTGCGGGCCGGCGGCGTGGTCCGCGGCCCGCTGCCGGCGCCCGCCGACGTGACCGCCGACCCCGCTGACGACGCCGAGGGCACCGAGGGCACGGCCGCCGACCAGCGGGTCCGGGTCGTGCTGGGCCGGACGCCGGCCGAGCGGGACCTGCTCGCCGCGCGCGGCGTCGACGAGGCGGTCGTCGTCCCGCTCCGGGGCCCGGAGGGCCGGGTCGGGACGCTGCTCGTCGGCGACCGGACGGCGTCCTCGGCGGTGACGGTCACCGCCTCGACCGGGGCGGACACGCGCCTGCTGGAGACGGTCGCCAACCACGCGTCGGTCGCGCTGCGCAACGGCAACCTGGTCCGCCGCCTGCACGACGAGGCGCGCCGGGACGAGCTGACCGGCCTGCCGAACCGCCTCCAGCTGCGCGAGCACCTGGACGCCGCGGCCGCCGGTTGCGTGGACGGCGGCCCACCCTGCGTCACGATCGTCCTGGACTTCGACGGGTTCAAGGCCGTCAACGACACCCTCGGCCACCCCGCCGGCGACGAGCTGCTGCGGGTGCTGGCCCGGCGGCTCGCCGTGGCCGCGGGCGACGACGCCCTGGTCGCGCGGATGGGCGGCGACGAGTTCGCCGTCCTGTCGACCCGCTGCGCGGGCCCCGCCGAGGCGGAGCAGCTCGCCGACCGGATGCTGGGCGTCTTCGTCGAGCCGGTGCACGTGGCGGGGGCGCGGCTGCGGCTGGGCGGGTCCCTCGGCGTCGCGCTGGGCCCGCACCACGGCACGACCGGCAGCGACCTGCTCCGCAACGCCGACATCGCGATGTACGCGGCGAAGGCGGCCGGCGGCGGGCGGCGCACCTTCACGGCGGACCTGGTCGAGCTGACCACCGAGGGGCTGACGCTCGCCACCGACCTGCGCGACGCGCTCGACCACGACGAGATCTCCGTCGCCGTCCAGCCCCTCGTCGAGCTGGCCACCGACCGGCTGCACTCGGTCGAGGTGCTCGCCCGCTGGCACCACCCGGAGCTGGGCGAGGTGCCGCCCGAGCAGTTCTTCGCCGCCGCGGAGCGGTCCGGGCAGCTCGCGGCGCTGTCCTCGTGCATCCTCGACCGGGCCCTGGCCCTGGCCCGGGGCTGGGCGGACGGCGGCCTGCGGGTGCGCGTCGCCGTCAACCTCGCCGGCCGCTCCCTCGCCGACGTCACGCTCCCGGAGCAGGTGGGCGCCGCGCTGGCCCGGCACGGCGTCGCCGCGGACCGGCTCAGCCTGGAGATCACCGAGCGCGGCGTCATCGGCGAGCCGCAGCAGGCCACCGCGACCCTGGAACGGCTGCGGGCGATGGGCGTCCACCTGTCCGTGGACGACTTCGGGACCGGCTACTCGTCGCTCACCTACCTCAGCCGCCTCCCGGTGGACCAGGTCAAGATCGACCACTCGTTCGTCTCGCAGCTCGACTCCAGCGCCCGGGACCGGGCGATCGTCCGGTCCATGATCGACCTCGGCCGCAACCTCGGGCTGGAGGTGGTCGCCGAGGGGGTCATGACCGAGGCGGTCCGGGCGACCCTGCAGGACCTGGGGTGCCCGCTCGGCCAGGGCTACCTCTTCGCCCGCCCGCTCGACCCGGCGGACCTGCCCGGCTACCTCGCCGGGCTCGCCGCCCGGGGCGAGGCCCGGGCCGGCGACGCCGCCGACGCCGCGGGCCCGGTGGATCCGGCGGGCGCGTCCCCGGTGCGGATCGCCGGGCCGCGGCGCCGGTCGGCCCCGGCAGGGGCCCCGCTACCCTGACGGCGTGACCCACCCGACCACCCGGACCGATCCGACCACTTCGACCGGTCCGACCACCCCGACCGATCCAACCACCTCGACCGACGGGCTCGCCGCGGACCGGGCGGAGCTGCTCGAGCTCGTCCGGCGGCTGGCCGTCGTCCGCGGCCGGGTGACCCTGTCCAGCGGGCTCGAGGCCGACCACTACGTCGACCTGCGCCGGATCACCCTGCACGGCCGGGCGGCGCCCCTGGTCGGCCGGGTCATGACCGACCTGGTGCGCGACTGGTCGTTCGTCGCCGTCGGCGGCCTGACGCTCGGCGCCGACCCCGTCGCGGCGGCGATGCTGCACGTCGCGGCGACGCAGGGCGGTGGGCTGGACGCCTTCGTCGTCCGCAAGCAGGGCAAGGCCCACGGGCTGCAGCGGCGGATCGAGGGCCCGGACGTCGAGGGGCGGCGGGTCCTGGCCGTGGAGGACACGAGCACGACCGGCGGCTCGGTGCTGACGGCCGTGGCGGCGCTGCGCGAGGCCGGCGCGGACGTCGTCGGCGTGGCCGTCATCGTGGACCGGGACACCGGTGCGCGCGAGGCCGTCGAGGCTGCCGGGCTGGCCTACCGCTACGCGTTCGGGCTCGCCGACCTCGGGCTCTGAGGAGGGGTAGCATCCTGGCGGTCGTCGACATCGGGGAGATGAACACGCCGTGGTGGGTCTGATCGCGCTCGTGGTCGTCCTGGTGCTGCTCGGGATCGCCGCGCTGTGGGCCGCAGGGGTCTACAACGGGCTGATCCGGCTGCGCAACCTGGTGCAGGAGGCCTGGCGGCAGATTGACGTCGAGCTCACCCGCCGGCACGACCTCATCCCGAACCTGGTGGAGACCGTCCGGGCGTACGCGGCGCACGAGGCGCAGGCGCTGGAGGCCGTCGTCGCGGCCCGGGCCTCCGCGGCCGCCCCCGGCGTGCCGGTGCCGGCGCAGGCGGTGGCCGAGGGCGCGCTGTCGTCCGCGCTGGGCCGGCTCTACGCGGTCGCGGAGTCGTATCCCGCGCTGAAGGCCAACCAGAACTTCCTGGCGCTGCAGACCGAGCTCACCGAGACTGAGGACCGGGTGGCGGCCGGGCGCCGCTTCTACAACGCGAACGTCCGCGAGCTGAACACGCGGATCGAGTCGTTCCCCTCGAACCTCTTCGCCCGGGCGTTCACGGTGACCAGGGCGGACTACTTCGAGGTCGTGGACGCCGTGGCGCGCCAGGTGCCCGCCGTCCGGTTCGACCGGCCCGCGGCTCCGGCCCCGGCCGTCGTCCCCCCGGGCTACGAGCCGCCCGCGCGCTGAGGGTCGTCGGTGCGCCGAGGGTCGTCGGCCCGCGGCGAGCCGTCGGTGGTGCGGCGGTGTCGGCGGCGGGCGCGCAGCCAGCCGACGAGCGGCACCACGAGCGACAGCAGGACGGCGGTCCCGGCGACCGCGTACGCCGTCCACTTCACCCACGGGACGGAGTGCCCGACGTGGCCGAGGGCGACGAGCCCGCTGCCCCAGACCCCCGCGCCGACGACGTTGGCCGACAGGAACCGCGGGTACCGCATCCGCGCCACCCCGGCCACGACCGGCGTGAAGGTGCGCACCCACGGGATGAACCGGGCCACGACCACGGCCCACCACCCGTAGCGCGCGTAGAACCGCTCGGCGGCCTCCACGTGCCGGGCCGCGCGCCCGGCCCGGCGCAGCAGCCAGGGGCGGCCGAAGCGGCGGCCGGTCCAGTAGCCGACGGCGTCCCCGGCGACGGCGGCCACGAAGACGCCCGTCGCCAGCAGTTCCACGCGCAGGCCGGAACCCGGTTCCGCGGCGAGCAGCCCGGCGGTGAACAGGACCGAGTCACCCGGCAGGAAGAACCCGACGAGCAGCCCGGACTCCACGAACACCAGCACCAGCACGACGACGTAGACGGCCGTCGCGGTGAGGCCCGCGAGGTCGGTGAGCCGGTCGAGCCAGTCGGACATCAGGCGGCGTCGCGGGCGGCGTCAGGAGTTGTTGGCGTGCCGTCCGCCGCGGGTCGGCGTCGGGCGCGGCGGGACGTCGTGGGCGGAACCGCCGTCCGGGCGCGGCTCGTGGCCCGGCAGGTCGGCCAGGGGCCAGTGGGCGGTCCCGCCGACCGTCGGGCCGGTGGGGCCGTTCGGGAGGGTCGGGTTCTCGGGAGCGGCCAGGGCGCCGGCGCGGCGCCGCTTGGAGCGCTCGCGGAGGAACTCCACCCCGATCGGCAGGACGGACACCAGCACGACGAGCAGCAGCATCGCCTCGATGTTCTTGCGGACGAACTCGAAGTGCCCGAGCAGCGAGCCAAGGATCGTGACGCCGCAGGCCCAGACGGCCCCGCCGACGCCGCTGTAGGCGAGGTACCGTCGGCGGTCCATCCGGCCGACGCCCGCGGTCACGGTGATGAAGGTCCGCACGATGGGCACGAACCGCGCCAGCACGATGGCCCGCGTGCCGTAGGTGTCGAAGAAGTGCACCGTCTTGTCGACGTACTCGCGTTTGAACAGCTTCGAGTCGTCCCGCCGGAAGATGGCCGGTCCGGAGCGGCGGCCGATCTCGTAGCCCGAGACGTTCCCCAGGAAGGCCGCCACCGTGAGCAGCACGCAGGCGACCCACAGCGGGGTGTGGAGCTTGCCGGTACTGATCAGCAGGCCCACCGTGAAGAGCAGCGAGTCGCCCGGGAGGAAGAATCCGAGCAGCAGGCCGCATTCGGCGAAGACGATGGCCACGGCGCCCCACAGGGCCCACGGGCCGAAGAGGTCGAGCCAGTAGTTGGCGTCCATCCAGGTGGGCAGCGAGACAAGATGCACCGGGCCAGCCTACGGGTGCTCCGCCGGACGGCGGGTCGATGCGTCAGGATGGCGCCCGTGAACACCGACCCGCCCGGCGACGCCCGCGACGCCGGCGACGCCGTCGGCGAGGAGGCGCCGGTCGAGGCGCCCACGGTGGGGGTGGGGCCGTGGCCCGGACCGTGGCCGGCCGACCCCCGCTACGACCCCGACCTGCTGCGCGACGGCGACCGCCGCAACGTCGCCGACCGGTACCGCTACTGGACCGTGGACGCCGTCCGCGCCGACCTCGACCGCACCCGGCACCCGCTCCACGTCGCGATCGAGAACTGGACCCACGACCTCAACATCGGGTCCGTCGTCCGGACGGCGAACGCGTTCAACGTCGCGGCGGTCCACGTGGTCGGGCGCCGGCGCTGGAACCGGCGCGGCGCGATGGTCACCGACCGCTACCTGCACGTCGTGCACCATCCGGACGTCGACGCGCTCGCCGCCTGGGCGGGCGCCGAGGGGCTGCCCCTGCTGGGCGTCGACAACCTGCCCGGCGCCGTTCCGCTGGAGACCACTCCGCTGCCGCGCGCCTGCGTGCTGCTCTTCGGCCAGGAGGGCCCGGGGCTCTCGTCAGCGGCGCACGCCGGCTGCGCCGCCGTCCTGAGCATCGCCCAGTTCGGGTCGACCCGGTCGATCAACGCCTCCGCAGCGGCCGCCATCGCCATGCACGCCTGGATCCGCCACCACGCCCCCATCCCCACCCCGACCCCGCCCGACCCCGACCCCCGCCTCCCACCCCGACGC
>Ga0302299_10000584_pt1 | contig 20230 bp, 20 predicted proteins | sample III_Fen_N3_4_FD_198795 | JGI IMG/M metagenome (GOLD analysis project Ga0302299, IMG submission 198795) | Peat permafrost microbial communities from Stordalen Mire near Abisko, Sweden - III_Fen_N3_4 | ecosystem: Environmental > Terrestrial > Soil > Wetlands > Permafrost | place: Sweden: Abisko... | reverse complement strand
GCGCTCCGCGGCCGAAGGTGTTCGGCTTCTGCCAGTCCTCTCCGTTGTCCATCGTGACGAGCGCGACCGGGCCGACCCTCGTCTCGACCGGCTGCAGGAAGAACCGTGTCGGGCTGTCAGCCATGCCGGGTGTTCTCCCAGAGCAGTGCGGCGCCCATGCCGAGCCCGATGCAGAGCGCGGTGAGGCCGTAGCGCACGTCGGGCCGCCGCTGCATCTCGTAGGCGAGCTGGGCCATCAGGCGGACGCCGGTGGCGGCGAGCGGGTGGCCGCACGCGATGGCGCCGCCGTAGGGGTTGAGGCGCGGGTCGTCCGGCGCCACGCCCATCCCGTCGCACCAGGTCAGCACCTGCACGGCGAACGGCTCGTTCAGCTCGAAGAGCCCGATGTCGTCGATCGTGAGCCCGGCCCGGGCGAGGACCTTCTCGGTGGCGGGGACGGGGCCGATCCCCATCAGGTGCGGCTCGACTCCGGCGTAGGCGAAGGCGACGAGCCGCATGGACGGCTCGAGCCCGAGCTCCGCGGCGACCGTCTCCGCCGCGAGCAGGCCGGCCGTCGCGCCGTCGGTGAGGCCGGCAGAGTTGCCGGCGGTGACGCGGCCGCCCGCGCGGAAGGGGGCCCGCAGCCCGGCGAGGCCCTCGAGCGTCGTGTCCGGACGGAGGAACTCGTCGCGGGCGGCGACCCGCCAGCCCTCGTCGCCGAAGACGCTCATCGGGACGACGGTCCGCTCAATGATCCCGCCCGGCTCCTCCCACGCGCGCGCGGCGCGGCGCTGGCTCTCGAGCGCGAAGCGGTCGGCGCCCTCGCGGGTCAGCTGCGGGAACGCGTCGTGCAGGTTCTCGGCCGTCTGCCCCATCACAGCGGCGCTCTCGTCGATCAGCCGCTCGCTCACGAACCGCGGGTTGAACTCGACCTCGGCTCCCATCGCGTGGTGGCCCATGTGCTCGACGCCGCCCACGACGACGAGGTCGGCTGCGCCCATCGCGATCTCCCCGGCACCCGCGGTGGTCGCGGTCAGCGCCCCGGCGCACATGCGGTCGACGGCGAAGCCGGGGACCGTGTGCGGGAGGCCGGCGAGCAGCGCCACGTCACGGCCGAGCGTGAGGCCCTGGTCGCCGACCTGCGCTGTCGCGGCGAGGATGACGTCGCCGATCCGCTCGGGCGGGACGGAGGGGTTGCGACGCAGGAGCTCCCGGACGGCCTTGACCGCCATGTCGTCCGCGCGGGTCTTCCAGAAGAGACCTCCCGGGCCCGCCTTGCCAAACGCGGTGCGGACGCCGTCGACGAAGACCACCTCGCGAAGCTCACGGCCCATGGGCGCAAGGATATCGGTTGACTGACCGGTCGATCAACGGGTGTGGCAGCGGCCACGCAGCTGCATGAGGGCCGGGCGACAGTGCGGGTGAGGCTGAAGCCTCACCCCGGCACCGGGTCGCGCGGTCAGCTGAAGCGGCGCTCGCGGATCATCCGCGTGCCGACCACGTCGGCGATGGCGGTGCAGATCCAGATGATCAGGCCGGCCGCGAGGTAGTTGGCCACCCCGTCGACCGCGACGCCGGACACCACGATGTTGACGATGATCAGAGAGATGATCGTGGCGGCGAGAGCGAGGAGCAGCGCCGCCGAGACGGACGGGTTGCGCACGAAGATGCGCAGCGCCAGGAACGAGACCACGATGTGAACGATCCAGAACAGGATCGTGGCCTCGACGATAGCCGTCGCACTGGCGGAGAAGCCGGACAGGATCGCGACGGCGAGGACGATCCCGGCGGCGATGCCGACGAGCGAGGCGACGATCCGGATTCCCCACCGGGCGAGCATGCTCGAACTCTATCGCGCCGCTCAGACCGGCGTCCACTGCATCGCGACGATCGGCGGCATGGGCCTCCCGCTCGAGCTGCGCCCCCTCGCCACGCGTGATTGCTCCGACCTGGCCTACGTATGACAATGGCGAGGTGGCGGCAACCGGGCGCACCTTCTCGTGAGCTGGGCGATCGCCGACGCGCTGGGCCTGTCTCGCTGGCAGTTCGCGACGACGACGCTCTACCACTTCATCTTCGTCCCGATCACGCTCGGGCTGGCGCCTCTGCTCGCCGTGATGCAGACGCTGGCCCACCGGAGGCCAGCGGAACGCGAGAAGTGGCTACGGCTGACCCGCTTCTTCGGCGTCCTCTTCATGATCAACTTCGCGATCGGAGTTGCTACCGGCCTCGTGCAGGAGTTCCAGTTCGGGATGAACTGGGCCGTCTTCTCGAGCTTCGTGGGCGACGTGTTCGGGGCACCGCTCGCGATCGAGGGCCTCGCCGCGTTCATGCTCGAGTCGACGTTCATCGGGCTCTGGGTGTTCGGTCGCGACCGACTCAGCCCGAAGGTGCACCTGCTCACGATCTACCTCGTCTGGCTCGGCACCTGGGCGTCGGCCTACTTCATCGTCGCCGCCAACTCCTGGATGCAGAACCCGGTCGGCTACCGGATCAACCTGCAGACCGGACGGGCCGAGGCCACCGACATCCTCCAGATCCTCTTTCAGGAGTTCACCGTCGTCGCCTACGTCCACGTGATCCTCGCCGGACTGATGACCGGCGGGTTCCTCGTGCTCGGGGTCGCCGCATGGCATCTCCTCAGGCATCGCAACGTCGATCTGATGACGAGCGCTGCCCGGTTGGCGATCCTGGTCGTGCTACCCGTGACCGCGATCCAGATGGTGTGGGGCAGCGAGTTCGGCGTCTACGTCACCGACGTGCAGCCCATGAAGATCGCCTCGACCGAGGCGCTGTGGGACACGGAGCAGCCCGCCGCGTTCTCGCTGATCCAGATCGGCGGCTTTACGGTCGGGGATCAGACGCCGACCTTCGAGCTCGCGATCCCCGGTCTCCTCTCGTTCCTCTCGACGAACTCGTTCAAGGGTGAGGTCGCGGGGATCAACCCACTGCAGGCGCAGTACGAGCAGCAGTACGGGCCGGGCAGCTACATCCCGGACGTGCGGCTCGTCTACTGGAGCATGCGGGCGATGGGCTACCTCGGCGGCCTGTCGCTCCTGCTCGCACTGTGGGGCGGCTGGCTCCTTCGCCGCGGGCGCCTTGCGGCAGCGTCGCGGTTCCAGCGCGCCGCGGTGGCCGGCATCGCATTCCCGCTGCTCTCGAACTTCGGCGGCTGGATCCTCACGGAAGCGGGACGCCAGCCGTGGGTCGCCGACGGGCTCCAGAAGACGATGGATGCGGTCTCACCGAACGCCACCACGTTCAGCGTCGGGCTCAGCCTCGGCGTCTTCATGGCTCTGTACCTGGCACTCGGGCTCACCGACTTCTGGCTGATGCGTCGCTATGCCCGGATCGACCCACCCGACCTGGACGGCACCTCGACCGGAGCGGCGCCGGTCACCGCGCCGAGGTACTCATGACGCTGCAGATCCTCTGGTTCTGGATTCTCTGCGTGCTCTGGACCGGGTACTTCGTGCTGGAGGGATTCGACTTCGGCGTCGGAATGCTCCTCCCCGTGCTCGGGCGCGAGGAGAGCGACCGCGAGGCGATGCTCGAGACGATCGGACCGTTCTGGGACGGGAACGAGGTCTGGTTCATCGTTGCCGGCGGCGCCACGTTCGCCGGCTTCCCGCAGTGGTATGCGACCATGTTCTCCGGCTTCTACCTCGCGCTGCTGCTCATTCTCGCCCTCCTGATCGTCCGCGTTCTCTCCTTCGAGTGGCGTGAACGGTCGGAGAGCCCACGCTGGCGGACAACGTGGACGTGGGCGAACACGATCGGCTCGGCCGGAGCCCCGCTGATCTGGGGAATCGCACTCGCGAGCCTCCTCTACGGCACCCCGATCGACGCGCGTGGGCACTTCACCGGCTCGCTGAGCGACCTCTTCTCCTGGTACTCGATGCTTGCCGGTGTCGCTCTCACCCTCCTCTTCGCACTCCACGGCGCAGTGTTCCTGACGCTCCGCACTGTCGGGGATCTCCGTGAAGGTGCGCGAACGGTTGCCGCCCGCCTCGGGCCCCTCGCAGGGGTGGCGGGTGCTGGATTCGTCGTCGCGACCCTCTGGGTCGGTATCGACCGCAACAACAGGAGCGCTTTCCCCGGGGTCGTCCTCGTGGCGCTGGCTGCTGCCGTGGCGATCGTGGCCGTCGTCCTGACTCGGGCGGGTCGCCTCGGGGCAGCGTTCGCTGCAACGGCCACCACGATCGTGCTCACGGTCGTGACGCTCTTCACGATGCTGTACCCACGCGTGATGGTCTCGTCCTCGAGCTTTGCGGACAGCCTCACGATCGACAACGCCGCATCGGGCCATTACACGCTCACCGTGATGACCGTTGTCGTCGCATTCCTCCTCCCCGTCGTCCTCGTCTTCCAGGGGTGGACGTACTACGTGTTCCGCGCCAGAGTCGGGCACGTCGAGCCCGTCCGGAGCCCCGCCGAGCTGCTCGGGCCGAAGCGCGCGGACCCCGCAGGCGACTCCCGGACACCGCGGTGATTCGCACTGAGTAGGCTCACGCGAGACATGAACGGACGACGGACACCATGAACCTCCTCAGCGCCGGCCTGATCATCGTCGGCGTCGCCGCCGTGACGATCGGGGCCATGCTGCTCGTGCGCCGAGGGGCGCCGGCGGGGAGCTATTTCCAGGACGGAGATCGCGCTGCCGGGGTCTTCGGCGTTCTCTCGACCGGCTTCGCGGTGATGCTCGGCTTCGTCATCTTCCTCGCCTTCGAGAGCTACGACACCTCGCGCAGCGGCGCCGAGGCGGAGGCGCAGATCGTGATGCAGCAGTTCGAGACGGCCCAGTTCATGCCCGTCGCCGTCCGGTCGAAGCTGTCCGGCGAGCTCATCTGCTACGGGCGCACCGTCGTCCACCAGGAATGGCCCGAGATGGAGGCCGGCACGCTCGGAAACTCCTTCAACCCCTGGGGCGTGACGATGTTCCGCACGATGCAGACGGTCTCGCCGGAGTCGAATGCCGAGCAGGCAGCCTTCGGAAAATGGTTCGACCAGAGGGCCGATCGCGAGAACGCGCGCGTCGATCGCGTCCACGGGGCGGAGGGCGTGATCCCGGCACCGCTCTGGATCGTGCTCATTCTCACTGCGTCGATCATCTTCGTCTTCATGCTGTTCTTCGCCGACCCCGAGGAGGGGGTCGCGGTCCAGGGGACGATGATGGGAGGGGTGGCGGTCGTGATCTCGTCCATGCTCCTGCTGCTCGTGTTCCTCGACTCGCCGTACCACTCGGGGGTCGGCGGCCTGCGGCCGACGGCGATGGAGAGGACCCTCGACCAGCTCGACGCCGGTGCCCGGGCGGTTGGCGCGAGGCCCGACATCCGCTGCGACGCCGAGGGGAAACCGTCCTGACCTGCCTGGGGTGAGGCTTCTGCCTCACCCGCTCCTAACCACTCACCGCGAACCTGTCGCTAGGCCGGAGACGGTCCGCCGTTGAGCTGCCGCCTCCAGCCGAGCAGGATCTCGTGCACGGCGGCGGCGCCGAGGATCTCGCCCTCCGGCACCTCGAGCCCGGCTGGGTGGAGGATGAACGGCCGCGTCTGGGGGCCGCCGATGCCGCCGTGGAAGGAGATCAGCTCCTCGAAGGCGCAGCCGGTCTCGAGCGACGGGTCGTAGAAGCTGCCGATCATGATGTCCGCGACGTGGGTGAACCCGTCCGTGCGGAGGAGATGCTTCGGCGCGTTCGGCGAGAAGGCGGCGAGCGGGTCCTCGCCCTCGACGCGGCCGTCGGCGAGGTAGTGGGCCCCGTCGCCGCCGAGCGCGACCGGGCCGTGCTCCTGCGAGCGCACGAGCAGCCAGCCGACGTGAGGGTGGTTGCGGAGCGCCGGGATCAGGTCGGGATGGCGCTCGTTCATCTCCTCTAGCGTGAGGCGCCGGTTCTCCTCCATCAGGTAGACGAGGCCGAGATTGCCGGAGCCCATGACCACGACGTCCCGGTCGGAGACGTCGTTCTTCTTGCGCTTCTCGGCCTTCTCCTTGGTGCCGGTGGCCTCGCTGAAGGCGTGCCCGACCATCGAGCTCTGCTCGTCCCCGCCGGCGACGCCGCCGACGGTGCCGCTGGAGAGTGAGCGCTCGACCAGCTCGTCGAGGCCGTAGCCGTTGCGCTGCTTGAACGTCGCACCCTGCGTCTGGCCGTGGTCGGAGAGGACGACGATCTCGTAGGGCCGGGACGCGTAGACGCGCGCGCGCTCGATCCGGCCGAACTGCTGGTCGAGCTTGCGCAGCGCCTCCAGCGTGTCGGCGCGCTCGAGCCCCGAGTGGTGGGCGACCTCGTCGTAGCTCGAGAACGTCGCGTAGATGGCGGGCCTGCCCTTCATCATGTCCTGCAGCACCCCGTACACGATCAGGTCGCGGACGAACACGCACAGTGCTCCCCGCATGAGCGGGTAGATCCCGCCGCGATGGCCGCGCGGGCGCACGTCACGCCGCTTCGCCCGGCTGGATGCCGAGAGCTCGAGCGCGACCTCCCAGAACGTGAGCACCAGCACCCGCGTCACGTTGAAGCCGTTCGCAAGGAAGGCCCGGTAGCCGGGGTTCGCCTTCTTCTCCTCCTCCATCCGACTCACGGTCAGGATCACGTAGTCGGCCTCGCCGGAGAGCAGGTTGCCGCGGCTGGCACCACCGTCACGGAGCAGGCCGTGCCCGGCGTGGCGGCGCTCGATCTCGGCGCAGTCGGGCGGCGCCGAGCAGGTCATCGTCGTCGCCGTCTCCTTTTCGACCCAGCGGAAGGCCGGGATGTCCTCGTTCGACCCGAGCAGGATGCCCGCCTGCGAGGCGCCGGTCTGGGACGAGAGATCGGTCTCCCACTCGGTCAGCTCGTAGCCGCCCTCCGCCAACCAGCGCGCCATCGTCGGTGCGTTCCCGTCGCGCATCGCCCGCTGCAGCACCGGCAGCGCGAGCCCGTCGATCTCGAGGTAGACGACGCCGGGGGCGTCGGTCTCGACCCGCTCGCCCGAGCGCTTCGCGATCCGCTGGATCACGCGCAGGGTGTAGGCGTCGTCGTCGTTCGTCCCGAAGATCACGTCGAGGACGACCGACACCGCCGAGGCCACGAGGGCGACGCCGAGCGCGGCCCAGAACGAGCTGATCGCGAGGTCGCCGTTCGTGATGTTGTCGGCCGCGAGCAGCATCGCGGCGTCCGCGATCAAGACGAGCAGCAGGCCGAGCACGAGCATGAACGGCAGCCGCAGCGCCGCGATCACCGGCGGCAGGATGGCGTTGAGCACGCCGATCACGGCGGCCGCCACGAATGCGGCGCCGAAGCCGTTGACCTCCGCACCCGGCACGATCCAGCAGGCGGCGAGCAGCGCGACGGTCGCGAGGAGCCACGAGAGGATGAGGCGGAACGGCCCGATGTGCGGGCGGCCCATTCCCCAGACAGGCTTCTCTCCGTACGTCGTCGTGGTCATCACGTCCTCCTCGGGTCAGGCCATGTCGGCGGAGCGGTAGCCGGCAAGCAGTCGTTCTTCCTCATCCTGCCGGGGGAACTTGAGGAACACGAGCGCCGCGCCGGCAATGATCGCAACCGCACCGGCGGTATAGGCCCAGTCGTCGCCCTGCAGGAACGACTGCCTGGCGGCGGCGAGAATCGCACTCGCGTACGGCGGGTTCTGCGCGGCCAGGTCTGCCGCGCTCGCGTACGAGAGCTGCAGCTGGCTCTGGGTCGTGTCGGTGATGGTCTGCGCCTGCGGTGACGACGCGATCGCGTCTCCCATGGCCGCGGCGTAGCCGGCCGCGAGCAGGGCGCCGAGCACGGAGGTGAGCAGCGCACCGCCCAGGTCGCGCTGGAGGTCGGCGGTGCCCGACGCCATCCCCTCCCGCTGGACGGGCACGGAGCCCGTGAGCGAGTGCGAGGCCGGCGTCCCGGCGAGGCCCACGCCGATCCCGATGAAGACATAGGCGAGCGCGATCTCCCAGTAGGAGGAACCCTCCTTCCAGAACAGCAGCATCCAGAGGAACGCCGCCAGGAGGAAGACGTACCCGAGCAGGAGGGTGAAGCGGGCGCCTCTCGCCTCGACGAGCTTCGCCGAGCGGGGCGCGACGATGACCATGAAGACGACCGCCGGGAGGATCGCAGCGCCTGCCTCGATCGTGGAGTAGCCGAGCACGTTCTGCAGGTACTGCTGGCTGACGAAGGCGGCCGCCATGAGGGAGCCGAAGACGATGATCCCGGCGCAGGCGGCGACCCAGAAGGTAGGGCGCGCAGCGACCTTCGGGTCGTAGAGCGGGTTCGCCGCGCGCCTCTGCCGGATCGCGAATGCGACGAGGGCGGCGGTGGCGATCACGAGCAGGCCGACGGCGAGGGCGCCCTTGTTCGGCACCGGGGCGAAGTTGATCCCGAGGATCAACGCACCCACGAGCACGACCGAGAGGATGCCGCCGAGGTTGTCGACGGGAGCGGTGGTCTCGTTGACGTGGCTCGGGACGAAGGCAAGGGCCATGATCAGCGCCACCCCCACGAGCGGCAGCGTGACGAGGAAGACCGACCCCCACCAGAAGTGCTCGAGCAGCGCTCCCGCGATGAGCGGGCCGAGCGCTGCGATGCCGCCGCCGATCGCAGACCACATTGCGATCGACTTCGTGCGCCCCGGTCCAGACCACAGCGCGGCGATCAGCGCAAGGGTCGTCGGGTAGGCCATGCCGGCAGAGAGCCCGCCGATCACCCGCGCCACGAAGAGGACGGAGTCCGACGGCGCGTAGGCGGCGAGGAGCGAGGCGGGAATCGAAAGCACCATCCCCGCGACGAGCATCAGCTTGCGCCCGTAGCGGTCGCCGAGAGCGCCGAGCCAGAGGACGGAGGCGGCGAGCCCGAGCGAGTAGCCGACGGCGATCAGGTTCAGCGCCGTCTGCGAGGAGTCGAACGCGGCGCCGATCGCGGGCAGTGCGACGTTGGCGACCGAGAGATTGAGGTTGGCGACCGCCGCGACGAGGATCAGTGCGACGAGGACGAGCCCCGCCCGTGCGGGCGCCGTGGCGGTGCTGCTCGCGGTGCTGCCGGAAGCGAGGGATGCGCCGGGGCCGTCACCCGGCCCCGGACGCATCGTCTCGGTTCCCGTCACTCAGGCCTCGGCACCCGCGACGCCGACCGCGATCAGGTCTTTCGGGTGGATCCACTCGTCGGCGAGGGCGATGCCGCCGGCATCGACAATCGCATTCCTGAGCGGGATCGCCCAGAGGTGCTCGAGCAGGATGATCGCCGCGGCCGAGCCGTTCGGGATCGCGTCCGCCACGTACCAGGCGTCCTCCTCGGGAATGAGGTGGCCGTCCGCCATCGCCTCGGCGCCCGCCTCGGCACCCGCCTCGACCGCCTCCTCCGTGCCGTAGCCGAAGCCGATCAGGGCGCCTGCGATCTCGCCCATCTCTGTCGCCTCGCCCTCGCTCAGGTCGCTGACCTGGAGCGCGGTGATCTCGCCGTTCTCGTCCTTGTTCACGACGAGCGCATCGACGATCTTGATGAACTCCAACTGGCGCAGGCGGTCGAGCTCTGCCGCGATCTTGCCGGTGAAGTTCGGCTCGGCGAAGCCGAGCACGAGCATCTGTACGGGTCCCATTGCCATATGAATGTCGTCTCCTCTCAGCTCACGCGCCGGCGAGCAGCTTCTGCTTCTGCATGTCGAATTCGGCCTGCGTGAGGATGCCCTCGTCGAGCAGCTTCTTGAGGCTCTCGAGCTGGGCGACCATGTCCTCGCTGCCCGCGCTCGGGGCCGGTGCGGCCGCCGGCGGAGGAGCATACTGCTGCTGCGCCTGGAGCTCCGCGATCTGCTCGTTCTGCGCTGCCTCGGCGTCGCGGCTCTGCTGGCCCTTCTTGCCCGCGTGATACGCGACACCGCCGACGACGGCGGCGCGTGCGAGCGGCCTTCTTCTCATACCCATGTCTGGCTCTCTCCCTTCGATATCGAACGTCGGCCACGGCTGCGCCGTAACCTGCTTCAGACTATTCGATCCGGCAAAGGTCGGAAGTCACTTCACGTGCGTGCGACTGCGGGTGCGCCGCAACGAACGCGGCCCCGCGTCCTCGTAGGATGCGCCCATCGACGCGACGATCCCGCATCCGGAACCGCCGCTCGCCGGCACGGCATTCGCTCTCCGTGCCTTTCGTGAAGACGACTTCGAGGCGGCGCTCGCGCTGGAGCAGGACGCGGCGGCGGCACGCTGGGTTCCGGCGCTGCCCGGGGCCGACGGGGCGCGCGTCGTGGCGTTCTACGACGAGTGCCGCCGTGACGGTGGGTTGCTCCATCTCGTGATCGCCGAAAGCGCGGGTGACGGCTACCTCGGCGAGGTGATGCTCGCGCTCTCCGAGCACCGGGTCGGCGAGGTCGGCTGCTGCCTCGTCCCCGCCGCGCGAGGACGCGGGATCGCAATCGAGGCGGTCCGGCTCCTGACCGACTGGGCGTTCGCCTCGCTCGGCCTCGGTCGAGTCCAGGTCTTCATCGCGACAGAGAACGCGGCTGCCCTGCGGGTGGCGGAGGCCGCGGGCTTCCGGCCCGAGGGAGTCCTCCGCGGGTACTGGGAGGAGCACGGCGCCCGGCTCGACGTGGTCGTCCTCGCTCGCCTGGCGGACGACGAGGTCTAGTACGAGGCGGCGTAGCGCGACTTGGCGGCCCGCGACGAGTACGTCGCGATATCGAGGGCGAACCCGAGTGCGACGAGCAGCCAGCCCCAGAAGCCCGATACGCCGTACACCGGCCCCCACGCGAGGACGTAGGCGATCGTCGTCCACGGCAGGAAGAGCAGCCCGAGCAACGGCCAGATCCAGCTCGAGAACGCGGCGTCGACCTTGGTGCCGAAGATCCACCACATCAGGAGCGCGAAGCGTGGGCCGATGAAGCCGGCAGAGAGCGCGAGGCAGCACATGGCGGGCAGGCTAGACGATCTCCTCCCGCCCGGCAACCCCGACGTGGCAGGACTGACGTCGACCGGTGCGAATTCGAGCCTGATGGCGGACGAGACACGTCTGGAGCGCCGGCTCGACCGGTTGATCGAACACGCCGAGAACCCGCGCAAGGCTGCGGTCGTGATCGCGAGCGTGACGACCTTCATCACGGTCGTGGCCGGCTGGCTGATGACGTTCGCCGACCACGACGGCTTCCCGACGCTCGGCTCCGGGCTCTGGTGGGCGGTGCAGACGGTCACGACCGTCGGGTACGGCGACCACGTCCCGACGACCACGGCCGGCAAGGGCATCGCAGCGCTCGTGATGCTGCTCGGGATCGGGTTCCTGACCGTGATCACCGCGTCGATCACCGGCGCGTTCGTGGCCCGCTCTCGCAGGGAGCAGCACCTCGAAGGGGGCGAGGGGCCGTCCGCGGAGCTCATGCAGCAAATCGACGAGCGGCTGGCGCGGATCGAGGCCGCGCTGGAGGCGCGCTCCTAGCAGGGCGCAACCCTGGTGACCGGCTGAAGCCGGTCACTCCCCCTACGCGACGATGCGGTAGACCTGGAAGACCTCGGCGAGCTCACGGTTCACGTTCGTGCCGTGCACCTTCGCGAGGTTCCAGATGTACTCGGCGTTCGCGTAGCGGCGGTGCTGCTGGGAGGCGTACTTCTCGACCGCTGCCACCTTGCGATCCAGGTGCCGCTGCTCCAGCGCGATGTAGGCGCCGTAGGAGAAGTCGAAGTTGTTCCAGGGAATCTCGTAGCCGAGGATCGTCGTCCGCTTGAAGGCCCGCAGCCCCTCCTGCGCGATCGTCTGGTGGTCCTGGTGGACGTCGTGGTGCGAGGGCTGGAAGACGACGTCGGGTCGCCACTCCTCCCACAGCTCGACGAGTAGCTCCAGGATGTCCTGCCGCCGCTCGGGGAAGGTGCGCACGTCGAAGTCGTGCACCGTCAGGTTCGACTCGGGGATCCCGAGCTCTGCCGTCGCCTCACGCACCTCTCGCGCCAGCGTGTCCGGCGGGAAGCCAGGGGGCAGCGAGCGGGTCGCGATCGAGAACGCCACGTAGCGCACCTCGCAGCCCGCCTCGGCCAGGCGCGCCATCGTGCCGCCGCAGCCGAACTCACCGTCGTCCGTGTGGGGGGCGAGCACGAGCGCCCGCTGCCAGGCTTCGACCATGCGGGATGCATATCACGGTCGGCGGCGCTCTCGCAGCCGGCGTCGCTCCAAAGCGTGTGACACGCTTCCCCGCCACACGCGGCGGAGCGGCGCGACAACCGGCGTCGCTCCAAAGCGTGTGACACGCTTCCCCGTCACACGCGGCGGAGCGGCGCGACAACCGGCGCGTTACTGTTCGCGCACCCATGACTCACCTTGCGGCTGTCCTCGGTGCGCTCGGAGCGCCGCTCGTGCTCGTCACCGGCCGCCGGGCGCTCATCCTCGTGGGGCTCGGGCTGATCGCCCACGCCCAGGCCGCACTCGCCCTCTCGGGACCCGGCGGCGCCTCGCCCGCCCGCGCCGCCCTCGGCCTCGTCGGCCTGGCCGGGCTCGCGCTCTTCGCCGTCCTCTTCATCCGCCGGCCCGAGCTCGTCCCGCTGGCAATCCTCGTCGCCGCCCCGCTGCGCATGCCGCTCGATTTCGGCGCAGCGCATCGGTTCTACGTCGGTCTGCCGTCGAACGGTGAGATCGGCCGTCTGCTGCCGCTCTACGGCTTCATCTCGGCGGCAGCCGTCGCGCTCGCCTGGCGCCTGCTGCGCGAGCGGGAGCACGCCGTCCCTGAGCTGCCGCGCGAGCTTGGACTGCCACTCGGCGCGCTCGTGTCCTTCGCCGCTCTCTCGGTGCTCTGGTCGTCGGCCGACGTGGCCGCGCAGAACCTGCTCCAGTACTTCCTGCTCCCGTTCGCCGTGCTCGTCGCGGTCGTGGCCCGGTCGCCGTTCCCGGCCTGGATGCCGCGGGCGCTGGCGATCGCCGCCGTCGCGCTCGCATCGCTCTTCGCCGCCGTCGGCATCGTCGAGGAGGCGACGCACCGGCTGATCTTCTACACGCCGTCCGTTCAGATCGGCAACGCCTACTCGAGCTTCTTCCGCGTCACATCGCTGTTCAGGGATCCGAGCCTGTACGGTCGCCAGCTCGTGCTCGCGATGGCGATCGTCCTCACGGCGCTGTGGTACCGGAAGATCGGGCTCGCGCTCGCCTCCCTCGTGATCGCGTTCCTCTTCGTCGGGCTCGCCTTCTCGTACTCGCAATCGAGCCTCGTCGCACTCGGCGCCGTGGCGCTGTTCATCTCCGTCGTCGCGGGCGACCGCGTCGTGCGAATCGCCGCCGCGATCGCCGTCGTGCTCGTCCTCGTCGGCGGCGGGGCCTTCGTGGCGGACAAGACGGCCACCGCCTCGACGGCGCGCGTGACGAGCGACCGTTCCCGCCGGGTCAGCCTCACAGCACAGGTCTTCCGACAGCACCCGCTCGTCGGCGTCGGCCTCGGCTCGCAGCCACGGGCGAGCCAGGCGGTCTCGAAGAACGGCGGGCCGCCGAGCCTGTTCTTCTCGCACACGACCCCGCTCACCGTCGCGGCCGAGCTCGGGGTCGTCGGGCTCATGCTCTACGCCGCCCTTCTCGTGGGGGCGGCAAGGTCGCTCCTGCGGGTGTTCAGGCTCGAGGCGGCGTTCGGGCTCGCCCTCGCGGCGGTGTTCGTGGCGTTGTTCGTCCACTCGCTGTTCTACGCCGGCTTCTTCGAGGATCCCGTCACCTGGCTCGTGCTCGGCATCGCGTCGAGCTTCCTCGCGGCGAGGGCCGGTCAAGGAGGCGAGTCGCCGGCATGAAGGGAGCGCGGATCGACCGCCGCGCGGCGTTCGCGGTCATCGGAGCGCTCGGGCTGCTCGTCGCGCTGAGCGTGCCGACCCTCGGCTCCGACCCTTGGCCGTTCCGTCCCGGCACGGTCTCGGCACACGGCCTGCTCGGCCCCCTCGTGCGCGCGGCCGACGGCTCCTGGGACCTCGGGGTCGTGCGCACGCCGGCCGTGCTTGCAGGCGTGCTGGTCGCCGTCCTCGCGCTCGCCGGCTGGCGGGCGCAGTCGTGGCGACCGTGGGTGCTCGGAGCCGCCTGCGTCGCCGTGATCGTCCTCGTCACCGTTCCCGCGACGCTGCTCCAGGTGGGTCTACGGGATGCGACGGCGCCCTGGTTCCACACGAACGACTCGACCTACCAGATCGAGCTCGCAGGGGTGCTCGTCCGGCACGGGCACACACCGTACGGCCACGACTTCACGGGCTCGGGGCTCGAGCGCTTCTACAGCCGGGACGGCTCCCTGCCGCCTCCGTCCGCACATCCGCAGGTGGCCCTGACCCACTTCGCCTACTTCCCGGGCACCGCATTGACCGCCGCCGCGTGGAGCTTCGTGCCGTCCCCCTTCGACGACTACCGGGTGCTCGTCCTGCTCGCCACGATCGGCTGCTTCTTTGCCGTACTCCTCTTCGACGCGCCCTTGCCTTCGCGCCTCGTGGTCGGGAGCGCGATCGCCGCGTCCCCCCTGCTCGTGCGCGGCGCGTGGTTCGGCACAGCCGACGCGACCGCGATCCTGGCGCTGCTGCTCGCCTTCGCCCTGCTCACCCGCTCCCGCTTCGTGTGGGCCGCGGTGGCGCTCGCGGCCGCAATCCTGCTGAAGCAGTTCGCGCTCGTGGCGCTGCCGTTCCTCGTCCTGATGCTGCTCGCCCGCCGCCCCGGACGGCAGGCGCTCGGACGGGCGGGGGCGGCCCTCGCAAGCGTCCTCCTCGCCGGCTTCCTGCCGTTCCTGATCGCCGCGCCGGGGGCCCTCTGGCGCGACACGATCGGCTACGGGACGGGCACCTACCGCATTCTCGGTTACGGCCTCTCGGCCCTGCTCCTCAACCTCGGGATCCTCGACGACCGCTACGGCGCCTATCCCTTCGCACTGCTCGCGCTCGTTGTCTGGCTGCCGGTGACGGCGTGGCTCGTGTGGGTCGTGCACCGGTCGGGCAGCGACTGGGAGGCGGCGGCAGGCTTCGCCGTCTCCATCTTCACGCTGCTGTTCATCGCCCGTGTCTTCCAGACCTCGTACCTCGTCTGGCCGCTGACCGGGATCGCCGTCGCCTTCCTCCTCGCTCAGCGGGAGCCGCGCTCCTCCATCCCGTAGACGCCGGCCTTGCCGGTCACGTACACCCGCTCGCCGTCAGCGACGACCGGCGAGTACTGGCCGTCGGGGAACATCCAGACCTGCTTGCCGGTGCGAGCGTCGAGGGCGTAGGTGCGGTTCGGGCCACTCTTGGCGTAGCGCGATCCCTTGTGGCCGCAGAAGCTGCACGTGGCCAGGTAGACGAGCCCCGACATCACGGTCGGCGCACCATGCACGGCCGAGGGCATCTCCCGCTCCCACAGCGTCTGGCCCGTGGCTGCGTCGAGCGCCAGAAACTTCCCGTCGTAGGTGCCGACGTAGATCTTTCGGGCCCACACCGCGGGCGCGGTGTAGACGTAGGTGCCGACGTGGCTCGCCCAGAGCAGGTTGCCCGAGGAGGCTCCGAAGGCGTAGACCGTCCCGTCCGTGTTCGAGGCGAAGACCCGCCCGTAGGCCACCGTCGGCGTCGCGTAGAAGTGCTCGCGCCCCGTGCGGAAGTGCGAGAACGACCGCGCCTGCCAGCGGATAGCGCCCGAGCGAGCGGCGAGCGCCGTCACGGTGCCGCTGTTGTCGCCGATGTAGACGGTGCCGTCCGCGTAGGCGGCAGAGCTCTGCGGCTCGTCGTCGAGGAGCGTCGACCAGACGATCTTCCCGGTACCGAGGCCGAGCGCATAGACCCGGTGGTCCCAGGAGCCGACGTAGACGAGCCCGCCGACCACGAGCGGCGAGGACTCGGACGGGATCGGCACCTTCCAGACGGTGCGGCCGTCGGACTGCCGCATGGCGATCACGAGGCCGGGCACCCCGCGCGGCCCCCTCGAGCACGGCTGCGGGATGAACGTCGCGATCACGAGCCCGCGCGCGAGCGCAGGCGAGGAGGCCGAGCAGAGCGGGAACGTCCGCTTCCAGCGCTGCGCGCCGGTCTTTGCGTCGACGGCGTAGAACACGCCCTTGAGCTGGCTCACGAACACCTTGCCGTAACCGACGACAGGTGGGAACTCGACGAACCAGCGCGCCCTGAGGTGCCACAACGTGCGGTACGGAGGGCGGTGCGAGAAGGGCGAGAGGTGCGTGCGCTGGCTGTCGTAGCCGAAGGTCGGCCAGGGGACCTGCTCCACGGCCTTCCTCGGCCGCGGCTTCGCCTGCGGCTTCTCGCGCGGCACGAACTCGACGGTGGATGACCCGACGATCTCCTTGGTGGCCGTCTGCTGCTCGTACCACCAGCCCGCAACCACTGCCGCTGCGGCGAGCGCGAGTGCGGCCAGCAGTGCCGTGATCACCCAGCGGCGGCGCGTCACCCCGCCACCACGTCGACCGAGCCACCGGCGTGGTGGCCGTGCTCGCTGACGACGAGCAGGTAGCGCCGCGCCGTCTTCGGCGCCCTGATCCGGAACGCCGGCGCGGTCGCGATCCCTTGCCGCCCGCCGATCCGCCACGCGACCCGGCGCGCGTCCGTCGAAACGCGCACGCGGATCCAGCCGCCCACCTTCGCCCGCAGATGCGGCGGGGTCAGCGCGATGTACCGGATCCGCACGACTCCCGCGTTCACGGGGCGGGAGCGGTTCCCTGCCGGGTCGACAGCGACGACGCCGAGGCGGTACCGGTCAGCGGGCAGCGGCCGGCCGTCCACCTTCCCGTACCAGCGCAGCTCGCCGGCGGGCTTCAGGCCGGAGCCGACCACCCGCCTGACGCCGTCGACGTAGAGCATCCCCCGGGCGCGCTCGTCGACCGTGTAGCGGACGGAGATGCGGTCAGAGCGGCGGTCGCCGTCCGGCGAGAAGATCCGAGGCCGCACGGAGACGACCTTCGCCACCGGGCGCTTCGAGTCGACCACGATCGCGTTGGGAAGGGTGTAGGTCTTCTCGATGAAGTCGAGCCGCACGCGCGCGCGATAGATCCCGTCGGGGACGATCCGGCCCGAATCGTCCCGGCCGTTCCAGAGGAATGCGACCCGGCCGCGGGTGGGCCGCTCCGACGCGAGCAGGTGCACGTCGTTTCCGGAACCGTCGACGATCGAGGTGCTGATCACGTCGGGCTTGCCGAGCCGGAAGGCGATCCGGGCCTTGCTCGTCTCGCACCTGCAGACGGGCGAGAAGAGCTTCGTCACCCGCGTCTGCCGGATCGGGCTGGTCTCGAGCTTGAGGGACTCCGTGTGCAGGAACGCGACTCCCGTCGCCACGAGCAATGCCGCGACGAGGGCGGCTGGCGCATATCGGGCCACGGCTCGTGGATTGTAGGGCCGGAACGCGCATCGGCCGCCGGGCGTGCTTTCCAGACTGAAGCGACGAGCCGACCCCTACCGTGAAACCCACCCGTAGGGCTCAACAGGCGTGCGGGATTCCACGCACGCCTGCGGTCGGAAACCACCGATGTGAACATGCCCGTGGAGACGTAGGTTCAGGGAGACATCGGAGGAGGTGAGGACGGTGATGAGCCGGATGACGGCCACCGTCGCCACGGTTCTCGTTTCCGCGGTGACGGCGGCTGTGCTCGCGGCAGGGGCGGGAGCGACGATCAACGGCCCCTGCTCTGCGTCGATCAACGGCGTCAACGTCAAGAATCAGTCGTCGACGAGCGCGTCCGGCGCGATCGTGGTGGCCAAGGACGCCAGGGTACCCGTGACGATGACGGCCACGCAGCCGATCTCGAACCTGCAGGTCAAGATCTCGCTGATGGGGCTGGGCCGCACGGTGAAGAGCGGGCCCGCGCACGGAACCTCGTGGGTGCGCACGGTGAACGTGAAGGACTACGCGTTCTGGGGCGTCGGGCTGTACCAGGTGACCGGCTCGAGCAGCGGTGCCGGGCTCTCGTGCTCCGGCATCGCGATCGTGAAAGTCGAGGGCAGCCCGCTCTCGACACCCGCGGGCTGGGTCAGCCTCGGTCTGACCGTGGTGGGGGCGCTCGGCCTCGTCGCGACCGCAGTCTCTGCGCTGCACGGAGGCGGGATGATCAAGGCGTCGCTGCTCGGGCTGCTGTTCGGGCTCGTTGCGGCCCTCGGCGCGACCGTCCTGCTGCAGCAGTTCTCGGTGCTGTTCCCGACCGGTCAGATCGCGGTGCTGGCGCTCGCGATCGGGGCCGTCGTCGGAGTTGCCCTGCCGTTCGTGACGCATGCGGCCGGCGCACACAGCGCCGCCGCCGGGACCGCGCCACCGGTCGCGCACGCGTAGGAAGAGGACAGGGGAGAGGGTAGTGGGGCCCCGCCAGGGGCCCCACTCTCGCGCGAGAGGCTCGAGCCTCTAGTCCTCGGCGAGGCCCCAGTCGAGCACGACGCGCCAGCCGTCGGGGTCAGGGATCGTAATGCTGCGCCCGTCCCAGTACGGATTCTCCGGCTCGACGTCGCGATAGCCGAGATCGGCGAGCCGGCCCGCGACGAGCTCTGCCGTCTGCTCCGACTCGAGGTAGAAGACGAGGAGGTTATCGACGCTCGGGGCACGGCAAGGGCTGCCGTCCGCGTGGGAGGTGAACTCGAGGTGGTAGTCGCTCCCCGGCAGGCCGAGCATGACGCCGTCGTAGCCGGAGTGGCCCTCGAAGCGGCCGAGCTCCGGCAGGCCGAGCCCGTCGCGGTAGAAGGCGACGACCTCCTCGAGGCGGTCGGTCGGACGCGCCCAGCGGACGCGAATGACGGGTAGCTCGGGCGCCCAGCCGGGTGCCGTCACACCGGCTCCGGCTCGGATGCGGGTTCGGCTGACCCCGCAGGAGCGACGGCGGCGCGGCGGATTGTCCACCGGGCGGCGAGCGCGAGCCCCACTCCGACCGCGATTCCGATCACGGTGAGGATGATGATGTTCGCTCCCGGCGGGTCGAGCAGCTTCACCCCGGAGAGCGAGAGAACGAGCGCGAGCGACACCCGCAGAGCGCGATCGGGCAGCTTCACGGTGAGCTGGCTCCCGAGCAGCACGCCCGGGATCGACCCGATCAGCAGCCAGCCGGTCGCGCGCAAGTCGACGCTGCCGGTGACGAAGTGGCCGAAGCCGGCCACCCAGAGGAGCAATGCCGCCTGGAACAGGTCGGTGCCGACAATCTTCGCCGCCGTGAGCGGGAAGGCGATCATCATCACCAGCCCGAAGAACGTGCCCGAGCCCACCGACGTCAGCCCCACCACGAAGCCGCCGACGACCCCGATCAGGAGGGCGATCTCCTTGTCGCGACGCTTGAGCAGGAACGGGGCGTCGCTGCCCCAGGGGCGCATGAACGCCTTGACGAAGAACCCGATGCCGCCGATCACGAGCGCGATCCCGAGCACCTGCTGGGCGGCGCTCTCGTAGCCGTCCCCGTATCTCTCCGACAGCCAGGACGACAGGGCTACGCCGAACAGCGAGGCCGGAGCAGAGCCGATCAGCATCCACAGCGCCAGGCGGGCGTGGACGTGCCCGAGCTGGCGGTGGCGGGCGGCGCCGAACGACTTGAAGATGGCGCCGTGCAGGATGTCGGTGCCGATCGCCACCGTCGGCTTGAAGCCGAAGACGAGGATCAGCATCGGCGTCATCAGGGAGCCGCCGCCCATGCCGGTCATGCCGACGAGCAGCCCGATCAGCAGGCCGGCGAGGGAGAGCTTCCAGTCCACTACGCGACGGTCTCCGTCGTCCCGAGCAGGATCTGCTTGAGCGTGTCGCCACGCAGGCCGAGCCGCAGCGTCTCGAGCGGGATCACCTCGTCGGGCGGGATGTTCCCCAGGTTGACGTTCGGCCCGAACTGCTTCACGAACCAGGCCTGCGACGCCTTCGTCGGCGCCTCGAAGATGACGTCGTCGATCGCGATGCCGTGCGCGATCTCGTCGATCAGCCCTGTCCGCATGTCACCGTCCTTGCGGAAGATGCCGGCGGTGCCGCCTTCCCGCGCCTCGGTGATCACCTTCCAGGAGCCGGCCGCAAGCTCCTCCTTGATCCACTCCACCCACTGGTAGGGCGCGTAGACGACCTCGGAGTCCTTCGAGCCGACCTCAGAGAGCACCGTGAAGTCGCGTGCGAAGTCGGCGATCAGCGCGAGCTTCTCGTCGCGTGGGATGTCGATCGTGCCGTCGGAGATCTCGACGTGCGCGAACCGGTGCTCGGTCAGCCACGCCTTGAACTCGTCCAGCTTGCCCTTGGCGTAGACGGCCTCGAACAGCGTGCCGCCACAGACGACGGGGGTCTCGAAGTGCCGGTAGAGCGCGATCTTCTTCTCGAGGTTGTTCGTGACGTAGCTCGTGCCCCAGCCGAGCTTGACGATGTCGACGAAATCGCCGGCCGTGTCGAACA
>Ga0302299_10000583_pt1 | contig 20232 bp, 16 predicted proteins | sample III_Fen_N3_4_FD_198795 | JGI IMG/M metagenome (GOLD analysis project Ga0302299, IMG submission 198795) | Peat permafrost microbial communities from Stordalen Mire near Abisko, Sweden - III_Fen_N3_4 | ecosystem: Environmental > Terrestrial > Soil > Wetlands > Permafrost | place: Sweden: Abisko... | reverse complement strand
GTGTAATTACATGCGCGTCGTTACGCTCCCGTCAAGCGGAACGGTGCTATTGATTCCTGGACCGGTGCGGGGAGCACCACGGCGCGCGCGGCGGTTCGGCGCTCGTCCGTCGGCGCGTCGTACGTCGTGGTCCGCTGCCGGGGCGAGCGACCGATGCCGCGGACGACCGATTCGAGCTCGTCCACCGACATCCGCGACCCGTGCGTCGAGCCCGCCATCCGGCTGATCGTCTCCTCCATCAAGGTGCCGCCGAGGTCGTCCGCTCCGCCTTGCAGCATCTGCTGCGTGCCGCGTTCGCCGAGCTTCACCCAGGAGGTCTGGATATGGTCGATCCTGTTGTGCAGCAACAGTCTTGCCATGGCGTGCACGACCACGTTCTCGCGAACGGTCGGCCCGGGGCGGGCGATTCCGGCCAGGTACACGGGCGCGTTCAGGTGGACGAACGGCAGCGGGACGAACTCCGTGAAACCGCCGGTGGCGTCCTGGATCCGAGCCAGCACCCGCAGGTGGGTCAGCCAGTGCCCGGGGTGGTCGACGTGGCCGTACATCATCGTGCTGGACGATCGGATGCCCAGCTCATGGGCCGTCGTGACAACGTCGATCCACGCGGCCGTGGGCAGCTTTCCCTTGGTGAGCACCCAGCGCACCTCGTCGTCCAGGATCTCTGCGGCGGTGCCAGGGATCGTGTCCACCCCGGCCTCCCGCACCGACTGCAGGAACTCGCGCACCGAGAGCCCCGTCCGGGCGACGCCGTTCATCACCTCCATCGGGCTGTACGCGTGCAGGTGTAGGCCTGGTGCGCCGGCCTTGACCGCCCGGGCCAGATCGGCGTACGCGGTACCAGGGAGGTCGGGATCGATGCCGCCCTGCATGCAGACCTCGGTCGCGCCCACCTGCCAGGCCTCGGCCGCCCGCGCGGAGACCTCGTCGAGCGACAGCGTGTACGCGTCGGCGTCGGTGCGCCGCTGGGCGAAGGCGCAGAACCGGCAGCCGACGTAGCAGACGTTGGTGAAGTTGATGTTGCGGTTCACGACGTACGTCACGTCGTCACCGACGGTGTCGCGTCGCACGTCGTCCGCCAGGCGGACCACCTCCGCCAGGGCCTCGCCGTCGGCGTGGAAGAGCGCTAGCGCCGCCGCTTCGTGTCGTACCTCAAGCAAGGCTGCAGGGTCGTCACCCGCCAGCCGCAACCCGTCCCCCAGGTCACCCCCCCGAGTGCCCCGACCAGTGCCCCAATGAGTGCCCCCAAACCTCAACCTATTCGCATCATGGGACCCATGTGGCGAATGGGTTGAGGTTTGGGGACCTTCACGGGCGAGGTCGGCGATGGCGGCCCAGTCGCCGTAGACGGCATCGAAGTCGCTGCGCCGGTCGCTGGTACGCCCGGTGGTGTCCACCTCGACGTGCAGCTGGGTGCGTCCGGCCGACTCCGAGCCCCACTCGGGGTCCGGCTCCTGCCAGGGCAGCCCGAGCGGACGTACGCCGGGCCGGGCCAGTCCGCCAGGCGTGGCCAGCGCAGCGACATGGGGCAGCACCCGTGGGTCGATCCAGGGGGTACCGCTGCGCACGTACTCCGGGTGCACCGTCAGCCGCGGGGCCAGGGTGAAGCCGGCCTCGGCCGTGAGCGCCGCCAAGGTGTCGAGTTCGGGCCAGGGCCGCTCAGGGTTCACGTGGTCGGGCGTCAGCGGGGACACCCCGCCCCAGTCGTCGACCCCGGCGCGCAGCAGGGCCGCGAGGTCCGCCGCCGCCGAGAGGTTGGGCGGTGCCTGGATCCGCATCGACGGCCCCAGCACCAGTCGCGCCACCGCGATCGTCGCGAGGTACTCGTCGACGTCGAGGTCGGGCACCGCGCGCATCGCCGTGTCGTCCTTCGCCCGGAAGTTCTGGACGATGACCTCCTGGATGTGGCCGTACCGCCGCGCCGACGCCCGGATCGCGAACAACGACTCCACCCGTTCGACCAGGGTCTCGCCGATACCCACCAGGATCCCCGTGGTGAATGGGACCGCCAGGCGTCCGGCGTCCTCCAGCACGCGCAGCCGGACGGCCGGCTCCTTGTCGGGCGAACCGAAGTGCGGCCCGCTCGGCTCCATCCACAGCCGCGTCGCAGTCGTCTCAAGCATCATCCCCATCGACGGGGCAACGGGTTTGAGCCGGGCAAGTTCGGTCCACGAGAGCACCCCAGGGTTCAGGTGCGGCAACAGACCGGTCTCCTCCAGCACCCGGACCGCCATCGCTCGGACGTACGCGAGGGTGTCCGGGTAGCCACGCTCGGCCAGCCACTCCGCGGCCACCGGCCAGCGGTCCTCCGGTCGGTCGCCGAGGGTGAACAGCGCTTCCGTGCAGCCGAGCGCGGCACCGTCCCGGGCTATCGACAGCACCTCGTCCGGGCTCAGGAACGGCTCGTGCCCAGCGGCGGCGAGCCGGCCCGGAACCGTGACGAACGTGCAGTAGTGGCAACGGTCCCGGCACAACCGGGTGAGTGGGATGAACACCTTGGGGCTGTACGTGACGACGCCGGGACGGCCCGCAGCGACCAGGCCGGCATCGCGCACCCGACTGGCCTGCTCGAACAGGGCGTCGAGGTCGGCGCCTCGGACCGCCAGCAGCACGGCCGCTTCAGCCACGTCGAGCGACTTCCCCGCGCGGGCCCGGGCTAGCGAACGGCGGACGGCACTGGCTGACGGCTCCATGGCCCGATCGTACGGTTCAGCCTGGGCCCGTACCTGCCCACGACAGCGTGACCACCCGGCGCAGGCCGGACTCCGGGTGTGCGGCCAGCGCCGCAGCGACCTCCGGCTCGCGTTCGGCTGGAAGCGCCAGGCGGCGCGTCACAAGAGCGACCCGCTCCTGCCCGGTCGGAGTGCCGTGCTCGAGCCGACTCCAGCGCTCGACCGAGAGCGCCCCGATGCCCAGCTCGTGCAGTACGGCCACCAGGTCGTCGACGGTCGGCCCGGTCGGGCGCTGCAGCCCGTGGAACTCCGCGAAGAGCGGGTTCAGCCAGGCCATCGGGTGCTCCGGCGGCACCTCGACCACGACGCGCCCCCGCGCAGCAGAGGTCAAGGCCCGCAGGAACGGTGCGACGTCGCGCACGTCGTACAGGACGTGGTGGCACAGGACGACGTCGTGCACGCCCGCCTCGTCCGCCACGTCGGGCCAGCGTCCGGCGATCGTTCGCACCTTCGTCGTCGAGAGCCCGTCGGCCCGTTCGGTGAGCGCGGCCAGCATCGCCGGGTCCGCATCGACCGCGGTCAGGGCCGACACGCGGTGCAGCAGCGGGAGGCAGGCTGCGCCCGCACCGGCGCCCACGTCGAGCACGGTGGCTCGACGTCCGGTGTCGAGCTCGACGGCGTCCAGCGCGGCCGCGGCCGCGTCGTACGAAGCACCCCCCGGCGCCGCCAGATCGAGGTCGGCCTTCACCGCGAACCTGCTGACCGCGTGTCCCCACGGGGAGCGCCCGGACGCCGCGACGAGCTCGCTCGGAATCGCCCAGGAGTCCAGGGAGGTACGCCAGGCCGCAGCCGCCGAGCCCGGACCGATCATGGTTCGCAGGGTACGCGGCCCTTACGGTCCGGTGAACGCAGCGACGGCACCACCCAGGAGCGTCGTGCGCTCGGCCACGCCCGTCTACTCTCGCGAGGTGAGCAGTCCCGCAGCGCACGTGCTGGTAGTCGACGACGACCCGACCGTCGCCGAGGTCGTGGTGCGGTACCTCGAGCACGCCGGGTTCGTGGCGACGCACGCCGCCGACGGGCCGAGCGCCCTCGCCATCGCTGCTGCGGCCGCGCCCGACCTGGTCGTCCTCGACCTGATGCTGCCGGGGATCGACGGGCTTGAGGTGTGCCGCCGGCTCCGCGACCGGTACCCCGCCTTGCCCGTGGTGATGCTGACCGCTCTCGGCGAGGAGTCCGACCGCGTCCTCGGCCTCGAGGTCGGTGCGGACGACTACCTGACCAAGCCGTTCAGTCCGCGCGAGCTCGTGCTACGGGTCCAGTCGGTGCTCCGTCGCACGGCAGCCGGAGCGGGGGCGGCGGCCGCCAGCGCGTCGACCGGCGATCCGGACGTCCTGGTCGACGGCGACCTCGAGGTCGACGTGACGGGGCACCGGGCCTCGCTGCGCGGTCAGCCGCTCGTCCTGACCGCTCGCGAGTTCGACCTGCTCACGTTCCTGCTCCGCCACCCCGGCCAGGCGTTCACCCGCGACGAACTGATGAAACGGGTCTGGGGTTGGGAGTTCGGCGACCAGTCGACCGTCACGGTCCACGTCCGTCGCGTCCGCGAGAAGGTCGAGGTGGATGCGGCGAACCCGGTCCGGCTCTCTACCGTGTGGGGCGTCGGCTACCGGTGGGACGTGTCGTGACGTCGAACGTCGAGATCTTCGCGGTGGCCGGAGCGTCGGCGGCAGCGGTCGGGTTGATCGGACTGGTGCTGTTCACCTGGGTCGCACAGCGCTCGGTCAGCGTCGCTGCGATCGTCGCGACGGCCACCACGGTGGCCGCGTTCACCGCAGCCGTCGTCGCGTCGGCCAAGGCGATGTTCTTGTCCCAGCACGACTTCGGGGTGGCACTGATCGTCTGCCTCAGCGCCGGTCTCGTGTCGCTGGCGGTGGGACTCGTCCTGGGCCGGCAGGTCCGTCGCCTGCAGACGGTGTCCGCCGAGCGGGCCGCCGCGCTCGAGCGCGAGCGTCTCGTCGAGGCGAGCCGTCGCGACCTGGTCGCCTGGGTCTCACACGACCTGCGGACGCCCCTCGCCGGTCTGCGGGCCATGGCCGAGGCGTTGGAGGACGGCGTGGCCGACGACCCGCAGCGCTACTACCGGCAAATGAGCCTGCAGGTGGACCGGCTGTCTGCGCTGGTCGACGACCTGTTCGAGCTGTCGCGCATCCAGTCCGGTGCACTCGCCTTGTCCCTCGAGCGCCTCTCCCTCGCCGACCTCGTGTCCGACGCCCTCGCCGACGCCGACCCGCTCGCCCGGTCCCGCTCGGTGCGGCTCACCGGCCGCGCGGACGGCGCCTTGGCCGTGTCCGGCGACGAACGCGAGCTCCATCGCGCCCTCGGCAACCTCGTCGTGAACGCCATCAGGCACACCCCCGCGGACGGCGTCGTCGCGGTCGTCGCCAGCACCGCTGGCGACCAGCTGCTGCTCTCGGTCACCGACGGCTGCGGCGGGATCCCGGCCGCCGACCTGCCGCACGTGTTCGACGTCGCGTGGCGCGGGACGGCGTCCCGCACTCCGGCGAGCGACGGTCGCGACGCCGGTGCGGGCCTCGGGCTGGCCATCGTGCGCGGCATCGTCGAGGCGCACCATGGCAGCGTGGCCGTACGCAACGTCGACGGGGGCTGCACGTTCGAGGTCCGACTCCCGCCCCTGGCCGTGGCCACGCCGGTCAGGAGTACCTGAGCTTGCTCAATCGGGCCGAAGTTGCAGGCTGAGGCACTCCTGATCGACCGGGCGGACGCCGGTGCGGGACGGGCCGACCCACCTGCGAGGATGCGGGAATGCTCATCACAGCACTGGCCGGCGGCATCGGCGGGGCCCGTTTCCTGCGCGGGCTCAAGGCCGAGCTCGCCGCCCGGGATGCGGGCAGCACCATCACGGTGATCGGCAACACCGCCGACGACGTCACGCTGTTCGGGCTGAGGATCTGCCCCGACCTCGACACGGTCATGTACACCCTGGGCGGGGGCATCCACGAGGAACAGGGCTGGGGCCGCTCCGACGAGACCTTCACCGTCAAGGCCGAGCTCGCCGCGTACGGCGTGCAGCCGCAGTGGTTCGGCCTCGGCGACAAGGACATCGCCACGCACATCGTCCGGACGCAGATGCTGGCCGCTGGGTACCCGCTCAGCCAGGTCACCCGGGCCTTGTGCGACCGGTGGTCCCCCGGCGTGACGCTGCTGCCGATGACGGACGACCAGGTCGAGACGCACGTCGTCATCGATGACGACCAGGGCCGCCGCGCGGTCCACTTCCAGGAGTGGTGGATCCGGCTGCACGCCGCGACTCCCGCGCTGTCGATCGTGCCGATCGGCGCACCTGAGTCGCGCCCGGCGCCTGGCGTCCTCGAGGCGATCGCGACGGCCGACGTGATCCTGCTGCCGCCCTCGAACCCGGTGGTCTCGATCGGCACGATCCTCGCGGTCCCAGGTATCCGCGACGCCCTCGTCGGCGCAGTAGCTCCAGTCGTGGGGATCTCCCCGATCGTGGGCGGCGCTCCGGTGCGTGGCATGGCCGACGCCTGCCTGACCGCGATCGGCGTCGAGACCTCCGCGGCTGCGGTCGGTCGGATGTACGAGGGCCTGATCGACGGCTGGCTGGTCGACGACGCCGACGCCGGGATCCAGCTCGACGGAGTCGAGGTCGTGACCCGCCCGCTGCTCATGACAGACCTGCCGTCGACCCGGGCGATCGCCGCGGCCGCGCTCGACCTGGCCGGCCGGCTCGCCGGATCGCGGACCGGCCGTTGACCGGCATCCGGGTCAGTGCGGTCGAGGGGATCCCCGAGGTCCGGCACGGGGACGACCTCGCACAGCTCCTGGCAGGGGCCGTACCCGACCTCGCTGACGGCGACATCGTGGTCGTCACCAGCAAGATCGTGAGCAAGGCCGAGGGCCGGCTCGTCCAGGACACCGACCGCGAGGCGTCCATCGACGCCGAGACAGTACGGGTCGTGGCGCGTCGCGAGGGCACCCGCATAGTCGAGACCCGGCACGGCCTCGTGCTGGCAGCTGCCGGAGTCGACGCCAGCAACACCGCGGTCGGCACCGTGCTGCTGCTGCCGCTCGACCCGGACGCGAGCGCCCGGTCGATCCGCGGCGGGATTCGCGACCGGCTGGGGGTCGACGTCGGCGTGATCGTGAGCGACACGTTGGGTCGGCCCTGGCGGCTCGGTCTCACCGACGCCGCCATCGGCATAGCCGGCCTCGACCCGCTCGACGACTACCGAGGGCGCACCGACACGTACGGAAACCCGTTGCAGCAGACCATTGTTGCGATCGCGGACGAGCTGGCCGCCGCCGCCGACCTGGTCAAGGGAAAGCTGTCGGGACTCCCCGCAGCGGTCGTCCGTGGTCTCGCGCATCTGGTCACTGCGGACGACGGCCCCGGGGCGCGCGCGCTGGTCCGGCCGGCGCACGAGGACCTGTTCCGGCTGGGCGCCCGCGACGTGGTGAGCGCCCGCCGCACCGTGCGCACCTTTCGCGACGAGCCGGTCGACCGCGACGCGGTGTACGGCGCAGTCGCCGCGGCCCTCACCGCGCCGGCGCCGCACCACACGACCCCCTGGCGCTTCGTCCTGGTGGAGACCCTTGAGGCTCGTACGCGGCTGCTCGACGCGATGGCGTTGCAATGGGCCGACGACCTCCGGGCCGACGGGTTCAATGAGGAGTCGATCGGGCGTCGCCTTCGCCGAGGCGACGTGCTCCGTGCGGCGCCGATGCTCGTCGTGCCCTGCCTGGTGACGGCGGGCTCGCACCAGTACCCGGACGCCCGCCGCGCACAGGCAGAGCGAGAGATGTTCGTGGTCGCCCTCGGAGCCGGCGTCGAGAACCTGTTGATCTCGCTGGCGGTCGAAGGCCTCGGGTCTGCGTGGGTCTCGTCCACGTTGTTCTGCCAGGACGTCGCTCGCGCGGCTCTCGACCTGCCGGACGACTGGGACCCGATGGGCACCCTCGCGGTGGGCCACCCCGCAGCCGCTCCGGTGGAACGACCGCCCCGCGACCCGCGCGACTTCATCATCAGCCGCTAGGAGCAAGCCCGATGATCACCGAGCACGCCGTGCTGCAGATCGACCCGACGAGGGCCAGCGAGTTCGAGGCCGCCTTCGCCCAGGCCCGTCCGCTGATCGCTCGTCAACCGGGGTTCCTGTCGCTCCGGCTGCTGCGGATCCATGAGACCGCGGGCCGGTACGTACTCTTCGTCGGCTGGGCCGCCCTCGCCGACCACACCGAGGGTTTCCGAAGCTCACCCGAATACGCCCCGTGGCGGGCGTTGCTGCACCCGTTCTACGACCCCATGCCAGACGTCGAGCACGCGTCCGACGTCTTCACCGACTAGCCCCCACCCACTAACCCCCACTCCCCCTTCGCCACATGGGTCCCTTCATGCCACTAGGCCGCGCCTGCGGACCACTCACGAACGGATCGCGGCGCCGACCGACCTGGTCGGGGGTGCGCGTCCCTCAACACCGGCCTCGCGATGAATGCGTCGAAAGGGCGGCCTAGTGGCATGAAGGGACCCATGTGGCGAGGGGGGTGGGCACTGTTAGCGTTCGGCGGGTGAACTCACCCGTCGCGGTCGTCACCGGTGCCAGTCGCGGGATCGGGCGCGCCGTCACCGAACGTCTCGCCGCCAGCGGCCACCAGGTCGTCGCCGTCGGCCGGTCACGCACCCAGCTCGACGACCTGGCCGAGCGAACCGGCGCCGTCCCGCTCGTCCTCGACGTCTCGGACGCGGATGCGGTAGCCGACGCGCTGGCCCAGGTGGAGGCGGATCTCGGCGCTCCCAGCCTGCTCGTGAACAACGCCGGCGTGGCCGGTACGAGCGGTCCGACCTGGGATCAGGATCCGACCGACTGGTGGCGGGTCTTCGAGGTGAACGTCCTCGGTGCGTTCCTCTGCAGCCGAGCCGTGCTGCCCGGCATGGTCGCAAGAGGCTCCGGCCGGATCGTCAACGTCTCATCGAACGCCGCGTTCTTCCGGGTCGATGACGACGCCGAGGGCTTGATCAACTCCGCGTACATGGCCAGCAAAGCTGCCCTGATCCGCTTCACCGAGGCCGTCGCGGCCGAGGGCGATGCCTCCGGGGTGCGTGCCTTCGCCATCTCGCCGGGCATGGTCAAGACCGACATGACCGCAGAGATCTTCGCGGACGAGTGGGACGAGCCCGACCTGTGGTCGTCGCCCGAGCTGACCGCCGACCTGGTCGCGTTCATCGACTCAGGTGCGCTCGACGCGCTGTCGGGCCGCTACCTCCACGCCGCCAACGACGACTGGCGCACCCTGGCCGGCCGAGCCGGCGACATCCTCGCCCACGACCTGCACTCCCTGCGGGTCCGCACCGACTGAGCCGACCTAGCGCCCCCCGATCTGATGGGGGCTATCGCCCTCCGATCTGATGGGGGCTATCGCCCTCCGATCTGATGGGGGCTATCGCCCTCCGATCTGATGGGGGCTATCGCCCTCGGTGGTCCAGCGGCGAGTACCGCGGCGCCCGTCGCTCCGGCGCCGCTACCAGCCCACCGGCCAGCTCGATCAGGCGGACGACCCGGTAGCGGTGACCGGCGTACGGCGCCAGCAGCTCGAGCATCGCGGCGTCGTCGCCGCCCCGCTCACCCGTCAGCGCGTGCACCACCACGGCGGCCAGGTGGAAGTCTCCGACCGACACCGCATCGGGGTCGCCGTGGGCCCGCTGGCGCACCTCGGCCGACGTCCACGGGCCGATGCCGGGAAGGGAGCACAGCCGCCGATCCACCTCGATGCCCGGCAGCCCGATCGTGCGCTCCAACGCGTCGGCCCGGCGCATCGCCTGCACGACGGCTGCTGCCCGTTCGGGGCCGACGCCGGCACGGTGCCACTCCCAAGACGGGATGCCGGCCCACACGCTCGGCGACGGAACGACCGCCATTCCCGCTGGAGCAGGACCAGGTGCCGGTGTGCCGTACGCGAGCACCAGCCGTCGCCAGGATGCGCGCGCCTCCCGCCCGGTCACCTTCTGCTCGAGCACGACCGGGACGAGCGTCTGCGCCACCAGGCCGCAGCGCGGCACACGCCAACCTGGGTTGCGGCGCAAGGATTCGCGCAGCATCGGGTGCTCCGGGGCGAAGTCCGCGGCGGTCACGTCCTGCGCGCCGAGCAGGTCGGGCATCTGGTCGAGCAGCCAGGTCGCGCCGTCCCCCCACGCGCGGGCCCGGACGGCCGCCGTCGCACGCGACGGGTCTTCGACCTCGAGGGCGAGCAGGCCCGGACCCGCGGGCGTGAGCGCCGTCAGCCACAGTCTTGGTCCGGCCCAGCGGAACGTCGGATCGGAAGCACCGCGACCGAGCGGATCGAGCGTGGCCCGAAGGCTCACCGGCCGACCAGCAAGCCACGTTCGCTCCGCCGGTTCGTCAGCCACCCGGCCAGCCTGACACGAACCCGAACGCCGGGGTGGGGCGGCGGATGAACGCCGGCGGTCGCCTATCCTCCTCGAATGGCCCGGAACCGTGACAAGCACCCAGATCCCGGCGGCAAGACCCGCCGCCAGCGCCTCGAGGAGCTGCAGCAGGCAGAGCAGCGAGCCAACCGACGGCGCACGCTGCTGATCGTCGGCACGGCCGCGTTGCTCGCCCTTGTGCTCATCCTTGCGGTCGTGATCGCAGTTCGGAAGGCCGACGCCGGCCTGGTCAAGAACCAGGCGGTCGGGTCGTTCGGGGTCGCCGCCGCGGCCGCTTCATGCGACTCCGAGGTCAGCCAGATCGCTACGGGCAGCGGCCAGCACGTCGACCCGTCGAAGGTGGCGCGGGTCGCCTACGCGACCGTCCCGCCGACGTTCGGCGAGCACTACCCCAACCCGGCACCGTTCGGGCGGATCTTCTACAGCGAGCGGGACCGGCCGGCCATGGAGGTCCTGGTCCACAACCTCGAGCACGGCTACACGGTGGTCTGGTACGACAGCACGGTCACCGGCGCCCAGCTCACGGCGCTCGAGAGCCTGTCCCAGCGACTGACCCTGGACGCGGGCAAAGAGAAACTCATCGTCTCCGCGTGGGACCCGAGCTACGGGACGTTCCCGGCGGGCAAGCACATCGCCTTCGGCCACTGGACGGCCAAGCAGGGCGTGCGACAGCTCTGTGGTCAGGTGAGCGGCGAGGCCCTGCAGACGTTCATGAACAACCACCCGAGCACCGACGCGCCGGAGCCGAACGGCGCCTGACCGGAAGCGACTTGGACGCGACCTCGGACGCGTCGGCCGTCACCCCGGCTCGACGTCGGCGGACGTACGCACCGAGCGGTCGGCCAGGGTGACGTCGACCCAGACGCGCACCCCCGGCGGCAGCTCGCAGTCGGCGCCCACCCGGGCCCCGTCACCGACGACCGCCGACTCGACGACGGTGCGCCGGCCGACGACCGCAGCCGCGCCGATCACGCTGTTGCGCACTACCGCGCCCACCTCGACGACCGCACCGTCCTGCAGCACCGACCCGTGGACGACCGCGCCCGCGCCCACCTCGGCACCCGCCCCGACCACCGAGCCGCCGGTGACGGTCGCCGTCTCATCGATGCGACCACCGGCAAGCACCAACCGCTCACCGGCCGGTCCAGGGACAGCCGACGACCGGATCCGGCCCAGCACCAGGTCGCGCGAGCCGACGACGAACGCTTCCGGCGTACCGAGGTCGAGCCAGTACGTAGCGTCCACGTACGCGAGCACCAGCGCACCCCCGGCGAGCAGCTCGGGGAAGGTCTGGCGCTCGACCGAGACCACCTGCCCGGCCGGGATCGCGTCGATGACGGACCGCCGGAACACGTAGCAGCCGGCATTGATCTGGTCGCTGATCGGCTCGGGCATCTTCTCCAGGAACGCCGTGACCCGGCCGTCCTCGTCGGTCGGGACGCAGCCGAACGCTCGTGCGTCGTCGACCCGGGTCAGGTGCAGGGTCACCGACGCTGAGCGGCTCTGGTGCAGCGCCACCTGGGCCGCGATGTCGTGCCCCGCCAGGATGTCGCCGTTGAGCACCACGACCGGGTCGTCGGGGTCGCTGCGCAACCGGTCGGCGACGTTGCGGATCGCACCAGCGGTGCCCAAAGGCGCGTCCTCGGTGGCGTACTCCAGCTGCAGCCCGAAGGCCGACCCGTCCCCGAGGTAACCCTCGAACACCTCGGGTCGGTACGACGTCGCCAGCACCACCCGGCCGATCCCCGCGTCGCGCAGCCGGGCCAGCTGGTGCAGCACGAACGGCACGCCGGCGACCGGCAGCATCGGCTTGGGCGTACGCACGGTCAGGGGCCGCAGACGCGTCCCCTTGCCGCCGACAAGGAGTACCGCCTCAGCCGGGACGCGTGGCGTGGTCACCGCGGCAACCTACCCTGGGAACCACCATGAGCCGATCCCCCGCACAGCTGCTGGCCGCCGCGCTGGCGTCCGACCCCGGTCGCCCGTTCGTCACGTTCTACGACGAAAAGACCGGCGAACGCATCGAGCTGTCCGTCACCACGTTCGCGAACTGGGTCGCCAAGACGGCCAACCTGCTCGTCGACGGGCTCGGCCTCGCCGCCGGCGACGTCGTTTGCATCGACCTGCCGCGGCACTGGCAGGCGCCGGTCTGGTCGGTCGCGGCCTGGTACGCCGGGCTGACCGTCGCCCTCGGTGGCGACCCCGCGAACGCCGCGCTGGCCGTCGTCGGACCGGCCGGCCTAGAGAGTGGTCTCGCTGCGCCCGAGGTCGTCGCGCTCTCGCTGCGACCACTGGGCGCGCCATTCGGCGCGGCTGAGCTGCCCGCCGGGGTCCTCGACTACGCACGCGAGGTGGCGGGCTACGGCGACCGGTTCAGCGGTCCGACCAACGGCGGTGCTCCGTTGCTCGTCACTGCCGCCGGCGACCTCGGTCCGGACGAGGTCTCAGCGCGCGCGGAGGGCAGGGCTGCCACCTGGGCCCTGTCCACCGGTGGGCGGCTCCTGCTCGGCGACCCGCTCGATCCGCTCGACGAGGTGCTCGGGGCGACGCTCGTACCGCTCGTCGTCGGCGGGTCGGTCGTGCTGGTCCGCGATGCCGGACCCGAGCGGCTCGACCAGCTCGCCACCGCCGAGCTGGTGACCGCGCGGGCGACCCGCTGAGCCCGCCGGGAACCCGCAGCCGCACCCGCGCGTCTGTCATACAGCGATGACCACCGAACCCACCGCGCCTGCGGGCGCGCCCACTGCCCGGCCCCGCCGGCGCTGGCGACGCCCCCTGATCGCCGTTGGCGTCACCTTCAGCCTGCTCCTGGCCGCCGCTGGCGTCGGCTTCTTCCTCGTGTGGCGGCACCTCGACTCGAACATCACCACCATCCAGGCCGACCCCGGGTTGCTGCGCTCCGCCTCGGCCGCGCCGAGCCCGACCGCCCAGGGTGACCTCCCCCCGATGAACATCCTCGTGATGGGCTCGGACACCCGCATCGGCCAGGGCGGCGAGGGTGGCTCGGCCAAGGTCTACAGCACCGCCCAGTCGGACGTCGTGATGCTCGTCCACCTGTCCGGCGACCGCAAGCACGCGATCGTGATGAGCATCCCCCGCGACACCTGGGTGCACGTGCCGTCCTGCTCGAACGGCAAGACGACCTACAACGCCCAGGACGGAAAGTTCAACCTGGCGTTCACGTTCGGCGGCCCCAACTGCACCGTCAAGCTCTTCGAGCAGGTCACCGGGCTGCCCGTCGACCACTTCATCGTCGTCGACTTCAACGGCGTCAAGGACATCATCAACGCCCTCGGCGGGGTGCGGCTCTGCCTCAAGGCCCCGTTGTCCGACCCGGTCGACCTGGTCAAGCACGAGGGCAGCGGGCTCAACCTGCCCGCGGGCAACCAGGTCATCATGGGTGAGCAGGGGCTGGCGTTCCTGCGCGCCCGCCACCACATCGGCGACGGCAGCGACCTGGGTCGCCTCGACCGGCAGCACGAGTTCCTGGCCGCGATGGTCAAGCAGGCCCAGGACAGCTCGCTGATCACCGACCCGCTCCGGCTCTACCGGGTGCTCGACACCACGACCAAGGCGATCGCCGCCGACAAGGGGCTGAGCAACCTGGGCGCGCTGAAGAACCTCGCGCAGAGCCTGACCGGACTCAAGCCCAGCCAGGTCACGTTCAAGACGATCCCGTGGAAGGACCGCGGCGACCGCGAGAACGTCCTGATCGACGAGGCGAAGGCCAAGCCGCTCCTCGAAGCGATCGCCAACGACACGCCGTACCCGCCGCCGTTGCCGCCGCTGGTCACCCCGCCCGGGGCGCCCTTGAAGACCCCACCGTCGTCGATCACCGTCAAGATCCTGAACGCCACCGGGGTCCCTGGTCGGGCCAAGGCCGTCGCGGCCCAGCTCGAGGCCCTCGGGTTCACCGTCTCGTCGGTCGATACTGCACCGACCGTCTCGGCGACGACGTCCGTGCAGTACAGCCCCAACCGGGACGAGTCCGGGCGCACACTGACCGCGTCAGTGGTCGGGGCGACGTCACGGGTCGACAACCATCTCGGCAGCACCCTCGTGCTCACTGTGGGCACCGACTACACCGGGGTGGTCCGGGTCAAGGTCGCCGGGCAGCCGACCTCCAGCACCTCGACCGGCACGATCACCGCCGACAGCACCGCCTGCGTCTAGCCGAGCAGCGACCGGTTACGCCACCGGTGCGGCCGACAGCCGCACGAAGTCGTTGAACACCCAGGTGTCGTACGACTGGTACGTGTACCCGGCTGAGGTCCGCACCCGCCCGACCACGCGGACCCAGATGTAGTCCCGGCAGACCCGTGGGCCGGTCGCCAGCGCCGGGGAGCAGGTGACCTTCCACAACCGGCCGCTGATCGTGTGGGCACCCGGGATGGCCAACGGGTTGGCGTCCCAGTACGCCGAGACCGTGTCCGTGTAGGTGATGTTGTTGAAGGCCCACCCGTACACCCCCACGTACGCGCCCGATGCGGACCGGACCACCATCGTCGCCTTGATGTAGGTCCAGCACCTCGTGGCCGTCAGGAACGGCTCGCACCAGGTGTTCCACAGCCGGCCGCCGTACGCGTGGTAACCCGGCGTGGTGTAGACGTTGACCACTGCGGTCGCCAGCGGGCACACGCTGACCGCCACGTCGCACGACACCGACAGGTAAGGCTTCCAGAAGCTGGTGTGCAGCTGGGCCCCGGCCTTGCTCAGACTGATGTGGATGTGGTCGGTGTGCGGGACCGATCCGGTGTACGGCCGCCAGACGGGATCGTAGGCACGCCACATCTGCCGGTTCCAGATCACGTACATGACCCCGAGCCGGCGGGCGTTGGCGATGGCCACGCCAGCAGAATCGGTCTTGGTCAGCCAGGTCAGGAACGACGAGGCGATCGCAGCATCGGAGGAATTGGCCGCCGAGAGCATGAAGTCGAGCGCGCGCCCGTCGTTGTGCTCACTGGTAGCCACCCCGCCGGTGCACGCGCGGATCGTCTCGAACGAGGTCTTGCCGTACGTCTTGGCCAGCAGGTCCTTGAGCAGCTCGGTGCCGGGCTGCGCAGCGGAAAGGCACTGCGTCGCCGGGTCGTACTGCGCGACCGGGTCGACCCACGCGCCGAAAACGGGGGTCGCGGGCGCCGTCACTGCCTCTGCAGGAGCGACTGTCAGAGCGGACGTGACCGCGACGCCCACCAGGACGAGGGCGACGCTGATCCGCTTGGACAAGGCCAGCCGCATGTCAGGCTCCCGAGATTCGGACGTCGTCGTTGTAGACCCAGCCGGTGATGCGGACGAAGACGTACCCGCCACCGGGCTGCGGCTGGGCGGAGATCAAGGTGGCCCAGATCCACGCTCGGCACGTGCGTGGGCCCGTTGCGGCGGGAGTGCAGGTGATCTTCCACAGCCGACCTGAGATCGTGCGTTCACCGGGCACGGCGATCGCCCTGGTGTCCCAGTCGGGAGTCCAGTGCGCGACGTACACGATGCCGTTGAACGCCCAGTCGAAGACGACGCGGTACGCCCCGGACGAGCCGACCACCGTCGTCGCCTTGATGTAGGCCCAGCACCGTCGGTCCACCAGGTACGGCTCGCACCAGGTGAGCCACTCGCGGCCTCCGGACATGTGGTAGCCGGGCACCGTCTTGACGTCGACCACCGGGGCGACCGAGTTGGCCAGCGTCGTGGTGAACGAGGTGACCCACTTGGACAGCAGCCCGAGGCCGGCCGCCAGCTGCGCTCCGGTTGCAGTTGCTGCGACCCCGGTCGAGCTCCACGCGGTCGCCGTGGCGAGGGTGCCGTCGGCGTTGAAGCTCGTGAGCTGGAACCGGGCGACGTTGGCCAGGGTCGGGAACACGCTGCTGCGCAGCCGGTCGGCAGTCACCACGGACTGCCAGGCTGCTAACGGGTTGTTGGTCTTGTCGAGGCTCCAGTGGTCGTCCACCGAGACGGCGTACGGAAGCGCACCGCCCCAGACGCTCTCACTCGACCGCGTCTGCCCGCCCGTGGACGACGTGAAGTAGGCCGCGATCGGCAGGCCGGACGACAGCACCGTGAGCCCCGTGGTGGTACTGGTGGCCGTCGACGCGATGATGCTCGCCCAGCGCGCACCGAGCCCACCGGCCTCCGACTCCTTGGACCAGCCTGCGTACACCTGCGAGTAGACCGAGTCGTAGAGCTGGCAGCTGCAGGAGGAGTTCACGGAGCCCGTGCCGTACGCGTGCAAGGCGTAGGTCCGCGAGGCGACGGCCTGCGATCGGAGCGCCTCGGTCGGCCACGACGACGACATCTCGGCCACCCCGGCGAGGTACTCGTCGTGCAGTCGCAGGATCGCCACGGCCTCCATCGTGGTGGTGCCCGCCACCAGGACGACCTCGCCGTCGCGGTACCGCCCGGAGCTGTCGCCGAGAGCCTCCGTCGGCCCAGCGAGGTCGAGCAGGGTCGCCGCACCGGTCAGGAACCGGGTGCCGCCCCACCGCACGGTCACGGCCGCGCTCGCAGGGTAGGAAGTGGTGCCGGCGGCCGTCGTCCGGCTCATCACGATCCCGGAAGCGCCCTTGACCGCCTTCCACGTGTCGGCCGGACCGCCCGCGATCGTGCCCACGCCACCGATGACCACGCTGAGCGCTCCGCCGCCGGTCGCCAGCGACACCGAGCGGAACGTGGCCGAGCTGACCTGGTGCAGAAGGTTGACCCGGAGGTCCATCGAGTCGGTTGCCGCGGCGACCGTGGTGCCGGTGTAGTAGTGGGTCAGGATCTGGGTCGCAGTGCGTCCGGCGAGGGCCTGGCCGCGCGCGCCGTACTGGCTGAGCCCGACGCCGTGGCCGTACCCGGAGCCCATCAGGGTCACCGTGGGGGTCGTCGCGGCAGCGGCCGGCTGCACCAGCGGGACGGCTAGCGCCACGAGCACCGCAGGCGCCACCACCGCGCGGACGAGCGTCCCAGGCCGGATCATGCGGCGACCGGCGCAGCGAGGTACGCGAAGCTGTTGACCATCCACACGTTGATCACGTGGAACGTGTAGCCCCCGTGACCGGTCGGCACCGCGGACACGACCGTGGCCAGGATGTTCGAACGACAGATCCGCTGACCGGTGTTGACCGACGGCGAGCAGGTGGTGATGAACTTGCGACCGGACACCGTGTGTGCGCCCGGCCCCGCGATCACGGTCGAGCTCCAGGACGGCGAGTCGTACGCGATGTAGGTGTAGTTGTTGACCACCCAGCCGAACTGCCGCGTGTAGACCCCGCGGATCCGGACGACGGTCGTCGCCTTGATGCTCACGGTGCACCGTTTGAGGATCGGGCTCCTGAGCTCGCAGGCGGTCGACCACTCACGGCCACCGACCACTCGATAACCGGGCTGGGACTGCACCGCCGACAGTGGCGTCGTGAGCGGGATCAGGGACGCTCCGACGGTCAGGAACGTCGAGAACGGCACCGCGGTGCCGGCCGTCGTCCCCCCGGTGAGCGTCACGGTGTACCCGCCGACGGGCACGGCCACCCCTTGCTCGTCCCGAAGGTCCCAGCTCGCGGTCACCACGGCACCCGCGGCCGCGGCATGCCCGTGCAGGGTGCGCACAGCGACGGCGCTGCTGTTCATCACCACGACGGTCCAGTCCAGACTCGCCGACGCGGCGGCGCTGAGCGTGAGCGGCGTGGCGCTGCCCGGCGGCAAGGTGGTAGCCGAGACGACGGGGTTGTAGAACGACGGACCTTGCGCGGCAACGGCTGCCGCCCGGATCGAGGGCAGGTACGGGTAGAGGTAGCCGCCCGGACACAAGGTTGCCCCCACGTCGCGGTGACCCGCCAGGTTCGGCACGGACACCTTGACCCCGGCGGCGTAGCGCGACGTGCCTCCGCCCGTCGAGGTCAGGACCGTGGCCCCGAGCGGGTTTCGATGGAACAGCCCGAGCTTCCAGGCCATGACCTTCCCGATGCTGGTGACCAGGGCGCTGCTCGGTCGCGCGATCTCCAGGTTGCCCAGCGCCGCAACGGCGAAGGTGTCGGTGTTGAAGCCGCCCGTGTGGGCACCGAGGACCGCCTTGTCGACGCCGCCGGCCCGACCTTCGTAGATCCGGCCAGCCATGTCGACGAAGAAGTTGTAGGGGATGTCGGCGAAGCCGGCCGAGCCGGTGTAGTACGCATAGATGGCGCGGATGTCCTTGGCCGCGTCAGCCATCGTCCAGCCGGACGTCGACCAATAGCTGTTGGGCGACGCGCTGTGGTGGACGAATCCCACCTTCACGGTCGAGGTGTACTTGAACGCTGGGTCGCGCAGACTCTCGTCGGCACCCCACTGCGCCCTGGTCACGATGGTGGGCTGAGCGGCTGCAGCCGAGGCCGAACCAGCCGGGGTGGGGGCGATCGCACCGTCAGCCGGCGAGTCACCCGGGTCGATCAGGTCGAGGTCGAGGTTGGCCGGAACGGTGCCGTCAGCGGTCTCGACCCGCACCTGGACGCCGTCCGAGCCAGGAACGAGCAACGGGGTCGTGACCTGCTTGACCCGCTTGCCCTCGGCCGAGTTGGCGTCCGGTCCGTCCTCGCCTGCCTCGAGCGGCTGCCAGTCGTGCCAGACGCCGGCCGTTCGCACGCGGACCTGCATCACCAGCGGCGCGCGACCCGTCCAGCTCAGCCCGACCAGCCGGTAGGGAGCCACCGTGCGTTCCGTCGTCAGCACGGCCAGCCGAGGTGCATGCCCAGCCACGACGAGCGAGGTCGCGGACTTCGCCCCTTGCAGGCCCGAGGTGCGCAGCGCGGCAGCAGCCGCGCCGCCGAGCGCGATCGAGGTCACGTGAGGCTTGACCGGGTGGGGGGTCGCCGCCGGAGCGCTCACGACGGGCAGGGCCAAGGTCACCGGGACGACCAGAGCCGCCACTACCGCGGTCGACGAGAGGGTACGTCGCATAGACATGAAGGGTGCTACTTCCCTTGCGCGTGAGGGGTCGGCATGGGGGGATTCCCTTGAATGGTCGGCCGACTCTCCCAAGATCTTGACCCGCGAGCCGCATACGGAAACGCCCGATCCGCGGCTTTCCGCTCATATCGACCGCCGCCCCGGCCAGGCAGTGAGCCGGCGGACCGTACACTGGGAGGCTCCTGCGCCTCGCGCCGTCTGCCCACTGACCGGGCGCGCTGCCCTGAATCCTGACCGAGTGGAGCCCCCGTGTCGACGCCCGACCCGACCCCGACGCGTCCGCGCTGGAAACGCATCGCCCTGGTGGGCGCGACCGTCGGCGCGTTGCTCCTCGGGCTCGTCGGGCTCGGCGGCTACCTGTACGTCCGGCACCTCAACTCGAACATCACTGTCGACCACAGCGCCGACGGCGAAATCGGCCGCCCGATCGCCAGCGGGTCGCCCAGCACCACGGCAGCCGCGGCGAGCACGGACCTGCCCCCGATGAACATCCTGGTGATGGGCTCGGACACCCGGATCGGACAGAACGGTGAGGGCGGTTCGGCCAGCGTCTACAGCAGCGCCCAGTCCGACGTCGTGATGCTGGTCCACCTGTCTGGCGACCGCAAGCGTGCGCTCGTGATGAGCATTCCGCGCGACACCTGGGTTCACATCCCGTCGTGCAAGGGCAAGAACAAGACTTGGCCCGAGATGGACGGCAAGTTCAACGAGGCGTTCACCATCGGCGGGCCTGCCTGCACGATCAAGTTGTTCAAGCAGGTCACGGGCATCCCGATCGACCACTTCGTCGTCATCGACTTCAACGGGGTCAAGCAGGTCATCGACGCGGTCGGTGGCGTCAAGCTGTGCCTCAACAAGGCCATGCAGGACCCCAAGAGCCACCTCGACCTGCCCGCCGGCCCGCAGACCGTCGGCGGGGAGCAGGGGCTGGCCTTCCTCCGCGTCCGGCACAACATCGGCGACCCGACCGGCGACATCGGCCGGCTCAACCGCCAGCACTTGTTCCTGGGCGCCATGATCAAGCAGGTCCAGGCGGCGGCGACCCTGACCAACCCGGTCCGGCTGGTCAAGCTGCTCGAAGCCTCGACCAAGGCCATCACCACTGATGCGGGCCTCGGCGACCTGTTCAAGCTGAAGAGCCTGGCCGAGAGCGTGGCTGGGCTGCAG
>Ga0302299_10000582_pt1 | contig 20246 bp, 13 predicted proteins | sample III_Fen_N3_4_FD_198795 | JGI IMG/M metagenome (GOLD analysis project Ga0302299, IMG submission 198795) | Peat permafrost microbial communities from Stordalen Mire near Abisko, Sweden - III_Fen_N3_4 | ecosystem: Environmental > Terrestrial > Soil > Wetlands > Permafrost | place: Sweden: Abisko... | reverse complement strand
CGCTCGGCCTGCGAGCTCTTGACCTGCTTCGTTTCGGCCGGCGTGCTCGCCCAACCGCGTTCGGCGCGCAGCGCGGATTCCTGCGTGCGATACCAGGTCGGCACGAGCAGCGCGAGGAGCGCGGCACCCGCGACCAGCGCGGCGAGCGAGCCGAGCAGCGTGGAGACGGGCAGTGTGTCGCGTTCGGCCATGATCAGAAGTTCTCGAAGGCCAGGGACTCGGGCAGGCGCGGGTCGTTGACGGGCACGAGCGGCTTGTCGCCCGCGAGGCGCGCAAGCGCGAAGAACCAGATCCCCCCCACCGCGGCGAAGCAGGCGAAGTCGACCGGGCTGACGAGAGCACCGTCCTTCTCCGCGCCCGGCATCACGAGCCAGAAGAGTTCGAGCGCGTGCATGCACAGCATCCACACGGCCCAGAACGTGAGCAGCCACAGGCGCCGCTTGGCGTGGCGCGAGACGAGGCCCGCGAAGGGGATCACGAAGTGGCCGAGCAGCAGCACCCACGAGACCGCGAGCCAGGTGCCGTGGAAGCGATCGCGATACCAGAAGGTCTCTTCCGGCAGATCCGCGTACCAGATCAGCATGAACTGCGAGAACGAGACGTAGCCCCAGAAGAAGACGAAGGCGAAGAGGAACTTCCCGAGGTCGTGGTAGTGCTCGACGCGCACGGCCTTCCCGAGCAGCGCGTTGCGCTGCAGGAAGCGCAAGAGCAGCACCGTCAGCGCGAAGAACGAGATCATCGATCCGGCGAAGAAGCAGACGCCGAAGATCGTGCTCGCCCAGGTCGGGTTGAGCGTCATCAGGATGTCGAAGGCCGCGAAGTTGATGCTCAGCGCGAAGGCCACCATCGCGGGCGCCGCGCGGCGCTCGAGCGCCAGCGTCGGGGCCGCATCCTGCGCGCCGTCCTGTTCGAGCGAACGGCGCAGGAGCCAGCGCCCGAGGAAGATCCAGATGCCGAAGTAGACGACGCAGCGCAGCGCGAAGAAGCGCGCGTCGAGGAAGGCCGCCTTGCCCTCGAGCAGCGGACTGGCGTGCACCTTGGCCACGTCGCCCCAGGGCCAGAGGCCGGAATCGCCGCGCAGGAGCAGCACCACGAGCGGCGCGAAGAGCAGCGCCGTGACCGGCGTGTTGGCCGCGACGAGTTCGGCCACGCGCCGCACGACGACACTCCAGCCGGCGCGCACGAGGTGCTGGATGATCACGAAGAAGAGGCCACCGAGCGAGATCGAGAGGAAGTAGAGGCAGCTCACGAGCCAGGAGTGCTCGAAGCGCTTGAACGCATCGCCGCGCGCGCTGCCGAGGACGAGCGCGAGTACCAGGCCGGCGAGGCCCACGACCAGCGCGAGTGTGCTCCAGCGGCGGCTGCGTGTTCCGAGTGTCTCGCTCATCGCGTCCCGAGCCTTCCGCGCTCCGCATCCGGCACGTCCTCGACGCTGGCGTTCTGCGAGCGCTGCAGCGCGCGCACGAAGGCCACGATCGCCCAGCTGTCCTCGATGCTCATCTGCCGGCCGTACGCGGGCATCGAGCGCACGCCGTTGCGGATCGTGTCGAAGATCTGCCCCGCCGGACGCGCACGCACGAGCGGGTCGTGCAGCGAGGCCGGCGGCACGAAGGCCTGTTCCTGCAGCGTCGCCGCGCGCTGCGCCACGAGGCCGTCGCCGTAGCCGGCGCCGCCGTGGCAGGGCGTGCAGTAGACCGCGAAGCGCGTGCGTCCGCGCTGCATCAGCTCGGCCGTCACGCTGAGCGGGATCTGGTCGACGAAGGCCTCGCCCGCGCGGCCGGTGAGCAGCGCCGGGTCCGTGCGGAAGCGGTCGAACTCGACCGTGCCCGCGACGTCGGGCCGCTGCGCGCGACCGTCGGCGAAGAACGGATTCGCGGCCTGCGCGCGGTAGCGCGTCTGCGAGTCCATGTCCTTGATCAGGTGGAAGGGCGCCTGCGTCGAGTCGCGGTAGCGCGCGGCGACGATCGCCGCGAGCGGCACGAGCGCCAACGCCCCAGCTCCGGCCATGCTCGCGCGCACCCAAACCGGCAGCGCGCGGCTCTCGCCCGACTCGTGGCAGGCGACCACCGTGTGTTTGGTCAGCGATTGCAGCAACTCGCGCGTCGCACGCTCGTGGAACTGCGCATCGCGCGCCTCGATCGCGAGGAAGAACCCGTCGTCGGTCGCGCGCCGGAAGCGCTCGTTCTCGAAGAGCGGGTTGTGGTGCTCGGGCAGGCGGTTGAGCACGAACATCCCGAAGAACGCGCCGAAGGCGGCGAGCAGCACGGTGAACTCGAACGTGATCGGGATGTTGGCCGGCACGCCGAAGAGCGGCTTGCCGCTGATCTTGAAGGCGTAGTCGTGCCCGTTCGTCCACCACTGGAAGAAGAGCGCCAGCACGGTGCCCGTGAGGCCGCAAGCGAGCACCAGCCAGGGCAGGCGCGTCGCGCGCAGACCCATCGAGCGCTCGATGCCGTGGATCGGGAACGGGCTGTAGACGTCGAAGGCCTTGTAACCGGCGTCGCGCACCGCGCGCGCGGCGGCGCTCACGCCGTCGACGTCGTCGAACTCGGCCACCAGCGAGTGCAGCGCGCCTTGGGCCTCACTCATGGCCGTTCTCCTTGTGCGCGTGTGCCGCGGGCAGCACCGTCTTGACCTCGGCGATCGCGACCATCGGCAGGAAGCGGCAGAAGAGCAGGAAGAGCGTGAAGAAGAGGCCGATCGTCCCGGCGAAGGTGCAGACGTCGACCCAGGTCGGCTTGAAGTAGCCCCAACTCGAGGGCAGGTACGTGCGCGCCAGCGAAGTGACGATGATCACGAAGCGCTCGAACCACATCCCGACGTTGACCAGGATCGCGACCACGACCATCAGCCACAGGTTCGTGCGGATCCTCTTCGACCAGAAGAACTGCGGCACGACGACGTTGCAGAAGATCATGATCCAGTACGCCCAGGCGTAGGGACCGAAGGCGCGGTTGACGAAGGTGAAGCGCTCGTAGGGATTGCCGCCGTACCAGGCGATGAAGAACTCGGTCGCGTAGGCGAGGCCGACCATCGAGCCCGTCGCCAGGATCACCTTGTTCATGTTCTCGAGGTGGCGCAGCGTCACGAGCTCCTTCAGCCCGAACAGCTCGCGCGCCGGAACCATGACCGTGACCACCATCGCGAAGCCGCTGAAGATGGCGCCCGCGACGAAGTAGGGCGGGAAGATCGTCGTGTGCCAGCCGCTGACCTGGCTGACGGCGAAGTCGAAGCTCACGACCGAGTGCACGCTCAGGACGAGCGGCGTCGCGAGGGCCGCGAGCAGCAGGTAGGCGCGCTCGAAGCGCTGCCAGTGGCGCGCCGATCCGCGCCAGCCGAGCGCGAAGAAGCCGTAGAGCACGCGCTTCAGCTTCGTCGTGGCGCGATCGCGCAGCGTCGCGAGGTCGGGCACGAGGCCCATGAACCAGAAGAGCGCCGAGACGGTCGCGTAGGTCGAGACCGCGAACACGTCCCACAGCAGCGGGCTCCGGAAATTGGGCCACATCTGCATCTGGTTCGGGACCGGGAAGAGCCAGTACGCGACCCAGATGCGGCCGACGTGCACAGCCGGGTACATGCCGGCGCAGCACACGGCGAAGAGCGTCATCGCCTCGGCCGCGCGGTTGATGCTCGTGCGCCACTTCTGGCGCAGCAGGAACAGGATCGCCGAGATCAGCGTGCCCGCATGCGCGATGCCGACCCAGAAGACGAAGTTGACGATGTCCCAGCCCCAGAAGGCCGGCGCGTTGTTGCCCCAGACCCCGACGCCGGTCGAGATCAGGTAGACCACCATCGCGCCGAGCATCAGCGTCATCGAGCCGCTGATCGTGATCGCGATGTACCAGGCGCGCGGCGGCTTGGGCCGCTCGACGACGCCGCACACTCGGTTCGTCACCGAGGCCAGATCCTCCGCGCCCTCGATCAAGAGCGGCCGGTGATAGGGCTCGTCCAGGCGCACCTTCGTCGTTGCGCTAGCCGTCATGTTCCTCCAGCGCCGGGTGCGGGTTGACGAGCTTCTCGAGGTAGGTCGTGCGCGGCCCGATGTTGAGCTCCGCGAGCATCGCGTAGCCACGCGACTCGGCGTGCAGTCGCGCCACGCGGCTCTTCGGATCCGCGAGGTCGCCGAATACGATCGCCTGCGTCGGGCAGGTCTGCTGGCAGGCCGTCACGATCTCGCCGTCGGCGGGCGCGCGGCCCTCGTTCTTGGCGTGGATCTTCGCGGCCTGGATGCGCTGCACGCAGAAGGTGCACTTCTCCATCACGCCGCGGTGACGGATCGTGACCTCGGGGTTGTAGAGCATGCGCTGCACTTCCGCGCCCTCGGCCTCGATCGCCTTGTGGTAGTTGAAGTAGTTGAAGCGCCGCACCTTGAACGGGCAGTTGTTGGCGCAGTAGCGCGTGCCGATGCAGCGGTTGTAGACCATGTCGTTCAGGCCCTCCGCGCTGTGCATCGTGGCCGCGACCGGGCAGACTTCTTCGCAAGGGGCGCTCTCGCAGTGCTGGCAGGTGAGCGGCTGGAAGCGCACGCGCGGCGAGCGCTCGGGTCCGGTGAAGTAGCGGTCGATGCGGATCCAGCTCATCTCGCGGCCGCGGATCACCTGTTCGCGGCCGACGACCGGCACGTTGTTCTCGGCCTGGCAGGCGAGCGCGCAGGCGTTGCAGCCGATGCAGCTGTTGAGGTCGATCGCCATGCCCCAGCGCACACCCTCGGCGACGGGCTTGTTCCAGAGCGACTCGTGCTCGGACTCGCGCTCGCTGCCGGGCTCCTTGCGGAAGTCCGCGAGCGTGCGCACGCGCGCGAGCTCCTCGACCAGGCCCTCCATCTGCTTGCGGCCGATCGAGTCGGTCACGGCGGGATCGGTGGTGCGCGCGAGCTGCCAGCTCTTGCCGGTCGGCATGACCTCGAGCGACCCGGCGCGGTCGAGCGCGTCGGAGCTGCGCAGACGGTAGGCGTCGAAGCCGACCGTCTCGATGTTCTCCTGCTCGAGCCCACCCACGAGGCCGGCGGCGCTGCGGCCGTGGCCGAGGTGCAGCGTGATGCTGCCCGTAGCCTGGCCGGGCAGCACGGTCGCGGCAACTTCGAGTTCGCGCGTGCCGAGCTTGAGCTTCACCAGCGTCGAATCCTCGACGCCCAGCGCGGCCGCGGTCTCGGCCGCGAAGATCGCCGCGTTGCCCCAGGTCATCTTGGTGATCGCGTCGGGCGTCTCCTGCAGCCAGGAGTTGTTCGCGCTGCGGCCGTCGTAGAGGTTGCGGTCGGGCGCGAAGACGAGCTCGAGCTCGCCGTTGCGCAGCTCCTTCGCGAGCGCGCGCGGCGCGGGCGCCGGCACGCTGAAGCTTGCGAGCGCAGCCTCGACCGGCCTGGCGGCCGAGCCCTCGACGAAGCCGTCGTGCAGGATCTTCTTCCACTGCTCGTCGCTCGCGCCGGGGGCGACGCAGGCGCGCACGAGCTCGGGTGCGCCCAGCTTCGCCTCGCAGATCGCGCCGAGCAGCTCGAGCGGCGTGCGGCGCGGGAAGATCGGATCGATCAGCGGCTGCTGCAGGCAGCGCGTGCCGTCCCACGAGGCGCAATCGCCCCAGGACTCGAGCGCGTGCGCGCGTGGCAGGTGCCAGGTGCAGGCGCGCGAGGTCTCGTCGCGGTAGTGCGAGAGGTGCAGCGCGAGCGGCACGTGGCGCAGCGCGCGGCGGAACTCGAGCTCGCAGGGCGCGTCGTAGACCGGGTTGCCGCCGAGCACGACGAGCGTCTCGACCGCGCCGGCTTCCATCTCGCGCGCGAGCTCGCCGAGCTCCATCACCCCCGCCGGATCGGATTCCTCGCTGTAGAGCAGCGTCTTCCCGGTGTTGCCGAGGTTCGCGTTGATGCGGTGCGCGAGCGCGTGCACGGCCGCGGGCTGGCGCGGGCCGACGGCGATCAGCGCCGCACCGCGCTGCGCGAGCAGCTCGTCGGCGAGCGACTCGAGGAAGAGCCCGTCGGCCGCCTTTCCGCCCGCAAGCCGTGCCTCGAGCGCGAGCAGGAAGGGCAGGATCTGCTCGTCGCGCAGCGCCAGGCGCTGGTCAGCCGCGGCGCCAGTCAAGCTGAGCGAGCTCTCGACCACCCACAGCCGCAGCGGCTGCGCCTCTTCCGGGCGGCGGCGCGCCGCGAAGGCGCGCGCGTTCGCGAGCGCCGCGGGGTGCAGGCCGAAGAGGTCGGCGTCGAGGCACACGAGCGTGTTCACCTGTTCGATGCGCGGCTGCACGCGCAACGCGCGGCCGAACGCCAGCTTCGAGCCCGCGATCTTGTTCGTGCGCGCGCAGGGCTCCCACTCGACCCAGCGCGCCTGTGGATGGAGCTCCGCGAGGCGCGTGCGCAGCGAAGCGAGCGCCAGCGAGGAACTCGGCTCGGAGAGGATGCGCAGCCCGGCACCCTTGCGCGCACGCACTTGCGCCATGTGCCCAGCGAACCACGGGTCGAACTCTTTCCAGCTGCGCGGGTACGAGGCGCCTTCGAAGGCCTGCACCAGTCCGCGGCTGTGGTCGGGGTCGTACAGATCGAGGATCGCGGCCTGCGAGCGCGCGCTCGCCGCGCCGCGATCGAGCGGGTGCAGCGGGTTGCCCTCGATCTTGATCGGCCGGCCGTCGTAGCTCGTGACGAGCAGCGAAGCGGCCACACCCGAGCACTCGATCGAGGTCGCGAAGCGCCGTGTCGTTCCCGGCACGCGGCCCTCGGGCCGGCGCTGGAAGGGCAGGATCTCCTCGGTCTCCCAGTGGCAGCCGGAGGCCGAGGCGAGCGCCATCGAGGCGCCCATGACCTGCAGGAAGCGCCTGCGCGAGACGTCGCTCGGTTCGCGGATCAGCGATGACATGTCGAGCAATCCGTCGAGGGTTTGAGGTGGCGCTGCTGCATGATTTCGGCCCCGACTTCCGCGGCCGGGCGCTCGGGCTGCCAGTCCATCGCGGTGGCGAACTCCGGCGGCCGCAGGTTGGGCGCGGGGTTGCGGTGGCAATCGAGGCACCAGCCCATCGAGAGCGGCTGTTCCTGGCGCACGCGCTCCATCGTGTCGATGCGGCCGTGGCAGGTGACGCAGCCGACGCCGCGCGTGACGTGCGCGCTGTGGTCGAAGTAGACGTAGTCGGGCAGGTCGTGCACACGCTTCCAGTGCACCGGCTCGCCGCTCGCCCAGCTGTCGAAGACCGGCTTCAGGAGCTCGCTCTGCGTGCGGATGCGCAGGTGGCAGTTCATGCAGGTCTCGGTCGGCGGGATCGCGGCGCGCGCGGCGATCTCGACCGTCGTGTGGCAGTAGCGGCAGTCGAGTCCGAGCTCGCCCGCGTGCAGCGCATGGCTGAAGGGCACGGGCTGCTCCGGCGAGAAACCCGCGTTGATCGTCTTGGGCGAGCCGCCATAGGCGAAGAGCGCCACGACGTACACGCCGGCGGCGAGAACGGAAGCTCCTGCGAGCACGCGCAGGGCGTTCATCCAGCGGGGAAAGACGTTCATCGAGTACGCACGAGGGGGCAGGTGCTTCTGGGGGGGGAGTTTCGGGCGCGGACGTACGAACAGCGATCCGCAGCCAGGCGTAGAGGCCACCCGCCAAAGGCGTAGTCAGGCGCGGATCTCACCTGCGCGTTAGAGTGGGCGCGCGGCACCCCCCCACCGGCCTCTTGCCCCCCTGAGGATTTCCATGCACTTGCGCCCCCTGCATCCCGCATTCGTGACTGTTTTCGTCTGCGCCGGCGCCTTGGCCTTCGCGGCACCGCAGGAGAGCGAGGTCGCGAAGCTGATCGCGCTCGGCAAGTCGGACAACCAGGTGATGGAGCACCTCGATCACGTGGTCAACCGCATCGGGCCGCGCTTGACGGGCTCGGACAACTTCACGAACGCGTGCGAGTGGGCGCGTGCCGAGTTCGAGTCCTACGGCTTGAAGAACTGCCGCCTCGAGCAGTGGGGCGAGTTCCCGGTCGGCTTCAACCGCGGCCCTTCGTCCGGTCACATGCTCGAGCCGGAGGCGCGTGAGCTGCACTTCGCGACCAACGCCTGGACCGCCGGCACGCACGGCCCGACGCGCGGCAGCGCCATGCTCGCGCCGACGAACAAGGAGCAGCTCGAGGCCGCGCGCGGCAAGTTGAAGGGCGCCTGGATCGTGATTCCCTCCGCCGCCGGTCGAGCTGGCGGGCGCGGCAACACGCCCACGCCGCCGGCTGCGAACGCCGGGACGAACGGCGGCACGCCCAAGGAAGCCGCGGCGCCCGCGCCGAATGCGCCGAGCAGCGACAAGGCCTTCCGCGACGCGCTGCAGAAGGCCTACGACGACGAGGGCATCGCGGGCACGATCCGCGGCGCGCGCAACGAGCTCGTGCTGACCGGCGGGAGCTCGAAGATCAGCTTCGACAAGCTGCCCAAGACGCCCTCGATCAACCTGACGCAGGCCGACTTCAAGGCCCTCAGCGACGCGCTCGAGTCGGGCAAGCCCGTGAGCCTCGAGTTCGACATCCGCAACTGGTTCGAGAACGGCCCGATCAAGCTCAACAACGTGATCGCCGAGATCCCGGGCACCGAGAAGCCCGACGAGTACGTGATCGTCGGCGGCCACCTCGACTCCTGGGACGGCGCTTCCGGTGCGGTCGACAACGGCACCGGCGTCGCCACGACGCTCGAGGCGGCGCGCCTGCTCGTCAAGGCCGGTGTCAAGCCCAAGCGCACGATCCGCTTCATGCTCTGGGGCGGCGAGGAGCAGGGCCTGCTCGGCTCGGGCGCCTGGATCAAGAACCACAAGGACGAGCTGGAGAAGATCTCGGCCGTGCTGGTGCACGACGGCGGCACGAACTACTGCGCCGGCATCAACGCCACCGCGCAGATGGTCAAGGACTTCCAGACGATCTTCGAGCCGATCACGAACCTCGATCCCGAGATGCCCTTCGCGGTCAAGGAAGTGAAGGGCCTCTCGCCCGGCTCGAGCGACCACGACTCGTTCCTCGCCGCCAACGTGCCGGGCTTCTTCTGGAACCAGAAGGGCAAGGCCAACTACACGCACGCGCACCACACGCAGTTCGACACGTTCGACCAGGCCATCGCGCAGTACGAGGTCAACTCCTCGATCGTGATCGCGGTCGGCGCGCTCGGCATCGCGGACCTGCCTCAACTGCTCGCGCGCGAGGGCCTGAAGGCGGCCGGCGGCGGCCGCGGCTTCGGCGGACGGCGCCTGGGCGTGCAGCTCTCCGAGGAGATGACGATCGACGAACTCGTCGAGGACGGCCTCGCGCTCAAAGTCGGCCTGCAAGTCGGCGACAAGATCGTGAAGATCGGCGATGCAGCCGTCGGCGACACGATGGAGATGCGCGAGGCGCTGAACAGCGGCCCGCAGAAGACCAAGGTCACCGTGCAGCGCAAGGGCAAGGAAGTCACGGTCGAGATCGAGTTCCCCGCGAACTCGGGCGGCGGCGGCTTCGCGCGGCGCTACGGCGTGCGTTTCGGCGAGGGCCTCGCGATCGAGGAAGTCACCCCCGACACGGTCGCGGCCAAGGCGGGCCTGAAGGCCGGCGACAAGATCATCAAGGCCGGCGGCGACAAGGTCGAGAGCCTGCAGGACCTCGGTCCGGCGTTCTTCGGCGGCGACGGGCCGGTCAAGCTGGTCGTGCTGCGCGACGGCAAGGAAGTGCCGATCTCGCTCGAGCGGCCCGAGCAGCCCTAGGCGCGAGAGCGGCGGACGACGATTGTGATCACGATCCCAAGCGCGAGCAACGCGGCGATCACGAGCAAGACGAAGACGGAGCCCGCGGCGTTGAAGCCCGCGCCCGCGACGCCGTAGGGCGCGCGCGCCATCACCTTCAGTGGCACGGGCTGCGTGCTCGCGCGGCCGTAGGCGCGCGCGTCGGGATCGAAGAAGTCGAGCACGATCGCGGGCACCTCGCGCGCCTTGGGCGACTCCGCGACGAGCTCGCAGCGCAGCGTGCGCGTGTCCCCCTTCAGTTCGTCGGTGCTGCCGAGCAGGTGCAGGCCCTCGAAGCCGTCCAGCCGCGGCGGCGCGAGTCGCGCAAGATTGCCCTGGCCCGCGATCGTGAGCACGAGCTGGAGCTTGTCTCCCACCTCGAGCTCGCGCGGCGAGACTTCGAGCGCCAGCGTGAACTTGCCGACTGCGTTCGAGAAGCCCGCGGGCCGGCCTTCTGCGGGAAAGGGTGCGACCTCGAGGGCGAGCGGTGCGCCCTGCACGAGCCCGCTGCTGCGATCGAGCGGCACGGCGCCCGAGACCAGATCCTCGCCGAATCGAGTCGCATACGCGAAGTGCAGCGCGGGCCCGGGGATCTCGAGCCGGCCGGCAGTCTCGGGCACGAACGCGCGCTCGAGCTCGAGCACGACGAAGGTCGCGCCCGCGCGCGGCTCCTCGCGCGAGCGCGTCGGGTGCACGATGTCCTCGCCGAACGCGAACGTCGGCCCGAGCGTGGGCGCGTCGGCCGTGTCCGTCTTCCAGGTGAACTCGAGCTGCACCGGCACGTCGAGCGGACGCGTGAAGAGCTGCAGCAGATTGTGGCGCAGGTACTCCTTCTCGACGCCGATGCGGATCGTCAAACGGACCGGCTGCTCCACGAAGACCATCGCGGGCTGCGCCGAGAGCTCGACGAAGGCGTGGACGGGCTCGCTCGGCTGCTGCAGTGCAAGAAGAGCGAGCGCCAGGAATGCCATCGTTCGGACAGTAGCAGGGGTTCCGCAGCCGGGCTACCGTGGTGGACCAGCCATGCCCGCAATCACCCGCAGAATCGTGTCCGGAATGCTCGGCAGCGCGCTCTTCGCGGGCCTTGCCTTCGCCCAGGGCGGCGGCGGCGCGCCCTCGCCCGACGCCACCAAGCAAGGCTCGCCGCAGGCGATGCCGCCGGGCGCGACGCGCGAGACGATGTGGCCGGCGCCGACGGCGGAGGACTGGAAGAAGCCCTGCCTCGTTCATTGGCAGCGCACCTGGGACGATGCGGTCGCGGTGAGCAAGGAGACGGGCAAGCCGATCCTGATCTGCGTCAACATGGACGGCGAGATCGCGAGCGAGCACTACGCCGGCATCCGCTACCGCGACCCCTCGATCGTGGCGCTCTACGACCCGTACGTGTGCGTGATCGCCTCGGTCTACCGCCACAACCCGCGCGACTACGACGAGCAGGGCCGGCGCATCCTCTGCCCGCGTTTTGGCACGGTCACCTGCGGCGAGCACATCTGGATCGAGCCGACGCTCTACGACAAGTACTTCGAGGGCAAGCGCATCGCGCCGCGGCACATCATGATCGAGCTCGACCAGAAGGAGGTCTACGACGTCTACTACGCCTGGGACACGCAGACGATCTTCACTGCGCTGAAGAGCGGCATCGCGAACCGGCCGCCGCCGCCGGACATCACGCGCCTGGACCGTCCGCTCGACCTGAAGGTCACGAGCCGCGAGAGCGGCGACCGCACGGCGATCGAGGAGGCCTATCTCTCGGGCACGCCCGAGCAGCGCCGCGAGCTGCTCAAGATCGTCATCGCGCACCCGAGCGCGACCTCGACCGACCTCCTGCGTCTGGCGGTGCACGGTCTCGACCTCGAGCTCGCACGCCTCGCGCGGCAATCGTTGGCGCAGAGCTCGGATCCGGCCGCGATCGACCTGATCCTCGATGCGCTGCGCGTGCCGCTCGACACGGCCGAGCGCGACGCGCTGGTGGCCGCACTCGTGCGCATCGGCGAGGTCTCGCCGCGCGCGAAGACACTGGCGGCGGTCTTCCAGGGCCTCAACCAGCGCTCGGGCACGCTCGACAGCGCGAGCTGGTCGAAGGCGCTCGAGAGCGCGGGCGCGCGCGCGAAGGAGACCGCGCTGCCCGCACTCGAGACGCAGCTCGCGCACCAGGAGTACGCCGCCGCCGCGAAGCCCGACGACGCGACTGCACGCCTGGAATTCGCCGAGACCGTGCTCGAGCACGCGCTGCGCGCGACGAGCGACAAGCGCTTCGCGCGCCTGGAATTCGAGGACGCACAGCGTTCGGCGCTCGAGGCCGAGAAGCTCGGCGCCAAGGGCTGGCGCGTCGATGCCGCGATCGCGCTCTCGGCCGCGAAGCTCGGCGACGACGAGCAGGCCTGGTCGCGCGCCGAGAAGGCCGTCGCGAACCTGCCGGCCGACGTGCAGGGCTGGAGCGCCGCGGAGGTGCTCGAACTCTTCGCCGAGGGCCGCCAGGCCTCGATCCAGAAGGCGATGCGCGAGAAGAAGGACTGGCCGCCGCAGTGGCTCTCGGATGCGAACAGCGCCTGGGGCGTGCTCGAACGCCATCCGCTGGCGCTCGACCGGAACTACGCGGCGCACCACGATTTCCTGCTGCAGCTCGGCGCCTTCAGCCAGGCCTCGAGCGTGCTCGACGCGGGCCTCGCGCGCTTCCCCTCTTCTTGGGTGATGCACGAGCGGCTGCGCGGCCGCATCCTGCGCGACAAGGGCGTCGACGGCCTCGAGCCGGCCTATGCCGAGCTGCTCGGCTCGAAGCCGGACTGGAAGGACCTCGAGTGGTTCGCGGGCTTCAGCTCGCTCGTGACGGCCGAGTACCAGCGCAAGGCGAGCAAGATGGACGAGGCGCTCGCGGCCTACCAGCGCGCGATCCAGCACTACGAGCGCTGCATCGCGGCGAATCCGGAGACGCGCGCTTCCTCGGACCACTACGTGGCGCTCGCACTCGCCGGCCGTGCGCGCGTCTTCTACGAGCGCCACGAGGAAGAGCCTGCGGTGACGGAGCTGCTCGCATCCTTCGCGCGCAAGCCCGAGGCCGCGGGGAGCCTCGACGGGCTCAACCTCTCGCCGGCCGACACCTCGCGCATGCTGCGCGCGCGACTGGTGGCGTTGCGGCGCGACGACCTCGTCGCGCGCCTCGACGCGGCCCTGGCGAAGATCCCCGCGGAGCTTCTGCAACTTCCGGCCTACGAGCGCGACGTGCCCGACGCTCGCGAAGGCCGGCGCCGGCCGCCCGGGCGCTGACGCAGCTCTGCGCACAGTCGCGTACGCACTCAGCCAGGGACGCAAGGTCGCTCGGCAGAGCTAACCTCGTCGGCGAGGATCCCATGCTGAACAACCGCGTCCACCTGTTCTTTTCCCTGTTCCTTCTCGCCGCTCCCGCGAGCGCGCAGATCACGACCACCGGCCCGTTCACGGGCACGTACAGCGAGGAGTTCGAGCAAAACCTCAGCTATCCCTGGCCGCAGTGCCTGCCGGGCCGCATCTTCAACAACCACGGTGACGCGTGCACGCCGCTCGGCGGCTACTGCGTCGACACCTTCGGCTGGCTGCTCTACTGCTCGATCTACGCGCACAACGGATCGAACGGACTCTTCGGCAGCGCGCAAGGGCCGGTCGAGTACACGCTCGACACGCCCGCGCAGCGCTTCGGCGGCTACTTCGGCACGAACGGCTATCTGCCCGGCGGCACGGCCTACTTCTACGACGTCAACAACGTGCTGATCGGCACGCAGTCGATCACCGCACCCGCGTGCAACTGGGCCTGGAACGGCTGGGACGCGGGCACTGGCCCGGCCTTCAAGAGGATCACCATCTACGCCAACGATCCCTACAACCAGGGCGCGCTGATGCAGATGGACGACTTCGAGATGGATCCCGCCATCTCGCCCATGACCTCGATCTGCTCGCCGGGCGTCGCGGGCGTGATCGGCTGCCCCTGCGCGAACCCGCCTGCGGGCAACAACCGCGGTTGCAACAACAGCGCGAGCACCGGCGGCGCACAGCTCGGCGCGGCGGGACAGGCATCGCTCGCGCACGACACGCTGGTCTTCACGACCAGCGGCGAGAAGCCGACGGCGACGAGCATCCTCGTCCAGGGCGAAAGCTCCATCGCGGCCGGTGCGGTCTTCGGACAGGGCGTGCGCTGCTTCAACAGCAACTTGAAGCGGCTCTACGTCAAGGCCGCCGTGAACGGCGCGATCAGCGCACCGGGAGCCGGCGATCCTGGCGTGCTCGCGCGCGCCACGGCCCTCGGCGACGTGATCGCGAACGGCGACACGCGCACCTACGGCGTCTACTACCGCGACCCGATCGTGCTCGGCGGCTGCGCCGTGACCAGCACCTTCAACGTGACGCAGACCGGCCGCGTGCAGTGGCAGTGAGCTGAATCAGCGGCGCGGCGGCCAGAGCGCGTGTGCGCGCAGGAACTCGGCGCTCTTCCCCGCGCCGAGCCCGGCTCCCGCGCCGTTCCAGTGGAAGTCGCCACGGCCGAGGTAGAGCTTCTCCGGCCCCGCGGCGAGGAAGGCCGGCGCGAGGTCGACGAACGGGATCGAGAGGCGCGCGAGGATCGCCGCGTAGGCGTCGGTCATGCGCCGCGGTGTCCAGCCGGGATGCTGCGCCGGATCGACGTGCATGCGAAACGTCGGGCACAGATCCACGGAGCTCGGAACGACGAGCACGAAGAGCGGCACGCCGCCTTTGGCGCAGTCGTCGCGCACGCGCGCGAGCACGACCTCCATCAGGCGCTGCTTGAATTGCACCGAGGGCGCATCCGGCCGGATCGAGACGTCGGCGTCGTAGTAGTCCTGGAAGAGCGAGCGCACGACGTCGTTGCGCTCGACGACGAACTCCTGATACTCCTCCTCGGCGCCCTTCAGGTACCACTCGACGTAGGGCGAGTCCTCGGCCTGCCCCGGGACGTCCTGCCGATCCGGCTGCGATAGCGTTCCGAGCGCCAGCAGCAGCGCCGGCCGGCTGACGATGCGCTCGGCCTGCTGAAAGCGCTCGAGCAGGCGCGCATCGAGCACGGGCTTGTTGCGCACCAGCTGCTCGCTCGTGCCCAGGCGAAAGAGCTTGTCGCGCACGAGGTCGCCGAAGTCGTTGTGCGCGCAGATCACGAGCACCACGAGATCGGGCGCGAGCGGCTGCAGCAGGCGCTCGAGCAGCAGACACTCCTGGTCCGGCCCGTAGCCCGAGACGCCGGCGTTGACCACCTCGACCTCGCGCCCGAGCTCGGCGCCGAATTTCACGCAGTAGGTGTCCTCGAGCGGCGAGGTCTGTGCCATCACGAGCGAGTCGCCGAGCACCAGCACGCGCGGCCCGCGCTTCTTCGGCGCGAGCTCCGGGCCGCGGAAGCCGTGCGACTCGAGCTCGGTCGTGATCCAGGCTCCGCCCGCGCCGGGAGCGAGCGGCAGCACGCGTCGCGCATGCGGCACCGGGGCGAAGAGCAGCTCCGCGTCGAGACGGAAGACCATCGCCGGCAGCGGCATCCAGCGCGCGACGGCCCAGTCGGCGAGCAAGAGGCCGAGCGCGGTCGAGGCGAGGCCGCAGAGGAGGCGCGCGGCCGCCCGTCTCACTTCTTCTCGGCCGGCTTCGGGTCGTTCATGTGCGCCAGAGCGGCGATCTCGGACAGGTTCAGCTCCAGCGCCCCGCGCCAGACGCGACCATCCACGCCGGCCCACATGGTCGTGGCGAGCGCGATCGTCGGCAGGCCGATGGCGCCCATGGGCATCACGTCGGCCATGATGTCCTTCATGCCGCTCATCATGCGACCGAGGTCGTAGTGCATGATCATGCAGGGGTTGAGGTCGCCGACCTGCTGCAGCGCGCGCGCCATGAAGGCCGGCGGCGCCGATTTCGCGGAGGTGCGCGCGAGCGAGGCCTTCAAGTATTCGTCGTCGCCGCCCATGACCATCAAGGCCGTGCCGTCCTTGCTCGCGAACTGGATCAACACGCCGTCCTTGCCGAACATCTTCTCCATCATCTTCGCGACCTCCGGCTTCGCCGCATCGGCCTTGGCCTTCTCGTCAACGAGCTTCATCAGCGCGTCGAAATCCATGTTGAAGCGCACGGCGTCGATCTTCACGCCCGCGACTTCGCGCTGCGGCACGTCGGTGACGGAGAATCCCGGGACGCCTCTCGAAAACGTGCGGTAGGCCGCGAGCAGCTTCGCCGGATCCCCGCCGTGCGAGTAGACGCGGTAGCGCATGCCCGTGTCGGTGAAGTCCATGCTCGCGGCCTGGGCGGTGCCCAGGAAGCCGTAGAACTCCGCCACGTGGCTCATCACCTGCTGCATCATCGGCCGCAGGGGCTCGGGATAGGCAGCCGGCATCGAGTCGAGGAGCGGCTGGAAGCGCTTCATCATCGCCGCCATGTCCATGCCCATCAGCATGCTCATGCCCGAGTCCATGTCGAGCAGCGGCGCGAGCGCGCGCATGCCCGTCTTCTCCTTCGAGCCGAAACTGGCCAGCGCGCTGCCCTCGGCGTTCGTGAGCGCGAAGCCGAGCTCGATCGCGTCGCCATCGAGGCGCACGCCGAGGTCGAGTGTCTGCACGGAGTCGACGAAGTCGCGCATGAAGTCGGCGTACGCCCCCATCATCGGCTTGGGATCGATCCCTGTGCCCGCCGCGGCGCCCATGGCAGCGCCCTCCTCCTCGAGCGAGTTGAGGCCCTGGTCGATCGTGTCGCGGTACTGCTCGACGAGCCGGCCGAGATCGAGGCGCAGCGCGATTTCGCCCTCGGGCAGGCCCTTGGCGATCGCCGCCGGCGCGCTCGGCAATTCAGGCGGCGCACCGATGCCGACACATGCATAACCGCCCTTCGCGACGCCCTGCATGCCGCTGCCGCTCGCCGCGACCGACTTCAGGTACTTGTCCGCGTCGCTGACCGGGATCAGGAAGACCGGCAGCGGCTGCGCGCCGGTTCCCTCCTCGAGCACGACGCACACGCCGACCGGACGTGCGAGATCCACCGTCGAGACCTCGCCCGGCATCTCGACCATCTTCATCAGTGTCGCCGCGTCGATCTTGGGCACGCCCGCGGGGGCGAAGGCGCTGGCCATGCGGGCGACGAACTCGGCCGCACGCTCGAGCGAGGGCGCCTGCACGAAGGCGATCGTGTTCTTCGGGACGAGATCCGCGAGCGTGGCCGCGGATTGGGCGGGAGTCTGGGACGCGAGAGCGAGCAGGACGGGGGCGAACAGCATGAATGAACTCCTCCTTTGGAGTCGCATCCAGCATAGCGTTCAGGGGCCATCCGTATTCAAGCACAGGATCGAATGCCGGATCCCCCACTGGCCGATCTTCTCCCCGTCGTCGAAATCGCGCATCGTCTCGCGGTCGATGCCGAAGCCGTCGTGTGCCGTCGCGAGCCAGTTGACGTGCGCCCCGCCCGCGTCCCAGCGGTATGCAAAGACTGCGCCCTGCGCTCCGCTGGCGAAGCCGACGGACACGCGCGACTTGGTCCACTCGTCGTAGAGCAGGCAGGTCAACCAGCCCTCGTCGAGCTTCTTGTTGCCGACACGGCTCGTGCGGTAGGCCAGCATCTGCCCGTTCCCGTCCGGTCCGCCCTGGTGGAAGATGTTGAGCTGCTTCGAGGCATTGAACGCGACCACGGGACGCGAGCAGCAGCCGTTGCCGGAAGCCTCGCCGCGAGTCCAGACCAGTTCCTGCTCGACGAGCTTGTCGCCGGCGACCGCGAGCCAGCTCGCGCGCATGCAGTACTGCGCGCCGTGCGCGTTGTCCTGCGAGGTCACCAGCACCACGCGCCCGTCGTTCGGATCGACGGCGCAGCCCGGAACGACGCGCGAACGCGTCTCGAGCTTGCCGCCCTTCACGATCACGGGCTTGCCAAAATCCCCGCCCGTGAAGTCGAGCCAGTCGTACTCGAGGCTGTCGTCGTCGCGGCGCAGGAAGAGCAGCACGCGCTTGCCCACACGGCAGCCATTGAGCGGCAGCGCGGGCAGGTCCGGGATGCGCACCGGCGTGCCGAGTTCGGCCTTCGTCACGCGCGCCACGTTCCAGCCGTAGAGCTGCTGGTACAGCACGAGCGCGTACTCGTCCCCGCCGACGAGCACGGGATCGAGCGCCGTGCCGCTGGCCGGGATGTCGCGCTTCTCCGACCACTTCTCGTCGCCCTGGTAGGTCTTGACCCACAGGTGATCGCGCGTCTGGTCGGCTGCGACGAGGAAGCACGTGTCTCCCGCGTACGCCAGACAGGCCGCCGAGCCGACCGCCTCGTGCTCGCGGCGCACGCCGCAGTAGGTCGAGCCGCCGTAGTTGATGTCGGCCTCGACCTCGCCTTCGTCGAACTTGCCGTCGTGGTTCCAGTCGATGCGCGTCGTGCCGTCGCCGGCGTCCTCGAGCGTGAAGCGGAAGGGCCAGTTGGCGAGGTACTTGAGCTTGGCGTAGGGATACGGGAGGCGCTCCTTCAAGTGGCGTTCGTCGAGCACCGTGTCGCGGAAGCTGCCGTCGCTGAAGTGCACGAGGTTGCCGTCGCCGTCGAAGCTGTAGCTGAAGGCGTAGCTCATCATCGAGGGATAGAGCGGGCACCAGGCCGGGTTCGAGTCGCCGCTGTGCGAGAGGCCGAGCTGATGGCCGAATTCGTGGCTGAAAACAGCCCAGCCGTTGCCGCAACCGCCCATGTCGCCGTTCTCGCTCGACTGGCCGCCGCCCCAGGGTGTCACCTGCATCCAGTGCATCAACCCGCGCTCCTTGCGCGCGAGGTACTTGTTGCCGAGGTCCCACCAGGGAAGCGCTTGCTCGGCCTTGGCGATGACGCTCGGGTGCTCCTTGAAGTGCACCCACACGCCGCTCGTGCCGTCGGGATTCGCGCAGTGCAGCGCGCGGTAGACCGCTTGGACGCGCAGCATCTCGCCGCGGAACTGCTTCCGATCGACGCCCTCGAAGTACGAGACCTCGACCAGCACGTCGCGCCGGCGCGGGTCGAGCTGTGCGTCGCGCTTCTCCGGCGCGCATTTGGGATCGTAGAGCGTGGTGAACTCGCCCAGCTCCACTCCGCGCGGCAATCCGTGCACCTCCCAGCCGTCGAGCAGGCCGTCGCCGTCGCTGTCGCGATCGAACGGGTCGGTGCCGAGCGCCGCTTCCTCGGAGTCGAGCAGCCCATCGGAGTCCTGGTCGTTCGAGCGCGGATTGGGCGTGAGCAGCGTGCGCAGCAGGCGCTGATCGCTCGGCCGATGGCAGTCGAAGACCAGCAGCCGGTCGGCCACGCCGTCGCCGTTCAAGTCCCCCGCCACTTCGAGCGCGAGCTTCGCCTCGGGCTCGTAGGCCGGCGCGCAGCCCGCGCTCGCTGGAGCCGGCGGCGCGGGAGGCGCGCTCGCGGCGACCTCGCTGCGCGAGGACTTGTCGTCTGCGCCGTCGCGCTTGAAGGCGAACTGCTTCTCGCCATCGCGCACGACGAATGCGCCACCTTCGAACCACAACGCGCTCGCGTCGGGATTGACGTCGTGCGCGACCGCAACCCACCCGGCCGACTTCCAGCCGTGCACCGAGAGCGCGACGCACAGGTCGCGGCCACCGTTGATCGTTGCGACGTCGCCGAACCCGTCGCCGTTCCAGTCGCCGATCGCATAGAGCTTGCAGTCGTAGCCGGTGACCTGCCAATCGGATGCCTTGGGCAGGCCGCCATACGCGACGAGGGCAGTAGCAAGGAGCGTGATCATGGCGCGCCACTTTCCGTGAGCGCGCCCGGATTGTCGAGCGCGGCGATCAGGCGTAGGCTCGATGACCCCATGAAATCCGCCCTGCTCCTGCTCCTGTGCCTCGTCGCAGCCTGCGCGTCGGAATCGTACGCGCCTGGGCCGCAACGCATCTCCCCCGAACGCGCCGCGGAGCTCGTGCGCGCAGAGATCCTGCGCGAGAATCCCGAGATCAACCCGGCCGTGCAGATCCCACTGCTCGAGATCACGCCGACCGAGGCCTGGCAGGCGATGAGCGTCCAACTCTTCCAGGTGCGCAACGACTCGCTGGTGCAGGGCTTCGAGACCTTCGCCGTGCGCAAGGGCCAGGTCGCGCGCCTGGGCAAAGGCGTCGGCGGCGACGGCGTCGGATCGACGCTCGTGACCGATTTCGACGGCGACCGCTCGCCCGATCTTGCCTTCGCCTACTCCTGGGGTTCGGGCCGGCGCCGCTCGCAGGTAGGCGTCCTGCGCATCGCAGGTGACCACATGCAGGTGCTGCCATGCGAATGGAGCGTCGAGGGCAGCACCTACCTCGTCCCCGGCCAGCGCGGCACGGCGCAGGTCCAGAGCGCGAGCTCGGGGATCGGGACGCTACGCGTTGTCGAGGGTGTGCTTCGCGTCGTCGCGGACTAGCCCAAGTAGGATTCTGGTCCCCTTCAGTGTGCGGACCCTGAATCGAAGATCTTCCACTGCAGAAGTTCGCTGACCTCGAGCATCCGCGGCGCGACACCGGCCGCCATGGCGGCCGTCTGGTTCGGACGCTGGTTGGTGATCGGTCGCACGTAGTTGCGCCAGGCGATGTAGATCCACAGGTGCCAATCGAGCTTCTCGCGCTCCTTCGACGCGCC
>Ga0302299_10000581_pt1 | contig 20256 bp, 15 predicted proteins | sample III_Fen_N3_4_FD_198795 | JGI IMG/M metagenome (GOLD analysis project Ga0302299, IMG submission 198795) | Peat permafrost microbial communities from Stordalen Mire near Abisko, Sweden - III_Fen_N3_4 | ecosystem: Environmental > Terrestrial > Soil > Wetlands > Permafrost | place: Sweden: Abisko... | reverse complement strand
ACCGGCACCGCAGACAAGCTCGTCGCCGCGTCTGCACCGACGTCGGTCTCGAAGACCGCAGAGCTCCACAAGACGGTCATGGACAGCGGCGGGATGATGTCGATGAAGCTCGTCAAGTCGATCGCGATCCCCGCCACCGGCACCGTCGCGCTCAAGCCGGGCGGCTACCACGTGATGCTGATCAACCTGAAGAAGCCGCTGGTCGCCGGCGCCAGGTTCCCGCTCACCCTCACGTTCGCGAAATCGGGCAAGAAGACCGTCACCGTGACGGTACGCAAGAGCTGACGTGCGCCGCCGCAGCACCATGCTGCTGCTCGTCGCGGCCGCCGCGTGCGCCGCCTCGTTCGGCATTTACCGCGCCACCGCTCCCGGCCCTCCCGAAGGGCCGGGAGCTGTCGCGGTCGAGAACGCGCGCGCGGACTGGTCGTACGCGATCCCACCCGGCACGGGAGCACGCCTCGATCAGGGTGAGCCCGTCGAGATCGTCCCGGCCCGGATCGATGCCCGCGTCGGCCAGGTGATCCGCATCGTCAACCGCGACGGCCGCGGCTACCTCCTCGGCCCGTTCTACGTCGGACCGCACGAGACGCTGATGCAGCGCTTCACCTCGCCGGGAACCTTCAGAGGGGCCTGCGCCGTCCACCCGAGCGGAAAGATCGTCCTCGACGTCCGCGCCTGAGCGGGCACGTCTCACCGACACGACGCCCAGCGGGTGAGGCTGAAGCCTCACCCCGACCTCACCCCGAACGGTCGTGCGCCGAGCGCCCACCCGCCCCCGCGTGCGCGGCGGCCGGGTAGGGCTCGAGATCGTCGACGGCGCCGGGCGTCGCCGCCACGCGCGCGAGCCAGGCCGCCACCGCCGGGTACGAGCCCATCGCGTACCCCGCCTCGTGCGCGACGCGCGTGTAGGCGTAGAGGGCGCAGTCGGCGACGGTGTAGCGGCCGCCGACGAGGAACTCCTTCCCGGTGAGCCCGCGCTCGAGCGCCGAGAGCGCCGCCGCTCCGGCCTCGAAGTGACGCACGAATGCCTCCGGCCGCTCGTGCTCGCGTCCCGTCAGCCGCCAGAAGCGGGCGGTGCCGACGTTGGGCTCGAGCAGGTTCTGCTCGAAGAACATCCAGGCGTGGACGTGGGCGCGCTCGGCGCGATCTTCCGGGAGGAGCGGCGTGCCCTCGGCGAGGTAGAGCAGGATGGCACCCGACTCCGGGATCGCGGTGCCGTTCTCGGTCACGAGCAGAGGCGTGCGTCCGGCGGGGTTGAGCGCGAGGTAGTCGGCGGTCTGCGAGTCACCGGCGAAGATGTCCACCGGGACGCGCTCGTAGGCGAGGCCGAGTTGGGAGAGCAGCATGCGGGCCTTGAAGCAGTTGGCCGAGGCGGGAAAGTCGTGGAGGGTGAGCATGTGGGTGAAACGGGCGAGGCCCGCCTCGTGTGAGACGGGACCGCTGTGACCGGCGTCAGCCGGTCGCCAGGGTCTCCTCCTCGCCCCGCGCGAGCTCGACCACCCGCACCCCCTCCGTGAACGCCCCGAACCGCTGCTCCCAGGTGCCCTCGGGCCAGCGGAACTCGGCCCGCGCCTCGCGGACGTGGTAGGCGACCGTGTAGAGCGTGCCCAGGCGGCGCGCGTCGTCGATCGAGAAGAGCGGCGGCTGCAGGAAGCCGTCGAGGAACCGCTCGGCGGAGGCAGACTGCCCGACGAGGCGCTCCAGTGCGCGCTCCCGCTCGACGCTCCTGGTCGCGCGCGCGTGCTCGTGCCACTCGACCTTCCCCTGGTGGTTCGTCGCGAGCACGGCCTCGGTCAGCACGACGTCGCGGTCCGGGGCGATGAACGCAGTGCAGACGTCGCCCTCCGCGTCGACGATCGTGAGCGTGTGCGCGAGGTGGTAGGGCAGCCGGCGAAGCGTCTCCCGCGCCTGCCCGGTCGTCTCGCACGTCTCGAGCAGGTACCGCACGACGAGCGGGATCCCGAAGCCGCTGCCTACGACCCTCCGCCCCCCGAAGGCGAGCGAGACGGCGAGGCCGGCGTCGTTGAGCCCGTCGAGGAGGCCCCAGGCGCAGTCGCCCGAGCCGATCACCGGACGCACCCAGCGCGTGTGGAGGATCGTCCCCTCGAGCCGCTCGGGTGCGTAGTCGTAGTTGCGGGCGAGGACAGGGTCGCCCACCTGCCACACGGCCTGGGAGCAGCCGGACAGGTACGAGGGCGGCGCCCACATGCCGAGGAAGCGCGCCTCCAGGTCACCCCCTCCCGCGAGCGCACACACCTTCTCGTAGGTGGGGAGCAGCTCCGGCATGTGCTCCTGCAGCGCCCGCAGCGAGGCCGCGTAGGAGGTGCGCGCCGACTCGCCCTCGTGCAGGAACCAGGCCCGGTATCGGGGCCAGTGGCGCTCGAAGAGCGCCGCCCAGCGCGGGCCGGGCTCGAACTCCTCGATCGCCTCGAAGGTGATCACAGCATCTTGAAGGAGAACGGCTCCGACTCCCGCACCGGCTGCGGAGGCGGCGCCTCCGCATCGAGCGGGGCGGTCGCGAACTGGCGCTTGACCCCGCTGATCCACGTGCGCGCGCGGTCGGTGAGCTCGTGGTCGTCCGTCTGGAGACGGCCACGGGTGACGAGGATCCCGATGTCGGCGCCGGGGTACCGGTAGCCGCCGGCCTGCGCGATCCGGAGGTAGAACGCCTCGTCCTCGCTCGCGACCGAGTGCCAGTCGGTCTCGCCGCGGACGAACGAGATGCCGCCGTGAGCGGAGGGGTCGAGCTTCCAGATCCCGGACGGCGGCGCAAACGTGATCAGCTCGACCACGTCTGCCGTGTCCTTGAGGATGAACTGGCTCCACTCGTCGATCGCGCTGGGCTGCGCCCAGCCGGCATTGAGCTCGTCCACGTCGATCTCGTAGTCGACGTCGAGGAACTCGAGCAGGTGGAAGAGGAAGAGCGGCATGTCGCCGAAGGCGACCGCGGTCACGTTCGTCATCGAGCTCGCGCCCGTGACCCGCGGGTTGAGCTCGCCGAGCCACATGTCGCCCGTGTCCATGTCCGCCAGGAAGTCGAGCTCGAAGTAGCCGCGGTAGCCCTCCTGCCGCAGCCGCTCGCCCATCTGCTGTGTGTGGGCGCGCGCCTGGCGGCGGTGCTCGGCCGAGAGCGCACCGGCGAAGACGTCGTTGCCGCACCAGCCGCCGCCGTAGGGTGTCAGCTCCGGGTAGCCGGTCAGCTCCGTCATCAGCGGCCCGACGAGCGTCCCGTGGCGGGTGATCACGCCCTCGATCGCGGCCTCGCGGCAGTTGATCCGCTTCATCACCTTCAGCTCCTGGCCCACCATCTGCGACTCGTGCTCGTGCCAGTCGTCCTCCGAGGCGATGAAGAACGTCGTCTGGCCCGAGTCGCCGTAGGGCGTCTGCACGACGAGGTCGGTGCCGATGCCGGCGCCGGCCGCCAGCTTGAGCAGATCACCGTACACAGAGGCTCGCCCAAGGGTGTTGGGGACGCTCGGCACACCCGCCTCGTCTCCGAGCTGCGTCGTCACGATCTTCGAGTCGAGCCGCCGGCGCAGCGCTGCGGGCGGGAACGCAACCTCGAGCCCGGCTTCGGCCGCGAGCCGCTCGGTCTCGTCGTCGAACATCAGGAAGACCGCCTTTCCGGGGCCACGCGCCTTCACGTGGTCGACGACCTCCTTGTTGGCAAGGAGGTAGTTGCAGATCTCCTCGATCGAGTCGAAGGTCGGCGGCGCCACGTGCCGGGGCACGAAGATGTGCGGGTGCCTGCCCTCGAACGAGTTGTAGTAGTTGATGTAGGCGAAGCTCCGCACCCAGCGGTCGATGCCGAGGAGGTTGAAGGGCGTCGCCGACACGAACCAGATCGGCGTCTCGTTCGTCCGGAAGAAACGGCGGATCTCGCTGATCCCGCGAAGCGTCGGCCGGTCGCTCATGCCGCGACCCCGCACCAGTCGCGGACGAAGACGGCGAGTGCCTGGGCGGCCGTGATCATGGATGGCATGTTGACGCGTTCGTCGACGGCGTGCACGTTCTCCGCCCACGGCCCGAAGCAGACGGCCGGGATCCCCTCCAGCAGGAACAGCCTGGCGTCGCTCGTCGCGGTCGTGGGGACGAGCTCCGGCGCGACGCCCTCGACCGCGGCGTAGCTCTCCGACAGGGTCGTCACCAGCGGGTGCCCGGCGTCGATCTCGGTGCCGACGCACGCGAACCCGTCGTAGCGGACGCGCGGCGGATGGGCGGCGAGGAAGGCATGCGTCCCGGCGGCGCCCGCGACCGCGTGCTCGACCTTCGCCTGCAGCCAGTCGACCCGCTGGCCCGGGTAGAGGGCAAGCCGGCACGAGAGCGTGCACTCGGCGGCGACGGTCGAGGGCCAGTCGCCGCCGCTGATGACGCCGACGTTGAGGTTGATCGGATGCGAAAAGGCGTCGTACGGCGGCGGCGGGCTCTCGTTCAGTTCCGCCTCGAGCCGGCGCAGCGCCGCCACGACGGAGAACGAGGCCTCGATCGCGTTCGCCCCGTCGCGGGCATCACCCGCGTGCGCCGGGAGGCCGGCGATGTCGACGTGGAACCAGAGCACGCCCACCTGGGAGACGGAGATCGAGGCCGGGAACGGCTCGGTCACGACGCACGCATCGGCGCGGAGCCCGCTGACGGCGGCCTGCAGGGCGCCGTGGCCGGTGCACTCCTCCTCCACGACCGACTGCAGCTGCACGGGCGCGAGCGGGGCGAGCCCGAGCGCCTGCAGGCCCTTGACGGCACCGAGGATCACGGCAAGTCCGGCCTTCATGTCGCCGGCCCCGCGGCCGTAGATCCAGTCGCCCTCTCGCACCGGCGTGTACGGCGCCGTCCGCCAGAGGCTGCTCGCCTCGGCGACGACGTCGATGTGCCCGTTGAGCACGAGCGAGCGGCCGCCCTCGCCGGCGGGCTGCCAGTCGGCCACGACGTTGCGCTTGTCCGAGACATCCCACGAGAACGGCGACGCGGCCGGGTGCGTGCGCAGCATCTCCTCGTCGAGCGGCATGTCGACCGGCTCGAGCCCGAGCTCGCGGAAGGCCTCCCGCATCACCTCCTGGCCGGGCTCCTCGTTCCCGAGCGTGGTGGGCGCCTCGACCAGTCGGCAGAGGACGTCCTTCATGAAGGACGCTTCGGCCGCGACCGCCGCAGCGATCTCGTGCGCATCCACCTCGGCAAGTGCTCGGCGGGAAGCTCGCATCGGCGCGAGCGTACCTCCTGCTCAGCGCCCGGCGTGCAGAGGGCGGGCGCGCCGTCGCATTGCGCTCACCGTCCTTCGCAGGCGCGGCCTGTCTCTTTCGTGAGCTCCCCGGGACATGGGGAGCCGGCGGCGTGAGGCGGCTAGCATCCGCCGGATGACGGCGACCGCCGGCAGCCGGACGATCCCCTGGGACTGGTATGTCGATCCCTCCGTGGCACGGCTCGAGCAGCAGACGATCTTCCGCCGCATGTGGCAGTACGCCGGTCACACCGGTGACCTCGCGGAGCCCGGCTCGTTTGTCTCGACCCGCGCCGGCGACGTGCCGATCGTGCTCGTGCGAGACAGGGACGGCATGCTGCGCGGCTTCGTCAACGTCTGCCGCCACCGCGGCTACGTGCTCTGTGAGGGGAGCGGTCGCCGGGAGACCCTTCAGTGCGCCTACCACGCCTGGACGTACGACCTCGACGGCTCGCTTCGCACCGCACCTCGCTCGGACAGCGAGCCGGGGTTCGACCTCAGCGAGCACGGTCTCCTCCCGGTCGCCGTCGACACGTGGGGACCATTCGTCTTCGTCAACCCTGACCCGGCGGCCGCACCGCTCGGCGACAACCTCGGCGAGCTGCCCCGACTCGTCGCCGAGGGCGGCGTCGACGTGGACACGCTCGTCTTCCACAAGCGGGCGGAGGCCGAGTACCAGGCGAACTGGAAGGTGTGCGTCGAGAACTTCCTCGAGTGCTACCACTGTGCGGTCGCGCACCCGAGCCTCGCGAGGGCAGTCGACGTCAGTCTCTCCGCCTACGTGCTCGAGGAGCATCCGACGTTCTCGAGCCAGTACGGCCCGCCGAAGAACGGGGGCGGCGGGGTCTACGACGCCAGCGGCGAGGTCGACCGCGGCCAGTTCCATCTCCTCTTCCCGGGCGCCGTCGTGAACGTGATGCCGGGCCGCGGCAACCTCTCGATCGGCCCGATCGTCCCGCTCGCGCCCGAGCGCACGTATCGCTTCCTGGACTACTTCTTCATACCCGGCACCGACGAGCAGTGGATCGCCGACTTCCTCGAGCTCGACGACCAGGTCGGGGAGGAAGACCGCGTGCTCGTCGAGCGGGTGCAGGCCGGAATGCGCGCGGGCATGCTCGGCGACGGCTACCTCCTACCCGAGTCGGAGCGCCTGATCGCGCACTTCGAGCGCCTGCTGGTCGAGGCGCTCGCGAGCGGCGGCGGTTAGTCGCCCGCTCCGCGCCGCACGATCCAGCGCCGCAACTCGTCCGAGCCCCAGACGACGAAGGGCATCGGCAGGAGGAGCACCAGCTCGGCAGGCCCGAGCGCGGCGGTCCCGAACAGCGCCTGCAGCGGGGCGACGTAGACGAGCGCGGCGGTGAACGCGATCTCCGACGCGATCCCCCAGAGCAGGAGGCGGTTCGAGAAGAGGCCGATCGAGCGCAGCGACACGCGCTCGGTGCGGGCCGCGACGGCGGTTCCGATCTGGCAGGCGACGATCCCGGCGAACGTGATCGTCGTCGCGGTCAGGTACGTGTGGTGGAGCGGCGAGCCGGCGTCGACGTCGTCACCCGGGCTCCAGCCGCCGGCGCGCAGGACGGCGAAGAAGGCGGCCAGCACGAGCGCCGCCTCGATCAGGCCGAGCCAGACCCACGCCCGCACGAGCATGGCGCGGCGGATCACGCCCTCCGACGGCGGCCGCGGCGGCCGCGCCATGACCCCGGGCTCGGCAGCCTCCCTGCCGAGCGCGAGCGCCGGCAGGATCTCCGTGCCAAGGTCGATCGCGAGGATCTGCATCACCGTCAGCGGCAGCGGCACGGCCCCTCCCGAGAGCGCGAAGACGAGGAAGGGGACGACCTCCGGGGTGGCGTGGGCGAAGATGTAGACGATGAACTTGCGGACGTTGTCGAAGACCTGACGTCCCGCCTCGACCGCCGTCACGATCGTGGCGAAGTTGTCGTCCGTCAGCACCATCGTCGCAGCCTCGCGGGCGACGTCGGTTCCCGCGAGCCCCATCGCGATACCGATGTCCGCGCGGCGCAGGGCAGGCGCGTCGTTGACGCCGTCGCCGGTCATCGCAACGACCTGTCCCTCGGCTCTGAGGGCGTCCGCGATCCGCAGCTTCGCCTCGGGCGAGCTCCGTGCGAACACGAGCTCCTCACCGCGGTGCAGGAGCCGGTCGAGCTCGCGCTCGCTCATCTGCTCCAGCTCGGGCCCGGTCACGACGACGGCCCCCGCCGGTGCGATGCCGACCCTCCGCGCGATCTCCGCGGCGGTCGGGCCGTAGTCCCCCGTGATCACGACGATGCGGATGCCGGCCTCATGGCAGCGGGCGACGGCGTCCGCGACCTCGGGCCGCGGCGGGTCGAAGAGGGCGACGAGGCCGAGCAGCGTGAGCTCGCGCTCCGCCTCCTCTCGGACCCCGGGCGGCTCGGCGCCGGGAGGCAGCTCCCGGCGGGCCACCGCGAGGACGCGGAGACCCGTCGCCGCGTAGCCCTCCATCCGCTCGAGCACCGCCGACCGCAGCGGCTCGTCCAGCGGCTCCTCGGTGCCGTCGGCTCGCATGATCGAGGTGGAGCGGGCGAGCACCGACTCGGGCGCACCCTTCGAGTTGACGACGAGCGCGCCCGCCGCGTCGTCGACCGTGGACATCAGCCGCAGTGACGGGTCGAAGCGGAAGATGCTGCGCCGGTGCCGCTCGCGGCGGGCGACCGTGACGTTCGCGCCGAGCAGCTCGGAGGCCTGGAGGAGCCCGACTTCGGTTGCCTCGCCTCTCGACTTGCCCGCCTGGTGGCGGTCGATGTCAGCCGTCGAGCAGGCCGCGAGCGTGAACGACAGCTCGGCCAGCACCGGGTCGGCGGCGACCGCGGCCGCCTGGTCGTCACCGTCCTCGAAGTCGACCTCGCCGTCGGCCGTCCAGGCGCGGACGGGGCGCATCCTGTTCTCGGTCAGCGTCCCGGTCTTGTCGGTGCAGATCACCGCCGTGGAGCCGAGCGTCTCGACCGCGCTGAGGCGCTTCACGAGCGCACCGCGGCGGGCGAGGCTGCCGACGCCGACGGCGAGCGCGAGCGTGATCGTCGGCAGCAGCCCCTCGGGCACGTTCGCCACGATCAGGCCGACGGCGAACGTCGCCGCGTCGTGCAGCGGCAGCCCCGCGGCGAGCCAGCCGAGCGGAAGGAAGGCGATGCCGACGACGACGGCGACACCGGAGATGAGCCACGCGACGCGACGCACCTGGCGCTCGATCGGGCTGGCCTCCTGCTTCACCCCCTCGGAGAGGGCTGCGATCCGGCCGAGCTCGGTGTGCATCCCGGTGGCGTAGACGAGCGCCCGGGCCTCGCCCCCGACGCACGTGGTGCCGCTGAAGACGAGGCGCCTGGAGTCGACCACGGGCCCGGCGGGATCGTCGCCCGCGTCCGCCGACCGGTAGACGGGCTGGGACTCGCCGGTCAGGGTCGAGAGGTCGACCTCGACGCCGCCTGAGAGGAGCCGGGCGTCGGCGGAGATCCGGTCGCCCTCGCTGACGACCACGACGTCTCCCGGAACGAGAGCTGCGGCGTCGACGACGCCGACGTGGCCGTCGCGCACGACCGTGGCCTGCTGCGGGAGGTAGCGCTGCAGCGCCTCGACGGCACGGCCCGCCTGCCGCTCCTGGGCGAAGGCGAAGGCGGCGTTGAGCAGGATCACGGCCACGATGGCGGCGCCGAGCACCGGTGTCCCCGCCACCACCGCAAGGGCGGCCGCAACCCAGAGCAGCAGGGCGAGCGGGTGGATCAGCTGGTTGAGGACCTGTCGTGGCCATTCGCGGCCCCGGCCGCGCCGGAGCTCGTTCGGCCCGTACGCGACCAGGCGCCGGGCAGCCTCCCGCTCGGAGAGCCCCTCGGGTCGCACCCCCAGATCGCGCAGGAGCCGCTCGATCGGCTCACGCGGGTCGCGCGGTACCGTCGGCTGCAGCGTCGCAGACATCCCTACGGCTCATGGTGGACCGCGCCCTGGTGGAGCGCATCGGCACTGCCCCTCCCGGCGGGCACGGTCTTCTACGGACGACGCATACCGGTCCGGGACATGCGCGGGCCGGAACTCTGGCACGATCACATGGATGCCGACCCGTGCCGCCACCCAGGACGCGACCCTCCTCAACCGCGAGCTCTCGTGGGTCGAGTTCAACGCCCGCGTGCTCGACCTCGCCGCCGACCCGTCGGAGCCGCTGCTCGAGCGGGTCAAGTTCTGCTCGATCTTCTCGTCCAACCTCGACGAGTTCTTCATGGTTCGCGTGGCGGGCCTGCTCGGACAGGAGGCCGCGGGCTTCGCGGTCCGGTCGGCGGACGGGCTCTCCCCGACCCAGGCGCTCGTGGGGCTGAAGGCGCGCCTGACGGAGCTCGTAGGCCGGCAGGCGAAGCTCTGGAGGCGCGACCTGCAGCCGGCGCTCGCAGCCGAGGGCATCGAGATCGTGATGATCGACGAGTGCACGGGCAAGGAGCTCAACCGACTGGAGACGATCTACAAGCGCGACATCTACCCTGTCCTGACGCCGCTCGCGGTCGGAGCCGGACAGCCGTTCCCCTACATCTCCGGGCTCTCGAACTCGCTCGCCGTCCTGGCCGCAGACCCCGAGACGGGCGAGGAGCGCTTCGCGCGCGTCAAGGTGCCGGAGGGTCTCGAGCGCTTCGTCGACGCAGGCTCGCGGCTCGTTCCGCTCGAGTCGGTGATCTCCCACTTCCTGCCCTCGCTCTTCCCCGGCATGGAGATCGAGGAGCACGCTCTCTTCCGCGTCACCCGCGACGCCGACTTCGAGCTGTCCGACGACGCCGACGACCTCCTCGAGGCGGTCGAGTCGGAGCTGCGGCGGCGGCGCTTCGGAGACGTGGTGCGGGTCGAGGTCTCCGCGTCCGCGTCTGCCGGGATGCTGCAGCGGCTGCGCGAGGGGCTGGACGTCCACGATGACCAGATCTACGAGATCGAGGGCCTGCTCGACCTTGCCGACCTGATGCAGCTGACGAAGCTCGACCGGCCCGACCTGCAGCACGAGCCGTGGGTTCCCGTTACGCAGCCGCGGCTCGCGCGCGCGAAGGACGCCGGCCGGATCTTCGACGAGATCCGGCGCGCCGACCTGCTCGTCCACCAGCCCTACGAGTCGTTCCGGACGAGCTTCGAGGCTTTTGCCGCCGCAGCCGCGTCAGATCCGGACGTGATCGCGATGAAGACGGCCGTCTATCGAACGTCGGACGACAGCGCCCTGATCTCCAACCTGATCGACTGTGCGGAGGAGGGAAAGCAGGCCGTCTGCCTCGTCGAGCTGAAGGCGCGCTTCGACGAGCGGCGCAACATCGAGTGGTCGCGCGAGCTCGAGCAGGCGGGCGTCCACGTCGTCCACGGCTTCCCGGACATGAAGATCCACGCCAAGATGACGCTTGTCGTCCGGCGGGAGGCGGGCGGGCTGCGGCGCTACGTGCACATCGGCACCGGCAACTACCACGCCGCCACGGCGCGCCTGTACGAGGACGTGGGGATCTTCACGGCCGACGAGGAGATCGCCGCCGACGTCGCCGACGTCTTCAACTACGTGACGGGCTTCGGACGCCCCCAGCGGTTCCGGAAGCTGCTCGTGGCGCCGTTCGAGATGAGGGACCGGCTGCTGGAGGAGATCAAGGCGGTCGCCAACGCGGCGAAGGCCGGTGAGACGGCGCGGATCCGGCTCAAGCTCAACAACCTTGTCGACCCGAGGCTGATCGATGCGCTCTACGGCGCGGCTGCCGCGGGCGCCACGATCCAGATCTGCGCCAGGTCGATCTGCATGCTGCGGCCGGGGGTCGAGGGGCTGTCGGAGAGCGTCCACGTCCGCTCGATCCTGGGTCGCTTCCTCGAGCACAGCCGCATCTACTCGTTCGAGGCGGGCACGAGCGCGACGATGTTCATCGGCAGCGCCGACCTGATGCCCCGGAACCTCGACCGCCGCGTCGAGGTCCTGACACCGGTCGAGAGCGCCCGCTCACGGCAGGAGCTCCAGGCCGTCCTCACGAGCGTCTTCTCCGACGACGTGCGCTGCTGGATCCTGTCGAGCGACGGTACGTGGGCGCCCGCCGAGCCGGCAAAGCCCGGGAAGCAGGTCGACCACCAGGTCGCGATGATGCGGCGCGCGCAGCTGCGGGCCCGCAGGTCCACGGAGACCCGCGGAGGTTAGGAGCAAGGCGACGGGCAGGAGCGGAAGCGAGGCATGTCCGGCGACGGCGTGATACTCGAGCTCATGCGCGTCGCTGTCATCGACGTCGGTTCGAACACGGCCCGGCTCCTCGTTGCGAACGTCAGCGACGACGGCGCCGTGCTGCCGGTCGCCCAGGAGCGGGAGTACCTCCGCCTCGGCGCCGAGATCGAGCGGACGGGGACGCTGAGCGCCGAGAGGATGGAGGCGGCGGCGGAGACGTGCCGCCGCTTCGCGCTTCGCGCCACGGAGCTCGGCTCGGCGCGTGCCGTCGTGATCGTGACCGCACCCGGCCGTCAAGCCGGCGCGGGGGCCGAGCTGACGGAAGCGCTGGGCCGGGCCACGTCGCTCCCGGTCCGCGTCCTCACCGGCGAGGACGAGGGGCGCCTCGCCTACGACGGAGCCGTCGCGGAGGCGACCGGAGTCTTGCCGGAGGTCGTCGCCGTCGTCGACGTGGGAGGCGGCTCCACCGAGATCGCCGTCGGCACGCCGCTCCTCGGCGCCGCCTGGATCCGCTCCGCCGACCTCGGCTCACTGCGTCTCACCCGGGCGCATCTGCCAGGCGACCCACCCCCGGCCGCCGAGGTGGCCGCGGCGACCGACGCCGTGGTCGCGGCGCTCGCGGGGTTGCGTCCCCCCTCGCCGGATCTCGCACTCGCCGTCGGAGGCAGCGCCCGCGCGCTCGCCCGGATCGTCGGGCGACGCTTCGACGCAGACGATCTCGATCGGGCCGTGAAGCTGCTGAGCCGCCGCCCCGCGGCGAAGGCCGTTCGCTCCTTCGGCATCGGAGTCGAGCGCGCGGAGACGCTGCTCGCGGGCGCACTCGTCCTCGCCGGCGCGAGCCGCCTACTCGGGACCGCCTTCGAGCTCGGCCGGGGCGGGGTCAGGGAGGGCGCCGCGCTGGAGCTCGCCGGCGCGCACGAGATCGCCCGGGCCGCCTGACCGGCGGAGGCCCGAGCAACCGCAGGCGCTCGAGACGATCACGCTCGCTCAGGCTCGCAGGCGCTCAGGCCTGCCAGGACTCCCACAGCGCCGCGTAGGCGCCGCGGTTCTCGATCAGCTCGTCGTGTGTGCCGAGCTCCTGGAGGAGCCCGTCCTCGACCACGGCGACCCGGTCGGCATCGTGGGCCGTGTGCAGACGGTGGGCGATCGCGACGACGGTGCGTCCGGTCAGCACGGACGCCAGCGAGCGCTCCAGGTGCCGGGCCGCGCGCGGGTCGAGCAGCGAGGTGGCCTCGTCGAGCACGAGGGTGTGCGGGTCGGCGAGCACGAGCCGGGCGAGCGCGAGCTGCTGGGTCTGGGCGGGAGTGAGCGGCGCACCCCCGGCGCCGACGATCGTCTCCAGCCCGTCGGCGAACGCGTCGACCCAGACGATCGCGTCGACCGCCTCGAGCGCCACCCGCAGCTCGTCGTCCGAGGAACCGGGGCTCGCGAGGCGCAGGTTGTCGGCGAGGGTGCCGACGAAGACGTGCTGCTCCTGGGTCACGAGCGCCACCTCGCGCCGGAGCGTGTCCAGCTCGAGGTCGACGAGCCGCACCCCGCCGACCTCGACCGAGCCTGTCCGGGGAGGATGGATGCCGGCGAGCAGGCGCCCGAGCGTCGACTTGCCGGCGCCGGACGGCCCCACGACGGCGATCCGCTCACCGGGCTCGAGGTCGAGCTCGATCCCGTGCAGGACGTCGCGGCCGGGCACGTAGGCGTACCGTACGTCGTGCGCCCGGAGCCAGTCGTCGTCCGGCTTCTCGCCCGTCGCCTCGCGGTCGGGCTGCACGTCGGCGATCCCGACGAGCCGTGCGAAGGACGCCCCACCCACCTGCACCTCGTCCAGCCACGAGAGCAGCCGGTCGACCGGATCGGCGAGCTGCTGGATGTAGAGCACGACCGTCGTCACCTCTCCCACCGTGGCGTGGCCGTTGGCGACGAGCCAGCCGCCCCAGGCGAGCGCGGCGACGACGGGCAGGACGTAGGCGACGTCGACCGACGGGAACCAGATCGTCCGCAGGCGCAGCGTGAACCGCTCGGATCGGTAGGCGTCGGCGAGGTTGGCGTCGATCCGGCGCGCCCGCTCGCCGGCCAGGCCGAGCGCCTCGACCGTGCGGCCACCGTCGACCGTCTCGCCGACGGTTCCGGCGAGTGAGGCGTAGGCAGCCCGCTCCCAGAGGTAGCCACCCGGGGCGTAGCGCAGGTACCAGCGGGTGCCCACGACGAGGATCGGCACCCCGACGAGGCAGGGGAGCGCCGCGACCGGGCTCACCCAGACCGCGGCGATGACGACGAGCAGCGCCGTCACGCAGGCGATCGAGGTCTCGGGAATGGCGAAGCGGATCGTCCTCGCGAGCGCGTCGACGTCGGCGGTCGTGCGCGAGACGAGGTCGCCGATGCCCGCGCGCTCCACCGTCGAGAGCGGCAGCGCGAGGACACGCCGCATGAAGTCGTCCCTGAGCTCCGTGAACATGCGCTCGGAGAGGACGAACGAGGAGCGCCGCGCGAAGAACGTGAGCACCGTCTGCGCGACGAGGAAGATCGAGAGCAGGAGCACCACCCGGTCGATCTTGGCCGTGTCGATCTCGGTCTGGAGCCCCTGGACGAGCGAACCGAGCAGCGGCGGGCCGACGAGCCCGGTCGCGGCCGCGAGCGCGTGCAGCAGCACGACCACGACCATCGCCCGGCGGTGGCGGCCGGCGAGCAGAAGCGCCTGCTTCCGCATCTCACGGGTACCCGCGATCGGCAGCAGCGTGCTCATCCCGCCTCCCCCCGCGTGACGACATCGCGGTAGGCGTCGCTCTTCCGCAACAGCTCGCGGTGGCGCCCCGTCGCCGTGACCTGCCCGTCCTCGACGAGCACGACGACGTCGGCCTGATCGAGCACGAGCGGGCTCGTCGTCACGACGACCGTGGTGCGCCCGGCCCGGTAGGCGTGCAGGCGACGGGCGATGCGGGCCTCGGTGTGCGCGTCGACGGCGCTCGTCGGCTCCACGAGCACGAGGATCTCGGGGCTCGCGAGCAGCACCCGCGCGAGCACGAGCCGCTGCCGCTGCCCGCCGGAGAACTGACGCCCGCGCTCGTCGACCGTCTCGTCGAGCCCCGCGGAGAGGGCCACGAGCACGTCCCCGGCGGCGGCCACCTCGATCGCGTCCGTGATCTCGCTGTCCGTGGCGCTCCCCCACGGGTCGAGCTCGCTGCGGAGCGTGCCGGAGAAGATGAGGGGATCGGCCTCGCTGACGAGGATCCGCCGCCGCACGTCCGCAAGTGGAAGCCGGTCGAGCGGCACCCCGCCGAGCTGCACGCCCGACGGGTCGACGAGCCGTCCGAGCCGGTCCGCGATCGCGCTCGTGTCGTCCGGCGCTGCCGAGACGAGGCACGTGAGCCGGCCGGGCTCGATCGTCAGGCCCGAGGACGGGTCGATGAGGGGAGAGCCCTCCGGCGGCTCGGGCAACGGGTCGGACGGATCGAGCACGGTGCGCTCGATCGCGAGCACGCGAAGCATCCGGCGGGCGCCGACGAGCGCGCGCGTGATCTTCTCGACCGCCTCGGCGGAGGTGCGCAACGGGATCACGAGGAAGCCGGCATACCCGTAGAACGAGACGAGCTGGCCCGCGGTGATGTCGCCGGAGGCGGCGAGGTGCGCCCCCGCCCACGTGACGAGCACGACGAAGAGGCCGGGCAGGAGCACCTGCGCCGCATCGAGCGTCGACTGCGGCCCGGCCACGCGCACGCCCGCGACGCGGACGTCCTCGGACTGCCGCCGGTAGCGGTCGAAGAAGGCCTGCTCGCCACCGACCCCGCGTAGCACCCGGAGCCCCGCGGCCGTGTCGGCGCCGAGCGCGGTGAGCCTGCCGACCTGCTCGCGCTGCTCCCGCTGCCGGCGCTGGAGCGGGTTGATCACGACGGTGAGCGAGAGCGTCAGCAGTGGCACGCCCAGCAGCACGAGCAGCCCCAGCTTCGGTGAGGCCGCGATCAGGATCACGGCCACGACGATGTAGGAGACGATGCCGCCGGCGAGCCGGGCCAGGATGTCGAACGCCCCGCCTGCCCGCAGCGCGTCGTTGCTGACGGTGGCGACGACCTCCCCCGTCGAAAGCTCCGCGCGCACCGCGTTCCCGCTGTGCGCGGCGTGGAACCCAACGACCTGCGCCAGCCGGAACGACGCCTGCAGCCAGTTCTGCACGGCGTAGCGGTGGCGGAAGATGCCCGTCACCGCCTGCAGGATCCCGAGAGCGGCAAGCAGGGCACAGAAGCGCCAGAGGGCGTCGTTGCTGCCCTCCACGATCCCCTGCTGGATCGCCTGGCCGATCGCGTACGGCATCAGCGCCTGCGAGACCATCCAGACGATCCCGAAGGTGACCGCGACCGCGATCGTGCCCTTCTGATGGCTCCCCACCCACAGGAGGAGCCGGAGGGGAGAGCGGGTGTCCGGTCGCCCCGGATCGGCGACCGGGAGCTCGATCACGGGCTGACCACCACTCGCGCGCGGATCACATCTCGCGGCCGCCGCCGCGCGTGACTCAACAAGCCTGTCACACGCTTTGGCGGCACGCGGACCACATCTCGCGGCCGCCGCCGCGCGTGACTCAACAAGCCTGTCACACGCTTTGGCGGCACGCGAGCCTCTGCGACCTACGGGCGGACGAGGGGCTTGTACGCGATGCGGTGCGGCTCGAGCGCCTCGGGGCCGCGGGTCTCGGTGACCCAGGCGGCGTACTCGCCCCAGGAGCCCTCGAACCACGTCACCTGCGAGTCGCCCTCGAACGCGAGGATGTGCGTCGCCACCCGGTCGAGGAACCAGCGATCGTGCGTGATCACGACCGCACACCCGGCGAAGTCGAGGAGCGCGTCCTCGAGCGCCCGCAGGGTGTCGACGTCGAGGTCGTTCGTCGGCTCGTCGAGGAGTAGGACGTTACCGCCCGACTTGAGCAGCTTGGCGAGGTGGACGCGGTTGCGCTCCCCGCCGGAGAGGTCCTTGACGAGCTTCTGCTGGTCGCCGCCGCGGAAGTTGAACCACGACGTGTACTGGCGCGAGTTCACCTCGCGCTTCCCGAGCAGGACGACGTCCTGGTTCTGGGAGATCTCCTTCCAGACGGTGTTCTGCGGGTTGAGCCCGCCGCGCGACTGGTCGACGTAGGCGAGCTGCACGGTGTCGCCGATCCGGAGCTTGCCGCCGTCCGGCTGCTCCTCCCCCGCGATCATCTTGAAGAGGGTCGTCTTGCCGGCGCCGTTCGGCCCGATCACGCCGACGATGCCGCCAGGCGGCAGCGAGAACGTCATGTCCTCGACGAGCAGCCGGTCGCCGAAGCCCTTGACGACGTGCTCGGCGTCGACGACGAGGGCGCCCAGGCGGGGGCCGGCGGGGATGTGGATCTCCACCCCTTCGAGCTTGAAGTTCGCGTCGTCGGCGAGCAGCTTCTCGTAGGCGGTGACGCGCGCCTTCGACTTGGCGTGCCGTGCCCTCGGGCTCATCCGCACCCATTCGAGCTCGCGGGCGAGCGTGCGGCGGCGCGCCGACTCGGTCTTCTCCTCCACGGCCAGGCGGACCTGCTTCTGCTCCAGCCACGAGGAGTAGTTCCCCTCGAAGGGCAGCCCCTTGCCGCGGTCGAGCTCGAGGATCCAGCCGGCGACGTTGTCGAGGAAGTAGCGGTCGTGGGTGACGGCCATGACGGTGCCCTTGTAGTCCTCGAGGAAGCGCTCCAGCCACGCGACGGACTCGGCGTCGAGGTGGTTCGTCGGCTCGTCGAGCAGCAGCAGGTCGGGCGAGGAGAGCAGCAGCCGGCAGAGCGCCACCCGGCGACGCTCGCCGCCGGAGAGCGTGGTCACGTCACGGTCGCCCTCGGGCAGGCGCAGCGCGTCCATGGCGCGGTCGAGCTGGGCGTCGAGGCCCCACGCGTCGTGGCGGTCGATCTGCTCCTGCACCGTCGACTGCTCGGCGAGCAGCGCATCGAAGTCGGCGTCAGGCTCGGCGAAGGCGGCAGAGACGGCGTTGAAGCGGTCGAGCAGGTCGCGCAACTCACGGACGCCGTCCTCGACGTTCCCGCGCACGTCCTTGGCCGGGTCGAGCTCGGGCTCCTGCTGGAGGAAGCCGACAGAGGCGCCGGGATGGAGCTCGGCGATCCCGGAGGAAGGCTCTTCCAGCCCCGCCATGATCCGCATCAGCGTCGACTTGCCGGCCCCGTTCGGGCCGAGCACGCCGATCTTGGCGCCGGGCAGGAACGACAGCGAGATGTTCGACAGCACCTGACGGTCGGAGCCGTAGAACTTGTCGACCCGGTACATCGTGTAGACGTAGTCGCCGCTCATGGACGACCCAGGCTAGCGTGAGCCGCGCTCAGGCGGCCACTTCGGCACGGTCGAGCAGCTCCAGGAAGGCCCGCGACCACTCCGCGAGGTCGCCCCAGCCGCGGCACGAGACCATGTTCCCGTCCACCACGGCAGAGTCGTCGACGTAGATGCCGCCGGCCGTCTCGATGTCCGGCGCGAGCGGACCGAAGGCGGCGCTGCGGCGACCGCGGAGAAGGCCGTACGCGGCGGGCACCTGAGGGCCGTGGCAGAGAGTGCCGACGGGCTTCTCCTCGGCGAAGAAGTGCTCCACGATCCGACGCACGTCCCGGTCGACCCTGATGAACTCAGGGGCGCGGCCGCCGGGGATGACGAGCGCCGCGTAGTCGGCCGGCTCGGCCTCGGCGAAGGTCACGTCGACCGGGCAGCTGCGTCCGGGACGCTCGACGTACGTGTCCCACTCGGGCTCGAAGTCGTGCACCACGAGCTTGATCGGCCTCCGGGTGCGCGCTGCGATGTACGGCTCGTGCTCGGCCTCGGCGAGGCGGTACTTGATGTACATGGTCTCCAGGTCCTCGGCGGCATCGCCGGCCAGGATCAGCACTTTCGACATGGCTCCTCCGGGGGGTGAGGCTTCAGCCTCACCCGCACGACGGCCCGAGTCAAGGGCGGGTGAGGCTGAAGCCTCGCCCCCTCACCGTGCCAGCGCCTCGAGCAGCACGCCGACGTCGCGCTCGTAGGTGAGCAGCGATGCAGCCTCGTCCGAAGGGAGCCACCGCGCCTCGTCGACCTCGTGCTCGAAGCGGAGCGTGCCGCTCGTGACCTGCATCACCCAGTAGCGCACGAGCTTCGGGCGCCCCTTCTGGTCGTCGTAGGTCGTCGGCTCGAGCTCGCGCCCGAGGGAGCAGCGCAGTCCCGTCTCCTCCTCGACCTCGCGCACGGCGCAGTCCTCGTCACTCTCGCCCGGGTCGGCCTTGCCCTTCGGAAACGTCCAGTCGTCGTAGGCCGGGCGGTGCACGAGCAGCACCTCGACCTCGTCGCCCGAGCCCCGGACGACGACGCCGCCGGCGGCGCGAACGACCGTGCTCAGGGAGCAGCCCGCCGGGCCGCGTCGTCCAGCTTCCTCCAGACCCCCTGCCAGGTGGCGCGGGTGGCGGCCATCCGGTCGCGCTCGAGCTGCACGAGGCGCCCGGCGGCAAAGCCTGACTCGGGGTCCGGCGTCGATGCCGCCCAGGTGCGGATCCGCTCCTGCGCGACGACGGCGTCCTGGTGGTCGCCGAGGATGTCCTGCAGCTGCTTGGCGACGGCGACGAAGCGCTCACCCCCCTTGCCGAGCTCGTGAGCGGCCAGGTCGGCCGCGTAGCGTGCCCGCTTGACCGCGATGCGTGACGCATGCAGCGCATCGTCCTCGGGGTGGTCGCCGAGCTCCGCGAAGGTCTTCCGCATCCGCTTCGCCTCTCGCTTGAAGATCTTCGCGAGCGAAGTGTCGTCGCCGGTCAGCGGCGGAGCGGCCGCCGCCTCGAGCCGGTCGAGCAGCGCGTAGTAGCGCTCACTGCCGAGCGTCTCGGCGACGTCGGCATAGGCAGCGGCACGTTCGTGCTCGAGCGTCTCGATCAGGCCGGCTGCGGCGTCGGCGTCCCCGGCGAGCGCGGCCACCTCATCGCGGAAGCGGATCAGCATGACGTCGAGGTCTCGCGCCGGGCCGAGGTGGCCGCCCAGCCAGCCGAGCTCCTCTCGCAATGGCTCTGCCCACTCGGGCTCGAGCAAGGGGCGCGCCGCGCGGAGGAAGGCCCGCAGCCTGCGCGTGGCGACGCGCAGCTGGTGCAGGTCCTCCGGGTCGTCGCCACGGCGGGTGCCGGGGTCGTGGGTGAGCAGCGCGCGGTACTCGTTCTCGAATGCGATCCCGAGCGCCTCGCCCGGCGGGGTGTCCTTCGTGCTGGCCCTCGTCTCCATCGTGCCGGCGAGGTCGAGCGCGCGGTAGAGCTTGGGTTGCAGAGCGCCCGTGGCGTGGGCGCCGGCCCGGCGCAGCTCCTTCTCGAGCTGGCGCAGCGTGCGCTCGTCGCCGTCGAGCAGCTCGACCTCGACCTCGCGGAAGCGGCGGGCGACGTGCTGGCCTTCCAGCACGGCGACGCTGTCGTCGACGATCTCCGCACCCCGGGCCTGGATGCCTTCGCGCCGCGTGCGCAGGCGGGCGACCGGCACGAGCGCGGCACCGCGCAGATAGGCGGGCAGCAGCCCCACGAGCTCGGCCGGCGGCCGGGCCGGCGGGCCGGGCAGCTCCAGCTCGAGCCGCGCTGCCTCGCGTGGCAACTTCAGCTGCCAGAGGCCGGCGCCGTCCTCGACCCGGTGCCTGAAGGTGACGCCGTTCCGGGCCAGGCGGAGGTCGGGCGTGTCGTGATAGGTGGAGATGAAGACCCGGGTCGGCAGGCGCCGGCCGCCGAGCTCCGGGAGCACGAAGCCTTCCTCGGGCGTCAGCTTGATCTCGCGCTCGAGCGTCTCCTTCACGGCCCTAGCCTACTCGGCCGCACGCTGCCCCCAGGTTTCATCCGGACGCTGCCGGGGGACGGGGAGGGAAAGCGACGAGGGGCCTCAAGGCC
>Ga0302299_10000580_pt1 | contig 20273 bp, 15 predicted proteins | sample III_Fen_N3_4_FD_198795 | JGI IMG/M metagenome (GOLD analysis project Ga0302299, IMG submission 198795) | Peat permafrost microbial communities from Stordalen Mire near Abisko, Sweden - III_Fen_N3_4 | ecosystem: Environmental > Terrestrial > Soil > Wetlands > Permafrost | place: Sweden: Abisko... | reverse complement strand
CCAGTTCAAGATCGCGGACATCGGCCGGCTGACGGCCCGCATGGCCGAGGCCGACCACCCGGACGTCGTCGTGGGCTTCCGCATCAAGCGCGCCGACCCGTTTGTGCGGATCGTCTACGCCCGCTCGTACAAGCTCGCCAACCGGATCTTCTTCGGCCTCAAGGTCACCGACGTCGACTGCGCCTGCAAGCTGTTCAAGCGCGAGGCCCTCGCGAATGTGCGGGTCGAGTCCGCCGGGGCCTTCTTCTCGGCCGAGCTGCTCAACAAGATCCGCCAGGCCGGCCGCTCGATCGCCGAGGTGGGCGTCCCCCACTACGCGCGGACCGCCGGCTCGCCGACGGGCGCCAAGCCCAGCGTGATCTGGCGCGCGATCAAGGACTTCTGGCTGCTGCGCCTGCGTCTGTGGGCCAATCACGATCTCGCGATGAAGCGAGGCCGGCCGATTCTCGGGGAGTGACCCGGCTTCAACGGCTGGCGCGTGATCCGGCGCTGACGCGCCGAACGCAGTCGGGGGCTAGGAGTTCGCCTTGCCGCCCTTGCCGCCGCCCTTGTCCTCGAAGTCGAGGCTGTTCACGAAGTCGCGGAAGATCGCGAGCGACGCGGCGTCGAACGGCCCGCCCGGCGTCTCGAGCGGCCGGCCCGTCCGGCCCTGCGCGAGCCGCTTCGGCAGCCCTTCATCGTCACCGGCGGACTCGTCGTCCTCCACCGCCTCGAGGTCGATCAGCTTGGCGGCGCGGTCGAGCACGTCCGGCGACGCGTAGATCGGCGCGTCGAGGCGCACCGCCAGCGCGACCGCGTCCGACGGCCGGGCGTCCACCTCGTAGCTCGCGTCGGCCGTGTCGATGACCAGTCGGGCGTGGAACGTCTCGTCCGCGAGCGACACGATCACGATCCGCTCCACCCGGGCGTCGAGCGTCGCGATGACCGAACCCAGCAGGTCGTGGGTGAGCGGCCGCTCCGGCGTCACGCCCTGCAGGCGCATCGCGATGGCGCTCGCCTCCCACGGGCCGATCCAGATGGGCAGGATGCGGCCGGCGCCGACCTCCTTGAGGAGCAGGACGTGGCGGCCCGTGGACATCTGGACGCGCACGCTCTCGACGACCATCTCGAGCATGCCCTCGCGGTTCTCGGCCATGGACCGATTATCCCACTTGTCGCGGCTGGCGCAGGCGGAACGGCAGGGCCATGAGCGCGCCCGCCACGAACCCGGCGATGTGCGCGTACACGGCGACCCCGCCGGTGAGGTCGGTGTTCCCGAGCGCGGCGATCCCGTCGATCACCTGGAGCCCGAACCAGTAGACGAGCAGCGCGGCCGCCGGCACCGCCAACAGCTGGTAGAAGAACCCGAGGAAGACCAGCGACTGGATCCGCGAGCGCGGGTAGAGCACGAGGTACGCACCGAGCACCGCGGAGATCGCGCCGGACGCGCCGATCATCGGCGCGGTGGAGGCCGGGTTCTCGAGCGTCTGGCCCGCAGCCGCGGCCAGCCCGCCGACGAGGTAGAACAGCAGGAACCGCACGCGCCCCATCCGGTCCTCGACCCGGCCGCCGAAGATCCACAGGAACAGCATGTTGCCCAGGATGTGGGCCCAGCCGCCGTGGAGGAACATGCTGGTGAAGACCGCGAGCACCGGCTGCGAGAGCCAGTTGCCCGCCTTGACGGCCTCAACGAGCTTGGCCGGCACGAGGCCCCACGTCTTGGCGAAGTCCTCGAGCGCGGTGTCGCCGCCCGTGGTGACGATGAACAGCTCGAACGCGAAGACGACGAAGCAGGCGACGATCAGGGCCGGCGTGACGATGGGCTGCCGGCGCGTCGGGTTGGCGTCGCGGAGGGGGATCACGAGCCGACGCGGAGGGGGATCACGACCCGCGGCGGGGCGTCAGGACGGCCTGGGGGTCGCGGAGGCGCGCGGCTTCGTGGTGGGCTTGGCTGTTGGCTTGGGGCTCTTGCCCGGCTTGGCGGAACCGGACGGGGCGGGCGAGGCGGAGACCGACGGCGACGGGGTGGGCGTCGGCTGGGCATCGACGAGCGTGGACGTGTAGAACCCGTTGCTCGAGACCCACCACATGGTGTTCGGCACGTCCGCGCCCAGCGTCGGCAGGACCTCGATGTCCTGGAGGTCCGCCCAGGTGACGCCGCCGGCCACCGCCACGTACTGCGCGATGTACTTGCCGCCGTTCTTCGAGAACGCGACGACGCGGTGATTCTGGACGTCCCAGGTGAAGAGCGTGCCGGTGCCCTTGGAGTAGGTGCCGTCGGGCAGGTTGGGGGACACCATCGCAATGTAGTTCGATGTGGGGCGGATGTCGGTGTCGGGGAGGTTCGCGGGCTTCCATCCGCCCGTCGGGATGAGCCGCTCCAGCACGCCGCCCTCGGTTGCGTAGATGTCGCCGTCGATCAGGAGTGCGGTGACCTTGGTGACGTCGCGCGAGGCCGGCAGGCGCGGGACTGCGGCCGTGGTGTACCCCGAGCCGTCGTTGTTGGGCGAGAGCACCATGATGTTCTGCTCCGACGGGTCCACCACGTACAGCTTGTAGAACGCCTGGCTGAAGTTCGAGACGAAGGTGCTGAGGACCTGCACGTCGGTGCCCCAGGTGGTGGATCCGGGGATGTTGACCTTGACCAGCGTCCCCTTGCCGGCCGTGCCGATGGGGCGCCAGCGCCAGAGGACGTTCTTGACGTCGAGGATCAGCACGTCCGGCCCGCCGACCGTGATCAGCTTGGGTTCGCCCACCTTGACCGCGCCGGCCTTCTGGCCCGCCCTGTAGACCGGGGCCGCCGTCTTCTTCGCGAGGTCGATGCGCCAGACGGTCTTGGTGCCCGTGTCGAGGACGTACGGCACGCCGTCGCTGCCCCGGACAACCGTGCTGAGATGGACCGCGCCCGCCGAGGCGGGGAATGTGAACGTGGCCGTTGAGGCGACGTGGACCACGCCGTAGAGCCGGTCGAGGCCCGCGTTGATCTGCGTCCGGAGCGGCGCCGTGGAGCCCACCGGGTAGCCGGCGTCCTCGGCGATCTTGAGTTGCTCGTTGGCGGTGCGCAGGAGCTGGAGCGCCTGCTGCGGGTCAACGGCGATCACGTCCTGCCCCGCGTTGGTGAGCTTGCCGAGCGCCTGCTGGGCGGCCTCGAACGCCTGCTGCGCCGCGTTGGCGGACCCGATGACGCTGCTGGGCGGCTTCGCCGACTTGAAGCCGCCAAAGACGTACACCGCGCCGATGAGCACCGTGACGACCGCCACGAAGGCGAGGAACGCCACGGCGGCGCGGCGCTGCGTCTCGACCCGCGCCGCGGTGCTGCCGACCTTGCGCGACGCCGGGTTGCGCTTGGGGAGGGCGTCCTGGATCTTCCACACGACGCGCTGGAACCCGTTGCCCGCGGCGTCTCGAGCGCGGGCCGTCCCGGCGCCAACGGCCGCGGCGCCTGCCGCCATGGAGTCGGCGAGGGGCAGCGGGCCCTTGTCCGGTGTGCCGGCGAGCGGCTCGGCGGGGCGGACCGGGACGAGCGTCTTCTGCTTGTACGTGGCGCCGACCTCGGTCGCCTCGAACGCGATCGCGCCGTCACTGCCGTGGCCGTCCGAGGCGGCGAATCTGGCGTGGACGTGCTCGATCGCCGACTGCGGGTGGAGGGTGACGAGGGCGTCCTTGAGGGTGTCCATGCCCACGCGCGCCATGAGGTTGGCCGAGACCAGGCAGAGGGCGTCGCCCACGGTGAGCTCGCCGCGCCACACCTCGGGGACCAGCTCGTCCGTGGGGAGGCCGCGCTCGGCGTTGGGGTCGGGCAGCGTGGACAGCCGGGCCTGGCGCACGAGATAGGCCTCGGCCGGCCCGACAGTCGCCACGTACATCTCGCGGCCGCGCACCACGGCCACCGCAACGCCGATGGGCCCCGTGCCGTCTGCCGACGTGCCGAGGCCCAGCTTGTCGCGCTGGTGGGCGAGCTTCTTGTTGGCCGAGCCGAGCACCTTGATGAGGCACTGCCGGATCCCGGCCGACTCGTCGTAGTAGTACTCGTTGCGCAGCGTCTCGGCGACGAGGCGCGTCGCCTCGCGTGCCTTTGGCCCGGGGACGCCCGACGTCACCAGCAGGTAGAGGCTGCCCTTGGTCCGGGCCACGGAGCCGACGGACGGCTCCACGACCACGACGGTGTCAGGCGAATCCGGCAGCCGGTCCTGGTCCGTGACAGCACCGAGCTTCAGCTGGAGACGGACGGCCAAGTGGCAAAGCCTCGTTCGTATGGACGGCGACTGGGTAGCGACGCGCGCCGGGGCCGCCGGGTGACGCGGCAAGCCCCCATTCCGCGAAGTGGTCCGGAATTATACGCGGGGGCGGCGTCCTTCCCGGGGCCCGCCCGTTCCCGAGGTGAGACGCAGGAAGTGCGCCGATGTTCCGCCTGGCGCGCTGCCGAACGCAGCGAGCAGCTCGAGGGCCCGCATCCGGATCTCCGCAGCCACGATCGGCTCGTCCGCCTCCACGACCACGGTGTCCCGCTCGAGGGCCACCAGACGGCACGCGCCAACGGCTGGCGGGACGCGCTCGGCGACCAGCGCGTCCCACGTGGCGATGGCGCGGGCGAGGCGCAGCTCGTCCTCGAGGCCCAGACGGCGGGCGGCCTCGGGCAGCAGGTCGCCCACGCGGTCGGGGCGCCGTCGGCGGGACGGGGACTCGGGGTCGTCGCGGCTCACGGGGTGAGACTAGCGCGCGCCCGCCGGCGCTCGCTGTTCATGCGCCGCGCTCCAGCACGGCCGTCCCGTCGGGCGCGCTGCCGACCGCCCACGCGGTCCCGATCGAGCGCAGCGCCGGGTCGATGTCCTCGAGCGTCGTCGTGGTCACGAACGCCTGCGGCAGGGCCGCGATCCGCCGGACCAGATGGGCGCGGCGCGCCGGGTCGAGCTCGCTGAACACGTCGTCGAGCAGCAGGAGCGGCGGGCAGCCGTCGAGCGCGGTGAGCAGGTCGAGCTCGGCCAGCTTGAACGCGAGGATCGCCGTGCGCTGCTGCCCACGCGACGCGAACGAGGCCAGCGCACGACCGCCCATCTCGAAGACCAGGTCGTCGCGGTGCGGGCCGATCAGCGTCGTGCCGTTCCAGACCTCCTTCTCGGCGGTCTCGGCCAGACGCCGCGCCAGGGCGTCGCGGACCGTCTCGCCGTCGGCCTGCGGGGCGTTCGTGCTGTAGGTCACCTCCAGCCGCTCGAGCGCCGCCTCGTCGGGGGCAATCTCCGCGTGGGCTGCCGCCAGGGGCCCTGCAAGGGCCGCCAGCAGCCGGTGGCGCTCCTCGCGGACCGCGGCGCCCGCCTCGAGCATCTGGGCGTCCCAGAACCGCAGCTCCGCGCGGGTCGCCTGCTCCTCGCGGATGAGTCGCAGGAGTCCGTTGCGCTGCTGGAGCGCCCGGCCGTACGTCGCGAGGTCCCGGAGATACGCGGGCGATCGCTGCCCGGCGAGCGTGTCGAGGGCCTCCCGCCGGAGTGACGGCGATCCGGACACGAGGAGCATGTCCTCTGGCGCGAACATCACAGTGCGCAGCGTTCCGGCCAGCGCCGCCGCCCGGCGCGCCACGCCGTTCACGCGGATCCGCTTGCGCGCCCCGCCCGACGCGGTTCGGACAAGCGCCACCTCGATCGCGTCGCGTTGCTCTGGCGGGGCGTCGGCGCGGCCCACCCGCGCCTCGATGCGCGCGAGCTCGGCGCCCCAGCGGACGAGCTCGCCCTCGGCCCCGGTGCGGTGCGACCGGCCCCAGGCCAGGAGCACGATCGCCTCGAGAAGGCTCGTCTTGCCCGCGGCGTTCGGACCGTGGACCAGCTGCGGACCGGGCTCGAAGACGGCGTCGAGAACGGCATAGCCGCGCAGGTCGCGGATCGAGATGCCGCGCAGGATCGGCGCGTCGGTGGGCGCCAGGTCGGCGCCCGGGGCAGCGTCCGTCAGGAGGTCGTCCGGACGGGCATCACGACGTGGACGTACGTCGAGTCGCCCACCGGCCGGAAGACGCCCGGCGAGAGGGGCCCGTTGAGCTCGAGCGCGAAGCGGTCCGCCGCCACGTTGCTGAGCACGTCGTTGAGGTAGCGGGCGTTGAACGCAATCGTGGTCGGGTCGCCCTCGATGGTCGCCTCGACCTCTCCCGTGTAATCGCCCACCTCGGCGGCCGCGGTGACCGTGATGCCCCCGCCGTCACCCCCGACCTGGAGCTTGACGATGTTCGCCGACGAGCTCGCGATCAGCGCTGCCGGCCGGACGGCGCGGAGGAGCTCCTCGCGGTCCATCTCGGCGGTCGTGGCGTGGGAGGCGGGCAGCACCTGCTGGTAGTTGGGGAACTGGCCGTCGATGAGCCGCGACACGATGTCGATGCCCTCGAGGTGGAACAGGACCTGGTTGCGCGCCTGGGCGAGGACCAGCTCCACCGGGTCGTCGGTGTCCGCGAGCACGCGCTCGAGCTCGTGGAGCGAGCGAGCCGGGATGACGACGGACACGGCCTCGACCGGGTCGAGGATGTCGATCGTGCGGACGGCGATGCGGTAGTTGTCCGCGGCTGCGAGCGTGAGGCGGTCGCCCTCGAACTTGGCCAGGACGCCGGTCAGGATGGGGCGGGCCTCGTCGCTGGCCGCGGCGAACACGGTCTCCGAGAGGGCGCGCCGCAGGATCTTCTGGCTGATCCGCGTGGTCGGGCGCTCGCCGGCGGTCTGGATCGTCGGGAACTCGTCGGCGTCGATGCCCTTCACGTGCGTGGCGAAGCGGCCGGCCCGGATGTGGAGCGTGTCCGACCCGACGAGCTCGAGGTCGACCTTCTCGGACGACGGCAGCGCGCTCACGAGGTCCGTCAGCAGGCGGGCCGGGATGGTGGTCGCGCCCTCGTTGTCAATGCGACCGGGGATCCAGCACGTGATGCCGATCTCGAGGTTGGTCGCGGTGAGCTTGAGCCCGGCGTCCTCGGTCCGGAGCAGCACGTTGGCGAGCACCGGGAGCGTGCTCCGGGACGAGACCGCCCGCGACACGACCGACAGGCCGCGCGCCAGGTTCTCCTGCATGACCGAGAGTTTCACGTCGGGTTGTCTCCGCTGCTGCGTCGGGTGCCGGCGGTCGCGTCGTCGAGGGGTTCGTCCATCTCCCGGGTGGGCAAAACGGGTCGCGAGCCGCGTGGAATCTCTAGGTGGAAGTGTGCCCTATCTTCTTGATCATCATCATCATCATCATGCCGTGGACAGTGGGGACCGCGCCGCGTGGCCCCGCACGACGACGGTGTTGGCGACACGCCGCGGGCCGTGGACATCCGGCGACGACTCGGGGATCCGCCGGGGACGGGAACGTGGATGAATCGGCGCGCCACGTCGGGCCGTCCGCAGCAGGCCTCCGCAGCCCCCGTTTGTCCGCGGATCCATCCCCGGGCTGTGGCAGCCCGGTCCACACGGCCAGCCGGTTGTCCACGGGTTGTCGACCGATTCGCCGGTCCCAGGCCAGGGATCCAAATGCTGAGCCTGGGCTGGGACGTCGGCCTCGCGATGCGGACCCGAGAAGCGCTTGCGAGGCCGGCTCGGCCCGACGCGCGGTCCGACGGACGCCGCGAGGCGGTCGCGCGCGAGTCCGGCGATTGGGCGCTGCAGGAGAAACGGGTCGGCACGGTCGCGAGGCCGGCTACTCGGAGTAGATCAGCTCCCGGACGGCGGCCACTTCGCGGCGCATCTCGTCGTTGACCGCCATCTCGCGGTTGATCTTGTCGCAGGCGTGGAGCACGGTGCTGTGGTCGCGGCCGCCCAGCTCGGCGCCGATGCGCAGGAGCGAGACGTCGGTCTCCTCGCGCATCAGGAACATGGCGATCTGCCGCGGCACCACGATGCTCTTCTCGCGCTTCTGGCCCTTGAGCACGTCCATGCCGACGCCGTAGTAGTCCGAGACGGCCTTGGCGATTCGCTCGGGCGTCACCTGGCGCTTCTTGGGGTTGTAGAGCACGTTCGAGAGCACGGCCTGCGCGAGCTCAATCGAGACGGGCTGGGCGCCCATGGACGCGTACGCCACGATCCGGTTCAGCGCGCCCTCGAGCTCGCGCACGTTGGACACGACCTTGCGGGCGACGAACTCGACCACGTCCGATCCGATCGGCGTGCCCTGCTCCTCGGCCTTGGCGCGCAGGATGGCGATGCGGGTCTCGAGGTCCGGCACCGTCAGGTCCGCGATCAGCCCCCACTCGAACCGGCTGCGGAGCCGCTCCTCGAGCGTGAGGATGGCCTTGGGCGGCCGGTCCGAGGACAGCACGATCTGCTTGCCGTCCTCGTGGATGGCGTTGAACGTGTGGAAGAACTCCTCCTGCGTCCGCTCCTTGTCAGCGATGAACTGGATGTCATCGATGAGCAGGAGGTCGATCCGGCGGTAGCGGGCACGGAAGTCGTCGATCTTGCCCTGCTGGATGGAGGTGATGAACTCGTTGGTGAACTTCTCGCTCGTCGCGTACACGACGCGCTTGCGCGGGAACTTGGTCGCGACCGCGTTGCCGATGGCGTGCATCAGGTGGGTCTTGCCCAGGCCGACGCCGCCGTAGAGGAACAGCGGGTTGTAGGCGTGGCCCGGCCGCTCGGCGACCGAGAGCGCCGCGGCATGGGCGAGCCGGTTGGCCGACCCGACGATGAAGTTGCCGAACGTGTAGCGCGCGTTGAGGTAGTTCGCCCCTGCGGCCGCGCCCTCGGGTGCTCCGACGCGCGTGGGCTCGACCCGCACCGACTGCGCCGCGATGGCGGCGGCCTGCTCGACGATGACCTCCCCGCCGACGACCTCGAACTCGACCTGGACGCTGTAGCCCACGACCCTAGCCAGCGTCTGGGAGATCAGCGAGCGGTAGCGCCCCTCGAGCCAGTCCTTGGCGAAGGCGTTCGGGACCGCGATCCGGAACCGCTGCTCGTCCACCTCGACGAGCTGGGTGTCACGAAGCCAGGTCTCGAAGTTGGCAGGCGACAACGACACCTGCAGCTCCCCGAGGGCCGCGCGCCAGACCTGCTTCGCGTCCATCCTGCGATCGTTGTCCCTGTAGCCCGAAGGTCGATAGGTAGCGCCTGATGCGGTGCCCGATCCGGGGGAAGACGCGACGAGGGTCCGCAGCGTCCGTGCTCCCAGGCAACCGTCCGATTGATCGAGGCCGAGGTCTTCGCGGGGCCCGTGAGGGTCCCTCTGATGGCCTCCCGGCGGCCTGAGGCTGGGGAACAATACACCGCCCCCGGAGGCCCTGCAAGGCGATTCCGCCATACTCCCTGGGGGTATCGTGCGGGGGTCCGGCGCCGGGACGCCAGACGTCCCGCATTGCAGTTCGGACCCGCTCGGGCGCCGCCCTCGCGCGCGTTTGACACCCCTCTGCGAGCGGCCCTATCATCCCTCGGACGAACACGCGCCGTCGCGCTTTCGGGCGCTCGGCGCGTTTGCGTGCCTCTAGGGGTCGGAGTCTCCGGGTCCCAAGGCGAATGGAGAGGATCACGGACAGTCCCGATGGGCAAGCCGACATTTCACCCCAAGAAGCGCCACCGCGCGAAGGAACATGGGTTCCGCGCCCGCATGAAGACGGCGGGCGGACGACGCGTGCTCGCGCTTCGACGGGCGAAGGGCCGGAAGGTGCTCAGCGCCTGACCGCCGACGGGCGCAGTCACAACCCGCTGCAGCTCGCCATGCTCTCCCGCCCGGGCGATTTCGCCAGGCTGACGGAACGGAGCGTCGCCAAGACGCACCCCCTGCTCGTCGGGCGGTTCGTGCGGACGGACCTTGACCAGACCCGGTTCGGGTTCGCGACTGGCAAGCGGCTCGGAGGAGCCGTGGTCCGGAATCGAGCCCGCCGAAGGATCCGAGAGGAGCTCAGGGCGATGGCGCCCTCGTTCCAGCCGGGCTGGGACGTCCTCATCATCGCCAGGCCGGCGCTCCTCAAAGCCGACCATGACGCACTGGTCGGGGCGTTGCGGCGAGTCCTCCAATCGGGAGGCGTGCTCGGAGGTCGGACTGATTCGTGAGTCGAGCTGGAGTTTGGGTCGGGACGAGGCTCATCCGCCTATACCGGGTCGTCTTCGCGTGGCTGCCCTCGGGCTGCCGCTTCGAACCCTCGTGCTCGCGGTACACGGAGCAGGCGATCACCAAATACGGGCTGCTGCGTGGCAGCGTGATGGGCGCCAAGCGCATTGGGCGCTGCCATCCCTGGAATCCGGGCGGCTATGACCCGGTCCCCTAACGGATACGAGACCGACCGCGTGACCCGCCTCCAGAACCTCCTCGTCCGGCTCGCGCCGCTGCTGATGCTCGCAGCGCTGGCCCTGATCGTCGCCGCGTGCGTGCCGGGATCGGGCGCCGGCGCGTCCGGCTCGGGGGCTCCGTCGCCGACGCACTCGCAGGCGCCGCTCGAGCCCGCCAAGCTCGGCGCCAGCCCCTTCGACCTGCTCGCCTGGGCGTTCACCCCGATCTTCCAGACGCTGTTCATCGCGCTGGTCGTGCTCCAGAAGCTGCTGTTCAGCAACATGCTCCTGGCGATCCTCGCGCTCACGGTGATCATCAAGCTCATCACGACCCCGATCACGCGCAAGCAGCTCGTGAGCTCGCGGCAGACGCAGCTGCTGGCGCCCGAGGTCAAGGAGATCCAGCGCAAGTACAAGGGCGACCGCGTCAAGCAGCAGAACGCGGTCCAGGAGTTCTACCGCCAGCGCGGCATCAATCCCGCCGGCGGCTGCCTGCCCATGGTCGTGACCATGGGCCTGCTGATCCCGATGTACTCGGTGTTCAGCCAGGGCCTCACGAACTACGACATCACCGCCATGCTGCGCGTCGGCCCGATCGACTTCGGGCAGATTCTCGGCATCACGTGCCCCAACGCGGTCAACGGCCCCCAGTTCGACGCCGTGCACGGCTACGTGACCAACGCCTGCCTCGAGGCGAGCTCCAAGGTGTTCGGCATCAACTGGGGCATCCCGGAGCCGTACACCACCGGCCTGTACATCGTCGGGTTCGGCCTGTCGATCCTCGCGATCATCTCGTCGCTCGTGCAGCTGCTCTCGTCGCGCCAGATGCTGCCCCCGCTGGATCCGCGCACGCAGGACGACGCCAGCGTCAAAACGCAGCGGCAGATGGCCTACTTCCTGCCGTTCATCTCCATCCTGTACGGCGGCATCGTGCCCGCCGGCCTGATGCTCTACTGGATCGCGAGCTCCGTGATGGCGATCGGCCAGCAGTTCCTCGTGCTCGGCTACGGCGGCATGTTCCCGCTCTTCGGCTGGAACCCGTCGTGGGCACGCGACTACCGGCCCCGCTACCACGTGACCATCCCCGAGCCCAAGCCCACCAAACCAGGTGACGACACGAGTGCGGCGGCGCGCTCGAAGGCCGTCGATCGGGACCTGTCCGCCCGAACGACGATCCGGCCCAACCCGAACAACCGCGCCAAGAGCGGTCGACGAGGGAGACGACGCTGACATGAGCGAGTACCAGGAGTTCACCGGCAAATCCGTCGAGGAGGCCATCAAGGGCGCGTGCGACCAGTTCGGCGTCGGCCTCGGCGACCTCGACTTCGAGATCCTCACCCCGGGCAGCCGCGGCGTGCTGGGCATGGGCGCTGAGCCCGCTCGCATTGTTGCCGCGCCCCGCAGCGCCCTCGGCGGCTCCGCGCCCAAGCGCGAGGCGGCCGAATCCGCCCCGCTGCCGGCGCCCCGCCCGCGCGAGGACCGCCCCTACGGCGACCGCGATCGTGGCGACCGCCCCAGCTACGGCGACCGCCCCCCGCGCCGCGACGACCGCCCCCCGCGCCGCGACGACCGGCCGGCGGACGACCGGCAAGCCGCCGACCGCCCGGCACCTGATAGCGATCGTCCGGCTGCGACCGAGGATCGCCCGGCTCCCGCCGCCGACCGCGGCCCGCGCCCCAGCTACGGCGACCGCCCCCCGCGCCGCGACGACCGGGGCCCCCGGCGCGACGACCGCCGCGGCCATGACCGCCCGGCCGCCACCGGTCGCGGCAGCTCGGAGCTGTCCGCCGCCGAGGTCGCGGCCGTGACCAGCGCCCGGGGCTCGCTCGCGATGGAGCGGGCCGAGCTCGAGGCGGCCGAGGCGTCGCCCGAGGCGCTCGCCGAGGGCAAGGAGATCCTCGAGACCCTGATGGGCCATCTCGGGTTCGAGTCGGTGACCGTCGAGATTCGCGAGGGCGAGACGAGCCGCCTCAACGTGGTGGGCGCGGGCGACGACCGCGAAGCCCTGGGCTCCCTGATCGGGCGCAAGGGCGAGCGACTCTCGGCGCTCCAGCACCTCGTGAACCTGATGCTCTCCCGTCGCACCGGCCAGTGGACCCGCGTGCTCGTGGACGTCGAGGACTACCGTGGGCGCCGCGAGCGCCAGCTGGTCGACCTCGCCACCCGCGCCGGGGAGCGCGTGGCCGAGACGGGCAAGATGCTCCAGCTCGAGCCGATGCCCGCCCTCGAGCGCCGCTGGATCCACATTGCGCTTCGCGACAACGCCGGTGTGGCGACTCAGTCGATCGGCGAAGAGCCGAATCGGCGGGTCGTGATCCTGCCGCGCAACGTCTGAGGGGGCTGCCGCGTCCCACACCGGCCGGGCGAGACGGTCGTCGCATGACAGATTCACGCGTACGCGCGAAGATGTCGCGGCTGCCGGGACACCGCCCGGCCCCGGTGACCTGCGCATGAGCTTCCAATGACCGACCTGCCCGATCCCGCGGCCGACGGCGCCGCTGCTGACACGACACCCGGCTTGACGGCGTCCACCTCCGGCGACCCGGACCTCGCGGCACTCGTCCGCACCACATCGGCCGCGCCTCTCGACGGCGACCCGGACCTCGCCGCGCTGGTCAAGCTCGGCCAGCGCCCCGTGAGCTCTGCGGTGCCGGCGACGAGCGGCGAGGCCGCCGCCGCTGTCGGCGCGGTCGGGTCCGCTGCCGCCATTCCGGACGCGAGCCCGGAGACGGCCGATCCCGCCGCTGCGGACACCGATCCTGCCGCCGAGGAGGCAGCCCCGTCCGAGCTGGCGCCCGGCGCAGAGGCGACGCCCGCCGACGCCCCGCCCGCAGATGACGCGTCGCCAATCGACGTCGAGCCCGAGACCGTCGCAGACGACCCGACGATCCCCGCTGACGAGCTCCCCGTTGCCGCAGCGGTGGCCGAACCGCCAGCCGCCCCGGCCGTCGAGGGCGCCACCCCGCATCGGGGTCGATCGCTCGCCCTCCGGTTCACGTTCGCGTTCCTCCTCGGCGTCCTCCTCGTGGTGGGCATCGGCGCGGGCGGGCTCTACGCGTGGGGCCAGCAGTACGACGGCCGGGTGCTGCCGGGCGTGCACGTGGGCTCGACCGACCTCTCCGGGCTCACGCGCGACCAGGCGCAGGCCGCAATCGCCAAGGCGTACGCGTCACTCGGCACCGGCACCATCACCCTCAACGGGCCGGACGGCCCGGTCACCATCGCCTACGCCGACATCTCACGCGGTCCCGACACCGGCGCCATCCTCGACGCGGCGCTTGCAGCGGGCCGTGGAGGCGAGCCGCTCGCCAACCTGATTGGCGCCCCGCAGGCGGCCATCCACGGCGTCACCGTCGCCTCGGCGGTCAGCTTCGACCGCGCCAAGCTCGCGGCAGCCGTCGACGCGCTTGCGGCCGGCATCGACCAGCCGGCCGTTGACGCTTCGATCGCCGCAGATGCGAGCGGTGCCTACACGGTCGTGGCGGCCAAGGACGGTCGCTCGGTGGACAAGGCGGCCGTGCTCGCGGCGCTCGACCAGAAGCTCGCGGCGCTCGACTCGCCGGCCCAAATCGCGTTCGACATTCCCGTCGCGACCGTGACGCCCGCTGTCCAGACGACCGTCGCAGATACCGCCAAGGCTGCCGCCGACCGGATGGCCGCCGATCTGGTGATCACCCGCGGCACGGACACCTGGACCATCACGAGCGCGCAGCTCAAGCCGCTCATCACCTTCGGGCCCGCCTCGGACGGCACGTTCACCCCCGAGGTCAACCAGAGCGGGATCGACCCGCTGGTCAAGACGCTCGCCTCGAAGATCAACCAGAGCGCGCAGGAAGCGGGCCTCAAGCTCGTGAACAATCACGTGGTGGCCACCGGCAAGAGCCGCGAGGGCCGCACGCTCAACGAGGCCGCCATGACGGCCGCCATCGTCAACCAGCTGGCGGCTCGCCAGGCCGGCACCGCCGTCGAGCCCCTCGCGGCAACGGTCAAGGCTGTCCAGCCGAAGCTGACCTCCGAGGCGGCGACCAAGAACGCCGCCAAGATGCGCGCCATCAGCCACTTCAGCGTCTACTACTGGGTCATCGTCAACAACCACTTTGGCGGGAACATCGAGGCGCCGGCCACCAAGATCAACGGCACCATCGTTCCCGCTGGCGCGACGTTCGACTTCTGGAAGGTGGTCGGCGACCTCCACAAGCTCCCGGGCGAGGGTCCGGGCAACGCCATCGAGGGCGGGAAGATCACCGTCACGGGAGCGTTCGGCGGCGGCATCTGCACGACGTCCACGACGCTGTTCAACGCCGCGTTCCGCGCAGGCATGATCCCGGGCGCCCGACAGAACCACAACGAGTTCATCGACCGGTATCCCGCGGGCCTGGACGCCACCGTCTGGATCGTGGGCACCGCCAAGCAGACGATGAGCTTCAAGAACGACACGGCCTACCCCATCCTGATCCAGCGGATCATCACCTACGCCGGACCCAAGCGATGGCTGACGTTCAAGATCTGGAGCGTGCCGAACGGCCGGACCGCCACGGTCACCAACACGGTCATCCAGCCCGGCGCGCGCGCGGTCGACACGGTGGTGAAGGATCCGACCAAGCCCGTGGGGTATTCGTTCCGCAACAACGCCGCGGTGAACGGCGCCAAGGTGTGGGTCACCGTGACGATCTACGACCACGGCAAGCTCCACTGGACGAAGCGGTACTACTCGAACTACCCGGCGGTCAACGGCGTCCTCGTGGTGGGGACCAAGGCAGCCTTGTAGGCAGCCCCGCGTCCGGCAGCGTGGACCCCTGGCTGTACCCCCGCGGCCTCGCCATCGGCTTCGCCGTCGCGTTCGCGCTCGGGCCGGTTGGTCTGCTCGTCATCCGTCGGACGATCGAGCACGGCTGGGCCCACGGGTTCGTCTCGGGGTTGGGCGTCGCCACCGCCGACGGGACGTATGCAGCGATCGCCGCATTCGGGCTGACCGCGATCACGAGCGTCCTTGTCGGGCTCGACCGGGTCCTGGGGATCGCGGGCGGCGCCGTGCTGATCGTGATGGCCCTGCGCGGGCTCCGTGCCGCCATGAGCGCTGGCCCGGCCGAGGCAGCGGCAGATCCCGAGGCTTCCTCGCGACGCGCCACGGCGCTCACGGCTTACGCCACGATGGTCGGCCTGACCCTCACCAACCCGGCGACCATCCTCTCGTTCACGGCGCTCTTTGCGAGTCTCGGCGCGGGGTCAGGCGGTCCGGCCGGCGCGGCGCTGATCACCGCAGGCGTGGTGTCCGGCTCGGCGCTGTGGTGGCTGCTGCTCACGTCCCTCGTCGCGGGCTTGCGGGCGAGGATGACGGCCGGCGTCGTACGCGGGCTGAACGTCCTCGCGTCGCTCGTCATCGGCGTCTTCGGTGCAGGCGCTGTCGCCGTGGGTCTGGCGGCAGGAGGATGACCGCGAGTCCGGGACAGGGCGAATCCGTGCCATACCTCGCGGCGCCGGGACCCCTCCCTGCGGCCGCGATCTTCGACTGGGACGGCACGATCGTGGACACGCTGCCGCTGATCTACCGGGCCAACGTGATCGTCCTGGGCGAGCTGGGCATCTCGATGAGCCGCGCATGGTTCCGCGAGCGCTACACGCCCGACTGGCGCCGCAGCTATCGCGAGCTCGGTGTACCCGAGCACCTGTGGGACCGGACGTCGCGGCGCTGGGCGGAGGAGATGGGCAAGATGCGGCCGCGGGCGTTTCCCTGGGCGCGCGGCGGGCTCCGGCGGCTCCGGCGCCACGGCGTCCGGCTGGGCCTCGTCACCGCCTCGACACGCGGGGTGGTCGAGCCGAACCTCGCCCGCCTGAACATGACGGGCCTGTTCGACGTGGCGTGGTACGCCGACGACGTGACGCACGGCAAACCGCACCCCGAGGGGCTCCAGCGGGCGCTCGACGAGCTGGGGCTGCGCGCTGAGCGGACCGTCTACGTCGGCGACACGACCGTGGACCTCGAGATGGCGCACGCGGCCGGCGCCTCGTTCGCAGCCGTGGGCGCGACGACCGGCGAGGACGCGTTCCGCGAGGCCGGGGCGGACCGCGTCTGGGCCGGCGTCGGCACCTGGGCGGACGACCTGCTGGGCATCCGCAGGACCTGAGGCTTCCCCGACAAGCCGCCCGGCGCCGTGCCATCCGGCTCGCCCGCCGCCACCGGATGCGGGCTAGGATCGGGGCATGAACCGCATCACTGCCTTCCTCGAGTCGCTCGCCGAGCGGGTCCTTCTGCCCCTGAGCATCGGGGGGCTCGCACTGGGCCTCATTCTGGTCGTGGCCGGGCAGACGGACCTGGCGCACCTCGCGTGGACCGTGCCGTCGCTGATCGTCGGCATCTGGCTCCTCCTCTCGATCCTGCGCGACCTCCTCCACGGCGAGGCCGGCGTGGACGTGATCGCCCTGCTCGCCATCGGCGGGGCGCTGCTGTTCGGCGAGTCGCTGACGGCGGCCGTCATCGGCGTGATGCTCGCAACCGGCGATTCGCTGGAGCGATACGCCGCGGGTCGCGCGCACCGCGAGCTGTCAGCGCTCATCTCGCGCGCCCCGCGCCTGGTCCACCGCCACGAGGGGGGCGGGATCACTGACCGGCCCGTGGCCGAGGTGGAGGTGGGCGACCGGATCCTCGTGAAGCCGGGCGAGGTGATCGCCGTCGACGGCACGGTCTTCGGCGACGCCGCCGTCCTCGACGAGTCCGCGCTGACTGGCGAGTCGCGGCTCATGACCCGGAGCGGGGGCGATCCGGTCAGCTCGGGAACGGTCAACGCCGGGGCGCCCTTCGACCTCGTCGCCACGGCCACGGCCGAGCACAGCACGTACGCCGGCATCGTCCGCCTGGTCGAGGAGGCCCAGTCTTCGAAGGCCCCGTTCGTCAGGCTGGCGGACCGGTACGCGCTGCTGTTCGTGCCGCTCACGCTGCTGATCAGCGGGTTTGCCTGGGTCGTGTCCGGCGACCCCGTCCGGGCCCTCGCGGTCCTGGTGGTCGCCACGCCGTGCCCGCTCCTGCTGGCCGTGCCCATCGCGATCGTCGCAGGCATCAGCCGTGCGGCCAAGCGCGGGATCATCGTGAAGGGCGGCGGGGCCCTCGAGGCGCTGGCCCGCGCCCGGGTGATGCTGTTCGACAAGACCGGGACGCTCACCGCCGGCCGCCCGACCCTGGCCGACGTGGTGGCCGCGCCGGGCAGCACCCTCGAGGACGTCCTCCGCTACGCGGCGTCCCTGGAGCAGGTCTCACCTCACGTCCTGGCGGCGTCGATCGTCAGCGGCGCCCGGACCCGCAACGTGGAGATCGTCCTGCCGGACGACGCCACGGAGGTCGCGGGAGCGGGGATCAGCGGGACCGTGGGCGGCGTGCCCGTGCTCGTGGGCACCGCCGAGTTCGCCGCTGCCGGCGGGGAGCTGCCGGCATGGGCCCGCGAGGTCCGGCGCCGGGTGAACCTCGAGGGCGCGACCGGGGTCTACGTCGCGGCCGCAGGCACGGTCATCGGCGCCCTGGTCCTCGACGACCCCATCCGCCCGGAGACGCCGCGGGTCATCCGCTCCCTTCGGCGCGCCGGGGTTCGCCGCACGGTCATGGTGACGGGCGACCACTACGGTGTGGCCGACATGGTGGGCGCCGCGATCGGCGTCGACGCCGTGCTGGCCCAGCGGACGCCCGCCGACAAGGTGGATGCCGTGACCGAGGAGAAGGCCGAGGCTGGCGGCATCCTGGTGATGGTCGGGGACGGCCTCAACGACGCGCCCGCGCTCGCGGCGGCCGACGTGGGCGTGGCCATGGGCGCGCGCGGCGCGACGGCCAGCTCCGAGGCGGCGGACGTGGTCATCACGGTCGACCGGCTGGATCGGCTCCCCGAGGCCATCCGCATCTCCCGCCGAGCCCGGTCGATCGCAATCCAGAGCGTAGTCGTCGGGATGGGCCTGTCGATCGCCGCCATGCTCGTCGCGACCACCGGTGTGCTGCCGCCGGTCATGGGCGCGCTGATCCAGGAGGCGATCGACGTGATCGTGATCCTCAACGCCCTCCGCGCCCTCACCGGCGGGATGGAGAAGACGCCGCAGGTCCCCGGCTGGCAGGAGCTGGGAGACCGGCTCCGCCACGAGCACCGCTACCTCGGCCCGTCACTCGCCCGACTCCGTCCGCTCGCTGACGGGCTGGGCACGATGCCGGCGCCGCAGGCGCGCACCGAGCTCCAGGCGATGCGCACCTTCCTCGTGGACGAGCTGGTGCCGCACGAGGTCCTCGAGGATCGCGATGTGTTCCCCCGCCTCGCGGCCGCGATGGGCAACGATGACGCCACGGCTGGGCTGCACCGCACGCACACCGAGATCTTCCACCTGGTCCGCTTCATCGACCGGCTGGTCGGCGAGGTGCCCGAGGCCGGGCCCGGGCCCGAAGACCTGACGGACCTCCGGCGGGTCCTCTACGGCCTCGACGCGATCCTCCGCCTCCACATGGCGCAGGAGGAGGAGCTGTACCTCTCGCTCGGCGACGAGCACCCCGAGACCCACGCCGACCACGTCGTGACGGACGGGGCGAGGCCGAGCGCGGCCTGAGGCGTCGGGACCGCGCCGCCCAGCCAGACGTGGACGAGGGCGCGACGTCGGCCTCGTCGCGCCCTCGAATGTGGTGGCGGCAGCGCCCTGCCGGGAGGATTGGTGCTCGCCGGGCGTCAGGAGACCCTGCGGCCGAGCCAGACTCGGGGGATCAGCTGGCCTTGGCCCAGTCGGCTGAGCGCCGTCGCTGGACGACGTTGTTCGCGACCGGCGCGTGGGACTTGGCTTGGCCCTCGAGCTTGAACTTGGCGACCAGCCCGTCGAGCTGGGCGGCCATGTCGGCGAGAGTGGAGGCCGAGGCGACGACCTCCTCGGCCTGGGCCGACATCTCCTCAGTGGCCGCGGACACCTCCTCGGCCGCCGCGGAGTTCTCCTCGGAGACCGCCGCGATGGACGAGATGGACCGGGTGACCGAGTCGGACGAGCTCGCCATGGTGGCGGCGCCCGCCGCAGTCTGCTGGACGACGCGGGCGATGTCGTCGGAGGCGGCGGTGACGTCCCTCGCCGCGCCCTGGATGGCGGTGAGCGCCCCGAACACGCGATCGAGGGCCGCGTCGCGGGCTCCCGACGCATCCCGGATCTCGATGATCGACTCCGCGCCGCGACGGCCGACGACGAGCCCCTGCTCGACCTCGACCGAGCCCGACTCCATGGCGCGCACCGCGTCGGCCGTGCCCTTCTGGACCTCGTCGATCAGGCTGGCGATCTCCTTGGTGGCCCGGCCGGACCGCTCGGCGAGCTTGCGCACCTCGTCGGCGACGACCGCGAAGCCCTTGCCCATCTCGCCCGCCCGCGCCGCCTCGATGGCCGCGTTGAGCGCGAGCAGGTTGGTCTGCTCGGCGATGTCGTTGATGGTCTCGACGATCGCGCCGATCTGGTCGCCCTTCGCGCCGAGGTCCGCGACCTTGACCGCGGACTGGTCCACGGCCATCTTGATCCGGGCCATGCCGGCGGCATTCTCCTCGATCGCCGCCGTGACCTTGTCGAGCGCTGCCGCAGCCCGCTCGTTCACGGGCGCCAGTTCGTCGCGTGCCTGGCCCGAGGCGGTCATCGCCACCTGCATCCGGCCGACGGCGTCGAGGCTCCGCTCCACCGAGCGGCTGGCCCCGTCGGCGCCCTGCCCGACCTGGCTGATCACCGCGGAGAGCTCCTGGACCGCAGCGTTGGTGTCGGACGCGGCGCGCGCCTGCTCCGCGGTGCCGCCCGCGACCTGGCTGATCGTCGTGGCGATCTGCTGCGTCGCGGCGCCTGTCTGGCTGGCGGCCTCGTTGAGCTGCTCGCTCGTGCGGGTGACCGACTCGGCCGCCTCCTGAACCTCGACGACGGTCGCGGTCAGGCCTTCGCGGGCGCGGTTGTAGGCGTCGATCGAGGCAACGATGCGCTCGCGCATCTTGTTGGCGTATTCGGCCGTCTTGCCGATCTCGTCGGTGCCGTACTTCTCGATCGGTGGGGTGACAGCCTCGACCTCGTAGGTGAGGTCGCTATCGGCGAACCGCGACAGGCCCTCCTCGAGCGAGG
>Ga0302299_10000578_pt1 | contig 20300 bp, 14 predicted proteins | sample III_Fen_N3_4_FD_198795 | JGI IMG/M metagenome (GOLD analysis project Ga0302299, IMG submission 198795) | Peat permafrost microbial communities from Stordalen Mire near Abisko, Sweden - III_Fen_N3_4 | ecosystem: Environmental > Terrestrial > Soil > Wetlands > Permafrost | place: Sweden: Abisko... | reverse complement strand
TGTCGCGCTACCACATCCCGCGCGACCGCACCCCGGGGCTGCCGGGCGCGGTCGTCGCGCCGCGCCGCGCCTAGACTCGGCTCGCTGCAACCGACGCCTCTGCGCGGCTCGCGATCCTCGTGGCGATCGGGCATGGCACATGCGCTGCATCCCTCGTGAGCGTGTCGCTTCGTCCCGATCGCGAGCACCGAGCCGTCGCGTGGCTCGCGCTCGCGCTGGTCCTGGGTGCCGGCGTCGCGCTGTGGCCGCTCGCCCCGTGGGTGATCCTCGCCGTGTGGGCGGCCAGCCTGGCGGGCCCTGTTCACCGGCCGCTGAGCCGCGTCCTCGGTGACCGCCCCAAGCTGGCGGCCGCGCTCACGATCGCGGTCCTCGCGCTCGTCGTGGTGCCCGCGGTCGCCCTGCTCGCGTTGCTCGTGGCCGACGCCGTCGACCTGATCCAGCGGCTCATGGCGTCCGAGCGCGGGCAGGAGACGCTCCGGAAGCTGGTCTCGAGCGATGGCCAGGGGCCACGCTCCTCCTCGGATCTCGTGGCGCTCGCGATGAACCAGGGCGAGCGCGCGTGGGCGATCGGGCAACAGATCGCAGGAACCGCCGTGCGCATGGTGCTCGGCCTCGTCACGCTGATCGCCGGCACCTACGCAATTCTCGTTGACGGCGACCGCTGGTACCGCTGGATCGAGACCCACGCCCCGATCCCGGGATCGGCGCTCGACCGGCTCGCCGCGGCGTTTCGCGAGACCGGCCGCGGGCTGCTCGTCGGGATCGTGGGGGCAGGGCTCGCGCAGTCGATCGTCGCGACGATCGTCTATGCGTCGATCGGCGTGCCGCAGGCGCTCTCGCTGGGTCTGCTCACGCTGGTGTTCTCGGTGCTCCCGGCGGTCGGGACCGCCATCGTGTGGATCCCGGTGGCCGCGGGGCTCGCGCTGACCGGCCGCACGGCGGCCGCCGTGATCCTCCTCGTCGCAGGATTTGCGCTGATCGGGACCATCGATAACCTCGTGCGTCCGCTCCTGGCGCGCCGCGGGAACCTGCAGCTCCCCACGTATGTCGTGCTCGTCGCGATGTTCGGCGGGATCATGGTCATGGGTGGCTGGGGCGTGCTGCTCGCGCCGCTCCTGGTGCGGCTCGCCAAGGAGGCACTGGCGATCCTCCGCGACGATCGGCTGCGGCTCACGCCGGCCCCGCTGTAAACGCCACGCCGGTCGCCGCCGCCGCGCGCAAGACCTGCGCGATCGCCGTCGTCGCGGATCGTCGTACCGCCGCGCTTGGCTGGCACGAATGTTCCATGACTGGCGAACATGATCGAGCTCGACACGATCGCGGGGCTGTCGACCGCGCAGGCCGCCGAGCGGCTGGCGCGCGAAGGCTGGAACGAGCTCCCGGCCGGCCGGACCCGGACCCTGTGGCGCGGGATGATCGACGTGTCGAAGGAGCCGATGACGGCGCTCCTCTTGGGCTGCGGCGGCATCTACTTCGTGCTCGGCGACCGTGCCGAGGCCACGATGCTGCTAGGCTTCGTGCTGCTCATCGTCGGCACGACGCTGTACCAGGAGCGCAAGACCGAGCGCGCGATCGAGGCGCTCCGCGATCTCGCGAGCCCGCGTGCCCTGGTGATCCGCGAGGGTCGCCAGCAGCGGATCGCCGGCCGCGACGTCGTGCGCGAGGACGTGCTGGTGCTGAACGAAGGCGACCGCGTGGCCGCCGATGGGGTCGTGCTGTCCACGAGCTACTGCACGATCGACGAGTCCCTGCTGACCGGTGAGTCGGTGGCGGTCGCCAAGACCGAATGGAACGCGACCATGGCGCCCGGGCGCCCCGGCGGTGAGGATCTCCCGTTCGTCTACGCCGGGACGCTCGTGGTGCGCGGCGCCGCGGTGGTCCGCGTGACGGCGATCGGCGCCCGCACGGAGATGGGCAAGATCGGCCACGTGCTCGGCGCCACCACGACCGAGAAGACGCGGCTCCAGCAGGAGACCAAGCGCCTGGTCGGCAAGCTGGCGGTGCTCGCCGGGGCGCTGTCGGTGCTCGTCGTCCTGGTCTACGGCGTCACGCGCCACGACTGGCTCGGGGGGGTGCTCGCCGGGCTCACGCTGGCGATGGCGATCCTGCCCAACGAGTTTCCCGTCGTCGTGACGGTGTTCCTGGCGCTGGGAGCCTGGCGACTGTCGCGTTCGCGCGTGCTCACCCGCCGCATCCCGGCGGTCGAGGCCCTCGGATCGGTCACCGTGCTGTGCGTCGACAAGACCGGCACGCTCACCCAGAACAAGATGACGGTGAGCCGCCTGGTCGTCGCCGGCGCGGCGTTCGACGTCGCGCGGCTGGGACCCGAGCCGCTCCCCGAGGAGTTCCACGCGGCGGTCGAGTACGCCGTGCTCGCGAGCCGCAAGGATCCGTTCGATCCCATGGAGGTCGCGTTCAAGCGCCTGGCCGAAGACCAGCTCGCCGGCACCGAGCACCTCCACGCCGACTGGACGCTCGCGCGCGAGTACCCGCTGACGCGCGACCGGCTGGCGGTCGTCCAGATCTGGCGCACCACGGGCGGCGATCTGGTCGTCGCGTGCAAGGGCGCGCCGGAGGCGGTGGCGCAGCTGTGCACCCCCGGCGAGCGCGACGCGACGTGGCTCCAGGATGCCCGCGCGATGGCGTCCGAGGGGCTCCGCGTGCTCGCGATCGCCCGTGCCAGCGTCGCCGCCGGCGCGGCGTTGCCCGACGCGCCCGAGGCGCTGGCGCTCGGCTTCGTCGGCCTGGTCGGCCTGGCCGATCCCGTGCGTCCGACCGTGCGCTCGGCGATCGCGCAGTGCCACACCGCCGGGATCCGCGTGGTCATGATCAGCGGCGACTACCCGGCGACGGCGCAGCACGTCGCGCGGCAAGTCGGCCTCGATGGCGACGCCGTGCTCACCGGCGTGGAGCTGACGGCGCTGACCGACGCCGCGCTGCGCGACCGGGTCGGCGCGGTCAGCGTGTTCGCGCGGATCATGCCCGAGCAGAAGCTCCGCATCGTGCAGGCCCTCCAGGCGAGCGGCGAGATCGTCGCGATGACCGGCGACGGGGTGAACGACGCGCCCGCGCTCAAGGCCGCGCACATCGGGATCGCGATGGGCGGGCGTGGCACCGACGTGGCGCGCGAGGCGTCGCAGCTCGTCCTGCTCGACGACGACTTTGCCTCGCTGGTGCTCGCGGTGCGCACCGGCCGCCGGATCTACGCCAACTTGCAGAAGGCGCTGGCGTACATCCTCGCCGTCCACCTGCCGATCCTCGGCCTCACCGTGGTGCCGATCCTCGCCGGCTGGCCGCTCGTGCTCATGCCGATCCACATCGCGTTTCTTCACCTCGTCATCGACCCTGCCTGCTCGGTGGTGTTCGAGGCCGAGCCCGAGGAATCCGACGTGATGAGCCGACCGCCGCGCGCGATCACGGCGCGCCTGTTCGACCGCAAGCTGGTCGTCATCAGCCTGTCGCTCGGCCTCAGCGTCACCAGCATCCTGCTCGGCGCGTTCGCCATTGCCTACTACGGCAGCAGCAGCGAGTCCGAGGCGCGTGCCATCACCTTCAGCATCCTGATCCTGGCGAACCTCGCGCTGATCTTCACCGGCCGATCCTGGAACGCGCCCGCCGCGCGCCACGGCGCCAGCAACCCGGCGCTCGGGTGGATCGCGGCGGGCACGCTCGCGTTCCTGGCGGCCGCGCTCTACGTCCCAGCGCTGCGCACGATGTTTCGCTTCGGCGTGCTCCATGCCGGCGATCTCGCGATCTGTGTCGCGGCGGCCGGCGTCGGCACCGCGTGGTTCGAGCTGCGCAAGGCGATCCGGGCCCACCGGGCTCGTCGCGCAGCGCCGTTTGCCGGCGCGGGGCAACCCAAACCCGCGTAGCACCCGCGCCGCGCGCCACGAGGCTCATGAGCATGCATCCCCAGGCCGCCCCGCGCGGCCTCGCGACGTCAAACGAGCTCGACGAGCAGGTCGCCGGTATCGACGGCCTGCCCGGCCGCCTTGTGGATCGCGGCGACCACCCCGCCGCGCTCGGCGGTCAGCTCGTTCTCCATCTTCATCGCCTCGAGGACGATGACCGCCGCGCCCACGGCGACCTGATCGCCGACCGCGACGACGACCTTGACGACCTTGCCGGCGATCGGGGCGCGGATCGCCTCGCCCGACGCGTGCGCCCGGGTGCCGGCCGCCGCCGCCAGCCGCTTGCGCAGCGCGTCCTCGACGCGGAGCACGGCCTCGTGCTCGCCGATCGACGCGGCGATCCCGGTGCGGCGATGGTCGAGATCGACGACCCAGCTCTTGCCGTCGATCACCAGCGACCAGGTGCCCGGCCGCAGCGCGCGCGCGTCGACCCACTGCTCGACGCCGTCGATCGAGATCCGGAACCGGCCGTCTTGTCCAGGCCCATCGACGACCACCGTACGATCGCGGCCCTCGGTGGTGACGATCAGCTCGCGCTTCACGCGTCCGCTTGTACCACCGCCCCGCGCGTTGCCACCAGCCGGCGAGGCATGCTATCCGCGAGCAACCCGTGCCACGTCTGGTCGATGTCCTGCTAGAGCGACGCATCCTGGTCTGTGTCGGCTCGGGGGGGGTCGGCAAGACGACGACCGCGGCCTCGCTGGCGCTCGCGGCTGCGCGGCGCGGCAAGCGCACCCTGGTCCTCACGATCGACCCGGCCCGCCGGCTCGCCAACTCGCTCGGCCTCGACTCGCTGGGCCACCAGGTCCAGCAGGTCGATCAGGCGCTGGTGCGCCGCGGCGCGCCCAGCGATCGCGGCGAGCTGTGGGCGATGATGCTCGATCAGAAGCAGGCGTTCGACGAGGTCGTCGCCCGCCATGCGAAAGATCCCGAGGCGGTCAAGCGGATCCTCGCCAACCCGATCTACTCGCAGATCTCCGGATCGCTCGCAGGCGCGCAGGAGTACGCGGCGATGGCCAAGCTGCACGAGTTCGACCGCACGGGCGAGTGGGAGCTGATCGTCGTCGACACGCCGCCGACCGCCCACGCGCTCGACTTCCTCGACGCCCCCAACAAGCTGTCCGAGGCGATCGACTCGCCGGCGATCGAGTGGTTCCGCAAGCTGCAGGGTCAGGGCGGCTCGCGGTGGTCGTTCGTCGGCAAGACCGGCGCCTACGTGCTCAAGCGGCTGGCCAAGTTCGTCGGCAGCAAGTTCATCGACGACCTCGGCGTGTTCTTCACCGAGTTCAACGACATCCTCGGCGGGTTCCGCCAGCGCGCCGAGGAGACCTTCGCGCTGCTCCGCCAGCCGCGCGTCGGCTTCGTCCTGGTCGCCAGCCCCGAGCCGATGGCCGTGCGCGAGGCCCTGGCGTTCCACGAGCGCCTGATCGCCGCCGGCATGCCGTTCGTCGGCTTCGTCGTCAACAAGGTCTTCCTGGCGCGCCCGGTCACCGCGTCCCCCGCGGCGATCGAGGCCGCGCTCGCCGCCGACCCCGCGGTCGGAAGGCTCGCGGTGTCGGGCACCACCCGCACGATGGCGGCCCAGGCGCTGATCCAGGCCCACGGCGAGATCGAGACCCTCGCGGTCGCCGACCGCCGCGCGATCGACCAGCTGCGCGCCGCCGGCGGCGCCACCGGCACGCTGGTCGAGGTCCCGCTGCAGCGCGACGACGTCCACGACGTCGACCGCCTGGTCGCGCTCGAGCGCTTCCTGCTCGGCGACCCCGCCCCGTAGCGAGCGGTCACAGCGCGAACAGCCGCCGCTCGGCCTTGCCTTCGACGAGCAGGACGCCGGGATCCGTCCGCCGCGGCGCCATCGCACTTCGAGACCGCGCTCGGCGCAAGCCGCCGGCCGCGGGTCAGCGCTTGGGCGCCAAGGGCTTGGCGATGCCCGTCGCGGTCCAGACCTCTGCGGCGAGGGCGTCGGCGGTGCAGGCCGGCGCGCCGATCACGATGACCAGCGAGGCGCCGCGGCGCTCGATCCAGCTGACCCGGCCGTCGAGGCCGAACAGCCGCGTGCGGATCTCGGTGCGGTCGATCGTGCCGCCGGCGACCGCGGCGGCGAGCGCCTTGCCCGCGGCTTCGGCGGCCTCGATCGCGTCGATCTCGCTGTCCCACTCGGTGCGCGCGATGCCGACCGCGCGAGCGACCCGGCGATCGCCCGGCCGGGCCACGACGATGACGCGGTCACCGCCCCAGCCGTCGGCGGCCTCGGCAGCGCCGCGCTCGTCGACGCCGTGGCTGCGCAGCCAGAGGTCGAAGCCGAGCTCGCCCCACACGGTGGCGTGGGCGATCGCGAAGCCCGGCAGCGACCTCGGGACGCGGGCCTCGACCGCGATCGGCAGCTCGTCAGCGAGGTAGCGCTCGGGGTGGAGGATCTGCTCGGTCGAGCGGGGCGGGCGGGCGAACGCGGCGTCGACCGCGCTCCACGGCTGGCGGCGGCGCAGCGCCGCGACGAAGCCGAAGCCGGCGCGGTAGGGGAACAGCATCGCCTCGCGGATCGCGAGCGGCGCGCGGTCGATCTTCTCGTCGCCGCCACCGGCCGCCATCGTCTTCTCGATCAGCGGCGCCAGCTCGGGGTTGGCCCAGTCGACCTTGGATCGGCCGCGCACCAGCATGACCTCGAGCATCAGCGCGATGCCGTCGCCCTCGACCAGCGCGTGGCGCGCCGCCGCCGCGTCGCCCTCCGAGGCCGGCAGATCCTCGAACCGGTGGAGGTCGAACGACTGATCCTGGAGGCCGTGATCGAGCTCGTGGGCCAGCACCATCTCGGCCCACGCCGGGTCGTCGCCCGCCGACTTCGAGATCGTGAGCTTCTTGGTATCGGGGTCGTAGTAGCCCGCGATCTGCTCGGTGAGCAGCTCGACGATCAGCGCGTCGTAGTCGAGGCCCGGCGGGATGAGGCCCCAGCGCTCGAACGCGAACGCCTCCGCCGCGGTCTCGGTGGCGGTCTTGTCCTCGGCGGCCATCTTGCGCAGCCGGGCGCGCAGCTCGTCGCGATCGACGACCTCGTTGGGGACCGGCCGCTTGAGCGGCAGCCCGCGGATCCGCGCGACCTCGGCCGCGACCGCGTCGGTCCGTCGCAGCAGCGCCGCGAGGCTGTCCGGATCGGCGTCCGCTCGGCGAGCGGTCGCGATCACGGCCACCATCCCGAGCATCGCGAGCACACGGGCCATGCGTCGATCGTACACGACGCCCACGACGGGCGCAGCTGGGGTCGTCCGCGGCATGCCGCCCGGGGCATGATGTCCACCGCACGGCGGTGCTGGGGATCTTGCAGGTCGATGCACCGCTCCTCGCTGTTTGCGCTCGCGGCGTTCGCGCTCGGCGCCGCTGTCTTGCCCCGCCCCGCCCAGGCCGACGACGCCGCGGCGCAGGTCGACGCGCTGTACGCCAAGGTGATCACCGCCGAGACCCCCGGCGGGGTCGTGCTGGTGGTCCGCCACGGCAACGTGGTCGCCCGCCGCGCCTACGGCCTGGCCAACGTCGAGCTCAAGGTCGCGATGCGGCCCGAGCTGCGGTTTCGCATCGCCTCGATCTCGAAGCAGATCACCGCGGTCGCGATCCTGCAACTCGCCGAGGCCGGCAAGCTCGAGCTGCAGGCGCCGATCGGCCGCTACCTGCGCACCGCGCCCGCCGCGTGGGACGCGATCACCGTCGCCGAGCTGCTGGATCACACGTCCGGCATCGTCTCGCCCGGCGACGCCGCCCCCGAGCTGAAGTCGGCGATCACCAGCGTCGCGACCGGTGACGAGCTGCGCGCGCTGCTCGACAAGCAGCCGCTGCACAGCCCGCCGGGCACCCAGCACAGCTACAACAACTGGGGCTACGCGCTGCTCGGCCAGATCCTCGAGAACCTGACCGGCACGCCGTACTGCGACTACATCCCGACCAAGCTGCTCGCCCCGCTCGGCATGGTGCAGACCGAGTGCCTGATCGCGCGCGCCCCGCTGGCCGACCTGGTGTCCGGCTACGACCGCAACGATGATCGATCGCTGGCCACGCCGCACGAGGCGCTCGGCAAAACGCCGATGGTCCCCGCCGGCGGCCTGATCTCGAACGTCGACGACCTGGCGCGCTGGACCCTGGCGCTGCACGGCGGCAAGCTCCTCACGCCCCAGAGCTACGCGCGGCTGATCGCGGCGACCAAGCTGCCCAGCGGCGAGGACGTGCCGTACGGCTTCGGCACCCGGCTGCGCACCGTCGATGGCCGCGCGCTGGTGGTCGCCAACGGCGATGGCCCCGGCTACCACAGCGAGATCGCGTTCGACCGCGCGTGCGATTGTGTGGCGATCGCGCTCTACAACTTCGGGCCGCGCTACGCGTACTTCAGCCGGCGCCTGCTGGCGATCGCGCGCGGCGCGCCGATCGCGCCGCCCCGGACGGTCAGCGTGGCGCCGGCCGCGCTCGCCAGGTTCGTCGGCGCCTACGCCGGTGGAGGCCGCAGCCCGCGCGCGATCGAGCTCGACCACGGCGTGCTGTACATGCGGACCGAGAGAGATCCGGTGCGCGACGCGCTGGTCGCCGTGGCGCCCGACGTGTTCCGGCTCGCCGATGATGACGACACCCGGCTCGGCTTCGTGGCCTCGCACGGCGCGGTCACCGGTGTGAGGATCTCCACAGACGGCGTGTCGGGCAATGTAGTGCAGCAAGTGACGCACTGAACACCGGCCGCGCCGTTGGATGAAACGTGACGCGCGGCTCGTGCAAGGCGCGCCGCGATCGCCGATCGTTGGGCCATGCAGCTGTCCTGGATTCGTCGGCACGCGCTCGCCGTTGCCGCCTGCACTCTCGCCAGTCTCGGTTGCGGCAGCGCCGGCGTCGGAGCTCTCCCCGGCGGCGACGGCGGGCCCGCGTCCACCACCGATGCGCCCCTCGCCAGCGCGGACGCAGCGTCGGACGCACCGTCGGATCTGCCCAATGACCCGCCGCCCGGCACCAAGCGCGGCGTCGCCTACGGCTTCAAGTCGGCCGCGGATCTCGCGGCGCTCGGGGCGACGGTCACGTGGTGGTACAACTGGGCCGACAAGCCCGACGCCGGGGTCGCCGCGACCGGGTTCATCCCGATGGTGTGGAACGGCAACTTCACGACCGCCGGTCTCGAGGCCCACGTCCCGGCCGACGCGAAGTACCTCCTGGGGTTCAACGAGCCCAACTTCGGCTCGCAGGCCAACATGACGCCGGCCGAGGCGGCCGCGAAGTGGCCCGAGCTCCAGGCGTTCGCCCAGAGCCGCGGCATGAAGCTGGTCTCGCCGGCGGTCAACTACTGCGGCGGCAACTGCAACGAGACCGATCCGTTCGTCTGGCTGCAGAAGTTCTTCGCCGCGTGCACCAACTGCCAGGTCGACTATGTCGGGATGCACTGGTACGCGTGCGACAAGCCCGCGCTCACCAACACGCTCGCCAAGTACAAGCAGTTCGGCAAGCCACTCTGGGTCACCGAGATCTCGTGCCTCGACACCGCCGCGAAGGTCAACGACGCGGACGAGCTCGCCTACATGAAGGACGCGGTCGACGCGCTCGAGTCGGATCCGATGGTGTTCCGCTACGCCTGGTTCACCGGCCGCAGCACGGGGAGCCCGCCGATCAGCCTGCTCGCCGCCGATGGCAAGCTGACCACGCTGGGCACGGCCTACGCCGCCGCGCCGCACCAGTAGGGCGTCATCGCGTCGTGCGACGCGACAGGACGACCGCGCCGTCGGCGCCGCACACCACATCATCCTCGATCCGGACTCCGAACTTCTCCGGCAGGTAAATCCCCGGCTCGACCGTGAACACGAACCCAGGCTCGAGCGGCTGGGTGTTGCCCTCGACCAGGTACGCCGGCTCGTGGCCATCCATGCCGAGGCCGTGGCCGAGCCGGTGCGTGAAGAACGCGCCGTAGCCCGCCTGGTCGATCACCGCGCGCGCCGCGCGATCGATGTCCTGCGCCGCCACGCCCGGCCGCACCTTCGCGATCGCCGCGCTCTGCGCGTCGTGGACGACCGCGTGGACCTGCTTGAACTCGGCCGGCGGCTCGCCGCCAAAGAACCGGGTCCGCGCGATGTCCGACCAGTAGCCGTCGACCTCGCAGCCGCCGTCGATCAGCACGACCGTGCCCTCGCGGAGCTCGTCGCCACGCGGCCGGCCGTGCGGCAGCGCCGACAGCGGGCCGAACTGGACCAGCGCGTAGCCATCGTGGCCGGCGCGCTTGAACGCGGCCGCGATCGCCGCCGACACCTCGCGATCGCGCACCCCGGGCCGCAGGTCGGCGACCGCGGCGTCGAACACATCGTGGGTGACCTCGATCGCGCGGCGGATCCGCGCCAGCTCGTCGGCGTCCTTGTGCAGCCGAAGCCGCTCGAACGCCGCGGTGCCGTCGACCAAGGTCGCCCCCGGCAGCGCCCGGCCGAGCGCCAGCGCGCTCTGGTACTCGACGTGCGGCTCGATCAAGATCTTGGCCTTGGCGTGCGCGGCCCCGAGCGCGTCGCGCGCCACGGCATACGGACTCTGCTGCTCCTCCCACGGCCGGATGTCGCGCAACCGGGTCTGCCGCCGCATCCGCTCGACCTCGAACGCCGGCGCCACCAGCATCGGCTCGCCGTCGACCGGTACGAGCAGTCCGATCAGCCGCTCGCTGCGATCGACCGGCGCCCCCGCCAGATACGCGAACGACGTCGTGCCGCTAGTCGCGAACACGACGCTCGCCCCGGCCTCGCGCGCCAGCGCCCGCAGCCGATCATAGCGCCGCGCGAAGGTCGCCTCGCCGATCGGCGGCAGCGCCGGATACGCCGGCCCGGCGGGCGCCGCAGGCGCCGCGGCAGGCGCCACGCTCGCGACCGCAGGCGCCGCGCTCGCCGGTGAACCAGGCGCGACGACCGGCGCCTGCCGCGGCGTGGCACACGCAGGAACCGCGGCGAGCGCCGCCATGCCACCGAGCCACTCGCGCCGGCCAAGGACGTTCGACATCGCGGCCATCCTACCCGACAGCCGCGCTGCGAGACAGCTTGCGACCACGAAGTGCAGGCTGCGTCGTGCGACATGGCGGCCGCGGCCGAGTGCCACGTTCATGGCGCCGCTACACGGCCCCGCGAGACCACGTGATGTAGGCTTGGCCACGCATGGCCCCTCATCGGCTCGTCGTCCGCAACTTCGCGCAGATCCGCGAGGCGAACATCGAGTTTGGAGATCTCACCGTGCTCGTCGGGGCGCAGGGTACCGGCAAGAGCCTCGTGCTCCAGTGGCTCAAGGCGGCGCTCGACGGGAAATACATCGTCGAGACGCTGCGCGACGCTGGCGAGGACGTGTCGCGCCGGACGCTGGTCGACAAGATTTTCGGCGTCGGCATGAGCTCCGCCTGGCGCGACGCAACCCAGATAGCGTTCGACGGCAAACACGTGTTGCCTTCGACGCTCGGCCAGCGCGGCAGCCGCATCGAGAAGCTGTTCTAGATCCCTACGCATCGGATGACAACGCCGTATCCGGGTGGGGCGGGCTGACCGCGTTCAGCTCGCAGTTCGCCGCGGCGGTTCGCGACGCCGCCAATCGTGCGCCTGAGGGTGCGTCGTGGTAGCAGCGGTTCGAGGGGCCCCGGCTTCGCCTTCGTCGGCTGCATGCTAGGGTGCGCGCCCGATGTGGACCGAGCTCGAGCGCGCGCTGGCAAGCGGCACGACGGTGATCGTGCATGGCGCGACCGCCGGGTGGTCGGCGTGGCTCGCCGCCCAGCTGCCCGGGCGTGACGGGCCCGGCGATGGCGTCGTCGTGGTGGTCGCGCCCGATGACCAGGCCGCGCGCCAGCTCGAGGCCGATATCCGGTTCTTCCGGGGCGACGCGCCCGACCCGGCGGCCGCGCTCGACGACATCGCGGCGCTGCCGGCGATCGACGTGTCGCCGTACGCCGACCTGTCGCCCGACCGCGGCGCGATCGTCGAGCGCGTCGCGACCTTGTACCGGCTGACCCAGCCGGCGCTGCGGCCCCGGATCGTCGTCACCTCGGCCGAAGCGCTGGTCCGCCGCACGGTGGCGCCCGGCGAGCTCGCGGTCCGCGGCACCACGCTGCGCAAGGGGGCCTGCGTCGATCGCGACGAGCTGGCGGCGCTGCTGATCGCCGGTGGCTGGTCGAGGACGCCGGTGGTCGACGAGCCCGGCACGTTCGCGGTGCGCGGCGGCGTGATCGACGTGTACACGCCGCTCGCGCCGCACCCGGTGCGGATCGAGCTGTTCGGCGACGAGATCGAGTCGCTGCGCTGGTTCGAAGCCGAGTCGCAGCGCACCTTGCGGCCGATCGAGTGGCTGCACCTGCACCCGGTGCGCGAGACGATCAACACCGGGGCCCGTGATGTCCGCACCCGGCTGCGCGAGTACGCCGACGAGATCGCGCACCCCAGCAAGGCGACGCGCCGGCTGATCGAGCAGCTCGAGGGCGCCGGGCCCGGCGGCAAGATCGAGCAGGACAAGGCCGCCGGGGCCGCCGGGGGACGCGTGTTCGTCGGGGTCGAGGGGCTGACGCCGGCGTTTCACGACGAGCTGGTCGCGCCCGGCGCGTACCTCGCACAGCTCGGCGACCGCGCGCGCTGGCTCGTGGTCGATCCCGACGGGTGCCGCCGCACGATCGACGACGCGTGGGCCGACGCGGAGGGCCGGTACGCCGAGAAGCAGGGCCAGAAGCAGCTGATGTATCCGCCGGCGCGCCACCTGGTGACCGCCGAGGACGCCGTTGCGTTCACCGCGGCGCGGCGGATCGAGCTGCCCACGCTCGAGCTCCACGACGCCCGCGCGGCGACCAAGCTGCGCGTCGAGGTCGACGACCTGCGGCGGCTCAAGCAGGAGCTCGATCACGCGCGCACGTTCGGCGATACCGAGCACGCCGGGCCGCTGCTCGACGCGCTCGGGCGGTGGCGGCGCGACGGCCTGCGGGTCGCGATCGCGTGCGATTCGCAGAGCCGCAGCGATCGGCTGTACGGCGTGCTGTCGGCGCGCGGCGTGGACGTCCGGGTGGCGGGGCCGGGCGAGCGGCCCGGCGAGCGCGACGGCGTGACGCTGGTGACCGGCGCCCCGGCCCACGGCTTCGCGTCGCCGCGCGACGGGGTCGCGGTGGTGACCGCCGCGGACGTGTTCGGCCAGCGCACCCACCACGCGCCCGGCAAGCGCAAGCGCGCCAAGGACGCGCTGCTCGGCGCGGTCGGCGACTTCTCGCAGCTCGCGCCCGGCGACTACCTCGTGCACCAGCGCCACGGCGTCGGCCGCTACCACGGGCTCAAGAAGCTCGCGGTCGGCGCGACGTCGATCCTCGCGACCACCGCGGTCGGCGCGGCCACCCCGGCGATGCAGGACATCGACACGCTGCAGCTCGAGTACGACGGCGGCACGCTGTACCTGCCGGTGTACCGGCTCGGCGAGGTCCAGCGCTACGTCGGCGCCGAGGGCCACGCGCCCAAGCTCGACAAGCTCGGCGGCGTGACCTGGGAGATCACCCGCGGCAAGGTCGCGCGCCACGTCCGCGCGCTCGCCGAGGAGCTGCTCCAGCTCTACGCCCAGCGCGCCTCGCTGCCCGGCCACCAGTTCCCGCCCGCCGACGACAGCTTCCGCGAGCTCGAGGCGACGTTCCCGTTCGACGAGACCCCGGACCAGGCCGCGGCGATCGACGCCGTGCTCGCCGACATGGAGGCGCCGCGCGCGATGGACCGCCTGGTGTGCGGCGACGTCGGCTACGGCAAGACCGAGGTCGCCCTGCGCGCGATCTTCCGCGCCGTGCAGGGCGGCAAGCAGGCGTGCGTGCTGGCGCCGACCACGGTGCTCGTCGAGCAGCACTTCCGCACGATGACCGAGCGGTTCGCCGCGTTCCCGATGAACATCGGCAAGCTGTCGCGGTTCCAGAGCAAGGCCGAGCAGATCGAGACCGTGAAGAAGCTCGCCGAGGGCCGGCTCGACGCCGTGGTCGGCACGCATCGCCTGCTGTCGGCCGACGTGCGCTGGAAGGATCTCGGGCTGCTCGTGATCGACGAGGAGCAGCGGTTCGGCGTCGCGCACAAGGAGCGGATCAAGAAGACCAAGACCCAGGTCGACGTGCTGACCCTGACCGCGACGCCGATCCCGCGGACCTTGCACCTGGCGATGGCCAACCTGCGCGATCTCTCGATCATCGCGACGCCGCCCGCCGATCGCCGCGCGGTGCGGACGTTCGTGTCGCGGGTCGACGACGCGACGATCCGCGAGTCGATCGAGCGCGAGCTCGCGCGCGGCGGCCAGGTGTTCTTCATCACGCCGACGATCGGCATGGCGGGCCGGCGCGCGGCCGATCCCCGGCTGCCCAACGACGACCAGCCCCGGAAGCGCAACGAGCCGCGGACCCGGCCGCGCGACGACGACCGCACGATCACCGAGTGGGCCGAGTACGTCCAGGGCCTGGTCCCGGCGGCGCGGATCGGCGTGGGCCACGGCGCGCTGTCCGCCGAGGAGCTCGAGAACGTGATGCTCCGGTTCGTGCGCGGCGAGCTCGACGTGCTGATCGCGACGACGATCGTCGAGAGCGGGCTCGACATCCCGCGCGCCAACACGATGTTCGTCGCGCGCGCCGACGCGTTCGGCCTGGCCCAGCTCTACCAGCTGCGCGGCCGGATCGGCCGCAGCAAGGAGCGCGCGTACTGCTACCTGCTGGTGCCCGAGCCCGAGCACATCACCGACGAGGCGCGCCGCCGGCTCGAGACCCTGCAGCGGTTCACCGAGCTCGGCGCGGGGTTCCAGATCGCGTCGCAGGATCTCGAGATCCGCGGCGGCGGCGAGCTGCTGGGCGCCAAGCAATCGGGCTCGATCGCCGCGGTCGGCTTCGATCAGTACGTCAAGATGCTCGACGCCGCGGTCGCCGAGCTCGGCGGCAAGCCGATCCACTCGGCGATCGATCCCGAGCTCTCGATCGAGACGCCCGGGTTCATCCCCGACGACTACGTGCCCGACCCGGGCCAGCGGCTCGAGCTCTACAAGCGGCTCTCGGCGGTCGAGACCGACGACGAGCTCCGCGACGTGATGGCCGAGATCTCGGATCGCTACGGCCCGGTGCCGGGCGACGTCGTGCTGCTCGGCGAGCTCATGGGGGTCAAGGCGATCGCCCGGGGCGCGGGTTGCCTCGCGCTCGAGATCAGCGCCGCGCGGGTCGCGGTCGCGCTGCCCGAGGGCAGCCCGCTCGGCCGGGCGATGGCCACCGGCGGCTGGCGCAAGCTTCCGGATGGCCGGTTCTCGATCGTTCCGCCCGCGCCGGGCGGCCCCGCCGGGGCTCGCCGGGCCTTGTTGGATGCGCTCGCTCGTGCTAGTTGAACCTGTCGTGAACACTCGGGTTCCGGTCGCGCTGGTCACCTGTGCGCTGGTCGGTCTGGCGACCTTGGGCGCCACCGCCGGCTGCCAGAAGAAGCCGGACCCGCGGGCGAGCCAACCCCCGACCATCGCGGCGCCGCGAGCCCCGGCGGCGCCCGGCCCCGCGCCCGCCACGCCGGCGGCGCCGGTCGCGCACGATCTGGCCGCCGCCGGCCCGGCGGCGCCGCCGCAGAGCGCCGAGGAGCTCAAGGCCCCGCTCGCCAAGATCGACGACGTCACGATCACGCTCGGCGAGCTGCAGGAGCGGATCAACCGCCAGTCGCCTTACATCCGCGCGCGCTACACCTCGCTCGAGCAGAAGAAGGAGTTCCTCGACTCGCTGATCCGCTTCGAGGTGCTCGCCAAGGAAGCCTACCGCCGCGGCCTCGACAAGGATCCCGAGGTCGTCCGCACGATGAAGCAGGTGATGATCCAGCGGCTCATGCGCGACGAGCTCGACACCAAGATCACCGCCGAGACCGTCCGCGACGCCGAGATGCGCGCGTACTACGACGGCAACCTCGCCGACTACGTCAAGCCCGAAGAAGTCCGGATCTCGGCGATCATCGTCAAGAACCGCGCGCAGGCCGATCGTGTCGCGCTCGAGGCCCGCGGCGAGGCCGGCAAGACCAACAAGGGGTTTCGCGACCTGGTCAATCGCTACAGCCAGGACGAGGACGGCAAGCTCCGCGGCGGCGACCTGCGCTACTTCGACGCGGCGACCAAGGACGTCCCGGCGCCGGTCGTCAAGGCGGCGTTCGCCCTGATCAACACCGGCGACGTCTCGGTCGCGATCGACGCCGGCAACGGGACCTGGTACGTGCTGAAGCAGACCGGCCGCCGCAAGTCGATGACCAAGTCGTTCGACGACGCCAAGCCGGCGATCCGCAACAAGCTGTTTCGCGACAAGCGGCTCGCGGCGCAGAAGGACTTCGTCGATGGCCTGAAGGCCGCGGCCCGGATCGAGATCAACGAGCCGAACCTCGCCAGGGTCCGGATCGACACGTCGCAGGCGGTCGACGACGGCCACGGCCACGATCCGCCACCGCTGCCGCTCTCACCGGGCGCGCCCGGGCCGTCGGTCCCGCCGGGGCCACCGCGCGCGGGATCTGCCGGGTCGCCAGGCGCCGGCGACCAGCAAGGCAATCCGTGATGCGGATCGCGGCCCCACAACGTGGTACCAGGCAACCTGGCCCCATCACCCGAGGTCCCATGGCCGTGCGTTGCTCTCGCTTGTTGCTCGTGTTCGCGTTGGGGGGAAACGCCCTGGGGGGCCCACACCTGGCCGAGGCTCAACCCCGGCCCGGGAAATTTCCTGGCAAATCCGAGGCCGACAAGGCCGCGCGCGCCGGCAAGGAGGACGCCGAGCGGGCCGCCGCCGCCGACGCCAGCGCCAGGCCCGGCGAGAAGCCAGACCCCGCGGACAAACCTGATCCGGAGAAGGAGAAGGAGGCCAAGCCGGCTCCCGGCAACTCGCCCAACCGCGGCAAGAAGCGCAAGGTCGAGTACGTCGTCGCCGTCGTCAACGACGCGATCATCCTGAACAGCGAGCTCGAGACCCGCCGCACGCCGACGCTGGGCGAGGCTCAGCAGATCACCGACGCCAAGGAGCGCGAGCGCCGGATCGCCAAGCTCACCAGCCAGGTGCTCGACGAGATGGTCAACGAGGAGCTGATCGTGCAGGCCGCCGAGGCCGCCAAGATCGAGGTCGAGGCCAGCGACATCCAGGCCGCGCTCGATTCGGTCAAGGAACAGAACAACTTCGACGACGCCGGCCTGCTCGCGGCGGTGTCGGGGCTCGGCTACAATCTGGCGAGCTACAAGCAAGAGGTTCGCCGCCAGCTGCTGCGCTACCGCGCGATCAACCAGCTGGTCTCGCCCAAGGTCCAGGTCACCGATGAGGATATCAGGGCTCGCTACGACCAGATGGCGCGCCGCACCGAGCAGGTCCAGGCGGTCCGGCTCTCGCACATCCTGTTCAAGCTCCCCGAGCACCCGAGCGAGCAGCAGATCGCCGCGGCCCGCGACCGCGCCGCCCAGGCGATCGAGCGGATCAAGGGCGGGGAGGAGTTCGCCAAGGTGGCCGCGCAGGAGTCCGATGACGAAGGCACCAAGGCGACCGGCGGTGAGCTCGGTTGGTTCCAGCGCGGCAGCATGGCCAACCCCGCGTGGGAGCCGATCGTGTTCGCGATGGAAAAAGGTGATATCCGCGGACCGGTGAACGGTCCCACCGGGCTGCACGTCTTCCTGGTCAGCGAGATCAAGCGCTCGGATCTGAAGCCATTCGCCGACATGAAGGAGCAGCTATCGCGCGAGCTCCGGCGGCGCGAGATGGACAAGCAGACCCAGACCTGGGTCGAAGAGCTGCGCAAGAAGGCCTACATCGACATCAAGCTGCAGTAGCGGCGCCGATCACGCCGCTGCCGCGTACCCGCACATCAGGTAGGTGCGGAACGCCGGTTCGGATCCATGCTTCCAGGGTGGATCCCCGGCGCCTCGCGATGTTTCCGTGCTGCAGCGCTTCGCGTGAAGGGCACCCAGCGCGGGATACAATAGAAGGGCGTACTATCAAGGACACTTGGGGGAACTGTGCCCGACAACCGCCGTATCCTGACTCGTCACGTCGTCTCGCTTCCAGCAACGCTCACGGTCGATGGAACACCAAGCGAATGCACGATGTTGAACCTGTCGCCGGGCGGAGCGCTCGTTCGCGTCGAAGCCAAGTTCGCGATGGGACAGCGCGTCCAGATCGCGTTTCACGTGCCGACGCTGGTCGACGCGATCCAGGTCGGATGCACCGTGAGGTGGTCCAATGTCGAGGGGCTCGGCGTCCAGTTCGACGGTCTCCGGGCGCGTGAAGTATGGGCCCTCAACGAGTACTTCAAGCAATCGCCGTCGTAGCGAGCGTCGCGACGGTGCCCGCCGCGGCGGCGCCTCGCGAGCGCGTCGCGCTGGTCGATCTGAGCCCGGACGCGGCGCCGGCCGATGCACGCGAGCGCCTCGCCGCGGCGATCGCGGCCGCGGGGTTCGAGCCGCTGGCCGGTGACGGGCTCGACGTCGCGCTCGCCGGTGGGGAGGTCGATCGCGACGCCGGGGAGCTCGCCACCGCGATGACCGCCGCGGCCCGCGCGTTCGGCGAGCTGCGCTGCAGCGAGGTCGTGCCCGCCGCGAAGCAGGCGATCGGGATCGCCGCCGCGCGCCAGGCCGCCGGCCGCCCGGCCCCCGAGCTGGCGCGGGCGTGGACGTACCTGCTGCTCTGCGCCGATCGCGAAAGCCAGCTCGACGCCGCGCTGGTCGCGGCCAGCCGGCTGCGCGTGCTCGGCGGCTCGCCGGACGTGCCCGCGGCCGTGTGGACGAAGTATCCCGAGGTCGATGCGGTCGCCAACCGCGAGCTCGTCGACGTCGACATCGCGACCGACGTCGCCGGCGCGGCGATCTGGATCGACTTCCACCGCGCCGGCGTCTCCCCGCTGCACGTCGCGCTGCCCGCGGGCGAGCACGTGATCGCCGCCGCCGGCGATGGCAAGCGCGGCTGGGCCGCCGGGACCGCGGTGCGCACGCAGCGGTCGGTGCGCGTGCCGCTCGCCGACCAGGCCGGGCGGTGGAGCGAGGTCGCGCGCCGGGTCGCCGGCTGGAACGGCGCGCCGCCCCCGGCGACCGAGCTGGCGTGGCTGTTCGCGCGGATCGACGCCCGCGTCGCGGTGATCCGGCGCGGCGACGCGATCGAGGCGTGGGGGCAGGTCGGCCGATCGGAGTTGCCGCACCGGCTCGGCGGCGCCACCGGCAGCGGACAGGTTCGCGACATCGAACGCGTGCTCGGCGCCATCGCCGACCGGGTGCGCAGCTGGGACGACCATGCACCAGATCCCGATCAGCCGCTGCTCACCGAATCGACGACGTCCCGCGGCCGCACGGACCTTGCGGAGCGACCTACCAAGTGGTGGGTCTACGCGGCGATCGCGGGGGCCGCGGCGGTCGGCGCGACGATCCTCGTGGTGCACGAGGCTGGCAGCGATCGCCAGCGCGTGGAGCTGCACTACCCATGACCCTGGCCATGACCCTGGCCATGACCCTGGCCATGACCCTGGCCATGACCCGGGTCGCGCCGCGGTGCTCGTGACGGCGGTCCGCGGGATCGCGCTCGCGGTCGCGATCGTGTTGGCGGTCGGCGCCGGATCGGCCGCCGCGGCGCCGCGGCTCGCGCCGGCCGCGCGCGCCGGCCGGATCCAGGTCGTCGCCGAGCCCGGCCTCGATGCGCTCGCCGGACAGCTCGCTTCCAGCGCCGAGGCCGAGCTCGGCCGGATCGCCGCGGACCTGCCCGACCTGCCGACGCCGGGCGCGATCGAGATCCGCCTCGTGAACGACGCCGCGGACCTGGCGAGCGTCGCGCCCGCGGGCCGCGGCGCCCCGGCGTGGGCGATCGGCGTGGCGTATCCCGATCTCGGCGTGGTCAGCGTGGCGACCCGCCGGGGCGCAGAGCTCGCCGATCCGCAGGCGACGCTGCGCCACGAGCTCGCGCACATCGCGCTCGGCGTGGCGCTGGGCGAGCACGCGCCGCACTGGCTGCACGAGGGCTTCGCCTACCAGCACGCCGGCGAGTGGTCGTGGGATCGCGCCGAGACCCTGGCCGGCATGGCGTGGACCCGCAGCATCATCCCGCTCGGCGAACTCGACCAGACGTTCCCCGATGGCGAGCAGCCCGCGCACCGCGCCTACGCCGAGAGCTACGACTTCGTCGGTTACCTCTCGCGGCGCGGCCGCTGGGAGGATCCGAGCGACGATGGCGATCGCTGGCCGTTTCGCCGGTTCCTGCGCGACGTCGGCCGCGGCAGCGATCTCGACTCCGCCGCCGTGCGCGCGTTCGGCAAGCCGATGCGCCTCCTGTTCGAGGAGTGGCGCGCCGATCTCAGCAGCCGCTACACGCTGATGCCGATCGGCCTGTTCGGCCTGCTGCTGTGGGTCCTGTGCGCCGTCCTGCTCGCCCTGGCGTGGTGGCGCAGGCGGCAGCAGAATCGCCGGCGGCTA
>Ga0302299_10000577_pt1 | contig 20319 bp, 20 predicted proteins | sample III_Fen_N3_4_FD_198795 | JGI IMG/M metagenome (GOLD analysis project Ga0302299, IMG submission 198795) | Peat permafrost microbial communities from Stordalen Mire near Abisko, Sweden - III_Fen_N3_4 | ecosystem: Environmental > Terrestrial > Soil > Wetlands > Permafrost | place: Sweden: Abisko... | reverse complement strand
GCGGGCGGTCGGCCCGCCGTGGACCGTGACGATCAATGGCGGCAGCGCGTCTTCCGGACCCTGCGTGCCCGACGCCCGGGGCCGATGCAGCAGCCCGTGCACGGTCATCGCGTCGGTGTTGCTCCACGTCCAGGGCTCGGCCGGCGAGACCTCGGCCGGGTCGATCGCGAGCGAGCCGGCGCTGGCGAGCACCTGCGCGGCGCCGCCCACCGGGCCACGCACGACCTCCGGCAGCCGGTCGGCCAAGCCGCGGCGCAGGGCCAGCTCGCCGTCGACGGCCTGCAGCTGGTCGAACGCGACGCCCTCGAGGGGGAGCGGCTCGACGTCGCCCGTGCGCGCGTCGAGCACCCCCAGCACCCCGGTGGCGCCCTCCCACCAGCGCACCAGTGCCCGGTCGGCGTCGAGCACGGCGAGGTCGACCATGCCCAGGGTCCACTGGGGGCCGGCGTGGTCGGCGCGTGCCTCGTGCAGCGCCCTCGGCCCGTCCCCGGTGTCGCGGTGCACCGTCCACCAGCCCGACTCGTCGGAGAGGAACCACAGGGCTCCGTCCGGGCCGAAGGTCGGCTGCACGACCGACACGTCGTTCCCGCCGGCGACCACGACCGCCTCGCCGGCGCCGCGCTCGGTCAGCTCGGCCCGGAGCAGCTCGGTGGAGTCCCACGGCATGCTCGGGTGGCGCCAGGCGACCCAGGCCACCGACCGGCCGTCGGGGGAGACCGCCGCCCGGGAGACGAAGTCGGTGCCGGTGGACAGGACCGTCCCGCCGTCGGCGTTGTTCCCGTGCAGGTCGAGCCGCACCAGCTCGTTGGCCGGCTCCGGGTCGCGGGAGTGGTCCTCGCGTACGGCGAAGACCGAGCCCCCCTGCAGCACCAGCCCCCCGAAACGCCAGTTGCCCGCCGGCGTGATGGCCACCGGGTCCGAGGTCCCGGGGTCGAGCCGGTACACCCGGTCGTCCCCGGCGGAGGAGAACACCAGCGTCCCGTCGGCCACGGCATAGGCGCCCCCGCCGTACTCGTGCACCCGGGTGCGCACGTCCCAGGGCGCCGCCAGTACCTCGTGCGGCCCGTCCCGGTCGTGGCGCACCAGCGCGGTGCGCCCGCCCTCGCTGGGCCGGCCGGCGAGCCAGTAGGTGTCGCGGCCGTCGACCCGCACCTCGTCGAGCGTGACCTGTCCGGTGGCGAGGGACTGCGGGCTGATCGGTGAGGGCCAGGTGCCGTAGGGGAGGCGCATCGCCCTACCGTATGACCGATGGAGCGGGTCTACGCCGACCTCGACGAGGACGGGCAGGTCGAGGTGCTGCGCCGGGTGGCGCTGGCCGCCGCCGAGGGCTTCAGGCTCTCGGTGCGGGACCTCGCCCTGGTGCTGCACGGCTACAACACGACGTTCCGGCTCGACACCGACGACGGTCGCCGGCTCGCCCTGCGGGTCAACACCAACTCGCAGAGCACGCCGGCCCACATCGTCGCCCAGCAGGCCTGGCTGCACGCCCTCGCCGCCGAGACCGACGTGCTGGTGCCCGACCCGGTCGCGGCCCCGGATGGCCGATGGTTCGTCTCGGTCGACTGTCCGCAGTGGGGTGGGCCGCTGCGCGCGACCGTCGCGTCATGGCTCGACGGGGACGACGTCGGGCAGTGCGACGAGGAGCAGGCACACGCCCTGGGCCGCACCATGGCGGCGCTCCACGACCACGCCGAGCACTTCGTCCTGCCGCCGGGTGCGCGGCTCACCGTGTTCGACGAGCCCCTCTTCCATGACCGCAACCTGCTCGAGGGTGCCGTGCCGGTGGCGGAAGGACAGCCGGAGGTGCTGGCCGAGTCGCTCACCCGGTGCCGTGGCGCGTTCGACGCCGTGTATGCCGGGGAGCGTCCGATCGTGCTGCACGCCGACCTGCACGGCGGCAACCTCAAGTGGCACGTCGGCCGGCTGGCGGTCTTCGACCTCGACGACGCCGGCCTCGGTGTGCCCGCGCTCGACCTGGCGATCTCGGCGTTCTACCTGCGCGCCGGCGACCCGGCGCTCGAGCGGGCGATGCGCGCCGGCTACGCTCGGCTTCGTCCGTTGCCCGACGTGTCGGAGGCGCAGTTCGAGGCACTCGTGGCCGCTCGGCAGCTGCTCCTGGCGAACGCACTCCTCGCAAGTAGCACCGCGTCCTGGCGCACCGAGGCCGCTGACTACCTCGACGTCACCGTGCAGCGCCTGCGGGTCTGGCTCGACACCGGCCGGTTCAGCCGCAGCTGAGCACGGGCCGTGGGCGTAACTGCGTCGCAGCGCCCGGCCCGCCCTCGATACCCTTGCCCGGAGGCCGCTCTCGCGGCCCGGCACACCCGACCCTCCCAGGAGTCCTTGCCATGTCTGCCCAGATCACCGTCCACGTCGCCGAGAGCGAGCGATCGGTGCCGGAGCAGACCACCGCCGGCGAGCTCTTCGTCGGCGACCGCTCCGTGCTGGTCGCCCGGGTCAACGGCGAGCTGCGCGACCTCGCGCACGTCCTGGCCGACGGCGACGTCGTCGAGCCGGTCACCGCTCGCGAGCAGGACGGCCTGGACGTGCTGCGGCACTCGGCCGCCCACGTGCTGGCCCAGGCGGTGCAGGAGGTGCACCCCGACGCCAAGCTGGGCATCGGCCCTCCGATCCGCGACGGCTTCTACTACGACTTCGACGTCGAGACCCCCTTCACCCCCGAGGACCTGCGGGCGCTCGAGAAGGTGATGCAGCGCATCGTCAACGAGGGCCAGACCTTCGCGCGCCGCGAGATCTCGGATGACGACGCGCTCGTCGAGCTCGCCGACGAGCCCTACAAGTGCGAGCTGATCGGCCTGAAGGGCGGCGCGTCCGAAAGCGCTGCCGAAGGGGCGTCGGTTGAGGTGGGGGGTGCCCAGCTCACCATCTACGACAACCTGCGCCGCGACGGCACCCGCGCCTGGGGCGACCTGTGCCGCGGGCCGCACGTGCCCTCCACCAAGGTGCTCGGCAACGCCTTCAAGCTGATGCGCAGCGCCGCGGCCTACTGGCGCGGCTCGGAGAAGAACCCGCAGCTGCAGCGCGTCTACGGCACCGCGTGGCCGACCAAGGACGAGATGAAGGCCCACCTCGACCGGCTGGCCGAGGCCGAGAAGCGCGACCACCGCAAGCTCGGCGCCGAGCTCGACCTGTTCAGCTTCCCCGACGAGCTGGGCTCGGGGCTGGCGGTGTTCCACCCCAAGGGCGGCATCATCAAGCGCGAGATGGAGGACTACGTCCGCCGTCGGCACATCGAGGAGGGGTTCCAGTACGTCGGCACCCCTCACATCAGCAAGGACGGGCTGTTCCACACCTCCGGGCACCTGCCCTACTACGCCGACACCATGTTCCCGCCGATGGAGTTCGAGGGCACCGAGTACCGCCTCAAGGCGATGAACTGCCCGATGCACAACCTCATCTACCGCTCGCGCGGCCGCTCCTACCGTGAGCTGCCGCTGCGCCTGTTCGAGTTCGGCTCGGTCTACCGGTTCGAGAAGTCGGGCGTCGTGCACGGCCTGACCCGGGTGCGCGGCATGACCCAGGACGACTCGCACAGCTATGTCACCGCCGAGCAGGCGCCGGGCGAGATCAAGCACCTGCTCGACTTCGTGCTCTCGCTGCTGAGCGACTTCGGGCTCGACGACTACTACCTCGAGCTGTCCACCCGCGAGACCGAGGGCGACAAGAAGGACAAGTTCATCGGGTCCGACGCCGAGTGGGAGGTCGCGACCGAGGTGCTGCGCGACGTCGCCACCGAGTCCGGGCTGGAGCTCGTCCTCGACCCCGGTGGCGCCGCCTACTACGGGCCGAAGATCTCGGTGCAGGCCCGCGACGCCATCGGCCGCACCTGGCAGATGTCGACCATCCAGTACGACTTCAACCAGCCCAAGGGCTTCGGCCTGGAGTACCAGGCGTCCGACGGCACGCGCCAGCAGCCGGTGATGATCCACTCGGCGAAGTTCGGCTCGATCGAGCGGTTCTTCGGGGTGCTCGTCGAGCACTACGCCGGCGCCTTCCCGGTCTGGCTGTCGCCCGTGCAGGCGCTCGGCATCCCGGTCGCGGAGGAGTTCGACGAGTACCTGGGTGGCGTGCTCGCGCGGATGCGGGCGCACGGCATCCGCACCGAGCTCGACGCCAGCGACGACCGGTTCCCGAAGAAGATCCGCAACGCGAGCAAGGCCAAGGTGCCCTACGTGCTGATCGCGGGGGAGGACGACCGCTCGGCCGGTGCCGTCTCGTTCCGCTACCGCGACGGCACCCAGAAGAACGGCGTCCCGGTCGACGAGGCGATCGCCGAGATCACCGCCGCGATCGCCGACCGCCGCCAGGTCTGACCACGGGCGAGACGCCCTGCTGTCCCAGGACGTCTCGCTGGTCGAGACGCTGCGGGAGAGGGTCGAAGGGCGTCGTCCCGTGCGTCACACGACACGCCGACGACACGCCCTAGGGCGACATTGCTTCCAACTTCGTTCGCGAAACCACTTGCGGCGCACCGCATCCAGGACTAGACATAGTCCTACTTCACCACCTCGGTGGCGAAGGGATCGAGAGAAGGCTGAGCGTCGGCCCGAGCGGTTTACCGCACGGAGCCGCCCTGTGATGAGGGCGGTGGGCGACCGGAGGTTCTCTCGTGAGACGAGGAGCATCACGCCGAGTCACCAGAGGCCCCGGGCGACTCATACTCGACCGGGGCCTCACCTATTGCCCCCCCGGGACGGGGTCGGTTGGGCCATGCTGGAGGCATGGACGGCGACGTGGTCAGGGTGCGTGAAGCACGTCCGTCGGACGCGTTCTCGGTCGGCGCCCTGCACATCCAGGACGAGCGCGAGCACGGGCATGCCGTGCCGCCCGGCTACCTCGACGCGCTCTCCGACGCCTGGCTGCGCGACCGGGCCCGGCGCACCTGGGTCGCCGAGGACGAGCGCGGGCGCCCGATCGGCGTCCTGCACGGCACCCGGGTGCAGAAGCTGCCCAGTGCGCACCGCCCGGCCGACGCCTGGTTCCACGTCAGCCTGCTCTACGTCACCCAGGACGCCCGCGGCCACGGCGTCGGCCAGCAGCTGATGGAGGCCCTGCTGGCCTGGGCACAGGGCGACGGGGTGACCCGCGTGCAGCTCAACGCGGTGCCGGAGGCCCGCACGCTCTACGAGCGGATGGGCTTCGGGCCACCGTCCGAGCGGCTGATGGAGCTGCGGATCACCGACCGAAGTCGGCGTTGAGCTGGCTCAGCCGCACGTTGTTGCCGGACGGGTCCCGAAAGCCCACGTCGATGCCGTACAGCTGCTCCTCGGGCTCGCCGACGAACTCGACGCCGCGGTCCTTGAGCTCGCGGTAGGTGGCCCAGCAGTCGTCGGTCGTCAGGAAGACGGTGCCGGCCAGGCCCTTGCCCATGAGGTCGCGCACCTGCTCGTCGGTTGCCGCGTCGACCATCGGTGGCCCGGGCACGGCCATCAGGACGATGGCCACGTCGGGCTGCGCGGGCGGGCTCACGGTGAGCCAGCGGAAGTTGCCCATCTCGGGGACAGTGACGTCGCTGCGCACCTCGAAGCCGACCTTGTCGGTCCAGTACTTCAGTGCCTCGTCCTGGTCGTGCACCCACAGCTGGGCGGTGGCGATCTTCATCATTGCGGTGCTCCTGCGGTCGTGGTGGTGGCTCCGGTTGCGGGCCGCACCCAGTCCACCGCGACGGCAGGTGCGGCGTCTTCTCGAAACGTGCGCACCTGCGGACGCCCCCACGCCCGCACCACGCAGGCCGGCACCCTGGCCACCTGCGCGGCCGGGGGGTGCGCCGAGCGGTAGGCCGTGGGCGGCATCCCGTACATCCGCCTGAAGCTGACGGTGAACGACCCGACGCTGCTCAGCCCCACGGACACGCAGATCCGCGCGACCGACCAGTCCGTGGAGCGCAACAACGATGCCGCCCGCTCCAGCCGGCGGCTGAGCAGGTACTGGTGTGGCGCCTCGCCGAACGCGCGGCGGAACTCACGGCTGAAGTGCGCGGGGGAGAGCCGCGCAGCCGCGGCCAGGTCGGCGACGGTCAGCGGGTCCGCGTAGTGCCCGTCGACGAGGTCCTTCGCACGCAGCAGGTGGCGACTCGGTGGCACCGGCATCCGGCGAATCTACCGTTGCCTCGTGCTGCCGGTGCGATGTGACGGACGAGGCCACGAGCGAGGATGGCGCAGCGCCCCCGGCGAACGCGACCGGCCTAGGATCGGGGCATGCCGGCGCACGAGAACCCCGCTGACTTCGCCGGGGAGGCCGACGCCTTCGAGCGGTTGTGGACCCCGCACCGGATGGTCTACATCGCCGGGGACCGGCCCGACCCCAACGAGGGCGACGGCTGCCCGTTCTGCGCGGCTCCGCGCAAGGACGACGCCGAGGGGCTGGTCGTGCACCGCGGCGAGCACTGCTACGTCGTGATGAACCTCTTCCCCTACAACCCCGGCCACGTGCTGGTCTGCCCCTACCGCCACGTGGCGCTCTACGTCGACCTCACCGACGACGAGACCGCCGAGTTCACGGCGCTCACCAAGGACGCCATCCGCGCACTGGAGGCGGCGTCCGGCCCGATGGGTTTCAACCTCGGGATGAACCAGGGTGCGGTCGCCGGGGCTGGCGTCGCGGCCCACCTGCACCAGCACGTGGTGCCCCGTTGGGGCGGTGACAGCAACTTCCTGCCGATCATCGCCCGCACCAAGGCGCTGCCGATGCTGTTGGAGGACGTCCGCAGCCGGCTCGTCGAGCACTGGCCCCGCTGAGCCAGGGCGCGGGTCACCCGAATTCGGGACAGCCCAGCGGTGGCGGGGTCTTAGTGACACGATGGCGACCATGTCGAAGCAACCGCGCCTGAACAAGGGCGTCTACGAGGCCGAGCTGGTGCGACTGCAGGCCGAGCTGGTCAAGATGCAGGAGTGGGTGCGCCGCGAGGGCGAACGCGTCGTGCTCGTCTTCGAGGGGCGCGACGCCGCAGGCAAGGGCTCGACGATCAAGCGGGTCACCCAGTACCTCAACCCGCGCCAGGCCCGCATCGTCGCCCTCCCGGCACCGACGGAGCGGCAGCGCACCCGGTGGTACTTCCAGCGCTACGTCGAGCACCTGCCCGGCGCCGGCGAGATCATCATCTTCGACCGCAGCTGGTACAACCGGGCGGGCGTCGAGCGGGTGCTCGGCTACTGCACCCCCGAGGAGCACCAGCGCTTCTTGCGCCAGTGCCCGATCTTCGAGCGGATGCTCGTCGAGGACGGCATCCGGCTGCACAAGTACTGGTTCTCGGTGAGCGACTCCGAGCAGCAGCGCCGGTTCGAGTCGCGCCTCACCGACCCGATGCGCCGGTGGAAGCTGTCGACGACCGACATCCAGTCCATCGAGCGCTGGGAGGACTACTCGCGCGCCAAGGACGACATGATGGTGCACACCGACATCACCGAGGCCCGGTGGAACGTCGTCGAGAGCGACGACAAGCGCCGCGGGCGGATCAACATGATCGCCGACCTGCTCTCCAAGATCCCCTACGAGGACGTCGAGGAGCCCACCCTGGTGCTGCCGGAGCGGCCGCCGTCGAAGGGCTACGTGCGCCCGGCCCGGTCGCTGCAGCACGAGGTGCCCGACTACGCCGCCACCCTCGACGTGCCCTCGAAGGACTGAGCCGGCGCGGGGCAGCCTCAGAGGTGGCGGCTGCGGTCGCCCACGTGGTCCTTGGCGAGGCGGTCGGGCAGCTGCTCGTAACCGCGGTGCTCACGGTGGAACGAGCCGGTGCCGTGCGCCAGTGAGCGCAGGCTGATCGCGTAGTCGAGCAGCTCGAGCTGCGGCACCGCGGCCTCGAGCACCGACCGGCCGGGTTGGCCCTCGGCGGCGAAGGACCCGATGATCTGGCCGCGGCGAGTGCCGATGTCGGTCATCACCGCACCGAGGTAGTCGTCGTCGACGGTGACCGTCACCGTGTCGATCGGCTCGAGCAGGCACATCGTCGCGGGCGACGCGAGCTCGCGCAGGGCCAGGCCGGCGGCGGTCTGGAAGGCGACGTCCGAGGAGTCGACCGAGTGCGCCTTGCCGTCGGTGAGGGTGACCTTGACGTCGACGACCGGCCAGCCGGCGAGCAGGCCCTTCTCGAGCTGGTGGTGCACGCCCTTCTCGACGCTGCTGAAGAACTGGCGCGGCACGGCGCCGCCGACGACGACCTCGTCGAACTCGATGCCCGAGCCGCGGGGGAGCGGCTCCATGACGAGGTGGCAGACCGCGAACTGGCCGTGACCGCCGGACTGCTTGACGTGCCGGCCCTGCGCGTCGGCGCGCGCGATCGCCGTCTCCTTCATCGCCACCTTCACCGGCACCTGCTCGACGCCGACGTTGAAGCGCGAGCGCAGCCGGCTCAGCACCAGGTCGAGGTGGGCCGGGCCGGTGGTCCAGAGCACGACCTGCCCGGTCTCGCCGTCGTGCTCGATGCGCAGCGACGGGTCCTCGGCGGCGAGCTCGCGGAACGCGACCGGCATCCGGTCCTCGTCGGCACGGGTCGCCGCGGCGACCGCCGCCGGGAGCAGCGCCTCGGGCAGCGCCCAGGGGGTGACGAGCAACGGCGCGTCGGTGGAGGAGATGGTGTCGGAGGTCTGGGCGGTGGCCAGCTTGGTGACCACGACCACCTCGCCGGCGACCGCCTCGGTCTTCGGGAGCAGCTCACCGTCGAAGGGGGCGGCGATGGCGCCGGGGCGCACGTCGTCGTCGTGCGCCGCGTGCCCTTCACCGGTGGGCACGCCGAGCAGCTCGAGGTGGCCGGAGACGTGCACCGCGCGGTCCGGGCGCAGCGTGCCGGAGAACACCCGCACGAGCGAGAGGTGACCGACGTAGGCGTCGGACTCGGTGTGCACCACCTCGGCGACGAGCGGCCCGCCGGGGTCAGGGCTGACCTCGACCGGCTCACCGCCACCGATGGGCGTCACGGTGGGCAGCGGGTGCAACGCGGGGTGCGGGAAGGCCGCTTCGATGAGGTGCAGCAGCACACCGACCCCCGCGCCGGTCTCGGCGGACAGCGGCAGCACCGGGTGGAAGGTGCCGTGCGCGACGGCGGTGAGCAGGTCCTTCTCGAGTGTCTCGAAGTCGAGCTCCTCGCCCTCGAGGTAGCGGTCCATCAGGGCGCCGTCCTCGGACTCCTCGATGATCCCCTCGAGAAGCGCGGGCCGGTAGGTGTCGAAGAACGCGGCGTGCTCGGGGCCGGCGGGGCGCACCGTGCGCTTTCCGCCGGAGTAGTCGTGCACCTCGCCGAGCAGCAGGTCGGCGATCGAGGTCACCGCCCCCTCGGAGCCGGGCACGGGCACCCCGAGCGGCTGGATGCCGCCGCCGAAGTGGGCCTGGCAGTCGGCCAGGGTGGCCGCGAAGTCGGCGTCCCGGGCGTCGAGCTGGGTGATGACGACCGCGCGCGGCATCCCGAGGATCTCGCACTCGTGCCACAGCGCGCGGCTCTGGGCGTCGGCGCCGTCGGCCGCCGAGACGACGAAGAGGGCGGCATCCGCCGCCCTCAGCCCTGCCCGCACGTCCCCGACGAAGTCGGGGTTGCCGGGGGCGTCGAGGAGGGTGACCGCCACCGAACCGCTCGCCACCGTGGCGGCCCGCAGACCCGTCGTGGGCTCGGTCTGGCCGCGCGGTGGCCGTCCCGGCACGACCGCGTCGACGACGTGGTCGAACAACCGCGACTTTCCCGACCCGCTCGGTCCGACGAGGACGACGTTGCGGATGCTCGTCGTGCCGTTGACGGTGGGGGCCGGGGGTGTCGTGCCGTTCATGGCGCCTACATTTCACCTTCTCGCGCCGGGGCACAAGCGCCCGAGCCCGAGTGTGACGGAGCCGCTCGGGGGCGGCTGGGCGACCCGCCCACCGACGCCACGACGGGCCCGGCACGGCGCCGCGTGACGGGCGGCGGGGCGCGGCCGCATTACGCTGTTCCCACCATGCTGAACCGATACGCGCGTGCTTTCATCACCAAGCTGCTGACCCCGGTGGCTGCCGTGCTGATCCGGCTCGGCATCAGCCCGGACGTCGTCACGATCATCGGCACCCTCGGTGTCTGCTTCGGCGCCCTGGTGTTCTACCCGCGCGGCGAGTTCCTCGTCGGCACCCTCGTGATCGTGGCCTTCGTCTTCTCCGACACGCTCGACGGCATCATGGCCCGCAAGATCGGACGCTCCGGCAAGTGGGGCGCCTACCTCGACTCCACGCTCGACCGGGTGGGCGACGCGGCGATCTTCGGTGGCCTGGTGCTGTTCTACGCCGACGAGCCGGGCAAGGCCTACATGGCGGCGCTGGCACTGGCGTGCCTCATCCTCGGCAGCGTGGTGTCGTACGCCAAGGCGCGGGCCGAGGGGCTGGGGATGACCGCCAACGTCGGCATCGCCGAGCGGGCCGACCGCCTCGTGGTGGTCCTCCTCGCGACCGGCCTGGTCGGTTGGTTCCTGCCCGAGATCGTGCTCGCGGTGGTGCTCGCCCTGCTGGCCCTGGCCAGCCTCATCACCGTGGTGCAGCGCATGCTCGAGGTGCGCCGCCAGGCCCTGGACCTCGTGTGAAGGTGCTACCGGGGTCGGTGACCGACACGCTGACCATCGCCGGCTTCCGCCTGGGCTGGGGCGCGCTGCGGCTGATGCCGGAACGCGCCGCCTACACGCTCTTCGACCGCATCGCCGACGTCATAGTGGCGCGCGGCGGAGCCGCCCGGATGCGGTCCAACTACGCCCGGGTGCGCCCCGAGCTCGACGACGCCGCGCTCGACGCCCTCGTCCGCGACGGAATGCGGCGCTACCTGCGCTACTACTGCGAGGCGTTCCGCCTGCCGACCCTGACCGCCGAGGACGTGCTCGACCGGGTCCGGGTCGAGGGCGACGGCCCGATCCGCCAAGTCATCGACGGCGGGGGGTCGGTCATCGCGTTCCTCGGCCACCTCGGCAACTGGGACCTCGCCGGCGCCTGGGGCACGACGTACCTCGGGCCGGTCACGACCGTCGCCGAGCGGCTGAAGCCGGAGGAGGTCTTCGAGGAGTTCCTCGAGTTCCGCGAGTCGCTCGGCATGACGATCATCCCGCTCACCGGTGCGGGCAACCCGTTCCCCGCACTGCGCGCGGCCACCCACCGGCCCGGCATCATCCCGCTGCTTGCCGACCGCGACCTCACCTCGCGTGGCGTCGAGGTCGAGCTGTGCGGTCACACCGCGCGGATGGCGCCCGGCCCGGCCGCGCTCGCGCTGGCCGAGAAGCGCCCGCTGCACCCGGTGTCCATCCGACACGAGCGCCGCGGTCGCGGATGGGGCATCGTCATCACCTTCCACCCGGCGGTCGACGTGCCGGTCTCGGGCACCACCCGGGAGCGGGCCACCGCCATGACGCAGTCCTGCGCCGACGTGCTCGGGGCGGCCATCCTCGAGCACACCAGCGACTGGCACATGCTCCAGCGGGTCTTCCTCGACGACCTCGACCGCGACCGGCTCTCGGCCGCCACCGAGGGGGCGCGATGAGGATCGGCCTGGTCTGCCCGTACTCCTGGGACGTCCCAGGCGGGGTGCAGTTCCACGTGCGCGACCTGGCCGAGCACTTCATCCGGGCCGGCCACGACGTCTCGGTGCTCGCCCCGGCCGACGATGACAGCGACCTGCCCGACTACCTCACCTCGTGCGGCCGCACGGTGCCGGTGCGCTACAACGGCTCGGTGGCCCGGGTGACCTTTGGGCCGGCAACCACGGCCCGGGTCAACCGCTGGCTCGAGGCCGGGCGATTCGACGTGCTGCACCTGCACGAGCCGCTCAACCCCTCGGCGTCCCTCATGGCGCTGTGGGCCTCCACCGAGCCGGTCGTGGCGACCTTCCACTCGGCGATGATCCGATCCCGCGCCCTGCACGCGGCGCACCCCCTGCTGCGCCCGTCCCTGGAGAAGATCCGCGGCCGGATCGCCGTCTCCGAGGACGCCCGGGCCACCGTGCAGCGCCACCTCGGTGGTGAGGCGTTCATCATCCCCAACGGCGTCTACGTCGACGTCTTCCGCCGGGCCACCCGGCACCCCGAGTGGAGCGGCGGCGCGGCCGGTCCGACGCTGGCGTTCCTCGGGCGGGTCGACGAGCCGCGCAAGGGGCTGCAGGTGGCCCTGGCGTCGCTGCCCGCGGTGCTCGACGTCCACCCGGGCGCCCGACTGTTGGTCGCCGGCCCCGGCGACGCCTCCGACCTGCTCAAAGCGGCCGACCCGCGCGCCGCCGCCGCGACCCAGGTGCTGGGCACGGTCACCGACGCCGAGAAGGCCTCGCTGCTGCACTCGGTCGACGCGTACGTGGCGCCCCACCTGGGCGGTGAGAGCTTCGGCATCGTGCTCGTCGAGGCAATGGCCGCGGGCGCCCCGGTGATCGCGTCCGACCTGCCGGCCTTCGCCGCGGTCCTCGACGGCGGGAGCACCGGCATCCTGTTCCGCACCGGGTCGCCCGAGGGACTCTCACGTGCCGTGCTCGACCTGCTCACCGACCCCGAGCGCCAGGAGTCCCTGCGGGCCCGGGGGTTCGCGCGGGCCCGCGTGTTCGACTGGAGCGTCGTCGCCGACCGGATCATGGCGGTCTACGAGACGGTGATCGCCGGAGCCGACGGGGAGCCGGTCGACCCTGTGCCGCAGGGCCTGTGGGGCCGGCTCGTGCGCGGGGTGCCGGGTGGGGGCGGATGATGCTCGACGCCCTGCAGGTGGCGACCTTCGTCGTCATCCTCCTCATCGGCGTCGCGTGGTACCTCTCGTACTCCGCGGCGCGCCTGGACCGGCTGCACGCGAAGGTGGAGGGCGCGATGTCCGCCCTGGACGCCGCACTGGTGCGCCGGGGCGAGGCAGCGCTCGAGCTCGCGAACAGCGGGGTGCTCGACCCTGCCAGCGCCCTGCTCGTGGCGGATGCCGCGACCGAGTCGATCGAGCGCACCACCGAGCAGCCGGTCACCGACGACCTGCTCGACGGCCAGCACTTCGGCGGCCGCGAGCAGGTGGAGAGCGACCTCAGCGAGGCGCTGCGGGCGGCCCTGACCGGCGAGGTGGTCCTCGAGCTGCGCACGCGCGACGACGACCTGGTCACCGACGTGCTGGGCCGGATCGCCGCGAGCGGGCTGCGGGTGCAGCTGGCCCGACGCTTCCACAACGACGCCGCCCGCGAGGTGCGCCGGGTGCGGGCCAAGCGCTCGGTGCGGCTGTTCCGCCTGTGGGGCTACGCCGAGCTGCCCGAGCCGGTCGTCTTCGACGACGACCTGCCTCCCGCCCTGGCGTCCTGAGCGGACCCCCCGGCCGTCGAGGCCGCTCGGACGCGAGTTCGCCGGGGTCGTGCACCGACCTACACTGTGCGGCATGAGTGAGCAGAGCAGCGCCCAGGGCACCGGCACGACCCGCGTCAAGCGCGGCATGGCCGAGATGCTCAAGGGCGGCGTGATCATGGACGTCGTCACCGTCGAGCAGGCCAAGATCGCGGAGGATGCCGGCGCGGTCGCCGTGATGGCCCTCGAGCGGGTGCCCGCCGACATCCGCGCCCAGGGCGGCGTATCCCGGATGAGCGACCCCGACATGATCGACGGCATCATCGAGGCGGTCTCCATCCCCGTCATGGCCAAGGCCCGCATCGGGCACTTCGTCGAGGCGCAGGTGCTGCAGAGCCTCGGCGTCGACTACATCGACGAGTCGGAGGTGCTGACCCCGGCCGACTATGCCAACCACATCGACAAGTGGAACTTCACCGTTCCCTTCGTGTGCGGCGCGACCAACCTGGGCGAGGCGCTGCGCCGCATCACCGAGGGCGCGGCGATGATCCGCTCCAAGGGCGAGGCCGGCACCGGCGACGTCTCCAACGCGACGACCCACATGCGCCAGATCCGCCAGCAGATCCGCCACCTGCAGAACCTCCCCGACGACGAGCTCTACGTGGCGGCCAAGGAGCTGCAGGCGCCCTACGACCTGGTCAAGGAGGTGGCCGCGGCCGGCAAGCTGCCCGTCGTGCTGTTCACCGCGGGTGGCATCGCCACCCCGGCCGACGCCGCGATGATGATGCAGCTCGGCGCCGAGGGCGTCTTCGTGGGCTCGGGCATCTTCAAGTCGGGCAACCCGGCCGAGCGCGCCGAGGCCATCGTCAAGGCCACCACCTTCTACGACGACCCCGACGTCATCGCGAAGGTGTCCCGCGGGCTCGGCGAGGCCATGGTCGGCATCAACGTCGACGAGATCCCGCAGCCGCACCGGCTGGCCGAGCGAGGCTGGTGACGGCCCGGCGCTGAGGCGGCCCAGCCGTGCTCGACGACACGCTGGAGCTCGGGGCCGAGGAGCCCTCCTGACCCGCGAGCCGGCCGCCCTGTGACGTCAGACTCATGCTCGACGGGCCGCCGCGGGGGCATTCGGGCCGGTGCGACGATCGGAGCGTGGCCGGGTCCGTCGTGACCCCGGCACCGGGCAGGGTCGAGAAAGGGCTTGCCATGTCGACGCGAACGGGAAGGCGAGCCTCCTGTCTCGCCCTTGGTGCACTGGTGGTGACGGCACTCGTGCCCGGCCTGGGCGGCTGCTCGTCGGCAAGCACCCCGTCGGCCTACGACCAGGCCTACGACGTGGGCCTGCAGGCCTACACCTACGGGCTGCCCCTGCTCACGACCAACGCGACGTTCCAGACCATGACCAGCGTCAACGTCACCAACGGTCAGGGGTTCGGCCCGGTCAACCAGTTCAACAGCGTCCGCGCCCTCAACAACCCCAAGAGCACCACCGTCGTCGCGCCCGGCGCGAGCGCCCTTTCGTCGATCGCCTGGCTCGACCTCACCGCCGAGCCGCAGGTCCTGCACGTGCCCGAGGTCACGGACCACGACTTCGTCCTGGCACTGCTCGACCCGTACACCGAGGACCTGCGCAACCTCGGCAGCGCCCACTCGACGCCGCCGGGCGACTACCTGATCGCCCCTCCCGGGAGCCCGGCGAAGACGCCGGCCGGGACCGAGCGGATCGACGTGGACCAGACGCGCATCTGGGTCATCGGGTCCACCCAGCTCAAGGGCCCCGACGACGTCAAGAACGTCAACACCATCCAGGACGGCTACACCCTCACTCCGCTCAGCAGGTTCGGCACCGACTACACGCCGCCGGCGCCCGCCGCCAAGGACACGACGGTCGACACGCACGCCGTGCCCACCGGGATGGAGTTCCTCGACACCCTCGGCCAGCAGCTCGAGCAGTTCCCCCCACCGGCGGCCGACAAGCCTCAGCTCGCCACCCTGGCCACCCTGGGGATCGGGCCCGGGAAGACACCGTCCAAGGACTCCTCGCTCAGCGCTGACACGGTGCGTGGCCTCACCGACGCGATCGCGGCGGGTCCGGCCCAGATCCAGGCCGACACCAAGACGGTGGCCGAGGCGAGTGCCAAGACGCACGACGGCTACTTCCTGGGTGGCTTCGGCACGTACGGCACCGACTACCAGCTGCGCGCCGTGGTGGCCGTGATGGGGCTGGGCGCCTTCACGTCCGACCAGACCATCTTCGCCAGCACGCTCACCGACGGGACGGGCCAGGCGCTCGACGGCTCGTCGAGCTACACCATGCACCTGCCCGCCGCGCCGCCCGCGCGGGAGGGCTGGACGGTCACCGTCTACACCACCAAGGGCGCCCTCATCCCCAACGCGCTCAACCGGTACAACCTCGGGGCCGCCTCGACGCTGACGAAGAACGCGGACGGGTCCATCGACATCGTCCTGCAGGCGACGCAACCCGCCGACGCCGCGAAGACCCGGAACTGGCTGCCGGTCGCGAGCGGCCAGGGCTTCGAGGTGATCTGGCGGTTGATGGCGCCGCAGCCCGACGCCATCGACGGCATCCTGAACGGCTCCGGCTGGCAGCCACCGGCCCTGACGCCGGCGGGGACGGCACCGACGTCGACGCCGACGTCGAGCTAGGCGGATGCCCGCCGCTCAGGTGACGGTGGCCCGCTCGCGGAACTCGGCGCGCTCGAACTCGCGGCCCTCGAGCACCGCCCGCAGGTGCTCGGCCGCGCGCAGCACGTCACCGTGCGTGAGGTAGAGCGGCGCGAACCCCAGCCGCACGATGTCGGCCTCGCGGAAGTCGCCGACCACGCCGCGCGCGATGAGCGCCTGCACGACGCCATACGCCTGTGGATGCCGCACGCTCACCTGTGAGCCGCGGCGCTCCGGGTCGCGCGGGGTGGCCACCTCGAGCTCGGGGAGCAGGGTGTCGAGGCACTCCAGGAAGAACCCGGTGAGGGACACCGACCGCTTCCGCGCGTCGCGGACGTCGACCCCGTCGTACGCCGCCAGGGCCGCCTCGAGGGCCAGCATCCCGAGCAGCGGGGGGGTGCCCACCCGGCCTCGGGTGATGCCGGGCGCGGCTACGAAGTCCGGCGCCATCGCGAACGGCGTGGCGTGCCCGTTCCATCCCGCGAGCGGCTGGTCGAAGTCGTCCTGGTGCCGGTGCGCCACGTAGAGGAAGGCCGGGGCGCCGGGTCCGCCGTTGAGGTACTTGTAGCCACAGCCCACCGCGAGGTCGGCCTGGTGCGTGTCGAGCCCGACGTCGAGCACCCCCGCCGAGTGGCACAGGTCCCAGCAGGCCAGCGCCCCCACCGTGTGCGCCGCGCGGGTGATGGCCGGCAGGTCCCACAGCTCACCGGTGCGGTAGTCCACGGACGAGTAGGACGCGAGCACGAGGTCCTCGCCGACCTCGGCGATCCGGGCCACCGCGTCGGCGGGGGAGACCAGTTCGACCAGCAGCCCGGCATCCCGGGCCGCCGCTGCGGTGACGTACAGGTCAGTGGGGAACGAGTCGGGGTCGGTCAGCACCACCCGCCGGCCCGGCCGCATCCGGGATGCCGCGACCGTCGCCTTGTAGAGGTTGACCGAGGTCGAGTCGGTGCAGACCACCTGGCCCGCCGCGGCCCCGACGAGCGACCCGATGAGGTCACCGACGCGGGTGGGGGCACCCCACCAGTCGGCGTCGTTCCAGCTGGCGATGAGGTCGTTGCCCCACTGCCGGTGCACGACGTCGGCCACGGCCTCGGCCACCCCGGCCGGCAGGGCGCCCAACGAGTTGCCGTCGAGGTAGACGACCCCGGCCGGGAGCCGGAACCGCCCGCGCAGGTCGGTGGCGGCAAGGGCGGCGTCGAGCTCGCGGGCCCGCTCGGTCAGCGCAGACGACATACGCCGACCGTAGCGCGGCCGGCGGCGCCGCCCGGCCGCCGGGCGCTACTCGTGGTCGCGCTCCTGGATGATCTCGCGGATGGTGCGCGAGTTCCGGGTGATCGGGTTGGGTAGCGACGACTCGCCGGCCACCGGCTCCTCGACGCGGGTGATCACCCGCTCGTGGGTGGTGCCGCGGCGGGCGTGCCAGATGAGCCCGGCGCCTGCGACCATGAGGATCACCCCCACGACGTGCCAGTTGATGAGGCTGGTCGGTGAGGAGCGCAGCGCGAAGGTGAGGATCGCCCCGATCACCGCCAGCGTGACACCCGGTGCCATGTCTCCACCTCTGTTCCGTTGCGCGACTCCGCCGAGGCTACCCACGGCCGGGGGGGCGAAGCGTCTTGCGGGACCCGTCGACCGGTTCGGTCTGTGCGGCGGGCAGTGCCATGAGGAGCAGCGGCTCCCGGTCGGCGGGCAGCCAGGGCGGCCGGGCGCTGCCCACCACCTGCCAGCCGTGCCGTTCGTACAGGGCGACGGCGCGGGTGCTCTCGCTGACCACGTCGAGCACCGGGGTTCGGCCCAGCGCGCGGGCGTGCTCGACGGCCGTGGTCAGCAGCAGGCTGCCGACCCCTCGGCCGGTGGCCCCCGGGTCGACGAACAGCACCGCGACGGCGGCCAGGGCGGATGCCGGTAGACCGGTGCCCGCGCTCCACCCGTCGGCCTCCCAGCCGCCGTCGACGTCGGTGAGCGCGACGTGGCCGGCGAGCTGGTCGCCGTCCACGGCCACCCAGGCGGCGAGCTCGGTCGTGCGGACGATGAACTGCTCGACCGGGAACGGTAGCGGCCAGCGCACCGGGTAGCCGCTGGCGGGGCGCTGGGCCTCGAGGACCGCGACGAGGGCCGGGAGGTCGGCAGCCGCGCGGGCCCGGACGGTGAGGCGGGCAGGGGGCACCCGGCGAGTGTAGGCACCCGGGCCGTAGCATCGACGCCCGTGACCGGCATCCCCACCATCGGCGTCCTCGCGGTGCAGGGCGACGTCCGCGAGCACCTTGCGGCGCTGACCGCCAGCGGGGCGCGGGCCACCACCGTGCGCCGGCCGGAGGAGGTCGATGCGGTCGACGGACTCGTCATCCCCGGCGGGGAGTCGACCACCATGGACAAGCTGGTGCGCGCGTTCGGCCTGCAGGGCCCGCTGCGTGCGCGGATCACGGCCGGCCTTCCGGTCTACGGATCGTGCGCGGGCATGATCATGCTTGCCGACCGGATCGCCGACGCCCGGCCCGACCAGCAGACCCTCGGCGGCCTGGACATCACCGTGCGGCGCAACGCGTTCGGGCGGCAGGTCGACTCCTTCGAGGAGGACCTGCACATCCGCGAGCTCGGCGGCGAACCGGTGCGGGCGGTCTTCATCCGGGCCCCGTGGGTCGAGGATGCCGGGGATGCCGTGCAGGTGCTGGCGCGCGTGGAGCACGGCCCGGCCGCGGGTAGGATCGTCGCCGCGCGTCAGGGCGACCTGCTCGTCACCTCCTTCCATCCCGAGGTGACCGGTGACCACCGGGTGCACCAGCTGTTCGTCGACATCGTTCGGCAGCGCACCGCCACGCAGAACCAGAGGGAGCGTTCATGAGCGGCCACTCCAAGTGGGCGACCACCAAGCACAAGAAGGCGGCGATCGACGCCAAGCGCGGCAAGCTCTTCGCCAAGCTGATCAAGAACATCGAGGTCGCGGCCCGCTCCGGCGGCGGTGACCCGGCGGGCAACCCCACCCTCTACGACGCCATCCAGAAGGCCAAGAAGACCTCGGTCCCCAACAGCAACATCGACAACGCGGTCAAGCGTGGCTCGGGTGCCACGGCCGGCGGGGCCGACTGGGAGACCATCACCTACGAGGGCTACGCGCCGGGTGGTGTCGCGGTGCTCATCGAGTGCCTCACCGACAACCGCAACCGCGCGGCCGCCGAGGTGCGCACCGCGCTGACCCGCAACGGTGGGGCGCTGGCCGACCCCGGGTCGGTCAGCTACGTCTTCGAGCGCAAGGGTGTCGTCATCGTCCCCAAGTCGGAGAAGTCGGAGGACGAGCTGCTGGAGGTGGTGCTCGACGCGGGCGCCGAGGAGGTCAACGACAACGGCGACACCTGGGAGATCGTGTCCGAGGCCACCGACTTCGTCGCCGTCCGCACCGCCCTGCAGGAGGCCGGCGTCGACTACGACTCGGCCGAGGCCTCGTGGGTGCCGACCCTGCAGGTGCCGCTCGACCTCGACGGCGCCAAGAAGATGATCCGCGTCATCGAGGCCCTCGAGGACTCCGACGACGTGCAGGATGTCTACGCCAACGGTGACATCCCCGACGACGTGCTCGCGCAGCTCGACGAGGAGTGAGCGCGGCCGACCCGTCCCTGTGGGATGCCGAGGCGCCCGGTTTCGACTCGGCGCCCGACCACGGGCTGCTCGACCCCGAGGTGCGTGCTGCGTGGCGCGAGCTGCTGCTCGGGGTGCTGCCGCCAGTGCCGGCCGACGTCGTCGACCTCGGATGCGGCACGGGCACCCTCACGCTGCTCCTCGCCGAGGCTGGATATGCGGTGGACGCGCTCGACTTCTCGCCGGCCATGGTGCGTCTCGCCCGGGCGAAGCTGCGCGGTGCGCCAGGTCCGGTGAGCGACCTGGTGAGGGTGCGCGAGGGCGACGCGGCCGACCCGCGGCTGGCGCCGGCATCGGTCGGCGTGGTGCTCTGCCGGCACGTGTTGTGGGCCCTTCCTGATCCGTCGGCCGTGGTACGCCGTTGGGTGTCGGCACTGCGACCCGGGGGGCGGCTGGTGCTCGTCGAGGGCGACTGGTCGACCGGTGCCGGCCTGACCGCCGCCCGGTGCGCCGAGATCGTGGGGGAGTCGTGCTCGCAGGTGGAGGTTCGGCACCTGCCCGACCCGAGCCTCTGGGGCGGCGAGATCACTGATGAGCGTTACCTCATGGTCGCCCACCCCTGACGGATGGTGCGACCGCGGCTCAGAAGGGTGGTTCGTCGGCGGAGCGCTGTGCTGTGGGAGTGGGCTCCTTGTCTGGGGCGGGTGCCGGTGGTGGTGGGGGTGGTAGGAGGGTGTGGTCGGGGTGGGTGATCCGCTTCTTGCCGGTGGGGGAGGTCCAGGTGGCGGTGCCGTCGGGGTCGAGGTGGTAGGTCCAG
>Ga0302299_10000576_pt1 | contig 20326 bp, 16 predicted proteins | sample III_Fen_N3_4_FD_198795 | JGI IMG/M metagenome (GOLD analysis project Ga0302299, IMG submission 198795) | Peat permafrost microbial communities from Stordalen Mire near Abisko, Sweden - III_Fen_N3_4 | ecosystem: Environmental > Terrestrial > Soil > Wetlands > Permafrost | place: Sweden: Abisko... | reverse complement strand
AGGCCAATCGTCGTCTCGTTGAGCAGGTCGAGCCGCATCCGCTCCGGCGGCGTGACCTCGACCTCGCCCGGTCGCAGCTGGTCGTTCGGGGTCGAGCCAGGCGTCGGGCCCGGCGTGAGACCCGGGATCAGCGAACAGCCGGACAGGACGAGGACCGGCGCCACGACCCGCAGCCACTGGAGCGACCGCATGTCGCCCCCGCGCTGCCCGCGCCGGCCTCGACCCGCCCCTCGTCAGTCGACGACGGTGTGGCTCTGCTCCCGCAGGAACTGCGCGACGTAGTACATCGACAGGCCGGACTTGCCGGTGGACCCGGAGCCCTTCCAGCCGCCGAACGCCTGCACGCCCGGCCAGGCGCCGGTCGTGGCACCCGCGCGCCGGTTGACGTACAGGACGCCCGCGTGGACCTCCTCGAGGAACTGCTGGACCTCGGCCGGGTCCTCGGAGTACACGCCCGCGGTCAGACCGTAGAGGTTGTCGTTGGCGAGCGTGAGAGCCTCGTCCAGCGAGTCCACCGCCGCGACCGCGACGAACGGGGCAAACAGCTCGTCCTGGAACAGGTGGTGGTCGGCCGGCAGGCCCACGACCGTCGGCTCCACGTAGAACCCGCGGGCCAGGGCGCCATCGGTCAGGTGCTCGCCGCCGGTGTAGACGATGCCGTCGCGGCGGGCCTCGGCCACGGCCCGCTGGTGGCGGTCGACGGCCGCCTGGTCGATGACCGGCCCGAGGAACGCGGGGCGGGGCAGCGGGTCGCCGACGACCAGCTTCTCGGTCTTCCCGACCAGCTGGCGGATGAACTCGTCGTGCACCGGCCGCTCCACGTAGACGCGGCTGTTGGCCGAGCACTTCTGCCCGCCGAATCCGAACGAGGCGCGCATGACGCCCTCGGCGGCCTCCTCGAGGTCTGCGCTCTTGAGCACGATCGCCGGGTTCTTGCCGCCCATCTCCACGATGCACGGCCGCGGGTACCGCTTGCTGAAGTTCCGGAAGATGTCGAACCCGACCTCGTAGGAGCCGGTGAACACGATGCCGTCGATGCCCTGGTTCTCCTGGAGCTCGGCGCCGACGGTGCTGCCGGGGCCCATGACCAGGTTGAACACGCCGTCCGGGACGCCCGCGTCCCGGTAGGCCTCGAGGATCGCGATCGCGGTCATCGCCGACGCGGACGCCGGCTTGAGGATCACGGTGTTGCCGGCCATCATCGCGGCGCAGGTCGGCCCGACGGCGAGGGCCATCGGGAAGTTGAACGGGCTGATGACGGCGAAGACGCCATGGGGGCGCAGGATCGAGCGGGTGTGGACCGCGGCGTCGCCCAGGTTGTCCATCGGGTGGTCGTAGAACGCGTTGTCCTCGGCCGTCCTCGCGTAGTAGCGGATGAGGTCGGCCGCCTCCTCGACCTCGCCCAGGGCCTCGATGCGGGTCTTGCCCACCTCGATGGCCATCAGGCCGCCGTACTCCATCTGGCGCTCCGAGATGAGCTCCGCCGCGCCCTTGAGGATCTCGAGGCGCTGCTCCCAGCCCAAGCGGAACCAGGCGGGCTGGGCGCGGCGGGCCGCCGCGATCGCGTCCCCGACGTCCTTGCGCGTGCCCTTGGCGAAGGTCCCGACGAGGATGTCGGTGTCGATGGGCGAGCGGACCTCGAAGCTGCCGTCGCCGTCCCGCTCCCGGCCATCGACGAAGTTGCGGTGGTAGGCGCCCAGCCGCCCCTTGGCCTTCGCGAGCCCCGCCTCGTACAGCGCGTGGAGCTCCTCGTTGTCGGCGCGGAGGGTCGCGTAGGTGATCTTCAGGCGCGGCGCGGTCATTGGCGTGTCTCTCCTGCGTGGCGCAACCCGCGAGTGCTGCGGGTCCCGGGTCGGTCAACGGCGTTCCGCGGCCGGTCGTGGACGTGGGTCGTGGGGCAAGTCTAGCCCTCCGCGTCCGCCTCTCGCGTCTGTCCGGAGCGCCGGCGGACGCCTATGATGCTGTCGATGCCCCCGCTCCGAGGGGCGGCAGACCCGTCCCGAGATCCGGCCGCGCCGAAGGAGAAGCCCGTGTTCGTCAAGGAGCGCATGACCCGGAACCCGGTCGTCGTGGCGCCGGACCTGTCCGTGCCCCAGGCGATGAAGCTGATGAGCGAGGGGCACATCCGCCGCCTGCCGGTGTTGGACAAGGGTGGTCACCTCGTCGGCATCGTGTCCCAGAAGGACCTGCTGCTCGCGTCCCCGTCGCCCGCGACCAGCCTCAGCGTGTGGGAGATCCCCTACCTGCTGGGCGAGATCAAGGTCCGCACCGTGATGACGGCCAAGGTCATCACCGTGACCGAGGACACGCCGCTCGAGGATGCGGCGCGGATCATGGCCGACAACAAGATCGGCGGCCTGCCCGTGCTGGCCGGTGGCGCGCTCGTGGGCATCATCACCGAGACCGACCTGTTCCGCGTGTTCGTGGAGCTGCTCGGCGCCCGCGAGGCGGGAGTGCGCGTGACCATGCTCGTGCGCAACCAGCCGGGGGAGCTGGCCCGCCTCACGAGGGCCATCGCCGACAGCGGCGGCAACATCATCTCGCTCGCCGACTACGCTGGGACGGGCCCCGACAACCGGCAGGTGCTCGTCAAGGCCAACGGCATCTCGCGTGACGCCCTGGTCGGCGCGCTCGCGCCCGCCGTGCTGGAGATCGTCGACGTGCGGGAGACCTAGGGTGCGCGGACGGGGCCGGGACCTCCGGGTCATGCCGGATCGCGGCCCGGACCGGCACCCTGCGCCCCCGCCGTCGTCCGGCCGGCGTGCCACCCGTCCGTCCATCCTCGTGGCGGCGGTCATCGTCCTGCTCGCAGGGGTCCTCGCCCCGGTGTCCCCCGCCGCGGGCGTGGCCCGCGCGGCGACCGACTTCCCGGCCGGATGGGCCGGCTACCACACCTACGCCGAGATGAGCGCGGACATCGCCGCCGTGGCCGCCGCCCACCCCGACATCGTCCGGCGCTTCTCCATCGGCAGGAGCTACCAGGGCCGGACGATCTGGGCCGCCAAGATCAGCGACAACGTCGCCACGGACGAGGCCGAGCCCGAGGTCCTCTTCGACGGCCTCCACCACGCCGACGAGCACATGGGCGTGGAGATGACGCTGCACATCCTCCACTGGCTGGCGGACGGCTACGGGACGGATCCCCGGATCACGAACATCGTCAACAGCCGGGAGATCTGGATCATCTTCGCCGTCAACCCCGACGGTGCGGAGTACGACATCGCCAACGGCCGGTTCCACCACTGGCGAAAGAACCGCCAGCCCAACGCGAACGGCACGGTCGGCACGGACCTCAACCGCAACTACAGCTACCACTGGGGCGGTGGCGGCAGAACCAGCACCAACCCGCGGGCCATCACCTACCGCGGGCCCTCCGCCTTCTCGGCGCCCGAGACCCGGGCCGTCCGGGACTTCCTCGCGAGCCGCGTCGTAGACGGGCGCCAGCAGATCCGCGCGGCGATCAGCTTCCACGAGTACGGACGCCTGGTGCTGTGGCCCTACGGCTACACGAAGACCAACGTGCCGGCCGACATGACGCGGCAGGACCGCGACGCGCTGGCCATCATCGGGCGGCACCTGGCCGCGACCAACGGCTACCGCGCCGAGCAGGCGAGCGACCTCTACGTCTCGTCCGGGACGAGCCGCGACTACCTGTACGGCCAGTACCGCGTGTTCAGCTACACCATCGAGATGTCCACCGTGAACTACCCCCGGCCCTCGCGGATCGCCGGCGAGACGGGCCGCAACAAGGAGGCGGTCCTCTACCTCGCCGAGCGCGCCTGGTGTCCGCTCGGGGTCCTGGGCGCGACCGTCAGCGACGCGCGCTGCGGGGCCTTCGACGACGACCTCGAGGTGGCGCGGGGCTGGACGGTGAACCCGGACGGGACCGACACCGCGCCGGTGTCCGGTCGCTGGGTCCGCGGCAACCCGGCCGCGACGAGCGCCGGCTCGCTCGCGCTCCAGCGGGACGCCGTGCCATCCGGGCGGCTCGCCTTCGTCACCGGCGCGCCGGCGGGCGGCACGCCCGGCGCCAACGACCTCGACGGCGTCACGACCGTCCGCTCGCCGGCGATCACCCTCCCGGGTGCCGTCGGGCAGCGCCTCACGTTCCGCTGGTTGTTCGCGCATACCGCCGGCGCCACCGTGGACGACCACCTGCGGGCGATCGTCGAGGCGGAGGACGGCACGCGGACGGTGGTCTGGGAGCGGCTCGGGGCCGCGGCGGCAGCAGCTGGCTCGTGGGGATCCGCCGGCGTGAACATGGACCCGTGGGCCGGAACCCGGGTCCGGATCCTGTTCGAGGCGGCCGACGGCGGCCCCGACACGACCGTCGAGGCGGGCGTGGACGACGTGCGGGTGACGCGCCCAGGCGGCTGAGGCGCGCTCGATCGCCGCCGCACGCGGGGGCCTGGTGGGGGAGGTTCCCACATTGGGCCACGGCGCCCCGACCATCAAGTCCGTTGCGACCCGGTTCCGGGGCCGCTCGGCTCTCAATCCTCCGCCACTGGAACGGCACCCTTCGCGGGACGCGTCCCAGCTCGGCACCCCAGCACCATCCTGTGAGGTGTGTGCACGTGCCCGCGAGGAGGATCGTATCGATGGAGCAGGGCGCGCCCAGCACCCGCCCCTTCCGCTGGACCCTGAAGCGAGACGGGATCATCGCCCCCGACGAGCGCCTGCCGTGGCCGCAGACGATTGCCGTCGGTGTGCAGCACATCTTCGCGATGTTCGGGGCGACCGTGCTCGCGCCGATCCTCATGGGCTTCGATCCGAACACGGCGATCTTCTTCTCGGGCATCGGGACGCTGATCTTCTTCCTGATCGTCGGCGGGCGGATCCCGAGCTACCTGGGCTCGAGCTTCGCGTTCATCGCCGTCGTCATCGCGGCGACCGGCTACACGGGCAGCGGGCCGAACCTCAATCTCGCCGTCGCGCTCGGCGGCATCATCGCGGCAGGCGCGCTGTACGCGGTCATCGGCATCATCGTGATGGTCGTCGGCTACGCCTGGATCGAGAAGCTGATGCCGCCGGTGGTGACCGGCGCGGTCGTCATGGTGATCGGCCTCAACCTTGCCCCGGTCGCGGTCGTGACCGATCTTGCGGGCGCGACGCCCCAGATCACCTCGTTCAACCAGCTGGTCGCACTGATCACGGTTGTCAGCGTGGGCCTGGTCGCGGTGCGAGCGCCTGGCACCCTCCGCCGCCTCCCGATCCTTGTCGGTGGGGTCATCGGCTATGTCGTCTACCTGTGCCTGGCAAACGGCCTCGGGTGGGGTCCCGCGGTCGACTTCTCCAAGCTCGCCGATGCCGCATGGATCGGCATGCCCAACCTGACGGCGCCGACGTTCACGGCGAACGCGATGTGGCTGATCGCCCCGGTCGCGATCGTCCTCGTGGCGGAGAACCTGGGCCACGTCAAGGCCGTTGGCGCCATGACTGGCCGCAACCTGGACCCGTACCTCGGCCGGGCATTCCTGGCCGACGGGATCGCCACGATGGTCGCGGGCTTCGGAGGCGGCACCGGCGTCACGACCTATGCCGAGAACATCGGCGTCATGGCGGTCACCAAGATCTACTCGACGCTCATCTTCGTGATCGCCGCGCTGGTCGCGATCCTGCTGGGCTTCTCGCCCAAGTTCGGGGCGCTCATCCTGACGATCCCGTCGGCCGTCCTGGGCGGCCTCGCGATCGTGCTGTTCGGGCTCATCGCGGTGACCGGTGCCCGGATCTGGATCCAGAACAAGGTGGACTTCGGGATCAACCGGAACCTCATCTCCGTGGCCGCGGCGCTCACGATGGGCGCCGGCAACTTCACCGTGAAGATCGGCGACTTCGAGCTCGGCGGGATCGGGACCGCGACCCTGACCGCGATCGTGCTCTACGCGCTGCTGGGCCTCCGGGGCAGCCCTGAGCCGACGGCCGACGAGACGCCGGCGGCCGAGGAGACGCAGGCGGCCGAGGAGACGCAGGCGGCCGAGGAGACGCAGGCGGCCGAGACCGGGGTCGCCTGACCTCCGTCCCTCGCCTCCGTCCCTCGCCTCCGAGACACGGGCCCGGCAGCCGCCGGGCCCGTTCGATTCGGGCGGCAGGCGCGGGCCGGCCCCGCCGCGGCCCTGCTGCCCGGGCTGGTGCACAGGGCGAACCAAGTGTTCGGTGTCCGGACGTTCGAGCCGGTCCGTGGCACATCTGTCCGCTGGCGGGGCTCAGTGGCGAACGAATGTGCCACCCGGCGGACAGGATGTTCGGCGACCGAACCGTTGACCCGGCTCGTGGCACAGGGAGCCGGGCCGAAGGGCCGCGGAGGCGCCGAGCGCCCGCCAGCCAGGTCGAGGCGCCCGATAGGACGAGGCTCCATCCCGGTCCTGCGCCACCCCGGATGCGGTCAGCCCAGCGCCGCCACGACCTCGGCGATGGACGGGGCGACCGCGTCGGGCGCGTAGGGGAACCGCTTCCGCCCGGCCACGGCCTCGAGCTCCGCGTCGCCGTGCTTGCCGGTGCGCACGAAGACCGTGCGTAGCCCGGCGCGCCGGCCGCCGCCGATGTCGCTGTTCACGTCGTCGCCCACCATCGCCAGCTCCGAGCGCCGGAGCGGCGGCTCGCCGCGCGCCTCGGCCTCGGCGGCGAGCCGCCGGATGGCCGTCGCGAAGAACGCGGGGGAGGGCTTGCCGACGATGTGCGCCCGCCGGCCGGCGGCCCACTCCAGGCCCACGAGGAACGCCCCGGCGTCCAGCGTCGGGCCAGCCTTCGTCAGCCACCACGGGTTGCGGTGCATGCCCACCAGCTGCGCCCCGGCTTTCACGCAGCGGAACGCGCGGTCGAGGTTCTCCTTGGTGAGCTCGTCCGGTGAGTCGCCCAGGATCACCGCGGCGACGGCCGCGGGATCCTCGTCCGCCTCCGGGCCGGAGATCACGTTGAGCCCGACGAGCTCCGTGCGGGCATCGGGCGAGGCGATCACGAAGACCGGCCGGTCGCCGTACTCGCGCCGGACGTGGTCCACCGACGCGGAGAGCGCGGACTGGAAGCGGTCAGGGGGCGTCGTGAAGCCCACCTTGCGGCCCCAGCCGGCGAGCCGGCTCCGCGACACGAGCGACGTGTTGGTCACCACGAGGTACGGGAACGCGAGCCGCTCCAGGTCGTTCAGGGCGTCCACGGCGCCCGGAACGGCGGCTCCCTTGAGCACCAGCACGCCATCGAGGTCGAGCAGGAGGCCACGCACGCCCTGCAGGGCGGCACGCAGGGCGGGGTCCGAGTCGGGCATGACGGCCATGCGCAGAGGGTAGTCGACCGGCACCAGGCGGCGACCGGTCCAGGCACCAGGCCACCGTCCGCCGCCCGCGCAGGACTTGACGTATGGCGTAATGTGACTGTGACATTCTTTTGCATGCCGATAGCATTAGGAGGTAACAACGATGACCTCGAACCGCGAGCCGGCCAAGGCTCGGTGGCTCGCGCTGGCAGGGATCTCGCTCGGACTGCTGGCCGTGGGCCTTGACGTCACGGTGCTCTCGCTCGCGCTCCCGACCCTGGCGGGCAGCCTCCATGCGACGGAGAGCCAGCTCCAGTGGTTCGTCACCGCGTACACGCTTGCCTTGACCGCGGCGATGCTGCCCGCCGGGCTCCTCGGAGACAGGCACGGCCGGCGGCGGGTGATGCTGGCGGCACTGGTCCTGTTCGGTGTCGCGTCGGCAGGCTGCGCCCTTGCCCCGGATGCCATCGGGTTCATCGTGGCCCGGGCGTTGCTCGGCGTGGCCGGCGCCGCGATGGTGGTCATGGCCCTGTCGATCATCACCGTGATGTTCGACGAAGCCGAGCGCCCGCGGGCGATCGGGATCTGGGGTGCCGCCAACTTCCTGGCCTTGCCCCTGGGGCCCATCGTCGGCGGCTGGATGCTCGCCAACCTCTGGTGGGGCTGGGTCTTCTTCGTCAACGTGCCGGTGGTGGTGCTGGGGATCGTGGCGGTGGTCCTGCTGGTGCCCGAGTCCCGGAGCACGCGCCGCCCGGCGATCGACTGGCCGGGGGTCGTGGGCTCGTCCGCCGGCCTCACGCTGCTGATGTACGGGATCATCGAGGCGGGGCGCGTCGGCTGGGCAGACGCCGGCACGATCGGCCCGCTGTTCGCGGGGGCGCTGGTCGTGGTCGCCTTCGTCGGGTGGGAGCTGCGGCTCGCGGCCACCGGCGGGACGCCGCTCGTGGATCTCGCGCTGTTCCGGTCACGCTCGTTCACCGGCGGCGTCATCCTCGCCGCGGTCGGCATCTTCGGACTGGCGGGGCTCCTGTTCACCATGCCGCAGCTGTGGCAGGGCGTGCAGGGTCTGGACGCGCAGGGGGCGGGCTTCCGGCTGCTGCCGGTGATCGCCGGCTTGGTCGCCGCGGCGGTGCTCGCGGACCGGCTCGCGGCGCGAGCCGGGACACGCGTCACCGTGATCGCCGGGCTGCTGCTGCTCGCGGCCGGTCTCGGGATCGGGTCCACCATCTCGGTCACGAGCGGCGACGGCTTCGTCGCCGCCTGGATGTCGGTCGCGGGTCTCGGGGCCGGCCTGGTGCTGGCAACGGCGGCGTCGGCCGCGATGGTCGAGCTCGATGTCGAGCACAGCGGCGTTGGGTCGGCGCTGGTCCAGGCGGTCGTCAAGCTTGGCCCGGCGTTTGGGGCCGCCCTCCTCGGGAGCGTGATGAACGACGCCTATCGCAACGCGGTGCCGGTGACGGGCCTGCCTGCGGACGTCGCGGCGCTGGTTCAATCGAGCGTGTTCGCCGGGTTGGCGGTGGCCCAGCAGGCAGGGTCCGAGGCCCTCGCGGCCGCGGTGAGGGTCGCGTTCGTGGACGCGCTGGGTGACGCCCTGCGCGTGGCCGGGATCGTCGCGCTCGCCGGAGCGCCCGTGGCGCTCGCCCTCCTGCCCGGCAGAGCGCCGCGGCAGGTCACGGGGGAGGCACAATCTCTCCATGAGCGACCCAGCATTGCCGGCTGAACCCCGGCCCGGTCTCCGGGAGCGGAAGAAGGCGAAGACGCGCAAGGCGATCCAGGAGCATGCCCTGCGGCTGTTCCGCGAGCAGGGCTACGCGCGGACCACCGTCGAGCAGATCGCCGAGGCGGCCGAGGTCTCCCCCTCCACCTTCTTCCGCTACTTCCCCACCAAGGAGGACGTCGTCATCTACGACGCCCTCGACCCGCTGCTCATCGAGGCCATGGCCCGCCAGCCGCTGGACACCCAGCCGCTCGAGGCCATGCGCCGGGCGATGCACGAGGTCTGGGGCAGCCTGCGACCGGAGGCGCTCGAGGACGAGCTTGACCGGGGGCGCCTCGTGTACACCGTGCCGGAGCTGCGCGAGCGGTACATGGTGGAGCTGATCCGGACGACGACCCTGATGGCGGAGATCGCCGCCGCGCGACTCGGCCGGAGCGCGGACGACTTCGAGGTCCGGGTCGCGGCCGGGGCGGCGATGGGCGGCATGCTCGCGGCGATGCTCCCGATCATCGACGGCGCGGACGGTTCGGAGGTGCTGGAAGCCGTGGATCGTGTCGTCCACCAGCTCGAGCGCGGCCTGCGGTTCTGACGGGCCGCCGCGACCCTGTTTCGCTGCATGCCTGCACGCTCTGCCACGGTGGCGTGGGCGCGTCGGGCATGATGCGCAGGATACGAGAAGGAGGAGCCGCGCATGGGTCTGCTCGAGGGGCGAAAAGCGCTCGTCTTCGGCGTCGCCAACGACCATTCCATCGCCTGGGGCATCGCCAGGGCGTTCCACGATGAGGGCGCCGTCGTCGGCTTCTCGTCCGTCGAGAGCCTCATCGAGCGCCGCGTCCGGCCGCTCGCGGACTCCATCGGCAGCCCGTTCGTGGAGCCCTGTGACGTCACGAGTGACGAGGACATCGCCCGCGTCATGGCCCGCTGGCACGCCGAGCAGGGCGAGATCGACATCCTCGTCCACGCCGTGGCCTTCGCGAAGCGCGAGGACCTCGACGGTGCCTTTGTGGACACGTCGCGCGACGGGTTCGCGCTCGCGCTGGATGTCTCCGCGTACTCGCTCGTGGCCCTGGTCCGCGAGGCTCGCCCGTACCTGCACCGCGGCTCGTCCGTCCTCACGCTCTCCTATTACGGCGCCGAGAAGGTCGTGACCCACTACAACGTCATGGGCGTGGCCAAGGCGGCGCTCGAGGCGTCCGTGCGCTATCTCGCCGCGGACCTGGGCCCGGACGGCATCCGCGTCAACGCGATCTCCGCTGGCCCCATCCGCACCCTGTCGGCCGGCGGCATCGCGGGCTTCCGAAAGCTCTACGGCCCGTTCGACCAGGTCGCCCCGCTCCGCTCGCACATCACCATCGAGGACTGCGGCAGGACCGCGGTCTACCTGGGCTCGGACCTCTCGGCGGCGGTGACCGGTGAGGTCATCCACGTGGACGGCGGGTTCAGCATCCTGGGCGTTCCGTCCGCCGGCGACTGACGGCGCCGCGCATGATCCCCCGCTCCGTCCGCCCCTTCGACGGCTCGGTGCTCGGGGCGATCGACGGGTGGGGGGCACCGGCCGTCGCCGTGGCGCTGCTGGACCGCGACGGCCTCGTGGCGTCGCGCGGGCCGCTCGGGGTCGCCCTGCCCTGGGCCTCGGTCACGAAGCTGGTCACGGCGGCCACCGTGCTGGTCGGCGTCGCGCGGGGCGTCGTCGCGCTCGATGATCCCGCGGGGCCGCCCGGCGCCACCGTCGGGCACCTCCTGGCGCACGCGGCTGGCTACGGGTTCGACGGCGGGGTGCTGGCCGCGCCCGGGCGCACGCGGATCTACTCGAACACGGGCTTCGACGCCCTGGGCGCGGCGCTCGAGGCGGCGGCCGGACGGCCCTTCGCGGACCTGGTGGCGGAGTGGGTGCTGGGGCCGCTCGCGATGGGCGGCTCGCGCCTCGTGGGGCGGCCGGCCGAGGGGCTCGTGGGGCCGGCTGCGGACCTCGCGGCGCTGGGGTTCGAGCTGCTGGCGCCGCGGGTCCTGCCCGCGGCACTGGTCGCGGACGCCTCGACCGTGGCCTTCCCGGGGCTGCGCGGCGTGCTGCCGGGGTTCGGCCTGCAGGACCCGTGCGACTGGGGGCTGGGGTTCGAGATCCGGGACGGCAAGTCGCCCCATTGGACGGGGGCGGACAACGCGCCCGAGACCTTCGGGCACTTCGGGCGCAGCGGGACGTTCCTCTGGGTGGACCCGGTCGCGGGCCTGGCGCTAGCGTGCCTCACGGACCGGCCGTTCGGAGCGTGGGCCGGCCGGGCGTGGCCGGCGCTGTCGGACGCGGTGCTCGCGGCCGCCCGCTGACTCGCGGGCTGCCCTCGGGACCCCGGCCTACCAGCCCCGGGAGCCCGGCTCCCCCTTGACGGGCCCGGCGATCCGGGACGTCATCCAGCCGCCGTAGAAGCCGCCGGCCTGTGGCGTGGCGCGCTCGTCGCCCACCCATGCCTCGTCGGCCTTCGAGGCGTAGAAGGCCAGGTGCCCGCGGATGGCCTCGAAGCCCGGGCTCGGACGGTCGTACGACCAGGCGAGGTCCGGGATGCGCCGCGCCATCGTCTCGAGCGACCAGTAGGACGCCACGCCCTTCCACTCGCAGACGCTCGAGGTGCTCGACCGGCGCAGCAGCTCCATCCGCACGTCCCCGGGCGGGAGGTAGTAGGCCGGCGCGTGGGAGGTCTCGAGAACGCGGAAGGCGCGTGTCGTGTCGGCGATGGCGACGCCGTCGACGACGACGCGGATCCGTGCCGGGACGGGCTCGAGGCGGGGCGGGCGCGGGTAGTCCCAGACGGACTCGCATCCCGGGCCCGGCACCTCGGGCACCACGCCCGGCGGTACGCGGGAGGCGAACGGGTGCGGACCGCCGTCAGGCATCCGCGGCGCAGGCCCGGCTGAGGCGGGGGTTGGAGGGGTGCCGGCCGCGCGGATCGGGTCGCTCGCGGACAGGGGGCCGCGGCGCGCCGTCGGGCGCGCTCCGGGTTGCGGGGAGAGCTCCGGCGGGCCGCACCTCGGGAAGGATAGGGCGAACAGCGTCCGGTGCGCCATGGCGGATCCCCGAGGTCGGCTCGCGGCAGGAGTCGCCTCGAGGGCGACGAGCGACGCCGGTCCGGTCGGGCCCGTTCCGGGGGCCGGAAAGACGTAGGCGCGGACCCTGACCCGACCGGGGCCGGTCCACGCTTGCGCCGCGTGATCAGCCGGACGGTCGTAGTCCTTCCGGCAGGCTGCATTCCCCGAACGGGGGGTTCCTGCGGCACCTCGGGCCGGTCATCATTCCGCCGTGATCAGCGAAGCCCCCCAAACCCTCGATCGCGCCCGCGAGGTCCTGCGTCGGGCGCACGCCGTCACCCCGTCCCGGAGCCTCCTGCGCCTCGAGGACACCCTTCGTCGTGGCGACGCCACGACACGCCAGCTGTCGCAGCTGATCGAGGGCTCGCCGGCCCTCGCCGCACGCGTGCTGCGCATGGCGAACTCGAGCTTCTACGCTCCCCTCGAGCCCGTCGTGGGCCTGAGCCGGGCCGTGCCCATGCTGGGGCACACCGTGCTCCGGCAGCTCGTCCTCGCCACGCTCGTGCTGAGCCGCCAGGAGACCGGACGGTCCACCCGCCAGGGTGTCGCCGCCGCCCGCCTGACCGGGAACGCCGTCCGCTGCGCTGTCGTCTCCCGGGCCCTCGCCGCTTCGACGCGGCTGACGTCGCCGGACGACGCGTTCTCCGCGGGCCTGCTGCACGACCTGGGGCACATCTACCTGCTCGACGACACGGGCGACGCCTACGCCACGTACCTCGTGGACGAGACGCCGGCGAACCCGCTCGAGCGTGAGATCCAGCTCACCGGCACGACCCACCAGCTCGTCGGCGTGGCGTTCGCGTACGACTGGAACCTGCCGCCCACGCTGGCGGCGGTCCTGTCCGAGCACCACGCGCCTGACCCGCGGACGCTCGGTGCCATCGTCGCCGCCAGCGACGTGCTGGTCGACGAGGCCCACCACCCGTCCGCCGAGGGCCCCGAGGCCGCGGTGGCTGCCAGCGACGCCGCCCTGGCCACGATCGGGATGGAGCGCGCGGCCTGGACCGCCGTCGAGCCGAGCGTCCGCTCCGACTACGCGGAGCTGCTCACGGTCTTCGAGCGGTTCGTCTGATCCGCCGCGGATCACCGGCGGCCCCCGCCCCCCTGCGCCCCGGTCCACGACCGGGGCGTTTCGATTCGCCCCCAGGGATTGTGGGCCTCGCGGCGCGGGCACGCCGCCTGGTCGCGGGCGCCCTGGGCCGCGGGCGTCGCGGCGCGGGCGCCTCGGGGGATCAGGCCGACCCCCCCGGGGCGGCGCGGGCCGCCCGGCCCCCCCGGCGGCGCGGGCCGCCCGGCGAGCGATCCCTCGACCGCGAGCGAGGTCCTGCTCGCTGATGGCGAGCGGCCCGGCGCCGCCGGGGCACGGACAAGGCGATCCGCTCGCCATCAGCGAGCGGATCGCCGGCGCCGTTCTGCGGTTGGCTCCGCGGGCGGCCCGATCGCCCGTGCCAGGGCTCGAGGCCGTGCGCGTGAGAGCCGGGGCGTGGAACCGCGACGAGGAGGCAGGATGAGGGCCGAACGGCCGGTCGAGGGCGCTCGGGCGCCGGCTCGACCGAGAGCCCGGGGGCGCCGCGGTCGGGCGCCGGGGTCGGGCGCCGGCTCGACCGAGAGCCCGGGGGCGCCGGGGTCGGCCTATCGGGGTCGGGCGCCGGGTTCGTCCCGCACCCGCGCCGGCCTACCGGCCCCCGACCGTCCGCTTCATGAGGGCCCGCGACCCGAACAGCACGCCGGCCACGATCGCGACCCCAACCCCGAGCAGCAGCAGCGGATCCTGCCCGGCGGGACGAAACAGCGGGGCGCCGTCGCCCTCCGTGTCGGTGGCGGGGGCGTGGGACGCCCTGGCGCCGCTGCCCTGGCTCGCCTGGGACCCGTTCGCGATCCCGGCGCCGGCCGCGGGACCGTCGCCGTTGCCCCTGGAGAGGGACGACTCCTTGGGGATGGGCGCCATCCAGGCGACGTCGGCGAGGGCCACCTTGGCGGCCGGCGCGTCCGACGGCATCGCGACGCTCACGGCCACGATGCCGTCGCCGGTGGCGACGTAGACGAAGGCGCCCTCGTCGCTTGTCGCGAGCTCCGTCACGTCGCCCTGGATCCCGGTCGTGCCGGTGCTCCAGGCCGCGGCCTTGTCGCCCTTGACCCGGTAGAGCCTGTCGCCGACGGCCACGATCGCGGCCTCCGGCACCGCGGTGAGCGCGGATGGCGCGCCCGGGAGGTCCGCGCGCCAGTCCACGGCGCCGGTCTCGAGCGAGACGCGGGCGACCTGGTTGGGGCTCTCCATGGCGATGTACGCGTAGCCCTCGGCGCGGGCGATGGCGATCGCGACGATGTCGCCGTCGAGCGTGACGTTGGTCACGTGCGCGGAGGCGGGCTCGACGATGTCGAGCCAGGAGTGCCCGGCCTGGGCCGCCACCAGGCGGTTCTCGTTGCGGTCGGCGGCGAGCAGGTCGGCGGTGCCCGAGAGGGTCGGGCCGGTCGTGGTTGCCGCCTCGTCCTTGGGCAGGACCGCGAGGACGGCCTCGTTGGCCTCGGCGATGAACAGGGACGTTCCCTTGGGGTGCGCGATCGCGACCGCGTCCTTGGTGAGCGCGTAGGTCTGGGCGAGCGAGATGCTCTCGATGTCGATCCGCTCGAGGCCGCCCTTTCCGTCGACGACGAAGAGGGAGGCCCCGTCGGGGGTGAACGCGAGCTTCGTCGCGCCCGCCGTGATGTCGACCGTGTTGACGATCTTGTCGCCCGCCAGGAACACCTCGTCCACCCCGCCCGGCGCCGCGACGTACAGGTCGCCCAGGCCGTTGGCCAGCGCCACGGAGGCGCCGGGAACGACCAGTCCCGCGACCGCGAGGGTCACGGCGAGCACGCGCAGGAGCCGGGTCATGGTGGTCATGAGGGTCGTCCTTGGGGGTGTCGGTGCAGGGGGTCTACCGCTTGAGGTTCACCAGCTCCTGCAGCATCTCGTCCGAGGTCGTGATGACCCGGCCGTTCGCCTGGAAGCCGCGCTGGGCCGTGATCATCCCGGTGAACTGCGTGGCGAGGTCCACGTTGGACATCTCCAGGGACCCGGTGGTCACCGTGCCGCGGCCACCCTGGCCGGGCAGGCCGATCGATGGATCGCCCGACGCGGACGAGGCGCCGAACAGGTTCTGACCCTGCCGCAGGAGGCCGCCCGCGTTGACGAACGAGCCCATGGCGATCTGGCCCAGGAGCTGGGTCTGGCCGTTGCTGAACACGCCGGTGATGTCGCCGGCGGAGCCGATCGTGAAGGTCACGAGCGTCCCGGAGGAGAAGCCGTCGGTGGACGCGTTGAGGGCGGACGTGCCCTGGTACTGGGTCATGGCCTGCATGTCGATCGGCAGCGACAGCGGCGACGAGGCGCCGTTCGTGACGTCGATGCTGATCGGCGAGCCGCTGCCGGCCGAGAAGGTCCCGTTGCTGGTGAACGTCAGCGTGCCCGTGCTGCTGGTGGTGGTGCCCGTGTCGGCGGCGTCCGCGGTCGCGGCCCAGTCCCAGGCGTTGCTGCCGGTCTTGGTGAAGGCGACCTTGACCGAGTGGCGGATGCCCAGCGAGTCGTAGACGTTGAGCGTCGTGGACGCCGTGGTGCCATCGGCGGCGGAGGCGTCGAGGTTGCCGGTCAGGCTGCTCGCGCTGCTGGGCAGGGCGGTCGTGCGCGTCCCGAGGGGGATGATGACGTCCGTGACCGCGGTCGTGGTGTCGATCTTGCCGCCCTGGTCGGCCACCCACCCCTGGACCTTGAGGCCCGAGGCGGAGTTGACGAGCTGGCCGCCGAGGCCCGTGTCGAACGCGCCGTCGCGCGTGAAGAACTGGCGCCCGCCGTCGGAGAGGACGAAGAACCCGTCGCCCTGGATCGCCATGTCGGTGAGGCGGCCCGTGGACTGGAGGTTGCCCTGCGTCTGGAGGACGTCGATGCCGGCGACGGTCATGCCGAGGCCGACCTGGGCCGGGTTGATGGACCCGAGGCCGCCCTGCGGGGCCGAGGCACCGCGGAAGGTCTGCGAGAGGATGTCCTGGAAGTTGACCCGGCCGGACTTGAAGCCGACGGTGTTGACGTTGGCGATGTTGTTGCCGATCACGTCCATCATCGTCTGATGGCCGCGGAGGCCGGAGATCGCCGAGAACATCGAGCGAAGCATTGGCGCGTGACTCCCGGTTCGGTAGGAGGCTCTGGGTGGATCGGCCGTCCGCGACGCGGGCCGGCCATGGCCTTGGGGCTAGGTCGTGGCCGACGAGCTGGATGACGTGCTGGACGCACTCTTGCCCGAGAGGACCTGGGTGACGCTGTCCGGCTCGACGATCGCGCCGCCCTCGAGGACGAGCATGATCCCGGTCGAGTCCTGGACGATGCGGTCGACCACGCCGGTGGCGGGCAGACCCTTGGTGTCGGTGCCGATGACCTGGTCGCCGATGAGCGCCGAGGCCTGGGCGAGCTGCGTGCCGCCGAGCGATGACTTCACCTGCTCGAGCGTGTCGATCATCGTGAACTGGGCCAGCTGGGCAAGAAACTCCTTGTCGTCCATGGGCTGGGTCGGGTCCTGGTTCTGCAGCTGGGCCAGGAACAGCTTGAAGAAGTCGTCCTTGCCGAGGCCGAAGACGTCGGTGGATCCGCTGTCCTTCTTCAGCGTGTCCACGCCGTTGGTCGTGGACGTGCTGCCGGTGGCGTTCGAGGTCCGGGCCTGCCTGTCGATCAGGCCGGCGGCTGCCGAGAGGCTCGTCAGGTTGATGGGCATGGCAACTCCTTTCAGGCCCGCACGTCGAGCGCGGCGCCGGAGCGGGCGGCGGGGCGTGTCCCTGGGGCGACCGGGACGGGAGCGAGGCGCCGCTCTCGCCCGCTGGGTTGGGGGTCGGACCGTCCGCCGCCTGCGTCCTGCCCGAAGGCGAAGGCCGGTGCGTCGTCCCGCCCGTGGTGGGACGTCTGGCCGTCGGGGGCCGTCCGGCCTCCCTGGCCCGGCTGCGAGCCGAGATGCGCGTTCGCGCCGGACGGACGCTGTGGCGCGTCGGTGCGCACGTGGAGATCGACGCCGGCCGGCATCGAGGCGCCGGCCGCGAGCGCCCGGTCGAGTGCCGCGGACAGCTCCCGGGCGGCGGCCGGGTCGCGGGCGATGAGCTCGGCGTGGATGGTCTCGCCGGGCCTGCCGCTGACGAGGATCCGGATGGAGCCCAGCTCCGGGTCGTCGATCCGGCTCTCGAGGCCCGGGACGCCGGCGCGGGTGGCCGTCCGGATGCGGCCCATGGCCTCGGCCACCACGCGGTCCGCCACCCCACCGACCATGGGTGCGTCGAGGGCCGCCAGGGAGCCCGCGGCCGTCTCGTCGAGCGCCGCTGCGGAAGCGGTCGCGGCGAGGGCGTCGGAGCCTGCGGTCCCGGTGGCGGTCGCGGGCCGGGCCGCCCCTTCGCCGGTCGCGGAACCGGCCAGGGTCCGCGACGCGGCGCGGGCCCGTCCGCGCTCGGCCGGCGACGCGGTGTCCGGGGTCGCAGGGCGGGCCGCAGCCACCGTCGCGCCCGGGACCTCGGCGCCGGCGGACGCGCGGACCGCCGTCGCGGCGTCCGCGGCGCTGCCGGCCGACGTGGCGGGGGCGACGGAGGTGGCCGGCGCGCGGGGGCCCGTGCCGGCGGCGCCCTGCGCCGCGGCCGTGGCGCCCTGCGGGGCGGCCGTGGCGCCCTGCGGGGCGCCGGCGGGTGCCTCGGGGGCACCCGGGGTTGGAGCGGCAGGGGTCGCCGGGGTGGGGGTCGCTCCGGCACCGGCGGGCGCCTGCCCCACGCGCTCGGCCGGGATGACGCCGCCCTGGGTGGCGGCCGATGTGGCGGCCGGCGCAGGGTCCCGGGTGACGGACGGACCCGTGCCGGGCCCCCGGCGGGCCGTGCGGACGGCCGCGGCGGCGGCACGCGCAGCCGCCCCGGCGTCCGGGACGGCGGGACCCGGCGAGACGGCCTCGCCGGCGGTGGGGGTGGCCGGGGCAGCGGCGACGGGCACGTCCGCCGCGGCCGCGGCCCGGGAGCCGGGCGTGCCCGGTGTCGCAGGGGTCGAAGGCCCGGCGCCACGGGACGGCGTCGTGGGCATCGCGGGGGCGGCCGTTGCGGTGTTGCGAGTGCGCGAGGAGCCGTCGCCGGCCGGTGCAGCCGTGACCGGCGTCACTGGCTGGAGCGCGGCGGCGACGGCGGCCGCGAGGGCCGTGGGGTCGAGGGCGGCCGCGCCAGGCGCCGCGGCCGGGTCATCGTCGGACGCGTCGGTCCCCCTCACGGCCGGGCTCGTCGTGGTGGCGGCCGAGGTGGTTCCGGCCGACGTGGTGCCGGCCGTGTCGGCGGCCGGGTCGGCGGCCGGGTCGGCGGCCGGGTCGGCGGGGTCGCACGGACCGGTGGGCCGCTCGCCGGCCGCACGCGCTCCCGCTGCCGCGCGCGTGTGGCGGGCTCGGCCGGCGGCATCGGCGCCGTCGGCGCCGTCGGCGCCGTGCTCGGACCGGGGATCGACGCCGCGGTCGCCCCGGAGCTCGTCCGCGCCGTCGACGTCGTGCGCGGCGTGCGGGCCGCCGGACCCGGCCTCGTCCGCGAGGACGCAGCCGAAGTCCGTGCCGGGCGTCCCGGTGGCGCCCGCCCGGCGGACGCCCCCGGACGGGTCCAGCTCCGGGCCGGACGTCCCCTGGCGCGACGCCACCGCGGCGACGAGGCCGATCGGAGAGGTCGTCATCGTCATCGCGACGACACCACGTCCCGGAGCTGCTGGAGCTTGCCGGAGAGCATCCGCGCGGTCGCCGAGTACTTGAGCTGCGTCTCGGCCAGGCTGGTCATCTGCGCGTCCACGTCCACCCCGTTCCCGTCCACGCGCTGCTGGAGCCCGGCGGGCAGCGAGGTTCCGCCCATGGCGCCGGCCACTGGGCCCGGCGCCGACGAGGCGTCCGTGAAGCCGGCGAGGTGCGCCCCGGCCGTCCGCTCGAGGCCCATAGCCGCGGGCTGCCCCGCCGTGGGCGGGTTCATCGCGGTCCCCCCGGGCTGCATGGCGTCCTGCGTCGCGGCCGCCAGCACGGACTCGAAGTCGACGCGGACGGGCTTGTAGTTGGGGGTGTCGATGTTGGCCAGGTTCGAGGCGATCGCCTGTTCGCGGCGGGCATACCCGTCCATGGCGGCGGTGAGCGCCCGGGTCGCCGGATCGATGAGCCAGCTCATGCGGCCGCCTCCTTGTACCCGGCCCACGTGTGGAGGATCCGGTCGATGTAGTGGTGGGTGGTGGGCGAGTCGGGGATGCCGCCGGCCTTCGCCACCGCACCCTTGCCGGCCTGGTAGGCGGCGAGCGCGAGGTCCACGCGGCCGTAGATGTGGAGGTTCCGGGCGAGGTACCGCGCGCCGGCACGCAGGTTCTGGGCCGGGTCGAACGGGTCGTGAACGCCCATGGCCCTGGCGGTGGCCGGCATGAGCTGGGTGAGGCCCATCGCGCCGCTGCTGGAGACGGATCCCGGGTGGAACGAGGACTCCGCCTTGACCAGCGAGGCCAGGAGGAGCGGGTCGATCCCGGCCCGGACGGCGGCGTCGCGGATCTCGGCGGCGTAGGGAATCTTGTCGGCCACCCTGTCGAATGTCGCGAGCGAGGTCCGCGTCGTCGCGTCCAGGCCGGCGGCGCCCAGGACCGAGCCGTCGATGGCGCCGTCCCTGGCGCCGGGGAGCCGGCCGCGCTCGAGGACGGGCAGCGGGTCGGCGTCCTTGCCGTCCACCAGGAGCTCGAGGTGGAGGTGCGGTCCGGTCACGTGACCCGTGGTGCCTACGACACCCAGCTGCTGGCCCGCGGCGACCTTGTCGCCCTTCTTGACGTCCAGGCCCTGGCCCAGGTGGGCATACAGGGAGATGGACCCGTCGGCGTGCTTCACGCGGACCACGCGGGCGCCGTCCGGGTAGGTCCCGGCGAAGATGACCTTGCCCGCCGCGATGGCCTTCACCGGGCGGCCGGCGGGCGCCGCGATGTCGATGCCGTCGTGGAAGTGCGCGTAGGTGACGCCGTCCACGGTGTGCGCCGTCGAGGCCACGGAGGTCGTGGGTCCGAACCCCTGCGAGATGCGGCCCTTGCACGGGCGCACGACGGCGAGCGGGTCGTCCACGGCGGCGGCCTGGCCCGCGGTCGTGTTCAGGATCCCGGTGGCCGCGGCGCCCGACGCGGCCGGGGTCCTCGAGGTGGGGGTGGCAGTCGCGGTCGCGACGGCGGGGTGACCGTTGGCGGGCGTCCGGCCGTTGAGCCAGGGGATGCTCCACGCGGACGAGACGGGCCCGCCGGGCAGCCCCGACGTCGA
>Ga0302299_10000575_pt1 | contig 20339 bp, 21 predicted proteins | sample III_Fen_N3_4_FD_198795 | JGI IMG/M metagenome (GOLD analysis project Ga0302299, IMG submission 198795) | Peat permafrost microbial communities from Stordalen Mire near Abisko, Sweden - III_Fen_N3_4 | ecosystem: Environmental > Terrestrial > Soil > Wetlands > Permafrost | place: Sweden: Abisko... | reverse complement strand
CGGTGGAGCCCGTGGCGGTGGGCATGCCCGTGCCGCCGTTGCTCCTGGTCGAACCGAGGCTGCCGGTGCCGTAGCCACCCGCAGTGGTCGCGTAGCCGCTGCTTCCGCTGCCCTCGCCGGTGTAGCTGCCCTGGCCCGGGTAGCTGCCCTCGCCGGTGTAGCTGCCGGACTCGTGGCCCGTGCCCGTGCCGGTGCCGCTCGGGTCGCCGGAGTCGCGCGCCTCGTCGACGAGGCCACGGCTCAGCCGGCCGGCGAGCACGCCGACACCGGCCGCGATGGCGAGGAAGGTGCCGGGACGCTGCCGGGCGAAGCTGCGTGCCTCGTCGAGCAGGCTGCCCGGGTCGCGCTGGTCGAGCCACGACGCGGCGTCATGCGCACGGCGAGCCACGTCGTCGACGAGCCCGCGCGCCATGCTGTCCTGGTCCGCGTTGGAGGACATCGAGCCGAGCTGGTCGGCCAGCTCGCGCAGGCCCCCGGCCACCCGGGTCTGCTGCGTCGACGCCTGGTCGGTGAGGTCGCGGCGGGTCTGGCTCCACAGCTGGCGGGCCTGGTCCTTCGCCTCGCGGGTGACCTGCTTGGCCTCCTGGCCCGCGGTCGCGGCAACGTCCCCCGCCGCCTGCTTGGTCTCGTGGCCAACGGTGCCCGCTCGGTCCGCGGGAGTCTGCGGAGTGGTCGTCTGGGTCTCCATGGATACCCCGTCCTCTCTCTGGTCTGGCGCCGCCGGTCGACGGCGAGGGAGGGCCTACCCGGCGCCCATCTGACGAAACCTTCTCCTCGGCGCGGTGCGGGGCGAAACCGCAGGTCCTGGTCGTCTCGAGCGTCGTCAGCACCGCGGACGGGCGTCCGGCACCGGCAGCGCTGGGTCCCCGACGGCGAGGATGCCGGTGTCGGCCACGTCGCTCGCGACCGCGGCGAGCTTGCGGTTGGAGTCCTGGCTGGCCCGGCGCAGGACGTCGAACGCCGCCTCACGGCTGATCGAGTGGCGTTGCATGAGGATGCCCATGGCGACACCGACCTCGCGGTTGCTCTCGAGCGCCCGGACCAGGTTGCTCGCGCGGTCGCGGGCCAGCATCGCGGTGACCACGAGCGAGCCGTGGCTGGACAGCACCAGCCCCATGGCAACCGCCTTGGGGCCGAAGGCGTGCGGTGCACCGGAGTAGATGTTCAGGGCCGCGACGGCATCCGAGTCGTCGAGCAGGGTGAGCCGCTGCGACAGGACACTCAACACGCCCAGCCCGGCGCAGACCGCCGGCCCCCACCGTGGCCAGCGCTCGTCGGTCGCGACGTCGCCCGTCACGCACACCGAGCCCTCACTCGCACCGTCGACGCAGGGGCCCGAGCCGAGGTGGAACTGCAGACGGTCGGCCTGCGCCGCGGCGTCGTCGGTCGACGCCTCGGTGGTGAAGCGAGGGCCGCGCCGCACCACGAGGCTGGCGCTGGTGGCGCCGGGCACCCGGCCCACCGCGATCCGCACCAGCTGCTCGAGAGCCGGCCGCCCGTCGTCGTCACGCACCTGTTCGGCCAGGGGCCGCAGGGCGTCGGCCAGCTCGAGCAGGTCGGGCGCGCCAGCAGCCTCGGGCGCCGCGACCTCGTCGGCTCGCACCAGTGAACTCCTTTGCCCCGCAGTCATCGGAAAGGGCGGACTCACCCCCCGGTCGCCCACAAGTATGACGTGCGCCTCTGACAGTCAGGCGTCTGCGCGACCTTCCACAGCGCCGGCCCGGGGGCGGGGCGTACGAACGCAGCACCGCGGTGATTGACGGTCCGTGCGGCGGGTAGACAACCGGCTCCGGCAGCTGCGCAGATGCGACGCCGCAGCGGCGGGCACCACCCGTCAGCGAGGAGAGGACACCCGATGAGCGCGCGCACGGTCCAGGTTCCCGACCAGCAGCAGTGGCCCGGCAGCGATGCCGACCTCACCCCGCAGGCCGATCACGGGGCCGACTCGTGGACCGGCCGCGACCGCCTGCGCGGCAAGCGCGCCGTCATCACCGGAGGGGACTCCGGCATCGGGCGGGCGGTGCGCTCACCTTCGTCCGCGAGGGGGCCGACGTGCTCGTAGGGCACCTGCCGCAGGAGGAGGAGGAGGACGCCCGCACCACCGCCGAGCTGGCCGGCGACGACGCCAAGGTGGTGCTGCACGCGGCCGACCTGCGCACGGCCGAGGCGAACCGGGCGCTGGCCGAGCGGGCCGTGGCCGAGCTCGGCGGTGTCGACGTCCTGGTCTGCAACGCGGCGTTCCAGATGGCGCACGACGAGCTCGCCGACTTCGAGCCGGAACAGCTCGAACGCACGTTCTCGACCAACGTCCTGGGCCCGTTCGCGCTCATCCAGGCCATGGCGCCGCAGCTCGAGCACGGTGGCAGCGTCATCGTCACCACCTCGGTGCAGGCCTACCAGCCGTCCGACCACCTGCTCGACTACGCCGCGACCAAGGCAGCCCTGAACAACCTCGTCGTCAACCTGGCGCAGGAGCTCGGCCCCAAGGGCACCCGGGTCAACGCGGTGGCTCCCGGCCCGATCTGGACCCCCCTCATCCCGGCGACGATGCCCCTCGACAAGGTCGAGGGGTTCGGCGCCGACGTGCCGCTGGGCCGGCCGGGCCAGCCCGTCGAGGTCGCCGCCGCGTACGTGTTCCTCGCGTCCGACGAGGCCAGCTACGTCTCGGGCACGGTGCTCGGGGTGACCGGGGGCAAGCCGGTCTTCTAGCCCGGTGCGAGGTCGTCGCACAGGTCGTCCAGCGAGCTGTAGTGACGAGCGCGGGGCAGGGTGTCCACCCGCTGCACGAGGCGCGAGGGAGCGTGATTGCTGACCAGCTCGACGAGCACGTCATCCTGCCCGGCCGGGAACACCAGGCGAGCCAGGGAGTCCCGAAGCTGGCGGAGGTCAGGGTCGAGAGTGCTCGAACCGGTGGGGTCGGTGCTCACGGTGGAATCCCCGTTCTCGTGTCGGCCCTGCCTCCTCTGGACGCCGCATACCCGTCGCGTGCTGACGGAAACCCGGCCGGATGCCGGTTCTCCGGCCGCCGGTACGGGACGCTTCCGGAGCCCGTCAGCCTCCCCGCGCCCGAACGTGTGGGCCGCGAGCGTCGGGGTAGGACGACGGATGTCGCCGGGCAGGGGAGGTCCGTGACCCGGCATTCCAGGATTCGGCTCCAAGGAGGTTCCCGTGCAACCACTGCCGGAGACCACGGCAGCGCTCGCAGCCCTCGCCGTGGCGACCGACGACGGTGACGACGCGCTCGTCGAGCGGTTCGACCGGGCCGCGGTGGCGGCCCGCCGGATCGCCCCCGAGTGCGTCGGCATCACCATGACGTTCGTGCAGGACGGGGTGAGCTTCACCTGGGTGTCGAGCGACCATGGCGCCGCGACCCTCGACGCCGTCCAGTATCTCGAGGGCGGGCCGTGTGTGCACGCCGTCGCGAGCCAGGCCATCGTCACCCACTCCGATGACGACCCCGCCGACGAGCGGGCCTGGCACATGTTCGCGCTGGCCAGCGCCCGGGCGGGAGTGTTCAGCACGTTGTCGATCCCGCTGATGGCCGGTGGCACCGTCTACGGAGGGCTCAACCTCTACGGCGGCACCCCGAGCGCGTTCGACGGCCACCACGACGAGCTGGCGACGCTCTACGGCGGCTGGGCCGAGGGCGCCGTGACCAACGCCGACCTGTCGTTCACGACGTTGGCCAGGGCGCGGACTGCGCCGCGGGTGCTCGCCGACGTCACCAACAGCAACCTGGCGGTGGGCCTGATCATGGCGGCGCACGACGTCTCCCAGGAGACGGCCCGGCAGACGCTCAGCGATGCCGCTGCCCGGGCCGGGGTGTCCGTGGGGCGGGTCGCCGACCTCTTACTGGCGGCGCGAACGCCGTAGGGCCCGGCTCAGCTCACGAGTGCGTCGCGCCGGGGTCGGCACCGCCGCGGCCCGTGCCGATCTCGGCGCCCAGGGGCGACCGGACCATCGGGACATCACCGGTGTCGGCGACCGTGGCGGCGACCTCCGCCAAGGGCATCGAGGACCGTTGGCCGGCCAGCCGCAGCAGGTCGAAGGCCTGTTCGCGGGTGAGCCGGTGCCGGTGCATGAGCACGCCCATCGCCACCCCGACCTCGCGGTTGGTCTGCAGGGTGACGGCGAGGTTCTCGGCCACGTCGCGAGCCAGGACGGCCGACATCAGGAGCGACCCGTGCGTGGCCAGCACGACGCCGAGGTGCAGGGCCTGGGCGTCGAACGCGTCGACCGAGGTGGAGTAGACGTTGAGGCTCGCGATCACCTCCGGCTTCGCCTCGAGCAGCAGGCGGTAGGCCAGCACGCTGCGCACCTCGAGGTCGGCGGCGACCCGCGGCCCCCACTCCCCCCAGCGGGGGTCGACCGAGACGTCGCCGCTGAGGTTGGCCGAGTTCTCCAGGACGGCGTCGACACAGGGGCCGCGCCCGAGCTCGTACTGGAGCCGGTCACCCTGGCGGGCCAGCTCGTGGGTCCACACCCGGGTCTCGAAGCGCCCGCGCTCGAGCACCGTCATGCTGACCGCCTCGGCACCGGGCACCGCATCCAACGTCGCGTGGGTGAGCCGGTCGAGCGGCTCCTCGCCCCGCTCCTCGACGCGCCGGGTCACCGAGTTCAGCGCGTCGGCCAGCTCGCGCAGCTCGAGGGAGCGTGCCGCACCTTCAGCCTGCTCGGTTCCTCCGGTCATGCGCACGTCCCCACTTCCGCATCGGCAACCGACATTCGTGGTCCACTACCCACGCGGTGCCGTCACCAAACGCGTCTGCCTCCCTCGACATCCACCCCTCGGCCGCACCGCGCCGAGACCGGTGCTGCGCCCCAGGGCGACTGAGCGGTCGTCGAACGATGGGCCGTTGCTACGTCGCTAAAGCCCCGCAGCCCCTCGGGGCGTGGCACATTCAGCATCAGAGTTCTCCAGGCGGATCCAACCAGTCGTCTTCCTTGGAAAACAATTGGTCCGACAGTGGCGCCAACACCTCTCCAGCAAGGATGAGTCTCTTGGCACCCACAATGATCTCCGCAACCCACTCCGATTTTCATGACCGCGAGCGCGACGTCGATGACGTGGTCGACGCCCTCGCCGAAGAACTGGCCGGCGAGACGGACCCCCGCCGCCGCGCCGAGCTCGTCGAGCGGATCGTGCTCCAGATGCTGCCGCTCGCCGATGGTCTGGCGATGCGCTACAGCGGACGCGGGCTCGAGACCGACGACCTGCTCCAGGTCGCCCGCACCGCCCTGGTCAAGGCCGTCGACCGCTACCGGCCCGGCGCGGGCCCGGGCTTCGCTGCCTTCGCCCACCCGACCATCTCCGGCGAGCTCAAGCGCTGGTTCCGCGACCACGGCTGGGCGGTGCGTCCGCCCCGCCGCATCCAGGAGCTGCGCGCGGGCCTGGTGGTCGAGGAGGAGCGGCTGCGGCACCGGCTGAACCGCGACCCGCAGGATGCCGAGCTCGCCGACGTCCTCGGTGTCTCGGTGGCGGAGGTCGACGAAGCGCGCGGCTGCTCGGCCGGCTACCACGCGGTGTCGCTGGACGCACCCACCGCCACAGGCACCAGCCTGGCCGACCACCTGCTGGTCACCTCGAGCCACTCGAACCTCATCGAGGTGCGCGACGCCCTGCGCCAGGCCGTCGCCGGGCTGACCGAGCGCCAGCGGCTCGTGCTCCGGCTGCGCTACGTCGACGAGCTGACCCAGGGCGAGATCGGCGAGCAGATCGGGGTCAGCCAGATGCAGGTGTCCCGCATCCTGCGCGGCATCGTCGAGCGGCTGCGCTGCGAGCTGCTGGCCGACGAGGAGCACCAGGCGCGCACCACGGCCGCCTGAGGTCACCCTCTCCCCGCGACCCGAGAAACGCTCCTCGTCGAGGAGCGCTTCTCGGTCGTGCGGCGCGGGTAAACGCCCCGTGATGCCCACTTCCCGGGACACCCCCGGACGGGCCGATCGAACGGAGCGACGATGAGGACGACGTGGGGCAGGCTGGCGGTCGTCGTACCGCTCGCCCGTTCTACCTGCCCGTCATGACACCGGCCGTCGCCGCGGGCGCGATGTTCCTGCTGCTGCTCAACGGGCAGCGCGGCCTGGTCAACCAGGTGCTCGGCTGGGTCGGCATCGAGGGGCCGAACTGGACCACCGACCCGGCCTGGCTCAAGCCCTCGCTGGCCGTCGTCAGCCTGTGGGCGGTCGGCGGCAGCGTGGTGATCTTCCTCGCCGCGCTGCACGCCGTCCCCGCCAGCTGCAGGAGGCCGCCATGCTGGACGGCGCCGGAGCGGTACGCCGGTTCTTTCGCGTGACCGTGCCGATGATCTCGGGAGCGATCTTCTTCAGCGTCATCACGCACACCATCGCGGCGCTGCAGATGTTCGACCAGGCGTACACGATGTTCTACGGCCCGCAGCAGAAGGCCACCGCCTCGGACGCCTCGCTCGTCTACATGGTCTACCTGTTCCAGGACGCCTTCCAGTTCTTCCGGATGGGGTTCGCCTCGGCGATGGCCCGGGTGCTGTTCGCCATCATCCTGGTCATCACCGTCATCCAGGTGAAGGTCGGGAACCGGTTCGTGTACTACGAGGGGGACAGCCGATGAGCACATCTGTCGTGCAGGGGATTCCACCGCTCGGTGGCGGCGGCGAGCAGGGTCCGGCCAGCACCCGCGGTCCGGCTCGGGTCGCACCGCTCGAGCGAGACAGCCGTGGCGGCGACCGCCGCGACACCGTGCGGTCGTGGGTCTGGCGCGGCCTCTACCCGGCGGTGCTCTTCCTCGCCACGATGGCCTTCGTCTACCCGCTCGTCTGGCTGGTGTCGGCCTCGCTGAAGCCCAAGGAGCAGGTGTTCGACAACCGCCTCATCCCCGAGACGGTGCAGTGGTCGAACTTCGTGGCGGTCTGGGATGCCGGCCCGGTGCTGCGCTGGCTGTTCGACTCCGTCACCGTCGGCCTCATCGCGCGGCCAGCGCGGTCACGCTCTCCAGTGCGCTCGTGGCCTTCGGGTTCGCGTACTTCCGCTTTCGCCACCGCAACCTGCTCTTCGGGCTGGTGCTCGCCACGATGATGCTGCCCGGCGCCGTCACGATGATCCCGGTCTACCTGATCTGGAACCAGGTCGGGATGGTCGACACCCAGGTACCGCTGTGGGCCCAGAACCTGTTCGGGTCGGCCTTCTACATCCTCTTGCTGCGGCAGTTCTTCCTCGGCATCCCCCGCGAGCTGTTCGAGGCCGCCCGGGTCGACGGCGCCTCGCACCTGATGATGTTCCGCCGCATCGCGCTGCCACTCGCCCGACCGGCACTCGTCATCGTCTTCGTGTTCGAGCTGCAGGCCAGCTGGTCGGACCTGATGAAGCCGCTGATCTACCTGCAGACGCCCGACTACTTCACGATGCCGCGGGGCCTGAAGCAGATCGTCGACGCCTTCGCGCTCTCCGGCGAGTACCACTGGGAGATCGCCATGGCGGCCACCCTGATCGCGACGCTCCCGATGATCCTGATCTTCGCCTGCACCCAGCGCTACGTGCTCGACGGCATCGCGACCAGCGCCAAGCAGGGCTGAGCAGCGACGACGAGAGCCGGCGTCGGAGTGGGACAAGATCGACCAACAGGTCGAAGTCGTCCCGACGGATGCCGACTCCGTGGGTGACCAGGCCCCGACCGAGGTCACGGCTCGAGCAGGCCGAGCTCCCTGGCGCGCAGGACGGCCTGGCGCCGGTTGACGACCTCGAGCTTGGCGTACAGGTGGCGCAGGTGTGACTTCACCGTGTTGACCGAGACGAACAGCTGGGCGGCGATCTCGGGGTACGTCATCATCGACGGCAGGTACTGCAGCACGCTCAGCTCGCGGTCGGTCAGCGCGACCCGGTCCCGCTCGCCCGGCATGGCGCCCGCGCGGTCGCCCGTACCGGCACCGGCACGGGCCAGCTCGAGCTCCTCGACGAACCCGCGCACCGCCGGCTGCAGCACCGTCGCGCGCTCCAGGAGCCGGGGTAGCTGCCCCTGGCCCCAGATGAGGAACGGGCGCCGGATGCCCTCCGGTTCGGCGGCCAGCAGGGCGCGCCGCAGGGCGTCGGTGGCCCGCCGATCCTCGCGCAGCCGGTCGGCCGCCAACGCGGTGAGCACCCACAGCTCGACCGACGCTCTCGGCTCGAGGTCGACGTCGTAGAGCGGGGCGAGAGCCTCCTGCGCGCCGTGCGCGTCGGCGAGGTCGAGCAGCGCCCGGGCCCGCAGCAGCCGCTCGGAGAGCAGCAGCTCGGCGACGTCCTCGGGGCGGTCCAGCCGCACCCGCTCCAGGGCGGCTGCCGGGTCACCGGCCGTGAGCTCGACCTCCGCCTCGGCGGCCCGCAGCCAGCGCGCCAGCAGGCGTGGTGGCTGCCAGTCGCCGAGCCCCCGGCGCAGCTGGGCCAGCTGGGCCCGGGCGGAGTCGACCCGCCCCTCGTCCCCGTCGATGCGGGCCTGGAACAGCTCCATGGCACAGCGCGGTGCCCGCTCGAAGACCGCTGCGGCGCGACCGCTGGCGAGGGCCCCGAGCGCCTCGTCGTGGTCGTGGCGCTGCAGGTACACCACCGACAGGGCCAGGTGGGCGGCGGCCTCCTGGGCCATCGGCGACCACCCGCGGTCCTGCGCGAGCTGGATCGCCGAGGACCCCAGCCGCTCGGCCTCCCCCAGCCGGCCGGCCACCGCTGCCGACAGCGCCAGGTGCGCGAGCATGTTGACCCGGGCGGCGTCCAGCGTGCCCCCGGCCTCGGCGAGCCCGTCCGCCAGGGCCCGGTCGGCTTCGACCAGCCGGCCCGACCACAACAGACCGGTGCCGACGTTCGCCAGCGCGGTGGCGCGGTAGCCGCGCGCGGCGGGAAGCGCCGTCCCGGGGCCGGACAGCAGCTCCAGCGCGCGCGTGGCCGTCTCCACCACCGCGGGGATGTCGCCGACCGCCCGGCACAGCGCTGTGCGGAACAGCAGCAGTCCGATCCGCGCCGCCGTCGCGTCCTCCGGTTCGATGGCGGACAGCTGCTGGGAGACCCGCACCAGGTGCGGCTGCAGCTCGATGTAGCGGGCCGCGAACAACAGTCGGGTGGCCGCCACCAGCCCCAGCTCGGGGCTGTCGGCGAGGCGTTCCTCCGGGACGCGCGCGAGCACCTGGTCCAGTGCGGCCCGCTCGGCCGACAGCGCCAGCGGCAGCGCCTGCTCGACGAGCAGCCGGCCCACCAGCGGCCAGTCCTGCGCGTCGGCAGCGTGCCGCAGGGCCTCGAGCGGCTGCCCGTGCGCGCCGAACCACCGCGCGGCACGGCGGTGCAGCTCGGGCACCAGGTCCGGGGACTCGACCGCCAGCCGGTGCACCAGCATCTGCCGCAGCAGCGCGTGGTAGCGGAACCACTCCCGCCCGGGCCCCAGCCCGATGACGAAGGTGTTCGACGCCGCGAGCTCCTCCAGGTGCTGCTGGCCGCGGGTCTGGCCGGTGAGCTCACGCGCGAGCGAGGCGTTGACCCGTTCGGCGACCGAGGTGCGCATCAGGAACTCGTTCATGGCCGGCGGATGCCGGGCCAGCACCTCCTCGGCGAGGTACTCGACCACCGCGTGGTCGTTCCCACCGAAGTCGGCCGCCCGGTGCCCGGGCTCGTCACGCCCCAGGAACAGGGCCGCCAGGCGCAGCCCCACCGGCCACCCCTCGGTGCGCCCGACGAGCAGGTCCGCCTCGCCCGGACCCAGCCGCACGCCGTCGCCCGCCAGCAGGGCCTCGGCATCGGCGGTGCTGAGCGCCAGGTCTGCCGAGCGCACCTCTACGAGCTGCCCGGCCACGCGCAGGCGGTGCAGCGGCAGGGTCGGGTCGGTGCGGGTGAGCAGCACCAACCGCAGCTGCCGCACCGGCAGCCGCAGCAGGATCGCGAGGTCGGCCAGCACACCGGGGTCGTCGACCAGGTGCAGGTCGTCGAGCACGAGGACCACCGGGTCCGGCAGCCGCTCCAGGCCGGCCACGAGCCGGCGCAGGCTCTCCTGGTCGCGGCCGAGCCCCGGCACCAGGTGTGCCAGCGGGTTGCCCGGTGGCGGGGTCGTGGCGGCCCGCAGGGCCCCGACGACGTAGGACCAGAAGGTGCGCGGCGAGTTGTCCGTCGCATCGAGCGAGACCCAGGCCACCGGCCCGACGTCCGGGCGGGCCGTTGCCCAGGCGGCCACGGCCATCGTCTTGCCCCAGCCCGCTCCCGCGCTCACGAGGGTCACCGGGCCGCGGGTGCCGGCGTCGAGCAGGGCGTCCACCGTGGGGCGCGGCAGGTAGCCCGGGGGAAGGAGCGGCCGTGCGAGCTTGGTCGCCATCAGGCCCGAGTCGGCATCGTGCACCGCCTGCGAGGCGGGGGCCGCGTCGACCGCCGGCTTCGGCCGCACCTGGTGGTCCACGCCCGTGACTCTCCTGGGGTCAGCCCGCCCATGGAGTGGCAGGGTCCTTGCTCGCGCGCCACCCTACCCGCGGCCCTCGTCGCGTCCTACCCCTTTGGGGTGACGTGAGACAAGGCGGCATCCGGCACGGTGGGAGTGTTCACGAAGGAGGCCGCGTGCTGGCTAAGGCGTTCCAGGTGCACGTCCGCGGCGAGCTGCCGCCCGAGGCGCTCGACGAGCTCGAGTACCTCACGGCCACCGTCGTGCCCGCGGAGACGGTGCTCACGGGCACGGTCCCCGACCAGGCCGCGCTGCTCGGCCTGCTCGGCTGGCTGCAGTCCCTTGGTCTCGAGGTCACCACGGTCCGCCGGGTCCCCGGGAGTGAGGACGCGTCGTGAGTGCCGGTCTGCGGGTCGAGGTGAGCGTGCGGGGCCACCTCGCGGGCGACCTGATCGCCATGGTCGAGTCGCTCGAACCACGCGTCGTGCCGCGGCACACCGTCATCACGCTCGCCCGGGGCGACGGCAGGAACCTCGTGAGCGTCCTGCACGCCCTGGAGCGGGCCGGCGTCGAGGTCGAGCGCGTCACCACCTAGGAGGGTCCGTCGGTCACCCCGAGCTCGACCTCCGCGAGGGCGGCAGGCAGGCCCCGCACCACCTCGCGCGCGAGGAAGCCGGTACCGCCCACCTCGGCGGTGAGCCGCTCCCCGGCCCGACCATGGACGTAGGCGCCCCAGTCGGCCGCCAGCGCCGGCGGCAGCCCAACGCGCCAGCAGCCCCGCCACGGCGCCCGGACAACGGGGTGGTCGGGTCGCGGTACTCGAGGTCGAGGCGTGCCAGACCCTTCTTTCCGGCCGCGGCGGCGACGAGGTTGCCGACGCTCTCGCCATGGCGCACGAGCACCAGCTCGGCGACCGACGCGCCCCTCCGGCCCGGATCCTTGCCTGCGTTGCCCATCCCACGCCCTCCCTGCTCGCGCCCACGAATGCCGACGACCCTACGGGCGGCGGGCGCGCACAGAGCGTCTGCGACGGCGTGCATTTCGGTGCGTCCCTTGTAGAGGGTGGCCCGGTGCTGACCGGGTAGAAACGATGGAATGACCGGCGCCCGGACCCCCTGGTCCTTCGACGAATGGGGCGACGACAGCGTCGTCGGCCTCGCGCACGCCGTGGCCGGTGACGTCGACGGCTCGCTTGCCCTCGGGCAGCGGCTCGACGACCGGGCCGGCTCGATGGGCACCGACACCTGGGCGCTGCTGTCGGCGCTCGCCACCCTCGGCAGTGTCGACCTCACCACCGCCCGTGTGGTGGAACCGCACTGGGACGCCCTCGCCATCCTCGCCCAGGGGGCCGCAACGCCTCCGCAGGGCTCGACCTGGGGCGTCTACGCGGCGGCCCCACCGGGCACCCGTCTCGAGGCCCGCCGGGGGGAAGACGGCGCCTGGCGGCTGTCCGGCACCAAGCCGTGGTGCTCGCTGGCCGACCGGGTCTCGCACGCCCTCGTCACCGCCGACGTCGTCGCCGAGGTCGATGTAGTCGATCAGTCGCAGCCGCAGCCGCCCGGGCTGTTCGCGGTCGACCTGCGCCGGCCCGGGGTGTCCGTCGACCCCGGCGCGTGGACACCACGTGGCCTGCAGGACGTCGTCACCAGCACCGTCACCTTCGACGACGTGCCGGCGACCGCCGTGGGCGAGCCCGGGTGGTACCTCGACCGGCCGGGCTTCGCGTGGGGCGGTATCGGCGTGGCGGCCGTGTGGTTCGGTGGCACCGCCGCCGTGGCAGGTCTGCTGTGGGATGCCGCCCGCACCCGGCCGCCCGACCAGGTGGCGCTCATGCACCTCGGGGCGTGCGACGTCATCCTGCACGCGACCCTGCTCGCGCTGCGCGAGGCGGCCGGTGCGATCGACAGCGGCCGGGCCGACGGTGCGCCGGGTCGGTTGCTCGCAAGCCGCGTTCGGGCACAGGCCGCCGCCTGTGCCGAGCAGGTGCTCAGCACGGTTGGGCACGCGCTGGGCCCGGGCCCGCTCGCGATGGATGCCGAGCACGCCACCCGGGTTGCCGACCTCACCCTCTACATCCGGCAGCACCACGCCGAGCGCGACCTGGCCGCGCTGGGCCGGCTGGTCGCGCCGCCCCAGGACGCGCCGCCTGGCGGAGCGACCCTGTGAGCAGTGTGCCGGTGCCGTTCGCGCACACCGATTCCGGCACCGCCGAGAGCACCTGGCTGGGTTCGCCCCGCTGGGACGCCGTAGGGGTGCTCGACCTGAGCGCTGTCGTGCAGCGCTACGCGCAGGTGCTCGTGCTCTCCGCCCACCCCGATGACGAGACGCTGGGCGTGGGCGGGCTGCTGGCCGACCTGACCGACGCGGGCGCCTCCGTCAACGCGCTCGTCGCCACGGACGGCGAGCGCTCACAGCCGGTCGGAGGCGCCCGCGCCCGGGCCGCCCTGGCCGCACGGCGTCGCCGGGAGGTCGAACGCGCGGTGGAGGTGCTCGCGCCGGAATCCCCCATCACCCACCTCGGCCTGCCGGACGGTGCGCTCGACCGGCACGAGGAGGCCCTCGTCGCCGAGGTGCGCCGCCGCACCGACCCCGACACACTCGTGATCGCACCCTGGCTCGCCGACGGGCACGCCGACCACGATGCTGTAGGTCGGGCCTCCGCCGAGGCGGTGGCACACAGCGGCGCCGACCTGGTGCACTATCCGATCTGGTTGTGGCACTGGGGAGCTGAGGACGCACTACCCTGGCCCGACGTCGTGGTGGCCGAGACCTCGCGCACCGCTGCGTGGCGCAAGCGGGCCGCCCTCGAGGAGTTCCCCACGCAGACGACTGCGTGGGGTGCCGGTGCGTCCGCGAAGTCCGCCGCCCCGGTGGTGGGGCCGGCGGTCCTCCACCGCGCCCAGCGGCTCGTCGAGGCCCTCATCGACCCGGCCGGCGTCCTGCCCAGGCTGCCCATGGACCGGCTCGAGCGCCGCGCGGCCGCGCGGGCGCGGCAGTTCGACCGGATGTACGACGACCGCGACGACCCGTGGTCGTTCGACGGGTCGTTCTACGAGGAACGTCGCCGGGCGCTGGTGCTGGCGTCGTTGGGATGCCGCCGCTACGGCCGGGCGCTCGAGATCGGTTGTGCCGACGGCCGGCTCACCGATTCCCTGCTCGAGCGTTGCGACTCCGTGGTCGCACTCGACACGAGCCACCGAGCGGTCACGGCGGCGCGCGCCCGGGCGCCAGGGGCCGTGGTCGAGCAGGGCATGGCGCCGGTCGACCTGCCGGCGGGTCCCTTCGACCTGGTGCTGCTGTCCGAGGTCGGCTACTTCCTCACCCCCCTCGAGCTGGTTGCCACGCTGCGCCGTTGCGAGGCGTCGCTCGCCCCGGGCGGCGAGCTGGTGCTGTGCCACTGGCAGCACCCCACGCAGAACGTGCCGCTCGACGGGGTGCTGGTGCACGAGCAGGCCCGCAACGCACTGGGCCTGGCCCGGCGGGCCAGCTACGTCGACGAGGACCTGCGGATCGAGGTCTGGGGCGACGGCAGCTCGATCGCCCGGCGGGAGGGGCGCACGTGAGCCGCCCGGACCACATCCGCGCTCCTGACCCGCGCGACCATCCGCAGTCCCTGGACCGGGTCGCGCAGGTCGACCGCATCGACCACGTGGTCGTCGCCATCCCAGCGCGCGACGAGGAGGCGCTGCTGCCGGGCTGTCTCCGGTCGGTGAGCGCAGCCGCCGCCGTGCTGCGGGGGGCACGACCCGGCATCCGGCTGTCGGTGGCAGTAGCTCTCGACGGCTGCACCGACCGCTCGGCGCAGGTCGCCGCCGCCGAGGACGTCGCCACGGTGACGCTTCCCGGAGCGGGGGTCGGTGCTGCCCGCGACGCCGCGGTCGAGCGCGGGCTGACCGCGCTCGGGCGTCCCGCCGAGGGCTCGACCTGGGTCGCCTGCACCGACGCCGACACGGTGGTGCCGAGCTCGTGGCTGCTGCGACAGGTGATGTGGGGCGAGCGCGGCGTCGACCTCGTCGTCGGCACCGCAGAGCCGGTGGGGGTCACCCGCTTCGCGGCACTGGCCGCGTGGCACGCGCGCCACCGGCTGGTCGAGGGCCACACCCACGTGCACGGCGCCAACCTCGGCGTCCGCGCCGACCGGTGGCGGCGGGTGGGCGGGTTCGGGCTGCTCGCCGTCGGCGAGGACGTCGACCTCGTCGAGCGGGTGCGCTTGGCCACCGACCGCTGGGTCGCCACGGACACCACGCGGGTGCTGACGTCCGGACGGTCGCACAGCCGGGTCGAGCACGGGTTCGCCGGCTACCTGCTCGACCTCGACGCCGACACCGGCTGAGGACCCAGGGCGGCCCGACGCGCCGCGACGCGACAGGAGTGCTGCAGAAGGCGCGCGCCCTGACCCCCGAGTGCATCACCAGCTGCTCCCTGCTCCTGGCGGTGCGGAAGGGGTGATGCAGAGGGCGGCCCCTGGCCCGCGACGTGCATCACCAAGCCCGGCCCCCTTGCCCAGACCGCCCACCCACCGCTCGGATGGCATCGCTTCCTAGAGCTGCAGGTGGAGGCGTTTCATACCGGCACGGCACCCGGGTAGCACCGACGACGGCCTCATCGCCGGTGCGGCTCCTCACGCAAACCGAGTCAGGCGTGTCAGCCAAACGGCCAGTTCGTCTGCGGTGTTGCGCGATTCGCCCCGGCGACCAGCCCCGCCGCCCTAGGCTCGAACCACAGTCAACGGGGGTTGGAAGGGAGGACGCCGTGAAGGCGTCGAGGATCTCTGCTGCGGTGGCCGCGATCGCGCTGGCCCTCGTGGCCACCACTGCCGCACCAGCAACAGCCACGGTGCCGGCCAAGTGGAAGAACTGCACTACGGTCAACAAGACCTACAAGCACGGCGTGGGCAAGGCGACCGCCCATGACAAGACGTCCGGCACGCCGGTCACCACCTTCAAGCGCAGCAACACGCTGTACGCCCAGGCGATGAAGGCCAACAAGGGCCTCGACCGCGACAAGGACGGCATCGCCTGCGAGAAGCGCTGACTCTGTCGGCCGCCCGCTCGGTGCCCCGCCAGTGGGCCTGCCGGGCCTGCTGGGCGGACCTGAAGAGTCGCCTGCCGGGCCTGCTGGGCGGACCTGAAGAGTCGCCTGCCGGGCCTGCTGAGCGGCCCTGGGCCAGTGCGCCGATGGACGGACCATTGGCCACCTGACCTGGCGCCCGCCCCGACGCTCGGCCTCCCGCCAAGGGGCCGCCTTTGTCCGTCCCAGGAGTCACCTGCCGATGCTGCCGCTCGCCGATGTGTCTCCGGTGACATGCAGTCGAGCCGACCTTGGTCGGAGGCAGGCTCCTGAGGTGGGCTGAACTGGGCAACTGCATGTCCGTGGGAGCGCTGATCGCCCAGGGTGGACGGAGCGGCCTGGTCACGCTTCGGCGCCTTCGGCACCCCAGGGACCGGAGGGCCAGCGTCTCGCCGGGGTCAAGGTTTGCCCCGAACATGGTCAAGGAACGCTTTGAAGGTGGCAATCCGGGGGAGGGTCTGGGTCAGGGGGTAGCGACGACGCGCCCTCAGGGGATGGGGCCAGGGGTCGACGTTTCGTCGCCCGACCGGTCCCGCGACCGGAAGGACAGCCATGTCATCCACACCTCCACCTCGACGTCGACGCCGGCTCGCCGCACTGGGCACGTCCGCGGTCCTCGTCGCCACCGGCCTGACCGCCGCCGCGGCTGCTGCGGGTCCCGCCTCCGCCGAGACGGCATCCAGCGCAGGCACAGCCGCGAAGAGCCCCGTCTACCTCGACGCCCGTCAGCCCACCGCCCGCCGGGTGGCCGACCTGCTGGGCCGGATGACGCTCGACGAGAAGGTCGGCCAGATGACCCAGGCCGAGCGCGGCGGAATCGACGCCGACCCGACGCAGATCACCACCCTCGGCCTGGGCAGCGTCCTCTCCGGCGGCGGCTCGGTGCCGACGCCGAACACGCCGACGGCCTGGGCGGACATGGTCGACCGCTACCAGCGCGCCGCTCTGGCGACCCGGTTGCACATCCCGCTGATCTACGGCGTCGACTCGGTGCACGGCCACGGCAACCTGCTCGGCGCCACGGTCTTCCCGCACAACATCGGTCTGGGGGCCACCCGTGACCCGCGCCTGGTGGAGAAGGTCGCGCACGTCACCGCGGAGGAGACCCGGGCCAGTGGCCCGCAGTGGGCGTTCGCGCCGTGTGTCTGCGTCGCCCGCGACGACCGCTGGGGCCGCACCTACGAGAGCTTCGGCGAGACGCCGCAGCTCGTCATCTCGATGGAGACCGCCATCGACGGCCTCCAGGGCGGCAAGGGCCAGCTCAAGAACAACGACCGCGTCCTCGCCACCGCGAAGCACTTCGCCGGCGACGGCCTCACCACCTACGGCACCGGGTCGAACAACGGCAAGACGGGCAACTACCCGATCGACCAGGGCGTCACCCAGGTGAGCCGCACGACGTTCGACCGGCTGGCGCTTGCCCCCTACGTCCCCGCGGTGCGCAAGCACGACGTGGGCTCGGTCATGCCGTCGTACTCCGACGTGGACTGGACCGGTGACGGCATCGGCAACCCGGTCAACATGCACGGCAACAAGCAGCTCATCACCGGCTGGCTCAAGGAGCAGCAGGGCTTCGACGGCTTCGTGATCTCCGACTACGAGGGCATCCACCACATCCAGCCCGGCGTGGCCTCGTACGCCACGCAGGTCACGCTCGGCGTGAGCGCCGGCATCGACATGTTCATGGAGCCCTACGACTACGCCACCTTCATCACGACCCTGAAGGCGAACGTGACCGACCACTCGGTGCGGATGTCGCGCATCGACGATGCGGTCTCGCGGATCCTCACCAAGAAGTTCGAGCTCGGTCTCTTCGAGCACCCGTTCACCGACCGCACCCACATCCCCGACATCGGCTCTCCCGCGCACCGGGCGCTGGCCCGCACGGCCGTGCAGAAGTCGCAGGTGCTGCTCAAGAACGACCGTTGGGCGCTGCCGATCTCGAAGGGGCAGCCGATCTACGTCGCCGGCAGCAACGCCGACAACATCGGCAACCAGGCCGGTGGCTGGACCCTCACCTGGCAGGGCGGCTCGACCACCGTCATCCCGGGGCAGACGATCCTCGACGGCCTCCGCGCGCAGCACCGCTCGGTGACCTTCAGCGAGACCGCCTCGACCCCCGTCCCCCGCGGTGCCGTCGGCGTCGTCGTCGTCGGTGAGACGCCCTACTCCGAAGGGTACGGCGACGTCGGTGGCCCGCGCTGGGCCTACGACCCGGGCGACAACAACCAGCCGCGCCCGGAGAAGACGATGCAGCTGAGCGACGCCGACTCCGCGGCGGTCGACCGGGTCTGCGCCGCCGCGGCGAAGTGCGTGGTGGTCGTCGTCTCGGGACGCCCCGTCGTCATCCCGCCGGCCCAGCTCCGCCAGATCGACAGCCTGGTCGCCTCCTGGCTGCCGGGCAGCGAGGGCGGCGGTGTCGCCGACGTGCTGCTCGGCAAGGCGCGGTTCACGGGCAAGCTGCCGGTGACCTGGCCGCGCTCGGTCGCGCAGGAGCCGATCAACGTGGGTGACGCCGGCTACCGTCCGGCGTTCCCCTACGGATGGGGGCTGCGCACCCGCTGACCGCGTCGACATCCCACGACACGCTGACCACAGCGCTCGGCCGTCAGCGCGTCGTGGGACCTCGGAACACCCGGACCGGCCTCGGCTGCCGGGCCGACCCGAGCGCCGGGTCGGGAGCATCGGGCAGACTGCCCGCATGTCGCTTCCCGACCCGGCGCTCGTCGTGCTGGTGGGTGCCTCCGGGTCGGGCAAGTCGACCTGGGCGGCGCAGCGCTACCGCACCGAGGAGGTCGTCTCCTCCGACGCCCTGCGCGGGGTCGTCGGCAGCGGCCCGCACGACCTGGACGCCTCCGCCGACGCGTTCGCGGTGCTCGAGGCCGTGGTCACCGCCCGGGTCGGCCGTGGCCTCACCACCGTCGTCGACACCCTCGGGCTGGATGCCGACCGCCGCCGACGCTGGTTGGCCGCCGCACGGGCAGTGCGGATGCCGGCCGTCGTGGTGCTGCTCGACACCCCCGACGAGGAGTGCCGCCGCCGCAATGCGGAACGCGACCGCCCGGTGCCGGCGCGGGTGCTGGCGGGCCAGCTCGCCCGTCGCCGTGAGGTCGCCGTCGAGGTCGCGGACGAGGGGTGGGATGCCGTCGAGACGGTCGGCTACCAGCCCGGCCCGCCGGTGGCGGCGCCCCCGGAGCCCGCGGCGGCGGGTGCGGCGGGTGCGGCGGCCCGTCGCACGGCATCCACGGGCGTCGAGGTGGTCCTGCAGGTCTCTCGCTTCCCGTGGGACGAGGACCCGATGGGCTGGCTGCGCAGCATGGCCCTCGCTGCCGACGAGGCGGGCTTCGCGGGGCTGGCCCTGATGGACCACCTGATCCAGATCCCGCAGGTCGGCCGGGCCTGGGACCCGATCCCCGAGCCGTGGGTCGCCCTCGGCGCCGTGGCCGGGCTCGGCACCGGGCTGCGGCTCGGCACGCTGTGCACGCCGGTCACCTTCCGCCAGCCCGGCATCACCGCGAAGGCCGCAGCAACCCTGTCAGCGCTCACCGGGGGGCGAACGTTCCTGGGCATCGGCGCGGGTTGGTGGGAGCGCGAGCACGCCGCGTTCGGGATGCCGTTCCCACCCCCCGCCGAGCGGCTGGACGAGCTGGACTACGCGATCCGGGTGATGCGGGCCCTGTGGGCGCCGGGCACCAAGCCGTTCTCGGATGGCGTGGCATGGCTGCCCGAGACGACCTGCTATCCACGGCCGGTCGCGCCGATCCCGGTCATCGTGGGCGGCGGCGGCGAGCGGCGGACGCTGCGGATCGCGGCTGAGCTCGGCGATGGGTGCAACCTGGTGACCTCGGATCCGGCTGTGCTGCAGCGAAAGATCGCGGTCCTGCGGGCACACTGCGCCGAGGTGGGTCGGGACCCGGCCGAGGTCGCCGTGACGGTCCTCGACCTGCCGGTGGTCGGCCGCACTCGGGATGACGTGTGGGCGCGGGTCGAGCGCCTGCGTGGCCGCACCCGCGCGGCGACCTTCGCGGCCCGCACGCACGCGGGTACGTTGGCCGCGCACCGCGACCGGCACGCCGCCCTGGCCGCCCTCGGGGTCTCCACGGTGTTCCTCACCACCCCCGACCTGGACGGCCCGGATGCCGTGCTCGACCTGACCGGGCTCAACGCCTGAGCGCTCGCAGGTCGAGCTCACCGGGAGCGTTCGGCCACTGCAGACGTGCCCTGGTCTCCGTGGGGCTCATCGAGGGGTCACAACATGCCCAGGGCAGAGCTCGATCCCGGGCAGTTCGCGACGCCTCGACAGGTTCGTGAAGCCGTCGACCCGGATGAGCATCGTGGCGTTCCCGATGAACAGCAGCGAGTCCGCACGCGCAGCGGCATCATTTTAGGCGTCGTTGGCGGCAAGGGGGATGACGTGGTCCATGTCGTGCGCCAACCCGATCGGCGTCGCGCCACGCGCCGGTGTGCGCAGCGGTGCGACGGGGTAGGGGTTCATCGAACAGCCAACCGACACCAGTGACGGAGAACCGGATGAGCGACGCACCGAACGAGCAGGACGCTGCCAAGGAGGCGGCCCAGAACGTCGTCGGCGAGGTGACCTCGTGGGAGTACAGCGCCGAGCCCGACACCATCGGCTCCAAGCTGGACGAGGGTCTGCAGCAGGCCGGGGTCGACGTCGACGACCAGGAGAAGCGCCGGCTCGTCGACGAGATCGACGAGGTCAAGCAGGACGAGTCCAAGGGCGCCCCTGACGTCAGGTCGGCCCAGCCGGCCGACGACACCGACGCCTGACCGCAGCCCCGCGCGAGTAGGGGCGGAAAGAAAACGTCGTCCGCGGTTCGCTGCGGCGGCTCCCGGTCGACACACCGCGCCGGTCGCAACAACGGCTCACACTCGACGCACCCGCCGGCCA
>Ga0302299_10000574_pt1 | contig 20342 bp, 13 predicted proteins | sample III_Fen_N3_4_FD_198795 | JGI IMG/M metagenome (GOLD analysis project Ga0302299, IMG submission 198795) | Peat permafrost microbial communities from Stordalen Mire near Abisko, Sweden - III_Fen_N3_4 | ecosystem: Environmental > Terrestrial > Soil > Wetlands > Permafrost | place: Sweden: Abisko... | reverse complement strand
GTTCGACAAGATCACGGCCGAGTACTACGGCACGATGACGCCCATCACGCAGATGGCCGGCTTCCAGGTGCCCGAGGCGCGTCTCGTCGTCATCTCGCCCTACGACAAGGGCTCGATGACCGCGATCGAGAAGGCCATCCGCGACTCCGACCTCGGCGTGAACCCCACCAACGACGGCGTGGTGATCCGCATCGCCTTTCCGCAGCTCACCGAGGACCGGCGCAAGGAGTACATCAAGGTCGCTCGCCACAAGGCGGAGGACTCCCGCATCTCGATGCGCAACATCCGTCGCCACGCGAAGGACGCGCTCGACAAGCTGGTCAAGGACGGCGAGGCGGGCGAGGACGAGGTCCGCCGCGCGGAGAAGTCCCTCGACGACCTCACCCACAAGTACGTCACGGCCATCGACGACCTCCTCAAGCACAAGGAGGCCGAGCTGCTCGAGGTCTGACGACCTCCGGCTCGACCTCCCATGACCGACGCACCCGCCGAGCAGACACCGCCGTCGACCGGACGCGCGGGGCGCAACCTCGTGTCCGCGTTCTTCGTCGGCGCGGGGCTCGGGGTGTTCCTCGTCCTGCTCCCCATACTGTTCGCGCCGTGGCTGTTCGTGTTCATCGTCTCGGCCGCGATGGTCGTCGCCGCCCACGAGCTCTGGGGTGCTGCGGCGCACCGCGGCATCCACCTCGTGCGCTGGCCGCTCTACGTCGGCGTCGCCGCGATCCCGCAGGCCGCCTACTGGTCGGGCACGCTCGCGCTCGTCGCGACGTTCGGCGCCACCGTGCTCGTGATCCTCGGGTGGCGGCTCGTCGAGGGTCCCGAGGGCTACGTCGCCGACGTGGCGGCCTCGGTCCTGGTGGCGGCGTACACCGGGCTGATGGCCGGGTTCGTCGGCCTCATGATGACCTCCACGCACGGCAGCGAGCGCATCATCGTGTTCGTCGTCCTGACGATCTGCAGCGATATCGGCGGCTACATCGCCGGCGTGCTGGCCGGCAGGCACCCGATGGCCCCGAAGATCTCGCCGAAGAAGTCCTGGGAGGGCTTCGCCGGCAGCCTCGTCCTGCAGGCCGTCGCCGGTGTCGCGCTGTTCGTCTTCCTGCTCGACGCGCCCTGGTGGCAGGGGCTGATCACCGGTCTCGTCCTCACCGTGACGGCGACGGCCGGCGACTTCATCGAGTCGGCGATCAAGCGCGACCTCGGCGTCAAGGACATGAGCAACCTGCTGCCGGGCCACGGCGGGCTCATGGACCGCCTCGACTCGCTGCTCACCAACGCCTTCACCTCGTGGCTGCTGCTGCGCGTGTTCCTCGGCCCGTGACGGCCGTGCGAGACTCGACGTCGACATGACCCAGGACCTCGAGAACCCGCGTACGCCGAAGCCGGGCGAGCTGACGTTCGACGTGCCCAAGGGCCGCGGGAAGCCGCGCCGCCACCTCGCCGACATGACCGGCGCCGAGCGCCGCGAGGCCGTCACCACGCTCGGTCTGCCGGCGTTCCGCGCCGACCAGGTGTCGCGGCACTACTTCGCGCGGCTCTCCGACGACGCCTCCGCGTGGACGGACATCCCCGCCGCGCTGCGCGACGACCTCGCGTCGGCCCTCACCCCGCCGCTGATGACCTCCGTGCGCGAGCTCACCACCGACGCGGGCACCACCCGCAAGCAGCTGTGGCGCCTGTTCGACGGCGCGCTCGTGGAGAGCGTGCTCATGCGCTACCCGGACCGCGTCACGATGTGCGTGTCGAGCCAGGCGGGCTGCGGCATGAACTGCCCGTTCTGCGCGACGGGGCAGGCGGGGCTGACCCGCAACCTCTCGACGGCGGAGATCGTCGAGCAGGTGGTCGCGGGTGCCCGCGAGCTGGCACGCGGAGACGTGCCCGGCGGTCCCGGACGGGTCTCCAACGTGGTCTTCATGGGCATGGGGGAGCCGCTCGCGAACTACAAGTCCGTGGTCGGCGCCCTGCACCGGATGGTGGACAAGAGCCCGGAGGGGCTCGGGATGTCGGCCCGCGGCATCACGGTGTCGACCGTCGGGCTCGTGCCCCGGATGCGCGAGCTCGCGACCGAGGGCATCCCGGTGACCCTCGCGCTGTCCCTTCATGCGCCAGACGACGAGCTGCGCGACACCCTCGTGCCGGTCAACACCCGCTGGGACATCCAGGAGGTGCTGGACGCGGCGTGGGAGTACGCCCGGGTGACGCACCGCCGCGTGTCGATCGAGTACGCGCTCATCAAGGACGTCAACGACCAGGCGTGGCGCGCCGACCTGCTCGCCAAGCGGCTGCGCAACAAGCTGGTCCACGTGAACCTCATCCCGCTGAACCCGACTCCCGGCTCGAAGTGGACCGCGTCGCGCAAGGCTGACGAGCGCGAGTTCGTCCGCCGCCTCGAGGCGGGCGGGATCGCGGTCACCGTGCGGGACACGCGCGGCCGCGAGATCGACGGAGCCTGCGGTCAGCTCGCGGCGGCAGAGTAGGCGGCACGTCGTAACTTCCAGATCGTGAGCACGGTGCCCAGGTCGCTGATGGTCGTGATCGGTTCGTAGCAGGGAAGATCGGCGGGGAACTTCGTCGAGCTGACGACGTACCGGATCTTCAGCAACGCCACGTCGGGACTGCACAGGTCGATGCGCACGGTCGCCGCACCATGACGACCGGACGGGACGAGCGTCACCGGTGTCGCCGTGGGGTCCTGGACCCAGTAGTACTCGTTGTAGTTGTTCCACACGAGCCGTTGAGTGGGTGCCAGCCTGCGCCAGATCTCGCTGTCGGGGTAGTAGGTCATCCCCGAGAGCGTCTCGTGGACAGAGGCCGACAGCGCGGGCTGTGCGCGGAAGTCGACCGTCACCCAGCGGGACGGCCCTTCCGACGCAGCGACCTCGCGCAGGTAGCTCGCGAGCGGTGAGCTCACCATCGGCGCGATGCCCCTGTTCAGCGGGCCCACGACGGCGAAGGAGACGACGGCCACGACGAGAAGTGCCGACGCCGCGACGGTCGCCCCGCGGGGGACGAACACCAGCAGCAGGACCAGCCCAGCCACCAGTGCCGCGATGGCGATCGAGGCCAGGACGACGTAGGTCGAGGGGTCGGTCAGCAGCCGCGTCACCGTGAGCCCCGACGCCGCGGTGGCGACGAGAGCCACCCCGCCCCACATCCGGAACCTCGGCGGATCGAGAGGGATGCGCTGCGCAGCGACGTGGATCAGCACGACGGCGGCCAGGCCGAGCGCGAGGTAGGTCCGGAAGCCAGGGACGTGCTCCAGCACGCCGGCGCCCATGACGTCGGGGAGCGGCAGGACGGCCCACGCGATCAGGATGAGACCTGCGGCGACGGCGCCCAGAGCGGACAGCTCCCAGCCGGGCGCACGTCGGCCATCCTCGGCCGCAGCGCGTTCCCTCGGGGTGCGGCTTCGCCGTTGCTGCATGTGACGCAGGGCGCGGGTCGCGACGAGCGCGGAGAGCAGCAGGAGCACCGGCAGGGGGAACCAGACGGAGCTCGCCTCGCTGACATTGGTGGGATTGCCCTCCGCGCCGAGCGTGGGGCTCAGCGCACGTGGGTCGAAGGCCAGGAACACGTTGGTCGGAGCGCTCAACAGGTCCACCCATCGGCCTTCGCCAGCCGTCGAGCGGCGACCGCCTGGGTAGTAGGTCGCGGACAGGGTCTCCAGCGCTTCACGGTTCTGCGCCACCCACATGATCACGACGAGCGACGTCGAGAGGAACCAGGCCGTGGTGACGACCATCCATCGACGTAGAGCAATGCGGTGGTCGATGGCCCATCCGAGCGCCACCAGGCCGACGACCAGACCGATCGAGAGCAGCCAGGGCAGGTAGAGCTGAAGGGCCGCACAGACGGTGAGCCACACCGCGCACGTGGTCCAGGCCGCCGCGACGGGGAGGCTGCTCGTCCGCCACGCCATGATGAGGGACGCCGCCGCTCCGCAGGTGAATCCCAGGATGGCGCCAGCTGCAGTGCCGCTCCACCAGGCAACGTACGGGGACAGGCCGATGAGCGCCGCCAGAGCGCTCGCGACCAGGGGTCTGCTGCGCAGAGCCATGAGCAGCGAATAGACGCCCAGCACCCCTGAGATGACGAGGAACCACCAATGCCAGGCGAACCCGAGCTCGATGCCAGGCGTGCCTCCGCCGGCGGCGAGCCACCCCCAGTTCTGTGGTGAGAAGACCGCGGTCCAGTCGCGGACAGGCACGCCGAGCGTGGTGACGTGCAGATCCACGTCGTTGAGTCCGAGCCATGCGTGGCTCGGGAAGCCTTTGACGACGTTCCCGACCTGGCTGGGGCTGGAGAGCATGTACTCGTCCGCCCGGTAGCCGCTCGCGGTGCCGGCGACGAGTCCCGGGCCTGCCGTCGAGTCCGGGTCCAGGAGAGCCATCGACGACCCGTTGAGCCTGGCTGCCGTCAGTCCGGCGAACACGACGACCATGCCGAGCGGGAAGGCGGCCGCTCGGCCGGCACGACACCATCCGCGAGCAGCCTGGCGATCGGTGTCGCCGTGCCGCGGCATCGTCATCCGGCTCCTCATGGTGGTGGATCGTCGGTGCGCGGCCACCGGGCATTGCGACCCTTGTGCACCTGCCGGAGCCACCGGGCATTCTAGGTCTGCCGCCTTCCGGCACGTGGCGTCGAACGGCACGCGAGTGGCGAGCCCCTCCGCTCGGCGCGCCTCTTCGTGGACTCGGCGCACAACCGGTTCGCGGTGCCGCCACGAGACCGCTTCGTTCGTGGAGTGAGGGGACACCTTCGGGAGCCACTCGCGCCCGCCGCCCCTGCGGGCTCGGCGTGCTCCATCGCTCGCCTTCGGCTCGCGACGCCTGGCTGGTTGTGTCGGTCGGTGCTTCGGTCAACGGATCGTCACCGTGCGGGCGAGGCTGCGGGCGACCTCGCCGACGAGGTTGCCCGTCTTCGCCAGGGCGAGCGAGACGGTGATCCTGTAGGCGCCGGCCGTCGCCGTCCACGGGATCGTCACTGCGAGGGTGCGCGGACGACAGCTCGTGCAGGTCAGGGTCTTCGTGGCGACAGTGCGGCCGCGCGACGTGACGGTCACGGTGAAGGTGCCCGTGATCCCGGGGACGACGGACCGGAGGACGACACGTGCCGTGGCCGAGCTGCGGCCGCGTCGCGTGCTGGTCGACAGGGTGATGGGTCGGGTCGTGGCGACGACGACGGCTCGCGTGCGCACGACGACGTGCCGCGTACGTCCCGCGTGCGTGACCGCGACCGACAGCGTCGAGGCCGTGCCCGTCAGTGCCGCAGCAGGAACCGTCATGCGGTCACCCGCTGCCAGCGTGACCGAGAACCGGCGGGTCTGGGGACCGGTGCCGCCACGGAGCTTCGTCGTCGTCGTCGTGAACGCCATCGTCGCGCCGGTGCTCGAGCTCGCGGCGAGCGATCCTCCGGTGGTCTGCAGGGTCGTGGCCGTTCCGGCTCCGCTCGCCACCGACATGGTGGTCGAGAGGAGCGCGGTCGAGGAGCGGCTCACGCCGGTGAGGGTCACAGGTTTCGCCGTAGCCGTCGTGAAGCGCACGCCTCCGGTGATGGAGGCGACGCTGTCGGTCGTCCCGGTCCGGGCCGACGTGGCGACGGACGTGACCCCGGACCGGCTCAGCACGCTGACCTGGTAGGGCGCGGTCGTCGTCGCAGCCAGCGAGAGGGATGCCGTGCCAGGCACCGACACGAGGCCACCGGACTTGCCCCCGCTGAAGCCGAGCGGGACGGCGCCCTGGGGCAGCGCGGCCGGCGCGACCGGGGACGGTGCCGTGCCCGACGTCGTCGCGCTCGAGCCGAACGTGATGAGCGACGACGCGAAGCCCAGCAGCCCGGTGAAGCTCGGGATGTGCTGCGCCTTCGTCACGAAGGAGTACGGCAGCACGACCAGTCCAGGGTTGGTCGACCAGCTCCCGCCCCAGGTCGTGCCGCCCATGTCGTAGTGCCATCCGCCGACGTCGAAGTAGATCTTGCTCCCGTCGTGCTGGCCGACGTGGGTGACGCCGCTCGTGTCGGTGTCCTCCTGGGGCGTGTACTCCTTGTTGTTGTCGTAGACGTCGATCGCCCAGCCGAGGCCGCCCAGGTCCTCGAGCCCGTAGGCCACGACGACGTGGCCGCTGAAGGTGAAGCCGTCGCGCATGGCGATGAGGGCCGGACCCTTCGCGAGGGCCGCCTGCAGCCGCAGCTTCGTCGGGAGCGAGGCGCCCAGCTCGTTCTGCACGTTCTGGTCGATGACCGCGCCGAACGTCTCGAGGCTGAACTGCTGGAGGTGGGCGGCCTGGATCGCCTGGTCCAGCGCGGTCGAGTGCGGCAGGCCGTACACCTGGTTCGTGGTGTGGGGATACGCCGTCACCGCCATCGCTCCCATGATGAAGCGCATGTCGGTCGCCGAGATCCCGTAGCAGTGACCGCTGCCGGACGTGCCGACGGTGAGGGACCGCACGATGGCGGTCCAGATCATCGCGATGGGATCCCGGAAGCTGACGTTGCAGCCGAGCGGCCAGCACAGGTCGATCGTGTCGTACATCTGGTCGCGCCCGAAGGCGCGCACCATGTCGTCGTACACGAGGTCGTTGACCGGGTAGTTGTGGAACGAGAAGGCGTTCGTGTTGCGATACGTCCGGCTGGTCACGGCGCCCGCGGGCACGGCCGACCCACCGCCGGACGGATGCAGCTGCAGCGGCCCCGAGGTGGCGTAGGCAGGCGTGCTGAGCGAGTACTGCCGCAGGTCCGGGCCGTTGACCTGCGGTGCCCACGGCCCCGCGGTCAGCGGAGTGACGGCCTTGTCGTTGCCGACCGTGGCCGTGCTGCCTGCGCAGAAGCCGGCGCCGGTCAGGGAGAAGACGGTGGCCGTCTGGGGGAGTCCGAGCCCGGGGTCGCCGATCGGGGGGACCACCTGGCGGTTCACGGTCGCCACCGTCGGCGCGACCTCGGTCAGCTTGGCCCGCACGGTGGCGGTGTCCGTCGGGTGCCCGACGACCGTCGCCGTCACCTCCAGCCACTCACCGCTCGGCGGCGCTGCGCCCGGTGACGACCAGGACACCGTCGTGTCGCGGCCGCCGCCGTTCGAGCTGAAGGACAGCACGGACGGGGCCGTCGTCACCTCCCAGCCCGCGGTGAGGACGGGCTGCATCGAGGAGTCGAGCATGCGAGCCGACACGGCGACGTCACCCGTGAAGTCGGGCAGCGTCTCGAGCCGCACGTTGCGCGACTGCGGCGTGCACGCCGCGGTGTACGGGCGGGTCAGCCCGAGCGGGAACGACGCGGTGGCTGCGGCCGTGAGCGACTGCACCACCGGGGTGCCGGTGCCGACGGCCGGCACCCCCGCGGCGTCGCCGCCGAGCGACACGTCGACCGGTCCGGCCGCCGACGTGCCCGGTGCTGCGCTGAAGGTCACGACCGTGGGACCGGTGGCGCTGCCGGAGTACGACGGCGGGCTGAAGCTCGCCGTCACACCGGAGGGCAGACCGGTGGCGACGAACGTCACGAGACCGGTGGACCCGTTGGAGCGGGTCAGGTGCAGCGCCACGGTGGGCGAGGAGGACGGCGACACCACGACCGAGGGGACGAACGCGTCCTTCGTGACCGCGAACGCGGGAGCGGCAGCCGGGTCGTTGGCGTAGCTGAGGTCGTCGAGCCACACGTGCGGGCCGACGTACTCCGACCGGATGAGCACCCACTGGAGACCACCGCCGCCCACGGAGAAGAACGTGGTGGCCCCGCCGGGCGAGACGAGGTTCTGGTCCACGGTCTGGTCCGACGTGCGGGTGCCGTCGGCGGAGAAGCCCATCACACGGAACGACGACGTGCCGCTCGACGTGCCCGTGCCGATCCAGCCGGAGACCGACAGGCAGACGGTGGGACAGCGCAGCAGGATCGCGTCGTTGGAGAACTCGCCTGCTGCGCACCCGATCGGGCCGGCGGCCAGCACCGACGTCGGCGAGTGCATGCGATAGCCGTCGGGGACCGAGACGAGCTTCACCGGGGCGCTCATCCCGACGCAGAGCGGGTAGCCCTTCGTGCCGTCCGCGAAGGTGAAGCCGAGGTCGGACGGCGTCCCGAACTGCACGCCGTGAACGCCGTCGGAGTACTGCGTCGTCACCGCACCCGACGCGGGCATGCAGTCCTCGAACGTGATGGTGGCGCTGGCGTCGCCGGCGGTGGCGGGGAAGCACGGCAGCTGGATGTCCGCCCTCGCTGCTGCGGGTGCCAGCACGCCGACCAGCAGCGCCAGCACAGCCGTGACGACGACGGGAAGCGCGTGGGCGCGGGTCGGACGCGGAGCCTTCCCGCGCCTGCTCATGAGCTTGCCGCGAGCTGTTGGGCGGCGGCCACGGCTGAGGCGCGCGACTTGGCGACGTTGCTGTCCTTGCGGGTGGACGCCACGGAGATGAGGCGGTCCCCGACGAGGACGGTGATCTGGCTGTCGACGCCGAACGGCAGCTTCTGGGTGAAGCCGATCGAGTCTGGCATCCCGGCGTCGAACGTCGAGACCTGCGCGCCTGCGCCGGACATGCGGGCCTTCGCGGCGGTGACCATGGCGGCCCCGATGCCTGCGTCGACCTGGACGACCGAGTACCCCAACGATCCGGACGCGAGGTTCTCGTAGACGCACCCGTCGAGCTTCTTCAGCTTCGAGGTGCTGACCGTCGGGGACGACAGCCCGGGCTTCGTCGTGAAGCCGAGGATCGCCTCGGCCGTCGGCTGGTCGATCATCGAGCACCCGCCACGGGCGGTCGTCGCGGGGGGACTCGACGACGCCGGGCTCGTCGACGCCGGCCCCGACGAGGAGGAGGCCGGCGAGGACGAGGCGTCGGCCGACGCGGCGGCGGAGGCTGTCGACGAGTCCGTGGCTCCCGCCGCGGCAGCGACGCTGCTGCTCGCGCTGCCGGACGAGCAGGCAGCCAGCCCGAGGCACAGGGCGAGCGCGGTGGTGACCGTGACGGTGTGGCGATGGTTCATGGGGACCTCCGGGGGCCGCGAGCCTGGACGTGGCTCGAGGACACCAGCCGCGGGGGTCGGGCGGCGCCGGGTGAATCCCTGGCAGCAGGACCCTGGTCAGTCCCCGTCAGCCGGTACGCCGTCCGCCGGGGGCGTCAGGAGCAGGCGGACCAGGTCCGCACGGTTGCGGAGGCCGAGCTTGCGATAGATCCGGCCGAGGTGGAACTCGACGGTCTTGCTCGACAGGAACAGCGTCGCGGCGATCTCCTTGTTCGACATCCCGGCTGCCGCTGCGGTCGCCACCCTCGTCTCGGAGGCGGTCAACGCGTCGTCGCGCGCAGCGCCGCTGCGCAGGGTCGCCCCGGAGGCCCGCAGCTCGTCCTGCGTGCGCGACAGCCACGGGACGGCCCCGAGCCCGGCGAACTCGGACTCGGCGTCGCGCAGCAGCGCACGCGCCTCGACCCGGTGACCGAGCCGGCGCAGCATCGAGCCGGCGCTCAGGTGGAGTCGCGCCCGCGGGAAGACGTACTCGACGCCCAGGAGCTCCTCGGCGAGCCCCGCGCCCTCGTCGGCGAGGTCGCGCGAGTCGGGGCCGATCGCGCTCCGCGCCAGGACCGCCCCGGCGCGCGACTCGGGCCGCGGGTCGTCGCCGCTCCGGGTGAGCAGCAGGTCGAGCAGGTCCTGCGCGTCGGCGCGACGCCCGGTCAACGCGAGGGCGAGCGGGGCGTCGTAGTACTCGGGCTGGGCCGCGGCCACGCGACCGTCGCGCAGGACCGCGGCCAGGGCGTCGGTCGGTGCGACCAGGCCCGCGAGGTCGCCGACGGACATCGACGCCAGCAGCGAGCACCAGAGGGCGTCCACGGTGCGCCACGGGCTGTCGAGCGCGCCTGCCAGGCTGCGCGCCTCCTCGGCGTGCGCGAGGGCCTCCGTGGTGTGCCCGCGCGGGCCTTCCAGGGTGGCGACCTGGACCAGGGCGTCCGCGATGTCGGCCACCCGTCCGGAGATCCGGGCGAGGTCCAGCGCGTCGTCGGCCAGGACGGCGGCGGAGTCCCACTCGGCCACCGAGAAGTCGCACCAGGCCAGGCCGCGCACCGTGTGCCCGCGGATGCGGGTCTCACCGGCGGCACGAAGGCGGGACACCGCCGCGTCGATCGCCGGGCGCAGCCGTCGCGGGTGGCCGGACCACATCGCCGCCTGCACGGTCATGGGCAGGAGCTCGGGGTCGGCGGCGAGCAGGTCGTGCTCGTCGATGGACGCGAGTGCGAGCTCGAGGTGTGCCCGACCGGCTTCGGTCAGGTCCGCATTGAGGAGCACGAATCCTTGCACCGCTTGGGATCGGGCGTCCTGAGCTGGGTCGTCGGGTGCGGCGGCAGCGGCGATCTGCTCGGCGAGCCGCGAGAGCCGTCCGCCGTCGTCGAGATGCAGGGCGGGGTTGAAGGAGGCGGCCAGCGCCCGCACCTCGTGGTCCCGGTTCCCCACGGCGCGGGCCTCCTCGACGGCCCGCATGAGCCAGGTCCAGGCGGCGAGCGGCGACGCGACGGCGTGGGCGATCTGACCCGCGGTGAAGGCCAGCCGCCAGCGCAGGTCGGCATCGCGCACGGTCGGCATGGCCTCCTCGATCAGGCGCGAGGCGGTCTCCGCGTCGTCGGCCGCCCAGGCCTCCAGGGCGGCAGCAGCGAGCCTCGTCGCCGGGTCGGCGCCCAGCCGGGCTGCGGTCTCCCAGGCGTACGACGACGCCTGGTGCGCCCCCCGCGACGCCGCGGTCCGCGCGACGGCCGCCAGCGCGTCGGCCAACGCCTCGTCCGGACCGGTGGCGGCGCCCACCCGGTGCCACACGACCGCGGCCGGCTCGCCGTCGGCCCGCTCCAGCGCGTCGGCGACGGCCGCGTGGATGCGCCGCAGCTGCGCGGCGTCGACGCAGTCGAGGGCAGCGGCGCGGGCGAGCGGGTGCCGCCAGGTGACACCGCTGGTGGTCACGCGCAGCAGGCCCGTCGCCTCGGCGGGGACGAGGGCGTCGTGGGACGTGCCGAGGCCGGCCAGCACCTCGGCGAGGACCGCGGGCGAGAGCGTGTCCACCGCTGCTGCGGCGACGGCGACGCGGCCCTGCGCCGGCAGCGAGTCGAGGAGCTGGCGGTAGGCGAGCGCCGGAGTCGTCGACGGCAGCGGGTCGGGCAGCGGAGCCGCGCCCGCGCGCTGTCCGGCGGTCAGCAGCCCGGCGAGCTCCACGAGCGCGAGGGGGTTCCCGCCGGCGAGGGGCACGAGGCGCTGCGCAACAGGACGTGCGACGCCGCGGTCGGCCAGCAGGGCGATCGCCTCCTCGACGTCCAGCGCGGGCAGGTCGTAGACCTCGATCCCGCTGAGCGCCACCGTCTCGGGGCGCGCGGTCAGGATGATCCCCACCGCGTCGTCCTCGAGACGCCGCGCGGCGAAGCCGATCGCGTTGCGGGACTCGGAGTCGATCCAGTGCGCGTCGTCCACCAGCAGGAGCACAGGCGCCTCGTTCGCCGCGGCGTCCAGGAGCGACAGCAGCGCCGCGCCGATGAGCAGGGGTGCTGGTGCGCTCCCGCTCGTCACCCCCAGGGCGAGGTCGAGGGCCTCGCGCTGGGCCGGGACGAGGCCGGCGCCCAGGTGTCGCAGGGGGCGGACGAGCGCGTGCAGGGTCGCGAACGGGAGATCGCGTTCGTCCGGAGACCCCGCGCAGCGCAGCAGCGTGGCCCCCGAGGTGTCGGTGGCCGTGAGCAGCGCCGTCTTGCCGCTGCCCGCGTCGCCGCGCAGCAGCAGCGCGCCACCACGACCCGCGCGGGCGCCGGACACCACCCATGCGATCCGTTCGAACGCCTCCGAGCGGCCGACAAGCACACGCGCAGTATGGGCGCATCGTGCCTCGCGGGGGGTCTCTGCCAGGGATTGCCTGGACGCCACGGCCGCGCCGGGGACGCGATCGTGGCACCGTGGCCGACCCCCGTCCCGTGTCCGGCGCCTGGCGGCTCATCGGGCACCGCCTCGGAGACCCGGGTGGGCCGGGCGCCGAGTTCTGCGCTCTCGTCCTCCTCGACGAGAGCGGGACCCTGACGTTCAGCGTCGACGACGTCAGGGCTCCGCGCGGGATCGGCGGCTGGCGGCACGCGGGCACCGGGCGGGTGGTCGTCCGTGCGGAGCTGTTCGTCCCCGGTCCGTCCGGCCGCGCGCCGGACCGGGTCGTGGTCCGAGCCGCCGCCGAGCTCACGGCCGACGGCGCCACGGCTCGCGTGCGGCTGCAGTGGCAGCTGGTCGCTCGCGACGGGAGCCCTTCCGCGGCCCCCGTCGTCGGCGAGGGCGTCGCGGACCTGCTCCGGCCGTGAGGCGGCCCGGACCGTCCGGCGCACGGGCTCGCAATCTCGGCGCACCACGGCGTCATCGCGCCGACACCTGGGGGCTACGTTCGTAGATTGAGGCCAACACCTCCGGGAGGACCCATGGCGATCGACAGCACCGGTGCCTACGCCGCCGCCTATGCACGCAGTCTCGAGGACCCGGACGGGTTCTGGGGCGAGGCCGCGACGGCGATCGACTGGGACGTCGAGCCGGTCAAGGTCCTCGACGGCTCGGACGCGCCGTACTACCGCTGGTTCACCGGCGGGCGGCTCAACACGTGCTGGAACGCGCTCGACCGCCATGTCGAGGCCGGGCACGGCGAGCGGGTCGCGCTCATCTACGACAGCCCGGTGACGGGCACCGTCGCCACCTACACGTACGCGCGGCTGCGCGACGAGGTGGCGACGTTCGCGGGCGGCCTGCGCAGCCTCGGGGTCGGGGCCGGCGACCGCGTGGTGCTCTACATGCCGATGGTCCCGCAGGCCGTGATCGCGATGCTCGCGACCGCGCGGCTCGGTGCCGTGCACTCGGTGGTGTTCGGCGGCTTCGCGCCGCACGAGCTCGCGATCCGCATCGACGACGCGACGCCGAAGGTCGTCGTGTCGGCGTCGTGCGGCATCGAGCCGGGGCGCGTCGTGGAGTACAAGCCGATGCTCGACCGCGCCCTCGAGCTCGCGACGCACGAGCCGTCGGCGTCGGTCGTCCTGCAGCGGCCGCAGGCGCTCGCGGCCATGGGGGACAAGGACGTCGACTGGGACGAGCTCGTCGCGCGCTCGGAGCCGACGGAGTGCGTGTCGGTCGCGGCGACGGACCCGCTCTACGTCCTCTACACGTCCGGCACCACCGGCAAACCGAAGGGCATCGTGCGCGACAACGGCGGCCACGCCGTCGCACTCGCGTGGACGATGGAGAACGTCTACGGCGTCGGCCCGGGCGAGGTCTTCTGGGCCGCCAGCGACGTCGGCTGGGTCGTCGGCCACTCCTACATCGTCTATGCGCCGCTGTTCGTCGGCGCCACGACCGTGCTCTACGAGGGCAAGCCGGTGGGTACGCCGGACGCAGGCGCCTTCTGGCGGGTCATCGCCGACCACGGCGTGAAGGCTCTCTTCACGGCTCCCACGGCCTTCCGCGCCATCAAGAAGGAGGACCCGACCGCGTCGCTGCGCGCCGGGCACGACCTCTCCTCGCTCGCCACGCTGTTCCTGGCCGGCGAGCGGCTCGATCCGGACACCTACCACTGGGCCACCGACATCCTCGGCATCCCGGTCGTCGACAACTGGTGGCAGACCGAGACGGGCTGGCCGATCGCGGCGAACCCGCGCGGCCTCGAGCCGATGCCGATCAAGCCCGGCTCGCCGACCGTCGCGATGCCCGGCTACGACGTGCGGGTGCTCGACGAGAACGGCACGCAGGTCGGCCCGGGGGAGGAGGGCAACATCTGCCTCAAGCTGCCGCTGCCTCCCGGCACGCTGCCGACGCTCTGGAACGACGACCACCGCTACGTCGACTCCTACCTCAGCGTCTTCAACGGCTACTACACGACCGGCGACGGCGGCTCGATCGACGCCGACGGCTACGTGTTCGTCATGGGTCGCACCGACGACGTCATCAACGTCGCGGGGCACCGGCTCTCGACCGGCTCGATGGAGGCGGTCGTCGCGACGCACCCGAGCGTCGCGGAGTGCGCGGTGATCGGCGTCCACGACCAGCTCAAGGGCCAGCTGCCGCGCGCGTTCGTCGTGCTCAAGCTCGGCGCCGACATCGACCCGGAGCAGCTGCAGCGCGAGATCGTGAAGGCCGTGCGCGACGAGATCGGCCCGGTCGCGGCGTTCAAGAGCGTCGTCGTCGTACCCGCGCTGCCGAAGACGCGGTCGGGGAAGATCCTGCGGCGCACAATGCGCGGGATCGCCGACGGCCGCCCGGAGGCGCCGCCGTCGACGATCGAGGACCTCAGCGTGCTCGACGTGCTGCGACCGCTGCTGCAGCAGGCGGACTGAGGCTGCTCTCGCTCAGGAGGTCAGGACCCGGTAGCCCAGGAGCAGCGACCCGCTCGGCGACGTCACGCTCTCGATCGGCTCGAGGTGGATCGGCGGAAGACCGTCCAGGAGCCGCTGGCCCCTCCCGGCGACCGCGGGAGCCACGACGAGCCTGAGCTCGTCGACCGCGCCGGCCGCAAGGAGCGACCGGGCCACCGACAGGCTCGCGTGCACCCCGATGTCTGCGCCGGGCCGCGCCGCGAGGTCGCGCACGAACGTCACGAGGTCGCCCTCGATGGCATCGGCGCCGGCCCACTCCGGAGCCAGCGCGGACGACGTCGCGACGTGCTTGGGCACGGCGTTGATGAAGGAGGCGAAGGGCTCGATGTCGCTCGGCGGCCAGAACGGCGCCCAGTCGTCGTAGCTGCGGCGGCCGAGGATGACGTCGTCCTGGGTGGAGATGACCCTCGCGAGGTTGGCGTCCATCACCTCGTCCCAGTCGAGGATGAACTCGTCAGGCGACTCCGCGACACCGTCGAGCGAGAGCAGCTCGTACACCACGACCTTGCGCACCGTGCGGCCTCCCCGCGTGTGGGCCTCCCGCGCGGCGACGGTGCCGGCAGTCAGTCCGGACACGATAGCCGCCGGCGCCCGTGGGCCAACGTGGTTGGCCGGTTCAGCCGCCGGCCGTGATGGCGGCGGTGACGGCCTCGACGCTGGCGTCGCGGTGGTGCTTCTGCACGGCTATCGCGCCGCGCACGTCGCGGTCGCGCAGGGCCGCGACGAGCTCGGCGTGGTCGTGCTTCACGCGCGTGCGGTTGCCGCTGCCGCCGAAGTAGACCGCGCGGTAGACGTCGGTCGCGTCCCACAGCTGGCGCAGCGTGCGCGAGAGCCGCGGCATGGCGGCGGCGTCGAAGAGCAGGAAGTGGAAGTCCCGGTTGTACGCCGTCATCGCGGCCAGGTCGCCGCGATGGCCCGCGGCGTCCGCGTCGTGCGCGGCGCGCTCGATCGCCGCGAGCGTGGTGTCGTCGAGGCGCGGCACGGCGACCCGGATCGCCTCCGCCTCGAGCAGCTCGCGCAGGCGGTAGACCTCGGTGAGGTCGTCGACGGACAGCTCCGCGACGACGTAGCCGCGGTGCGCGGCGTAGACCACGTGGCCCTCGCCCTCGAGCACCTTGAGCGCCTCGCGCACGGGCACGCGGCTCACGCCGAGACGCTCGGCGACGGCCTCCTGGCGCACCGGAGCTCCCGGTGCGAGCTCGCCGGTCACGAGCAGCCGGCGGATCTCGGTGAGCACCGCCTCCTGCGCGGTGGGAGGTCGCACGAACGCGTCGGTCACGGCGCGTCCGAGAAGGTCGGCATGGTCGGTGGGGGAGTGCGGTACGTCGGCGGTGTCGCGGACATCCGCAGCGGGTTGGCCACCTGCGGCACGGGGCTGCCCGGCACGGCGACCACGGGCTCGAGGCCGAGCGAGGTCGCGAGGTCGAACGCGCCGGCGACGTCGTTGATCGGGCCGCACGGCACGCCCGCGGCGGTGAGCCGCGCGTGCCACGGCGTGGCGCCGTCGGTGGCCAGGGCCGCCTCCAGCGCAGCGCGGAGCGCGTCGCGGCTCGCGACGCGCGCGGGGTTGGTCGCGAACCGCTCGTCGGTGCCGAGCGACTCGATCCCGAGGACCCCGCACAGCGAGCGGAACTGGCCGTCGTTGCCCACGGCGAGCACGAGCGGGCGGTCGGCGGTCGCGTAGACGCCGTAGGGGGTGATCGACGGGTGGTCGTTGCCCAGGATGCCGGGCACGACGCCGCCGGCGACGTACGACGACGCCTGGTTCACCAGCGCGGAGAGCAGCGACGACAGCAGGTTCACCTCGACGTGCTGGCCCTCGCCGGTGCGGTCGCGGTGGCGCAGCGCCGCGAGGATGCCGTAGACCGCGTGCAGCCCGGTGACCACGTCGACGAGCGCGACGCCGACCTTCGTGTCGTGTCCCGCCTCGGGGCCGGTGACGGACATGAGGCCGCCCATCGCCTGCACGAGCAGGTCGTAGCCGGGAAGAGATGCACCCTCGCCGGACCCGAAGCCGCTGATCGAGCAGACGACGACCCGCGGGTTGTCGGCGTGCAGATCGGCGTAGCCCAGACCCATCCTCGTCATGCCGCCGGGCTTGAAGTTCTCCACGACCACGTCGGCACGGAGCGCGAGATCCCTTGCTGCAGAACGGCCCTCGGGCGTGGCGAGGTCGAGCCAGAGGGTGGACTTGTTGCGGTTGACGCCGGTGAAGTAGGTCGCCTGACCGTCCGCGGCGTACGGCGGACCCCAGTGGCGCGTGTCGTCGCCGGCACCCGGGCGCTCCACCTTGACGACCTCCGCGCCGAGGTCGGCGAGCAGCATCGTGGCGTAAGGCCCCGCGAGCACGCGGGAGAAGTCCGCGACCACGACGCCGTCGAGCGCGCCGCGCGTCATCCGCGGTAGGCGGCGAGACCGGTGAGCGCCTCGCCGACGACGAGCGTGTGCATCTCGTTGGTGCCCTCGTAGGTGAAGACGGACTCGAGGTTGTTCATGTGCCGGATCACCGGGTATTCGAGCGTGATGCCGTTGGCGCCGAGGATCGAGCGGCACTCGCGCGCGATCGCGAGCGACTCGCGCGCGTTGTTGAGCTTGCCGACGCTGATCTGCTCGGGGCGGATCGTGTGCGCGTCCTTGAGCCGGCCGAGGTGCAGGGCGAGGAGGTAGCCCTTGTCGAGCTCGAGTGCCATGTCGGCGAGCTTCTTCTGGGTGAGCTGGAAGCCGGCGATCGGGCGGTCGAACTGCTCGCGGCCGATCGAGTAGGCGATCGCGGTCTCGAGGCAGTCGCGCGCGGCACCGAGGGTGCCGAACACGATGCCGAAGCGGGCCTCGTTGAGGCACGACAGCGGACCGCGCAGGCCCCTCACGTTCGGCAGCATCGCGCTGGCCGGCAGGCGCACGCCCTCGAGGACCAGCTCGGCGGTGACGGAGGCGCGCAGCGAGAGCTTCTTGTGGATCTCGCGCGCGGAGAAGCCGGGAGTCGTGGTCGGGACGACGAAGCCGCGGACGCCGTCGTCGGTGCGCGCCCATACGACCGCGACGTCGGCCACCGTGCCGTTGGTGATCCACATCTTCGTGCCGTCGAGCACCCAGTCGTCGTTGTCACGCTTGGCCGACGTACGCATCCCGCTCGGGTTCGAGCCGAAGTCGGCCTCGGTGAGGCCGAAGCAGCCGATCGCCTCGCCCGACGCCATGCGCGGGAGCCACTCCTGCTTGTGCTCCTCGGAGCCGAACGCGTGGATGGCGTACATCGCGAGCGAGCCCTGCACCGACACGAGCGAGCGGATGCCCGAGTCGCCGGCCTCGAGCTCGAGACAGGCCAGCCCGTACGCCGTGGCGCTCGTGCCGGCGCAGCCGTAGCCCTCGAGGTGCATGCCCAGCAGGCCGAGCCCGCCCATCTCCAGCGCGAGCTCGCGCGCGGGGATCTGGCCCGACTCGAACCACTCGCCGACCTCGGGCTTGATCCGCTTGGCGACGTAGTCCGCGACCACGTCGCGGATCGCCTTCTCCTCGTCGCTGAGCAGCGTGTCGAGGTCGAGCAGGGCGAAGGGGTGCTGGGGCGTGCCGGCCATGGGGATCTCCTGTGCGGGTGACGTTGGGAGCGAGGCTAGCACTTTGGATCCAATATTCAAATGTCTAGGCATGGCCACCGGGACGTGACGAAGCCCCCCGCCGCAAGGCGAGGGGCTTCGTCACTCGATCGACTAGTTGAACCAGAGGATCTGGTAGTCCGTCGCCACTGTGGCAGCGGCACTGAGCGAGCACTTCACCGTGATCGACATGGCGCTCGCGCTCGTGAACGCGAAGTTGCCGGTGATGTGGGTGAACTGGTGACCGGTGTTGGTGGTGACGGTGCGTCCGATCAGCGTGGTGTTGTTGTAGGCACCACAGGTGACGTAGTTGGTGGTGCTGCTACCAGCTCCGGCGTTGAACGCCACCTCCCAGACGGCTGCGACGTTCGTGTTGGCGGAGTAGGCCTGAACCGGGGTGACCGCGGTGAGCGTGGTCGTGGTGAGGCTCGTGCCGGCTCCGTTGGTGGCCGAGAAGCTCGCCGCACCGCCGGCGCCGGTCGGGCCGGAAGCGCCCGTGAGACCGGTTGCGCCGGTGAGGCCCTTGTTGCCGGTGGTGCCGGCGACGCCGGTCGTACCAGGAGCGCCCGTGGTGCCAACAGCACCCGGCAGACCAGAGCTACCGGTGAGGCCGCTGCTTCCGGTGAGGCCGCTGGCACCAGTGGGACCTGCCGGACCGACATCGCCGGTCACGCCCTTGGCCCCGGTGAGGCCGTCAGCCCCGGTGAGGCCGTCAGCACCCGTGAGCCCGTCAGCCCCGGTGAGGCCGTCCGCCCCGGTGAGGCCGTCAGCTCCGGTGAGGCCGGTGGCTCCGGTCGGGCCCTGAGGTCCCTCGGCTCCGGTGGTACCGACCGCACCGACGGCACCCGTGGCACCGACGGCGCCGTCGAGGCCGGTGGTGCCGTCCGCACCCGCGGCTCCGGTGGTGCCGACGGCACCCACGGCTCCGGTGGCTCCGACCGCTCCGTCGAGACCGGTGACGCCCGCGACGCCGGTGACGCCCTGCGCGCCGGTGAGACCGCGTGCACCGGTCGCGCCTGTCGCTCCGGCGGCACCCGGGAGACCAGCGACGCCGGTCGGGCCAGTCGCGCCGACGGCTCCGGTCGCGCCGTTGCCCTCCGCGATCAGCGACGCGACGGGAACGACGTACTTCGTCGTGCCGGTCGGGCAGACGGTGCGCGACCACGCCTGGGTCACGACTCGCGTGCTGTTGTTCACGCACGTGAAGTAGTCGCCGATGATGGTGCCGGCCGGGTCGCCGGTGAAGATCGCCATGGCCGGGGCGGCCAAGAGTGCGCTTGCGCCGATCACGGTGGCGCTTCCCAATGCGATGAACGTGCCTCTACGGCGGGTGATGTTCAACCTCACGTGGACCTCCTCAGGTCGTTTCAATGACGATATCCGGACGCCGGAGCGGTGGGCGTGATCGGGAATCGACACGCCGGGAGCAGTTCTTGAACTTCGGTGACGCTGGCCCTCATGAGCTGTCGCGGACCGAGTGGTGGGCTCAGCGGGTGCTGACACCCACCACTCGGGTTCCGCGTGTCGACGGGGACGTCCCGTCGGGTCAGCCGACGGAGGTGACCTCCAGGACGGAGAGCGAGTACGCATTGGCCGACATGGTGCCGCTGCCGAGGCAGTTGAGATTCAGCGTCGTGCTCCCGAGGGTGCCGGCGTAGGAGCCGGCGACGGTCTGGAACTGGTTCTGGCCGACGGTCGCCTCGAAGGACTGGCCCTTCTGCGTGGTGTTGCCGGCGATCCAGCAGGTGGCGGTGCGCGTAGTGCTCGCGTTGGTGACCAGCACGGACCAGACGACCAGGTAGCTCTTGGTCGCGCTCAGGCCCGTCTTGGTCCCGACCGTGGTCGAACCGCTGAAGGACGTCGCCGTACTGCTGTCGGCATAGAACGCAGGACCACCGGTGCCGGTGGGGCCGGATGCTCCGGTGAGCCCCGTCGCTCCGGTCAGGCCGGAGCTGCCGGTCAGGCCCGAGCTGCCGGTGAGGCCCTTGTTGCCGTCCACGCCGGTGAGCCCGGTGGCGCCGGTCAGGCCCTTGTTGCCCGTGGTTCCGACGGCTCCGACGTTTCCGTCGCTGCCGGTGAGCCCCTTGGCGCCGGTCGGTCCGGCGGGACCCTGGTCACCCGTCACGCCCTTGGCGCCGGTGAGACCGTTCGCCCCGGTGAGGCCGACCGAGCCGGTCGGACCCTGCGGGCCGTCCCCGCCGGTGACGCCGGTCGCGCCGGTGAGCCCGTCCGCGCCGGTGAGCCCGGTGGCGCCGGTCAGGCCGTCAGCACCGGTGGGCCCGGTCGCGCCGGTGAGGCCGTCGGCCCCGGCGAGCCCGTCGGGCCCGCGCGCGCCGTCGAGTCCGGTCGCGCCGGTCAGGCCGACGGCGCCCTGGTCTCCGACCCCGCCCTTGTCGCCGGTGGTGCCCTTGGCTCCGGT
>Ga0302299_10000573_pt1 | contig 20347 bp, 17 predicted proteins | sample III_Fen_N3_4_FD_198795 | JGI IMG/M metagenome (GOLD analysis project Ga0302299, IMG submission 198795) | Peat permafrost microbial communities from Stordalen Mire near Abisko, Sweden - III_Fen_N3_4 | ecosystem: Environmental > Terrestrial > Soil > Wetlands > Permafrost | place: Sweden: Abisko... | reverse complement strand
GCCGGTGATCCCCACGACGCCGAGCTCCCGCGACGGGTCGCCGTACCACCAGGCGGCGGCCGCAGCCAGCGCGCGGCGCGCGTCGCGGACGAGCACCTGCGGGATGCCGAGGCCCGGCACCTCGTGCTCGACGATGGCGACGGCGGCCCCCGACGCGGCCGCGCGCGTCGCGAAGTCGCGGCCATCCACGTGGAAGCCCGGGACGGCCACGAACAGCCGACCGCCGCCCGCCTCCCGCGAGTCCTCGGTCACGCCCAGCACCCGCTGTTCGGCCGTGGCCGCACCGATTGGCCCCGCGAGCAGGTCAGCCGCGGCGAGGCGGTCCAGCAGCGCGGCCAGGGCGCGAGGCTCCGCCGGCCCGGCCGTCGCGACCAGGCGCTCGATGGGCGTGGGCTGACCGCTCACCGACGCCCTCCGCCGAGCGAGCGTGCCAGGCGACTCGTGGCGCGCCCCGCCCTGTAGCGCCACGGCCTCGCGACCCGCTCCTGCGCGCCCGCGAGCGCCACCCAGTGCGCCCCGAAGCTGCGCTTGTGCTCGTAGAGCCCGTACGTCGCCTCCCCGGGCAGGGGCTCGCGGCGCGCGCCGACCACGTCCACGCCGCCGAGGTCCATCTCCGCGCGCCCTTCGGCCAGGGCCAGCTGGATGGCACGCCAGCGCAGCAGGTGCATCGTGCCGGCGTGAGTGCGGCGGGAGTCGGCGACGTCGGCCGAGTGGGCGGTGGACAGCCGGCGGCCGTGGCGGTACAGGATGAGCCCGCCAAGGAGCGCCCCGTCGTCGTGGGCCCGCGCCTCGAGGTAGACGAGGTGGCCCGCGGCATGAGCGCGCTGCCACCACGCAACGAACTCGTCCGGGCCGGCGAAGTCAAACCCGCGGCGGTCCCCGGTGGCGCGGAGCATCGCGTAGAACCGGGTGAAGGCGTCCGCCGCCGGCTCGTCGCGTCCCGCGTTGTCCGCGCCCTCGAGGTTGCTCGGCGCAAGGTCCCAGCGAAGCACCCGCGTCTGGTCGCGCTCGGCGCGGCGGATCCGCTGGCGCGTGGCCTTGGCGATGCCCTCGAAGATGGCCGTCTCGTCAGCGCCGGCGAGCGCGAGCGCCGTGCGGTGGCGCGACGGCTGGATCTCGGGGATCGGGTGGAAGCCCGCGGCGGTCAGCGCGCCATGGTAGGCGGCGTCGTCGGCGGCGACCTCGGGGTCGGCGGCGAGAACGTCGATCCCCTGCCCCGCCAGCTGGGTCGCGATCGCGGCGAGCGCCTCGGCGGTGACCGCACCGGAGCCGTCGCGGGTCCAGGGCTCCCCCGCCCCGACCGGCCCGCGGGCGATGTACCCCGACCCGCCGCCCACCAGCGGCCAGCGCCGCTCCAGCACGAGCGCCCGCTGTCCGGCCGCCTCGAGGAAACGCGGTCCCCAGCCCCGCGCCGCCCGGTGCTCGGCCCACGCACGCGACTGGTAGACATGCCCGCCGGCCACGTCCACGGCGCCCGCGTCCCAGCCGTCGAGCTCGTCGCCCGAGAGTTCCCGCACGGTGGCGCTCACGCGTCGCCCCCGCCGTCCCCCTCGTATCCGGCGGCGCTCTGGCCGCCCGAGCCCCGCAGCCCGTGCCGCGCCCGCTCGATGCGGACGCGCGCCCTGACCGCGGCGCCGTAGGTCGTCCGGCCGAGCCGGTCGATGACCAGGTCGTATGCGCCGATGTAGCGGACCTCCCGCCCGCCGAAGCCGGTCTTGAAGTGCGCGATACCCGGGTGCGCGAGCCCCCAGAGGTCGTAGCTCGTGGCGCCGGCCTCGCGCGACGAGCGGATGGCCTCCCACTTGAGCAGGTAGTTGGCCCGGGAGTCCGCCCCGGCCTGGGTCATCCCGCCGTACGGCTCCACGACTCGGGTGCCCGCCTGGACCAGGAAGAGCGTAGCCACCGGCGTGCCGTCCGGCAGCTCGGCGAAGAGCAGGCGCGCCCGGCCTTGCGGGGCGTAGGCCTCCCAGACGTCACGGTAGGCGGAGAGGGCACGGATGAGGAACCCAGCGCGGTCGGCCGTCTCCTGGTAGATCGCGTAGAACTCGTCGAACCGCTCGGGCCCGGCGTCCACGATGCGCACCCCGCCCGTGCGCGCCTTGTTCACATACTGGCGCCACTTCTTGCGCAGGTCGCCCCAAAGGGCCGCCTCGTCGGCGGTGAGGTCGATGACGCGCGTCGAGAGCGGCTGGATGGGCGGGGCCTCCCGCCAGCCGGCCGCGAGCAGAGCCTCGGTGACGGCGTTCGCCTCGTCCGGCCCGGCGCCGCGCTCGATCTCGGGGTCGATCCGCAGGTGGCTCGCCCGTGTGCCGGCGAGGCCCACGCGGGCGGCGGCGGTGAACGACCCCACCGCGTCGTGGTCCCAGCTCGCCAGCACTGGTCCCCGGGGGGCGTAGCCGAAGGCCCACGGCAGGGGTCCAGCGCGGCGCAGGAGGACCTGGACGCCGGCGTCCGCCCCCGGCACGAGCACCCGTCGCGAGGTCCAGCCGTTGACGGCCTTCACGCGGGCCCAGCCCGAGAGCTGCAAGTAGGAGCCCCGCGGGTTCGCCTCGACCAGGGCGTCCCAGACGGACGGGTCGGGCTCCCGGGATCCGGTGGTCGGCGTCATGCGCGACCGCGATGGTGCGTGAGGTCCAGCACGATCCCGAGGATACGGCGGGGCTCCTCGATCCGCAGCGCGAGCGACGCACCGAGCATCACCGCGCCGCCCGCCGCCGTGGCGAGGCAGAGGCGCACGAGGGTCACGATGAAGCCGGCATTGGTGCCCCACAGGTTCACGAGGAGCACCGTCACCCCCCAGGCCGCGAGCGCGGCCGGCACGGCGGCCACGGCCGCCTTGGCCATCAGGATCCAGACCTCGCCGAGGCCCAGACCGGGCAGGCGTCGCCCGAGGAGGACCACGAGGATCACGGTCTCGAGCCACGCGCCGATCGCGATCGCGACGGCGAGCCCGGTGAGCCCGAAGGGCCCGACGAGCCCAACGCCGACCACGATGTTCACCCCGACCGCAACGATCCCGGCGATGAGCGGCGTCGCGGTGTCCTGCAGCGCGTAGAAGGCGCGGGCGAGGACCGCGATCAGCGAATGCGCGGTCAGGCCGAGCATGAACACGGCGAGCGACACCGCAATCCAGCCCATGATCGTCGCGTCGAGGTGCCCCAGACCGTACGCCTCGCGGACGACGTCCCCGGCCACGGGGATGCCGATGGCCGAGATGGCGAGCATCACGTAGGCGAGCAGGCTGAGCCCGCGGACGAGCAGCCGGTGGAACGCCGCCGTGTCGCCCGTGGCGGCCTCACGCGAGAGCGACGGGAGCAGGACAGTGCCGAGCGGGACGCCGATGACGCCGATCGGGATCTGCAGCAGCGCGAACGCCAGGTTGAACGCAGTGATGGACCCGTCCGGCAGCGTCGTCGCCAGCGCGGTCATCACGAGGAACACGATCTGGGTGGCGCCGAGGCCGATCGTCCGCGGTCCCATCAGGACGAGCGCCTTGCGGGTCGACGGGTCCCTGAACGCCACGGACGGGCGGACACGGGCGCCGATCGAGAGCATGCCGGGCACCTGGACGAGCAGGTGGCCGGCCGCGCCGACCACCACGCCCACGGCCAGCCCGGTCACGCCGAGGGCGGGCACCGCGAACAGGGCGCCGCCGATGATCCCCACGTTGTAGACGAGCGGCGCCACCGAGGCCGCGGCGAAGCGCCCGCGCGCGTTCAGCGCAGCCGACGCGATCGCGCCGCCGGCCATGAACAGCGGGCTCAGGAGCATGACCTTCGTGAGGTCGATTGTCATCTGGAGTTTCGTGCCCGAGAACCCCGGGGCGATGAACGCGACGAGCTGCGGCGCAGCCAGCTCGGCGAGCACGACGAGGACGAACAGCGCGCCGAGGATCAGCGTCGTGATCGACGAGACGACCCGCCAAGCCCGCGCTGTCTCCCCCGTGGCGAACAACCCGGCGATCACCGGAACCAGCGCCGAGGCGAGGGCGCCCGCGGCCACGAGCTGGAACAGGAAGTCCGGGATCCGGAACGCGGTGTTGAACGCATCGAGGCTCGCGGGGTCCGGGACCGCCCGCACGATCGCGATGTAACGGACGAAGCCGAGGACCCGGGACGCCAGGGACGCCACCGTGACGATGAGCCCCGCTGTGACGAGGGCGCGCGTGGTCGACGAGCCGGCCAGCGCCGAACCCCGCGAAAGCGGGGGCGCGTCGACGAACTCCTCGGTCGCGATCGGGTCGTGCGTGGGCTCGTCCATCAGCCGTGGGCCCGCGCGCGGGGATGGGCCTGGCGGTAGGCATCCCGCAGGCGGGTCGGCGAGACGTGGGTGTAGATCTGCGTGGTGGCGAGGCTCTCGTGGCCCAGCAGCTCCTGGACCACGCGCAGGTCCGCGCCGCCCTCGAGCAGGTGCGTCGCGAAGCTGTGGCGCAGCGTGTGGGGCGACACGCCTTCTGGGAGCCCGGCGAGACGGCACAGGCGGTCCAGACGGTATCGCAGGCCGCGCACGCCGAGCGGGCGGCCGTGGTGGTTCAGGAAGACAGCCGTGTCGAGCGCGGCGTCGGGCTCGCCCTCGGCGGTGCGAGCCTTCGCCGCAAGGACCGGGCGCCCATCGTCAAGGTAGGCGGTCAGCGCCTCGCGGGCCGGTCGGCCCAGCAGCCCGACGCGCTCCTTGCGACCCTTGCCCAGCACGCGAAGCTCCCCGCGCCTCAGGTCGAGGCTCCGCAGGTCCGCAGCCGCGAGCTCGCTGATGCGCAGACCCGCGGCGTACGCCGTCTCGACGATTGCCCGGTCGCGAAGGGCGAGTGCGCGGGCGAGCTCTGGATCGCGCGAGGCGATGGGCTGGCCCTCGGCGCCGCCCGCGAGGTCTTGGTCCGCGACCGCGATGAGGCGCTCAACCTGCTCCACCTCGAGCACGCGCGGGAGTCGCCGCGGGAGTCGCGGCGTGGCCACGGCGGCCCACGGATCCCCTGCGGTGAACCCCGAGCGCGAGGTGTACCGGTAGAAGGCCCGCAGGGCCGCCATGCGCTGGGCGACCGACGAGCGCGCATGGCCCACGGTGAGCTCGGCGAGGTAGGCGCGGAGCGTGGTTCGCGACGGGGCCTGCCAGTCGGCATCGTGCGCCTCAGCCCAGGCGAGCCACGCTGCCACGGTGCGCTCATACGAGCGGCGGGTCTCCGGCGATGTGTCGCGCGCCTCGAGCGAGCGGACGAAGGCCCGGAGCGCCTCCGGGCCGGTCATGCGGCTGGGTCCCGGCTCACGAGGCCGGGCGGCGGGAGCTCGCGCTCGATCGGCTGCTGGGAGCGCGGGTCGGCCGCTTCGTCGTGCCACCCGTGCGCCCGGCGGTCCGCCCACCGCCGCCGCGCCTTGCCGGGCGCTCCAGCGCCGTGGGGTTGGCCGGACCGCCGGGGAGTCGCATCCCCGGGGTGATGACCGCCGGCAGCTCCACCGTGGCGCCGCACGTCAGGCAGAGGCCCGCGTCGCCACGCCGCGCGACCGCGCCGAGGCCGTCCTCGTGGGTGTCGTGGAGGGCGCCCGTCGGCTCGTCGTTGGCCGTGAAGTCGCACTTCGGGTAGGCAGAGCACCCCCAGAAGACGTTTCCGGTGCGCCGAACGCGACGCGCGACCAGATGTCCGTCGTTGTTCTTGGGGCAGCAGACCTCGAACGGCAGCTGGTCCGGGGGCGGCGGGCCGTCCTTCTTGATGTACGTGCAGTCGGGGTACCGCGAGCAGCCCACGAACGCGCCGAACCGGCCGCGCTTGGTGGCCAGCACGCCCTCGCCGCACTGCGGGCAGGTCTCGCCCTCGCCCTCGAGCTTGGGTGACTCCTCGCCCGGGAGCGGGCGCGTCTCCTTGTGCTCGGGGTATGTGGAGCAGGCGAGGAACTTCCCGTTGCGCCCGAGGCGGATCACCATCGGGTGGCCCTCGGAGCAGACCTCGTCGGTGGGCTCGGTGGTGAAGTCCCGGCGCTTGAGCTCCTTGCGCTTCTCGTCGACGCGCAGCTTGAGCGGCCCGAAGAACTCGCGCAGCAGCGGGACCCAGGCGCGCTCGCCGCGGGCGACCTCGTCGAGCTCCTCCTCCATGCGCGCCGTGAACTGGAGGTCCACGTACTCGCCGAAGTGGTCGACCAGCAGGTCCGTGACGATCTCGCCGATCTCCTCGGGCCGCAGGCGGCGCTCCTCGACCTTCACGTAGCCGCGGTCGACGATGGTGCTGATCGTCGCGGCATAGGTGGACGGACGGCCGATGCCGTGCTCCTCGAGCGCCTTGATCAGCATCGCCTCGGTGAAGCGGGGCGGCGGCTCGGTGAAGTGCTGTGTGGGCGTGACCGACTCGACGGTCGTCACATCGCCCTCGGTCAGTGACGGGAGCGTCCGCTCGGCCTCCTCGTCCTCGTCATCGCGGCCCTCGGTGTACACGCGGGCGAAGCCGTCGAACAGGGTGCGGGTCGCCGAGGCGCGGAGGCGGTAGGCGCCAGCCTCCAGCTCGATCGTCGTGGTCTCGAGCTCCTTGGAGGCCATCTGCGATGCGATCGCCCGCTGCCAGACAAGCCGGTAGAGGCGAAGCTCCTCGGCCTTGAGGTGGCCGCGCATGGACTCCGGGTCGCGCACGAAGGACGTGGGCCGGATGGACTCGTGGGCCTCCTGGGCTCCCTTCTGGCGAGTCTTGTAGACGCGACCCTTCCCGGTGCCGTACCTGTCCCCGAAGCGCTCCGCGATGACCGTCTGCGCCTCCACCATGGCGACGCCGGCGATGGCGGTCGAGTCGGTTCTCATATAGGTGATCAGGCCGACGTGGCCGTCGGGCGTGTCCACGCCCTCGTAGAGGCGCTGGGCGATCGACATGGTGCGCTTGGGCGAGAAGCCGAGCTTGCGGCTCGCCTCCTGCTGGAGCGTGCTGGTGGTGAACGGCGGCGAGGGGTTGCGCTTGGACTGGCGCGTCGCGACGGTGTCCACCCTCGGCCGCTCGCCGCGAATGGCCTCGGCGTGGCGCTCGGCGGCCTCCCCGTCGCCGATGTCGACCGTCTCGCCGTTGATACGGACCAGGTCCGCGGTGAAGGGCGTGCCGTCCGGGGCGTGCAGCGCCGCCTCGAGCGTCCAGTACTCGCGGGCGGTGAAGGCGCGGATCTCGCGCTCGCGCTCCACGACCATCCGGACCGCCACCGACTGGACGCGTCCCGCCGAGAGTCCGCCGCGGACCTTGCGAGAGAGCAGCGGGCTCAGCGTGTAACCGACCAGCCGATCGACGATGCGGCGGGCCTGCTGCGCGTCCACGAGGTTCTTGTCGATATCCCGCGGGTGGGCGAACGCCTCCTTGATGGCGCCCTCGGTGATCTCCGAGAAGGTCACGCGGTGCGTCTTGATCGCAGGAATGTTGGCGGCCTCGGCGACATGCCACGCGATGGCCTCGCCCTCGCGGTCAAGGTCGGTGGCGAGCCAGACGTCGGTGGCGGCGCGGCCGGCCTTCTCGATCTGGGACACCTGCCGGCGGCGGTCCTCCGGCACCACGTAGTCGGGCGCGAAGTCGTGATCCACGTCAACGCCGAGCTTGCCCTTGCCGGGGTTCTCCGGCAGGTCGCGGACATGGCCGTACGAGGCGAGGACTTGGTAGTCATCGCCGAGGTAGCGCTCAATCGTCCGCGCCTTGGCGGGCGACTCCACGATCACGAGGTGCTTGGGCATGGCGGCCGGGAGTGTAGCATCGGGGCCTTGACAGGCCCTTATCGGCTGGCGCGCCGAACGGGGTGGGGTTTCTGGCAGACGGCGGATGGCGTGCCGAACTCAGACGGGCGGCGGCCGCCGGCTGGCGCGCCGACCGCACTCAGGCCGCGGTCAGGCGTCGCGGATGCGGCGGAGGAAGTCCTCGTCGATCTCCTCGCCCATGTCCAGGCCGGTCCCCTCGCCCCCCGCAGTCACCTCGATGACCGCCGGCAGCATCGACTCGCCGTCGCGCGAGGACGCGCCCGCGGGCACTCCGGCTCGTGCGGACCCTCCCGAGCGACCTCCCTCGGCCCCGTGGCGGTCGATGGCGCCGACGGGGATCTCGAGGAAGCGGATCGCCCGATACGGGAAGAAGAAGGTGCTCTCGACGCTGTTGATGAAGATGGGCTGTTTCCCGTCCATCAGCCGCAGGTTCGTGCACAGCAGGCCCGCGTCGGTCGGGTCGGGCGTGTCGAAGAGGTCGGCGAGCATCGGCTGCTCGTTGGAGATGTGGACGACGACATTGCGGATCACTCGATGATCCTCGCGGATGCGGGTGCGGACGTCACTGGACTGATGGTCCCGCCGCGCGGGGGACCCGGGCTACGGCTTGTAGAAGTCGATGACCAGCCGGACGCGCCCGCTCGACACCCAGACCCCGACGCCCACCTCGGTGTACAGCTTGTTCATCAGGTTCACGTAGTGGCCGCCGTTGTACGGCTTCTCGCTCTGGAAGAAGAGGTGGTCGCCCAAAACCGCGTTGTACGGGGAGAGGTTCTCGCAGCCGATGTTCTCGCCCCAGTTGTAACTCGTGTAGCCCGCGCGCCGAAGTCGATCACCGGGCGTCCCGTCGTAGAAGTGGTTGCACAGGTTTCGTGTTGCGAGGTACTTGGCGTAGGGCCGCGACACCTTGGTGCTGATGCCCGTCGAGAGCTTGAGCGCCGCGACGTCGCGGCCGCCCGGTGACGAGCACTTGCCCGACGAGGTGACCCAGCCGCCGGTCCTGGTGCAGTTCATCAGGTTGAGGTAGTACACCTCGACCGAGTGCCAGCTGCCCGAGACGCCACCCGAGCCGCCGGAGCCCCCGGGATGCGGGATGGGCTTGGGCGCAGGATGCTTGGCGGGCGTAGGGGTCTTCTTGGCAACGGGTTTGGCCTTGACGCTGAACGAGCCGCCCGCAGTCGCCTTGATCGGGACGCCGGTCGAGGATGCGGCCGTCGCAGCGACACTGATGGTCACCTTGGCGCCGTACGGAAGCGCGGCGGTGGGCGTGAAGATGAGGACGTGGTCCGACTCCGCCCAGGTGACCTTGCCCGCGATGGCCTTGCCGGCGGCGGTGACCTTGAGCGCGGCGGCCGTCGACCTCCGGTTCATCTTGGCGGTGAACCGGACCGAGAGGACTGACGCGCGGTCCTGCGACGTGGCGCCGTTTGCCGGGCGGAAGCGCACGACCGCGGGGGCCGAGGGGGCCGCGGTCGTGCGGACCAGGATGGACGGGCTCGCGGAGAAGGCGATGCCGTCGTTGTCCACCAGGCCCGCAAGCGTGACGCGGTAGACGGTGTTGGGCGACAGCGGGGCGTCCGGCGTGAAGACGAAGTCGCCGTCCCCGGTTCCGGCGGTCACGGTGCCACTCACCGCGGGACTTGTTGTGATGGCGGCCTGGACCGCGTCGACCGCCACGGCCCGATCGAGGTGGATGGCGAACGCCGAGTCCACGGCGACGCGCTTGCCGACCATCCTGCTGGCGCTCAATGTCGCCGTGCCGGCCTTGGCAGTGAGAACCACGGCGTGGATCGGGCCGGCCATGGGCGACCCGTCCGCGGCCCGCGCCGTGACGTCGACGGTGATCGTGTACAGCGTGTCCGGCGCCCATGTCTTGACGGGAGCAAGGGTCAGGGTCGTTCCGTCGGCGTCCCACGTGAACGTCACCGCCGCCTCTGGCGCGAGGCGCAGGGCAGCCGCGACGGACGCCGCGTCCATGGGCGCGTCGAAGCGGATGGAGACCGGCGCCTTGAGGCTGTGCCCGGTCACGACGGTGTCAAGCAGCTCGGCCGACACGGTGCGCGTCAACGATTGAGGCGCGGCCGCGGATGTTGCGGGACGACCCCCGACCATGAGGACGAGCGCGATGAGCCCGGCGGCACCCACGAACCCGGCTGCCCGGAATCGGCCCGCCGACCTAGCCGCGACAGCGAGGTAGATCAGGCCCAGAACAGGCAGGGCGAGCAGGGTCGTCCCGAGCTTCCGCAATCGGTCGTCCTCCACTGCGTCGTGTCGATGACGCCCGGAGACGCTGGCGCCGACCACCGATGGCGCGCGCGCCCGCGCCCCGGGGCTGGCCCGAGCGTAGCACCGGGCTCCCCATGAGTCCACCCCCCGGGCTCCGGCACGGCATGCGGTCATGCGGCTGGCCGCCCCGCCGGACGCGCCCGGACGAGGGGTGTGAAACGCCTCGGCCGGTCAGCCAGGCGCCCGGACGGCTGGTAGCGTCCCATGACCTCGACGACCATTCCGCGGAGCTCGAGCGTCGTGAGGGCGGCGAGCACGGTCGCTCCCGACAGGCCAGTCTCGAGGACGAGCTCATCGGGGCTGCCCGCCCCGCCCTCCAGCGCGGCGGCCACCGACGCCTCCGCCTCGCCGAGCCCCGGGAGCCCGCCCGGCGTGGCGAGGGACTCCGGCACATCCAGCCCGAGGTCCTCCACAAGCTCCGCGATCCCGGCCACGATCTTGGCCTCGGGGCCGGCTTCCCGCAGGAATGCGAGCGATCCCGCAACGGCCGGGTCGTCGAGTCGGCCCGGGACGAGGAACAGCGACCGGCCCTGCTCCAGCGCCCACGCCGCCGTCGTCAGCGCCCCGCTCCGGGCGCCGGCCTCCACGACGATCGTGGCGTCCGACATGCCGCTGATGATCCGGTTCCGCCGCGGGAACGTGCCCCGACTCGGCGTGACATCCGGAGCGAACTCGCTGACGATCGCCCCGCCGCCGGCAGTGATGGCCGCTGCCAGGGCGCGGTGCCCCGCCGGGTGGAGGTGCTGGTGGCCGCCGCCGATCACGGCGATCGTCGGCACACCCCGCCGGACAGCCGCGCCGTGCGCCGCCGCGTCGATCCCGTAGGCGAGGCCCGAGACGATCGTGGCGCCACGCACGCCCACGGCCTCCGCGATCCGGCCGGACGTGGCGCGGCCGACAACCGTGGGCCGCCGCGTCCCCACGATCGCGACCGCCCGCGGCGGGTCGAGCGCGTCCAGTTGGCCGGTCACGAAGAGGACGGGTGGCGGCAGTTCGATCCGGCGGAGCCTCGCTGGGTACACGGGTTCCGGCAGCGTGACGACACGCACCCCGGCACGCCGGACGGCGTCGAGCGCACGGTCTGGGTCTGAGGCTGCTGCAACGACGGTCACAGCGGAGGCGGCGCTCAGGACCGGCGGCGCGTCGGGCGCGGCCGATGCGTCCACGAGGCGCCCGATCGCGCCCGGTGCACATGCGTCGCGCAGGACGGCGGCGGCCGACCCGTAGGTCCCCAGCAGGCGGGCGAATGTGACCGGGCCAACGCCCTGGGCGCCGGCGAGCACCACCCACGCGTCCCGCTCCTCCAGCCCGCCCGGGGCGGTCCGCGTCGAACCGCCGGCGGTCATCTCGGCATCGCGGCCCAGCGGTCCCGACCGCCCGACGCCGAGCATCAGACCGCCGGGCCGAGGGCGAAGCGATCCGCGGGGATGCGGAACCGCGCGGCCTCGTCGAGGTCGGCGATCGCCACCGTTGGCTGCCCGGCAAGGTCAGCGATGGTGCGTGCCACGCGGAGCAGCCGGTCGGTCCCGCGACCCGAGAGCCCCTCCCGCTCGGCGAGCAGGACCGCGCGGACTGAACCGGCCTCGTCCAGACGGCACGCCTCGCGCAGCGCGCGGCCGCCGAGACGTCCGTTCGGCACGCCCGCATTGCGCAGGAGCTGGCGCAGCCGCGCCTCGGCGATTCGCGCCCCGACCACCGCCGACGCCTCGGGCACGGGTCCGCGGAGGAGCAGCTCCGGCGGGACGCGGTCCATGGCCGCCCAGAGGTCGATCCGGTCTCGGAGCGGGCCGGACACCCGACGCAGGTATCGCTGGGGGGCTCCCGGCGGGCACGAGCACGCCTGCGCCGCCGACCCGAGCCGACCGCACGGGCACGGGTTCATCGCGGCGACGAAGGTGAACCTCGCCGGGAACGTGGCCCAGCGTCCGACCCGCACCACAGCCACACTCCCCTCCTCCAGCGGCTGGCGCAGCGCCTCGAGGACGTCCCGGCCGAACTCGGGCAGCTCGTCGCAGACCAGACACCCCTGATCCGCGAGGGTCACCTCCCCGGGGGCCAGGCGCGGGCCGCCCCCGACCATCCCGGCATAGCTGACCGTGTGGTGCGGCATCCGGACAGGGGGCCGCCGCTGGAGCTCTGTGACGGGGGCCTCGGAGGCGACCGAGGCGACGACCGTGGCCGCGAGCGCCGCCTCGTCTTCGAGGTCCGGCAGCAGTGACGGGATGGTCCGGGCCAGCAGGGTCTTGCCCGCGCCCGGCGGCCCGATCATCAGCAGCGCGTGCCCGCCGGCCAGGGCGATCTCGAGGCCACGGCGCGCCACGACCTGGCCTCGCACCTCGGCGAGGTCCGGGACGCGATCCATGACCCCGGCCGCGGCGTCCGCGACCGAGCGCCCCTCGCCCCCCGGCGCCAGGCCCGTGCGCGGCAGCGGCGCCGGGGATCGCCGTCTGGCCCGAGGCCGCCGCAGGCACGCTTCCACGTCCCCGAGCGAGGCGACCCCCACGACCTCGATTCCTGGAGCGAGCCGTGCCTCGTCCGCCGCCTCGTCCGGTACGAGCAGCCGGCGAACGCCGCGATCGCGCAGCGCGAGCGCCATCGGCAGCAGGCCGGGCACGCGCCGAACCTCGCCGCCCAGCCCGAGCTCCCCCACCAGGCCCACGCCGGCCACATCCGCGGAGATCTGCTCCGAGCCCAGCAGGACGCCGAGCGCGATCGCGAGGTCGAGCGACGCCCCCGCCTTGCGCAACTCGGCCGGGGCGAGATTGACCGTGATCCGGCGCGGCGGGTGGCGGTACCCGGCGTTCCGGAGCGCGCCGCGGACGCGCTCGCGCGCCTCGGAGAGGGCGGTGTCCGGCAGGCCGACGATGGTGAAGCCGGGCAACCCGGGCGCGACGTCCACCTCGACGCGGACGAGACGTCCGGCGAGGCCATGGAGCGTGGCGGAGAGCAGCGTTGCAAGCACGGACCGCACGGTAGGCGGCGCGGCTCACCGGAGCCTTATCAGCGCCTCAACGATTGCGTGCGCCACCTCGCGATCGGGGGCCCCGAGGCCCAGCCGCCTGCCCGAGCGGTCAGCGCGCGGGGCCGGGCTGCAGCAGCGGCACCGACCGCGCCGGCGCCTTGTCGATCGACTTGGCGAAGTCGAGGACCGATCGGCCCAGCACCGAGTCCGCCTTGGCGGCCATGAACGGCGCGCCGGTGTTGAGCGCGGAGATCGCGCCACGGTACTCGTTGACGATCTGGTGCTCGATGGGCTGCCGGAGGGCGCCCTCTGCGCTCTTCACGTTGATGCCGGTGTAGGCGTTCGATCGGTTCAGCACGAGCTTGAGCTTTCCCGACGCGTAGCCGAGGTGCCCCATGGTGCCCAGCACGAGCCGGACGTTCTTGAGGCACGACAGGTCGGCGGTCATCACCGCGAAGATGGTCTCCGCGATGTCGAGCACCATCAGGTTGAGCTCGTCGAGTCGCTTGTCGATGTCCACGATGACGTAGTCGTACATCGTGACGAGCACTTGCAGGATCTCGTGCACGTGCGCGGCGGTCACCAGGTCCGCAGCCTCCGGCGAGGGCGGCGCCAGCAGGAGGTCCACGCCGGACTCGTGCGACTGGATCACGCCCTTGAGCAGGTCGGCGTCGATCGTGGGCGCGTTGAGGGCGTCCACGATGCTCTTGCGGTCGTTGGCGAGGTCCATGAAGACGCGGTGGTCGCCGAACTGGAGGTTGCCGTCGACGAGGATCACGCTGCGACCGAGCGACCGGAGCGCGATGGCCGTGTTGATGGCGATCGTCGTGGCGCCCACGCCGCCCTTGGCGCCGTAGTAGGCGTGGATGCGGCCCATCGGCGGCCGACCGACCAGCGAGTCGCCGGGCGCGAACCGGGCGATCAGCGCCTTGATACGCGCGAGCAGCTCGGCTGGGTGGAACGGCTTGACAAGGTAGTCGTCAGCCCCGGACCGGAGCGAGCGAACCTTCTGCGAGACGTCGCGGTCCGACGTCAACATGATGATCGGCACGTGCTTGCCGGCCGGCTCGCCGCCGCGGATCCGCATGGCGAGGTCGTAGCCGTCCACGCCGGGAAGCGTCACGTCGAGCAGGATCAGCGACGGGTTCTCCGACTGCCACAGGCGCAGCGCCTCGGCGGCCTCCGTCGCCATGAGGACCTCGTAGCCCTCGGCGCGCAGCGTCTGCTGCAGGAGTCGCTGGACGCCCGCGTCGTCGTCAACGACGAGCACCTTCCCGGCCATCGCACCTCCCGGCCTACGTTGATCATCGGAGCCGCTGCGCTTCCCCTGACCGCGCAGTATACGGGGCGGCCCGATCGCCGCCCGCGGGCTACTCCCGGGCCGCCCGGAATGCCGTCCGCAGCAGGTCCCCGGCGGCCGCCTCCCACGCGTCAGGGTCCGTGCGATAGGCCTCGCGGTGGCCGGCGCCATCGACCACGAGGTGGCGGGCCCCTGCTGGCGCCGCGGCCACCAGACGCGCCTGGGCCGACGCCGGGATCAGCGGGTCCGCGCCGCCGTGCACGAGCAGGAGCGGGAGATCCTCGAGCAGCCCGACCATCGCGATCGGCTGGGTCGCCCGCGGATCCCCGCCGGCGATCCGCTCGAAGCGCGAGAACGCGTGCCCCGCCAGGCGCACGCCGCCGGGCACGCCGAGCCGACGCCCCACAACCAGCGCGAGCTCAGGCGAGACCGAATCGGCGACCACGGCGACGATCCGCGGACGTGGCGCGTCAACCGTCGTGACGACGGGCGCCTCGGTCGGGATGTCGGCGGAGGCCAGACGTCCGTCGCCGAGGACGGCCGTCGCGGCGATCGCGGTGATGCCGCCCATGGACGAGCCCACGAGGGCCACGCGCCGGACCCCGCGCTCGCCCAGCCACGACAGGGCGCCCGCAACGTCCTCGATCTCGTTGAGCCCGAATGTGGTCGGGGCGTCATCCGAGCCGCCGTGACCCCGGAAGTCGAGGCCCAGGACGCCCGCCGTCCGCCGGAGGAACGGCCCGAGCGCCACGAGATCCGGCGTGACGGAGCCGCTGTACCCGTGGAGCAGCAGGATCGCCTCCCGGGGATCGGCGAACCAGTGGTCGTCGCCGGGCTCTGCGGCGAGCCAGCGGCCCGTGAGCCGCACGCCGTCGCGCGACCGGAGACGCACGACCTCGCCGCCGAGGCGGTCGAGCAGCGTCCCCATCCCGGTCTCCTCGGGCAGGCGACGCGGGGCCGCCATGAGGCGCCGTGCGAGGCGATCGCTGACCGGCCCGATCGAGACGACGGCGGCCCCGAGAGCCGCCGTGGCGAGCAGGGCCCGGCGAATCACGCGGGCGTGGGCCCTGCAGAGGCCGCGAGGCCCTTGTCCACATACCCGCCAATCGTGGTGGCGAGTGACATGAACTCCGTCGGGATGAGGAACTTGGTCGACGGGCTGGCCCCGAGGGCCTTGAGCGCCTCGAGGTACTGGAGCGCCATCGTCTTCTCGTCGATCTGGTGGGCGGCGGCGTAGATCCGCTCCAGCGCCTGGCTGAAGCCCTCGGCGCGCAGGATCGCGGCCTGCCGGTCGCCCTCGGCCTGGAGGATGGCAGCCTGCTTCTGGCCCTCGGCGACGTTGATCGCCGACTGCCGGGAGCCCTCGGACTCGGTGATGACCGCGCGCCGCGTCCGCTCGGCGGAGAGCTGGCGGTTCATCGCGTCCTGAACGTCGCGCGGCGGGATGATCTCGCGGATCTCGACCGTGGTCACCTTGCCGCCCCACCGCTCGGTCACCTCGTCGAGCTTGGTGCGCAGCACCTCGTTGATCTGCTCGCGCTTGGAGAGCACCTCGTCGAGGCTGATGTCGCCGATGACCGCGCGCAGTGTCGTGGTGGCGACGCCCTGGAGGGCGCCAGCGAAGTTCGCGACGTCGCGAACGCTCTTGAGCGGGTCGACGATCCGCCAGTAGATCAGGAAGTCGACGTTGATTGGCGCGTTGTCCTTGGTGATCGTGGTCTGGCTGGGGACCTCGATGAAGTTCTCGCGCATGTCGACCTTGATCGGGCGGTCCACAAACGGGATGAGGAACCGCAGGCCGGGCTCGCGGACCAGCGAATCCGACATCCGGCCGAACCGCTTGATCACGAGCCGCTCGTACTGGTTGACCACCCGCACCGAGAGATAGAGGAACAACAGGAGCAGCAGCAGGAGGACGACCAGGACGGTCAGGGCGACGATGGCTTCCATGCGGTCCTCCCCTAGGACGACGTGCGGGCGGTGGGCGACGGAGCGGCCGGCGGCCGCGGCGCTGCGGAGGCGGTGGAATCAACCGCGACGACGGCAACGAGGCCGTCGAAGCTGACGAGGCGAACGGGCACGTCGCGGTCGAGCTCACGCCCGTCCGCCGTGCGTGCGCTCCAGGTCTCGCCCGCGAGGAACACCGTGCCCAGGGGCGCAAGCGGCGCCTGGACGGTCCCCGTCGACCCGGCCTTGGGCGTCGTCCCGACGCCCTCGCGCTGGGCCGGCAGGCGGCGGATCCGCAGCGCGGCGTAGATGATCGCGCCCATCAGCAGTGCGAAGCCCGCCGCGGTGACGATGATGACCGGCGTCGCGACGGCCGGTGCAGGTACGGCGCTCGCCGGCGGCACGTACAGGATGGACGCGCCGATCACGAACGCGGCCAGCCCGCCGATCGCCAGGATCCCGTGCGTGCTGATCTGGGACTCCAGGGCGAACAGGACCATGCCGAACGCGAGGAGGATCAGACCGGCCACATTGAGGGGCAGCCCCCCAAAGCCGATGAACGCCAGGACCAGGCAGAGAGCGCCCACGACGCCGCCGAGGATTGTGGGGTGCACCAGCTCGACGAGGATCCCCGCGAGGCCCACGACAAAGAGGAGGAAGGCGACATTCGGATCTGACAGGAGTGTCATCGCACTGCCCTCTCGGCACGTACCCGCAGTATGGCACCGGATGCCCGGGACCGCCCGTGCCGCGCGACCCGACCCGGCGTGCCCCGGGTCCTCACCCGGCGTTGCGTCCGGTGAGGGCGTCGAAGGCGAGTCGGCTCCACGTCTCGAGCTGGTCGCGGACCGCCTCGACCTCCTCGGTCGTGGCGAACGCGCCGATCAGCTTGTCCGTCTCGCGGATCGCCACCGGGCGGCCGGCCGCGTCCGCGGTGTACACGAAGCCCACGTGCACCGAGCCGACGGGCGTCGTGTCGTCGTTGAGCAGCCCGACCGGGGCGAATTCGGGCACGAAGTCGGCGTCGACCTCCTCGCGCCACTCGCGGCGCAGGCCGCCGACCACATCGCCGTCGCCCGGGTTGAGGTGCCCGCCCACGCCGATCGAGCCGAGGTCGTGCAGACGGGCATCGCCGCCGGCCCGCGTCCGCCGCATGAGGAACCAGCGCTCGCCGTCGCGCAGGACCAGATACGGGATCACCTGCTTGTGCGAGGGGTCCTCCTCCGCATCGCCGCGCCGGACGAAGCGGCCCGAGCGGGCGACGGTCTCGAGCGCCTCGGCCATGTCCGTGCGGCGGACGCCGAGCCAGCCCTCGCCCGGCACGAGCGCCTCGCGCGGGATCACCAGGACCAGCTCGTCGGGATTGCCCACGATCAGACCTCCAGCCGGTCGCGAGCGGCCTCGAGCCGTTCGCGGATGGCCGCGGGGTCGGCACCACCGGGCGCCTCGAGCAGATCGAGCCAGGCGTCCAGCCGGGCGCGATAGGCGCGGAGTCGCTCAGCGAGGCGGTCGGCGTTGGTCGCGAAGATCTCGGCCCCCATCGCCGTGTCGCCCCGGGCGAGACGCGTCGTGTCGCGCCAGCCGCCGGCAGCAAGCGCGGCGGCTGCCTCCCAGTCGCGGTCCACCGCGCCGGGCAGCCCACTGACCGCCTCGACGAGCATCACCGAGGTCAGCAGCGGGAGGTGGCTGATCGCGGCCACCAGACGGTCGTGGCGCGCCGCGTCCATGTGGACCGGGTTGGCGCCGCAGGCTCGGGCCAGCGCCTCGACCGTGGCCGCGTTGCCGCCGCCGTGGGCCGCGGTGATCACCCACGGCCGGTCGCGGAACAGCGTGGGGTCCGATGCCTCGAAGCCGCTCGTCTCGCGGCCGGCCATGGGATGCCCGCCGACCCACGGCAGTCCGGCGTCATGCGCGGCGCGCTCGAGCTCCGCCTTTGTGGAGGCGACGTCGGTCACCGTGGCATCGGGCCGGAGCGAGGTGCGCCACGGTCCGCCGAGCCGGCCGATCAGCCCGACGCAGGCCATCGGCGGCGCCGCCAGCACCACCACATCGGCCTCGCCCAGCAGGTCGGGCGCATTCGGGTAGGCCGCGTCGATCGCCCCGCTCTTGAGCGCCCGCTGCGGGCCCGCCCCCGACGGCGACCACGCGCCGACCCACCAGCCGTCGTCAGAGGCCCGGAGGGCGCGCGCGACAGATCCGCCGATCAGGCCGAGTCCGAGGAGGGCGACGCGCATGCGCCGATTATCGCGCGCCGGTCGGTCCCGGGCGAGGGAGGCGTCAGCGGGGGCGCCGCTCCGGGCGACCGGCCGCCCGAATCAGGACCGGTATGGGTTCTGGTCTCCGCCGCGCCGCGGTCCCTGACGGCGGTCCGCGACACGGCGTTCGCCGGTTTCTGCGGGCGGCCCGGGGTCGTCCGGCGGGTTCACGCGGCGCACGTGTTTGCGGCGGTCGACCGCTCGGCGCTCACTCGAGAGGAAGGCTCCGCACCGCGGGCAGCGGCGCTCCTCGGCGAACAGCGCCTCGAGCGGGGCGACCGTGTAGATCTGGCGGCCACAGGCGTGACATGCGAGCTTCGGCACTGATGGATCCTAGTCGCTCGACGCGGCGCGGCGCAGGTGTTTCTCGCGCCGCGCCAGGGGATCCCGGCCGCAGGCGATCGCGGCCCGGACCAGCGGTTCGTCAGCCAGCCACGTTCGGCAGGCCGGCGAGCGATGCTGCGACGGCGTCGGCCGGGTACTCGTAGTCCTCGAGGGAGCCCTGGAGGTACTTCTCGTAGGAGGCCAGGTCGAAGTGGCCGTGGCCCGAGAGGTTGAACAGGATGACGCGGGACTCACCGCGCTCCTTGGCGTCGAGCGCCTGGTCGACGGCGACCTTGATGGCGTGCGTGCTCTCCGGGGCGGGCAGGATGCCCTCGGCGCGGGCGAACTGGACGCCCACCTCGAACGCGGCCCGCTGGTGGACGCTCTCCGCGTCGATGAGCCCGTGCTCCTTGAGCAGCGACACGAGCGGCGCCATGCCGTGGTAGCGCAGACCGCCGGCGTGGATCGGCTCCGGCATGAAGTCCGAGCCGAGCGTGTGCATCTTGACGATAGGCGCCATCTTGCCGGTGTCGCCGAAGTCGTAGGCGTACACGCCTCGGGTCAGGGACGGGGCCGCCTCGGGCTCCGCCGCGATGACCCGGTACTTGGCCTCGCCGCGCAGGTTCTCGCCCACGAACGGGAAGGTGAGCCCCGCGAAGTTCGAGCCGCCGCCGGCGCACGCGATGATGACGTCGGGGCGCTCCCCCGCCATCGCCATCTGCTCCTGCGCCTCGAGGCCGATGACGGTCTGGTGGAGCATCACGTGGTTCAGCACGGAGCCCAGCGCGTACTTCGTGTCGTCGCGGGTGGCCGCGTCCTCGACAGCCTCGCTGATGGCGATGCCCAGCGAGCCGTTCGAGTCCGGGGTCTCGGCCAGCACGCGCCGGCCGTAGTTGGTTGTCGGGCTGGGGCTGGCGACGACACTGGCCCCGTAGGTCTCCATCAGCATCCGGCGGTACGGTTTCTGGTCGTAGCTCGCCCGGACCATGTAGACCTTGACCTCGAGGCCGAAGACGGCGCCCGCGAAGGCGAGCGCGCTCCCCCACTGCCCGGCGCCGGTCTCGGTGGCGAGGCGCTTGACGCCCTCCTGCTTGTTGAAGAACGCCTGCGGCAGCGCCGTGTTGGGCTTGTGGCTGCCCGCGGGGCTCACGCCCTCGTACTTGTAGTAGATGTGCGCGGGGGTATCGAGCGCCCGCTCGAGCCGATGGGCGCGATAGAGCGGCGACGGGCGGTAGAGCTGGTAGGCCTCGCGCACGGGCTCGGGAATCTCGATGTCCCGGTCCGTTGCGACCTCCTGGAGGATGAGCCCCATCGGGAACAGCGGCGCGAGGTCGGCCGGGCCGATGGGCGCCATGGTGCCCGGGTGGAGCGGCGGCGACATCTGGACCCCGGCCGGAAGGTCGGCGGCGATGTTGTACCAGGCCCGCGGGATCCGGTCCTCGTCGAGCACGAACTTGGTTCGGCGGGGTGCGCTGGCCATCGACTTGTCTCCCGGGCTTGGTGCGGAGTAGGGCGGTGCGAGCGTAAAGCCTCGGGCGCGAATGCGCCAAACGTCGACCCGTCAGGCGCCGA
>Ga0302299_10000571_pt1 | contig 20354 bp, 21 predicted proteins | sample III_Fen_N3_4_FD_198795 | JGI IMG/M metagenome (GOLD analysis project Ga0302299, IMG submission 198795) | Peat permafrost microbial communities from Stordalen Mire near Abisko, Sweden - III_Fen_N3_4 | ecosystem: Environmental > Terrestrial > Soil > Wetlands > Permafrost | place: Sweden: Abisko... | reverse complement strand
CGTCCCTTATCTACGACCCGTACGGGTCGGCGACGTCCTGCGGGCTCGTGGTGGGGGCGGCGGGCATCTGCGCCGAGCCGTTGTTCGCGTTGACCTTGGAGCCGGACAGCGTGGTCGAGGAGCTCTTGATCGTCGCGCTCGCGCCCGCGCCCCACTGCATCGCACCGCCGGCGTGGATCTCGAGGTTCGACGTGGCGGTCATCTCGATCGAATCGGCCACGATCACGGTATCACCCGTGGGCGACTGGAAGCAGACGTCGCCGTCGAGCGCCTCGATGGTGATCTTGTTGGCCTTGGAGTCGAACGTGATCCGGCCCTTCTGGGCGCCGTCCTCGATGATCAGCTGCTCCTTGTCGTCGTCGAACGTGATCTTCGAGCCCAGGCGCGACTTGATCACGCGGCGCGGATTGCCGCCGGCGTTGCTGTCCGGCGGCTTGTCCTTGCCGTTCCACAGCGAGCCGACGACGAGCGGGCGGTTGAGATCGCCGTGCTCGAACATCACCAGCACCTCGTCATCCTTCTCGGGGATGAAGAACCAGCCGCGGTTCTTGCCGGCGCCGAGCATGATGATCGGGCACCAGTAGGTGCTGTCCTGATCCGACAGGATCGGCAGCTTCAGCTTGACCCGGCCGAGCTTGCTCGGGTCCTTGTTGTCGGTGACGACGCCGATGATCGGCTCGTAGACGCGAGACGCTTCGGTCTCGGCCGTGCGGATCTGGTCCGCAAACACGCTGGCGAGGTCGTAGAGCGGTCGCATGTGACGCGATCCTACTACGGCCTGGCGCTGCCCGAGCTTCCCGGTCCGGGTGCCGCGGCGTGGCCGAGCGGAAGTACGCCCAGCACCGCGGTAAACGGGTCGGCGACGAGCGCCGCGCCGCTCGGCTTGTGCCGGTTGTTGTCGGCGTCCATCGCGACCAGGCCGAACGCCACGCCGCCGGCGCTCCAGTCGGCGGGGACGTCGAGCGTGAACCGCTCGCGGACGTAGTCCCCGGCCTGCCAGTGATCGCTGGCGAACGCGCCATCGGCGGTGGCGCGGAGCCCCGTGCGCAGGATCCTGGCGGCGGCGGGCTCGCCGGGCGCCTGCGGATCGCTCGGCCATGCCGCGAGCTGGAACCGGTACGTTGTCCGGGTCGGCTGCGCGACGTGGAAATAGACGTGGACGTCGACCTTGGTGCCGGGTACGAGCTCGCGGCCGGCGGCGACGCCGATGCCGAGGATCGCGATGCCGCCGAGGGTCTGGCCGGTGGTCGCGACCTGCGGCACGGGCGCGGCGGTCAGCGCGACGTCGCCGATCTGGCGAAACGCCTGGTTGAACTTCGGATCGCGCGCGTACATCACGCGATCCATCCACGCTTGCAGCGCCGCCTTCATCGTCGCCATCGCCGGCGGCCCCTGCGGCGCCAGGTTGGTGTGCTCCCACGGATCGGCCTTGAGGTCGTAGAGCTCGTAGAGGTTGCTGCCGAGGTAGTAGATCAGCTTCCAGCGCTCGGAGATCGCCGCGCGCTCCTTCTGCGGCGCGTTGGTCTCGGCGAACACGATGCGATCGCGATCGTCGGTGCCGTCGTAGAACAGCTGCGGGACCAGGCTCTTGCCCTCGAACGAAAGATCGTGGACATCGATGCCGCACAGCGCGGCGACCGTCGGCACGATGTCGAGGTTGGTCACCGCGCCGCTGACGACGCGCGGCCGGTTGCCCGGGACGTAGAAGATCATCGGCACGTGCTGGAGCTCGCGGTACAGCGCCGTGCCGTGGGTGCCGAGCGGCACGCCGTGCTCGGCCATCGAGTCGCCGTGGTCGCTCGTGATCACGATGATCGTATGATCGGCGCTCGGCAGCCGCGACAGCTCGGCGAGCAGGCGGCCGACCTCCTGATCGGTCCACTGAATCTCGGCGTCGTACAGGTCGGGCTCGCTGGCGCCGTAGTCGACGACGTCGGGGTGGGCGACGTAGCGGCCGTGCGGGTCGATGTAGTGCGCCCACATGAACCAGCGCTTGGCTTGCTGGCGCGATATCCACGCGAGCACGTGATCGGTGACCCGGTCGGCGGCGACGCGGAACGGATCGTCGGTCTTGGCGATCGAGTTGTCGTAGTCGTCGACGCCTTGCTCGAAACCCCACTGGTTCCACCAGTAGTGCGACGACACGACGGCGGTCGTGTAGCCCTTGCGCTTCATGATCTCGGGCAGCGTGGTGTTCTCCGGCAGGATGCGGGGCGGCATGCCCGGGGGGACGTGCTCGTCGAGCGCGATCCCGGAGTGGAAGAACTTCGACGTCAGGATCGCCGGGATCGAGGCCATGGTGCCGGCCGACGGCGCGTTGGTGAACGCGAACGACACCGAGCGCTTGACCAGCTCGGCGAGCCGCGGCGTGGTGTTGCGGTGCCGGGGCCCATCGGCGTAGCCGCCGAACGTGGTGTGGTCGTAGCGCAGGTCGTCGATCGTGAGGAACAGGACGTTCCAGTCCTTGCGAAACTCGGCAGGCACCGCCTTGCCGGCGCCGGGCGCGGCGGCGAGCTGGCGCAGCGAGAAGTCGTGGCCGTCGCAGTTCTCGTCGATCCCGTTGTCGGGGATGTCGATCGCGCCGGGGTGGATGTGGGAGTCAAACGGCGCGCAGTCGGCCTCACCCAGCAGCGAGCCGTAGCCATCGCCGTCGAGGTCGTTGGCGAACCGGACGACGGTGATCAGCTTGTCGAGCGCGGGCGAGCCGGTGATCGCCACGTACTTGGCCTCGAGGTCGGCGCCGGTCCAGAGCAGCGTCGTGGTGGTCAACGCGAAGCCGGCCGCGGCGAGCACGAGCGCGCGGCGCGGGGCGCGCCGGCGGTGCGCGCGGCGGGCGTGGCGGTGCGCGCCGGCGCCCATCGCCAGGCCGATCACGAGGCCATTCACCACGAGCCGGATCGGCAGCACCGAGCGGCTCTGCGGCAGCGCCAGCCAGCACGCGACCAGCGCACCGGCGACTACGCCGGCGAGCGCGACCCCCGCGGCGCGCCAGCGGCCCAGCGGGTTGGCCACGCGCAACAGCGGCGCCACGCCGACCGCGGCGACCTCGGCCGCGACGCCGAGCCCGCGGTACAGCGGCAGGCAGATCGCGATCCAGGCGACCGCCGCCGCGGCGATCAGCACGCCCTTGAGCTGCGGCTCCTGATAGTGCTCGATCACGAACACCGACCAGCGCTGCAGCACCGCGCCGCTGATCAGCGCGGCGAGCAAGGCCGCCCACACCCGCGGCACCCTGGGCCGGACCGCGTCGCCGGGAGCGCAGGCCGGCGCGACGAACAGCCCGGCGCCGCAGCCGCGCACCGGATCGATCCACGCGCGCGCCACGCGGGCACCAACCAGGAGCCCCGCGAGCGCGAGCGCGAGCAAAAGCCACAGCCACAGCGCGAGCATCGCGGTGAGCGCGGCGACCGCAAGTCCAGTCAGCGCGCCGATCGGGCCGGCGTAGCTCCAGACGGTGAGCGCGTATTCGGTCGGCGCGAACGCGATCGCGCCCGCCGCGGCCATGGTGATCGCGCGGCCCACGTCGGCGATCGCGCCCTGGCGGACGCTGCGATGGCGGGGTTCGCGGGGCATGAGGCAAGCCCTCATACCAAACCCACGTGGCATTCCGTTCCGGCCGCGAAAGATCCTGTGGCGTTCTTGGTAATTGATTGAAATGTGTGATTTTTTCGTGTTCGGCTCGGCGATCGCCGCGGCGGCGCGGCCGCTCGGTGAATCCCCGATCCCGGCCGACGAGCCGGCCGCCGCGCTTCGATCCCGGCGCGATCCGGTGGTATCACGGGCGCCCAGGTGTCGCTAAAGACCGGCCTCGCGCGCTTCGGGTGGCTCGCCGCGATCGCGGTCGTCTACCTCTACGCGTTTCCGTACTTCCCGCGGATCCACAGCGCGAACGAGCTGCCGCGGGCGTACCTCGTCAAGTCGATCGTCGAGGACCACACGTTCGAGGTCGATCGCAGCGTCGCGCGCTGGGGCGCCACGGTCGACGTCTCGCCGTCCGGCGGCCACCAGTACTCGAACAAGGCGCCGGGCTCGTCGCTGCTCGTCGTCCCGGTCTATGCCGCGGTGCGCGCGATCGCCGGCGAGCCCAGCCTGGCGGTCACGCTGTGGGTCTGCCGCGTCGTCGCGGGGATCGCGCCGATGCTCGGGTTCCTGGGGCTACTGTGGGGCTTCCTCGCGCGGTTCGCGCCGGATCCCGACGTGCGCCGCATCGTGCTGATCGGTTATGCGCTGGGCTCGCTCGCGCTGACCTACTCGGTCCTGTTCTATTCGCACCAGCTGGGCGCGATCTGCATCGCGAGCGCGTGGATCCTCGCGGTCGACGCGGCGGCGGGCCGGCGCGGGCTCGCCGCGATGGCCGCCGCCGGAGCGCTCGCGGGCGCCGCGCCGCTGGTCGACTACCAGGCGGTGTTCGCGGCGCTGCCGATCGCCGTGCACGTCATCGTGGTGCTGCGCCGCCGGCCCGGGTTGGTTCGCGCGATCGCGCTGGCCTCCGCCGGTGCCGCGCTGCCGATCGCGGTGCTGCTCGGGTATCACGCCGCGTGCTTCGGCAGCCCGTGGCGCACCGGCTACGACGCCTCGACGACGTTCGCCGTCTACCACCAGCAGGGCTTGCTCGGCATCACGCAGCTGCGCGGCGAAGCGCTCTGGGGCTCGCTGGTCCGCCCCGACAACGGGCTCATCACGCTGTCGCCGATCTGGCTGGTCGCGATCCCCGGGTGGGTGACGCTGTGGCGGCGCGGTGAGCGGAGCACCGCGGCGGTCGGCGTTGCCGTCACCACGATCTACGTGCTGTTCATCTCGTCGATCAACTTCTGGCGCGGCGGCTGGCAGATCGGACCGCGCTACATCGCGGCGATGCTGCCGTTTCTGCTGCCGCCGATCGCCGCGCAGCTGCAGGCATGGTCGGCGCGGCCGGTGCGCCTGGGGCTCGCGGCGGGCCTGGCCGGGGTCGGCGTCGCGGTCTACGTCGTGGCGTTCGTGACCTTCCCGTACTGGCCCGATAACGTGGCACATCCACTGTACGACATCGCGTTCCGCTTGCTCCGCGATGGCGACGTCGCGCCCAACGCCGGCCGCGCGCTCGGCCTCCCGGGGATCGCCAGCGTGCTGCCGGTGCTCGCGCTCGCGTTCGGTGTGCTCGGCGTCGCGATCGGCCGCGTCGCGGGGCCGCGCGGCCTGGGGATCGCCGCGGGCGTGACGATCGTCGTCCTCGCCGGCTATGGCGGAATTCCCCACGGCGGGTCACGCGCCGACGCGGCTTACCGATCCGTCCGAGCCGCGGTCGAGGACCTGTGATACCTACGTCGGTGGTGAAGGCTCTGCTGGGCGCGATCGTGGTGCTCGCGACGGCGTGCAGCGGCAACTCGCTCCACCTGCCGCCCGACGACGCGGCGGTCAGCGACCCCGGGATGGACCCGATCGAGCAGGCCGGCCGGCTCGATCACCAGTGCGCGGGCAAGGATCTCGAGGCCTGCCGCAAGCTGGCCGTGATGTACATGGAGGGCACCGGGGTGTCGCCGGATCCCAAGCGCGCGACCGCGCTGTTCAGCCAGGGATGCAGCGGTGGCAACCTGCAGGCCTGCAACCACCTTGCGCTCGCGGTCGCCGAGATCCAGCCGGCGCGCGCCGTCGAGGCCTACCAGAAGGCGTGCGAGGGCGGCTTCAAGCTTGCGTGCCGCAATCTCGGGCTCATGCTGCGCGATGGCCGCGGCGTGCCGATCGACCTGGCCCGGGCCGCGGCGCTGCTCGACAAGGCGTGCAAGGCCGGGGTGCCGCTGGCGTGCACCAGCGCCGGTGATCTCGACGCCATGCGCGGCAGCAAGGGCGGCGGGACGCGGCACCGCGAGATGATCGCGCACTACAAGCAGGGCTGCGAGACCGGCGATCCGACGGCGTGCCGTCAGATCGGCCTGGCGTTCCTCGACGGCCGCGGCGTGACCAGGTCGCCGAGCGCGGCGGCGCTGTGGCTCGAGCGCGCTTGCGTGCCCGACGATCCGGTCGGCTGCCGCGTGCTCGGCGTGATGAAGCTGCAGGGCACCGGCGTGCCGCGCGATGTGGAGCGCGCCCGCCAGCTCCTGGCACGCGCGTGTGATGCGAAAGACGATGAGGCGTGCCGCGCTCTGAAAAGTATCGACGGCTACAGTTTTGGGGATGCGGGAATCCCGGTCGATGGTGGGCTCACTGGAACCACTCCGGACGCTCGCCGCGCTCCCGAATAAGCTTCATCCAGCGTCCGGGACGTTTCCGCCAAGACTTCAGAGCGCCGCTGTAAGGTGCTGAACTACCACCGCTCCCGGACCGCGACCGCAGCTCGATCACAGCTTATTCACACAGCGATCTCGCTGCAGGTTGGAGCCTTGCGAATCCAAGAGTTAGCTCAAAACGGGTTGTGAATAACCGCCGTTTCGCGGGCGACTTGTCGACAGGTAAACCATCGCGCATCGCCGTGAGCGTCCGCGCTCCGGACCGCCCCGTCCGAACTGCGGACCGGACCGTCCGAACGCCGGACGTTGAATCCAGGTGTGACGCATATTGCTGCGGCCGGGGCCTGCAGTCTCCATCGGCCCCCCCGTCCGGGCAGTTCGCGTCCGGACGGCCGGACACGTACCCCGGTGACGCACGGACACCACACCTGCGTCACGCGACCAGGGAATCGTATAACCGTACATACTCGAGCGCCGACGCCGTCCACGACGAGTCGCGCAGCATCGCCGCGCGCCGCAGCGTCGCCCGCGTCCCAGCGTCGCGCAGCAGCGCCACGACGCGCTCGAGGCCGTGGACCAGCTCGGACGTCAGGGCCGGCGCGAACAACACGCCGGTGCCGTGGCCCTGGGCGAGCTCGGCGTCACCCGGATCGCGGACGGTGTCGCGCAGCCCGCCGACCGCGTGGGCGACCGGGATCGCTCCGTAGCGCATCGCGTAGAGCTGCCCCAGCCCGCACGGCTCGAACCGCGACGGCATCGCGAACACGTCGCTGCCGGCGTAGATCCGGTGCGCCAGGTTCGCGTCGAAGCTGATCCGCACCGCGACGTGCTCGGCAAACACCTCGGCGAGCCAGGTGAACCGCTGCTCGAGCGCGGGCTCTCCGGAGCCCAGCACGACGAGCCGCGCACCCAGCCGGGCGAGCTCGGGCACGATGTCGGCGACCAGGTCGAGGCCCTTCTGATCGGTCATCCGCGCGACCACGCCGATCAGCACCTCGTCGTCCCGCAGCGGCAGGCCCATCTCCTCGGCGAGCCGCGCGCGACACGTCGCCTTGCCGGCCGGCCGGTCGTGCGAGAACGCCGCCGCCAGCAACGGATCGGCCGCCGGATCCCACACGGACGTGTCGATCCCGTTGGCGATCCCGACGAGCCGCGGCCGCGTGCGCAGGAACCCATCGAGCGCCTCGCCGCGCTCCGGGGTCAGGATCTCCTGAGCGTAGGTCGGGCTCACGGTGGTCACCGCGTCGGCGAGCGCGAGGCCCGCCTTGAGGAACGAGATCTGATCGTAGAACTCGACCTGCTCGACGGTGAACATCGACCACGGGATGCCGAGCTCGGTCATCACGTCCTTGGAGAAGATGCCGCGATAGGCGAGGTTGTGGATCGTCGTCACGATCCGCGCCGGCAGCTCGGCGAGCCGCGCGTAGATCGCCGCGGCGCCGGCCTGCCAGTCGTGGAGATGCAGGATGTCGGGCGCGCCGCCGAGCAGCGCCTCTCCCGCGGTGACCGCGGCCTTGCCCAGCGCGGCGAACCGCAGCGCGTTGTCCGCGAACTCGCCCGCGCCGTGCGGACCGTAGAGCCCGCCCGCGCGATCGTAGAGCTGGGCGCACTCGAGGAAGCCGTGGCGCACGCCGGCGATCTGCGCGGTGCGGATCGCGACCTCGAGCCGGTGGACGCCGACCTCGAGTGGGACCACCGCGGCCGGCGCGAGCGCGAGGCCGTCCGCCGCGAGCTTGTCGGCGACGCCGCGGTACAGCGGCACCAGCACGGCGGTATCGAGGCCGTGACCGGCCTCGGCGCCGGGCAGGCCGGCGAGCACATCGGCGAGGCCACCCGACTGCGCGAACGGCGCGACCTCGCTCGCGACATGGAGCACGCGCACGTGGCTCGCTTACCCGACCTCGCCGCCAGCGAACTTCTTGAACCGCGGCCCGGCCGCGGATTCGTAGCTGTGGCGGCTCTGGGTCGAAACGACGAACGTGCCCGGGCGCAGCTGTCCGAGCAGATCGGGCTCGTTGCCGATGAGCTCGGCGACGTCGTTGGCGAGCACGATCGGCCCCTTCGCCGGGACCAGCGTGCCCTTGGGAATGACGACGATGCCCGACTCGGTCATGAACGGGAACCGCTCGCGGTCGTGCGCCGGATCCTCACCGATCACGCAGCCCGGCTCGACCTTGCAGTTCTTGTCGAGGATCACGCGGCGCAGCCGCACGTTGCGGCCGATATCGCAGCCCGAGAGCACGATCGAGTCGGCGACCTGGGCGCCGGCGTGGACGAAGCAGTCGTACGACAGCACGGCGTCCCGCACCGAGGCCGACGCGATGATCGAGCCCTCGCAGACCAGGCTGTCGTCGACCTCGGCCGGGCCGTAGCCCTCGCCGGCGCGCACGAATCGGGCGGGCGGGTAGTCGCGCTGCGCGGTCTTGATCCGCCACTGCCGGTTGTACAGATCGAGCGCCGGCACGCGGGCCCGCAGCTCCATGTTCGAGGTGAAGTAGCTGTCGATCGTGCCGACGTCGCGCCAGTACGGCGCGTTGTCGGGCTCGCCCGGGATGTGGTTGCGCGCGAAGTCATAGACCAGGACGCGGCGGCCTTCTGCGACGAGCCGGGGGATGATGTCGCGGCCGAAATCGTGCCGCGAGCTCGGCATGCCGCCGTCGTCGACCAGCACGCGCTCGAGCACGTCGCGCCGGAAGATGTAATTGCCCATCGAGACCAGCGACCAGCCGGGCCGCCCGGGCATCTCCGGCGGGTGCTTGGGCTTCTCGATGAAGTTGATGATGCGGTCGTTCTCGTCGACGTCGATGATGCCGAACGCGCTGGCCTCGTGGGTCGGCACGGGGAACGCCGCGACCGTCAGATCGGCGCGCTGCTCGCTGTGGAACGCCTCCATCTGGTCGACCGCGAACTTGTAGACGTGGTCGCCGCCGAACACCGCGACGTGATCGGCGCGAGCGTCGCGCACGAGGTTCAGGTTCTGGTACACGGCGTCGGCGGTGCCGCGGTACCAGAACTCGCCGAGGCGCATCTGCGCCGGGACGACCTCGATGAACTCGCCGAACGCCGATAACCGCCAGGTCCGCGACAGGTGCTTGATCAAGCTCGACGACATGTACTGCGTGAGCACGTAGATCTTGCGGTATCCGGAATTGACGAAGTTCGACAGGACGAAATCGATGATCCGGTAGCGGCCGGCGAACGGCACGCCGGGTTTGGAGCGATGCACGGTCAGCGGGCCGAGGCGCGAGCCTTTACCGCCAGCCATGATCATCACGAGGGTGTTGTTCATCGCAATGCACTCCGCGCGGCGCATCCGGCGCCGCGTACGTGGATCGCGTCAGGACGATCGTTGCGGAAAGACTGCACCATGCCGGCAATGATCATCGTAGCAAGACGAGCGCCGGATCCAGTGGCACGTCCACCTAGTTACTGCCGCGTTGCCGCGCGGTGAGGTGGAAGGGTCGTACCACGACCGTGCCGGTACTCCGCAGTGAGGCACAGGCGCCGTGCCGGCTCCGGTGCCCAGCTCCGGTGCCCAGCTCCGGTGCCCAGCTCAGGTGATGGGGGCGGCGGCGCCAGGCTGGGGTGCGAAGACCTGGCCGCGATAGAACCTGAGCTCGTCGATCGATTCGCGGATATCGTCGAGCGCCCGGTGGGTATCGCGCTTCTGCGGCTGCCTGGCGATCACCTGGGGAAACCAGCGCCGCGCCAGCTCCTTGATCGTCGACACGTCGACCATCCGGTAGTGCAGGCGCTTCTCGAGCAGTGGCATGTAGCGGCGGATGAACCGGCGGTCCTGGTGGATCGAGTTTCCGGCCAGGACCGGACGCTCCTTGGCCGGGACGTGGGCCTGGATGAACGCCACGGTCTGGGCATCGGCGTCGTCATCGCTGATCGTCGATTCCCGGACCCGCTGGGTGAGCCCGGAGGCACCGTGGTGCTTGGTGTTCCAGTCATCCATCGCCGCCAGCACCGCGTCGTCCTGGTGGATCACCAGGTCGGGGCCGACCGCGATCTCGTTGAGCTGGCCGTCGGTCAGGATCGTGGCGATCTCGATGATGCGCTCGGTCGCCGGGTCGAGCCCGGTCATTTCCATGTCGAGCCACACGAGGACGTCGCTGCCTGCCATCGCGACAGTCTACAACAACGCGCTTTGCGCTACTCGCCGGACCACGAGCGGATCGGGCCGATGTCCATGTGAATGAAGCCACTGTCGGGGTAGACGCCGACGCCGCCGCGCTTCTGCGCCTTGGCCCAGGCGTGGAGCGCGGGGGTGGGCACGTCGGGCAGGTAGAAGTCGATCGCGTTGCCGTGGCTGTGCTGGCTGTCGCGCGCGACCTGGTGGCCCTTCTTGCGCAACGTGAGGTTGTACTTGGGGTGCCGAAACCCCGAGACGACGTCGACCACGTCGCGGTGAAAGCTCGCCGCCGCGGCCACGACCACGTCGACCAGCGTGGGCTGCATCACCGCCGACTGGTTGGTGAAGTGGCAGCGCAGGAACCGATCGAGGGTGGCCTGCGGCGGCGGCGTCCCTGGCTCGACCGCGAGCCACTCCTTGGTCCAGGTGTTGTAGAGATTGACCAGCTTGCCGGGGCGGGTGCCGGGCAGCGGCGGGGCGCGGTGATGGAGCGACTTGGCGGCGGCCAGTCGGTCCTTGTTGGCGGGCGTGGCGGCCGGCTCCGCGGGCGCGCGTGCCGCCGCCAGGATCGCGACCACCGCGAGGCCTCGGAGGGCGGTGACCCGCGCGCGCCGGCCGCGTGATCGGCCCGCGCGGTTACGCGAGATCACGACGCGCGGCCGGGCCGGAGCTGGCGGAGCTGCAGCAGGGTCTCGGCGGGCAGCACTTCATTCAGCGAGCCGGACCGGAAGCCGGCGAGGTCGACCGCGACGTAGCTGAACCCGAGCTGTCGGCCCAGCGCGACGACCTGCTCGCGGCGCTCGAGGATCAGCGGCAGCTCGCCGGTCTCGATCTCGAGCCGCGCGATCGCGTCGTGGTAGCGGACGCGGAGCTGGCGGAACCCGAGCGCGCGCAGGCCGTCCTCGAAGCGATCGACGCGGCGCAACCGGTCGGGGGTGATCTCGGTGCCGTAGGGAAACCGCGACGACAGGCACGCGAGCTGCGGCTTGTCCCACGTCCGCAGCCCGAGCTCGCGCGACAGCGCGCGGATCTCCGGCTTGGTCAGCCCGGCGTCGACCAGCGGCATCTTCGCGCCGCGCCCCAGCGCCGCCGAGATGCCGGGGCGGACGTCGCCGAGATCGTCGGTGTTGGTGCCGAGCGCGATCGGCGCGTCGAGCGCGGTCGCGATCGGCTGGGCGATGTCCATCAGCTCGGACTTGCACAGCGCGCAGCGATCGACCGGGTTGGCCGCGAACCCGGGGCGCGCGAGCTCGTGCGACTCGACGACGCGGTGGCGGTCCGCGAGCCCGAGCTCGCCGGCGAGCGCCGAGGCGTCGGCGATCTCGGAGCGCGCCATGGTCTCGGAGACCGCGGTGACGGCGTGGCAGTGGGGCCCGAGCGTGTCAGCCGCGACCTTCAGCAGGAACGCCGAGTCGACACCTCCGGAGAACGCGACCACGACGCGGCCGTAGCCGCGCAGGGTGTCGCGAAGAACGTCGAGCTTGGGCAGGCTCACGACGCTCAGGCTAGCGCACTCGCTTGCGGAGGTCGATCGCCCACGTGTGCTGCGACAGCCGGGTCACGCCGACGACCTCCTGGCCCCACTCGGTGGCGCTGCGCGGGATGTTGCGGATCGCCGGCTCGTGATCGACGACGACGCGGAGCATGGCGCCGATCGCCAGGTCCTCGAGCGCCAGCTTGGTGCGGACGAAGGTGAACGGGCACAGCTCGCCGGTGAGATCGAGGCTCGACGACCACGGGCCCAGGGGCGGCTCGGGATCGGGCGGCCTACCAGGTGATGACGAGGTCGGCGGCAAAGGCGAGGGCGACGAGTTGGTCATGGTCGATGGGTCCCAGCGAACAGGGGGCCGTGTGCGGAGCGCCGCCCTGCACGAGCGTCGTGGGCTGGAGATACACCACCCAGTCGGGTTCGGCCACCGCCTGGGGCGCGGCGTTCGCGCGCACCAGATGCAGCACCGTCTTCACGTCCAGACCTCGACGCGATCGGCGCGCGCCAGCGCGGCCACGAGCTCCGGACCCGCCAGCTCGCCGACGAGGTGGCCAAACGCGCGCAGCGTCTCGGCCGCGCGCCGCGCGAGCGGGGTCAGCAGCGGCTCCGCCACGCAGACCTCGATGCGCGCGCCGCGCAGCGTCAATCCGAGCGCCGCGCGCAGCGCCTCGGACTGGCGATGCGGATCGCGCGACGCGGCGACGACGAGGATCGTCATCGCCATCTCAGGTCAGCGCGATCAGGCGGTCCGAGGTTGCGACGATCGCGGCGTGATCATCCTGGCTGCCGCGCACGACCGGATCGGGCAGGTCGATGCCCACGGCGCTGTTCGAGCAGGCGACCAGCTCGCAGTCGGCCTCGACGAGCGCGGCGACCAGCGCGGGCGACTCGGCCAGCGCCCGGCAGCCGGCGTCCATCGCGAACAGCGCGACCTCGTGGTGGGCGCGGCGCGCCGCCTCGGCGATCGCCACGGCGTGGCCGAGATCGCCGCGGGTCGCGAGGATGATGCCGAGCTTCACGGCGCGGCCGCCTCGCGCCAGCGTGCGATCTCGACGAAGTCGCCGGCCGCCGCCGACCACGCGAACTGGGCGACCGAGGTGATCGCGCCCGCGGCGGTGCCGACGACGAGGTGCTGCACCGGGTACGCCGGCCCGGTGTCCGGCGCGGCCATCGCTGCCATCCGGCGATCCACCGTCGAGAAGTACGCCTCGCCGTCGGGGTGCGAGTGGTAGACGATCCGGGCCGGCCGCGCGCCATCGAAGCTGCGCGCGAACTGGAACAGCTCCGCGCCGTCGATCACGAAGCCGGTATCGGCGCCGCGCTCGGGCGCGATCGGGTGGCCGCCGTCGACCTGGGCGTTGCGACACGCGACCTGGGCGTCGACGGCATCCGGCGTCGCGCCCGTGAGATAGCCGCAGCACTCGGCGGGGAACGCGGCGATCGCGTGCGCGTACACCCCCGCGAGCAGCTCGCGGGGGATCGCCACCGGGGTCAGCGGTTCACGATCTCTGCCATCCATCGCAGGGCCGCCATGCCCCCGCGCCAGAACGCGAGCGCGGTCGCGTCCTCGCCGGAGGGCGTCGCCGGCCACCAGGCCGGCCGTGGTTGAAGCGCCACCTCGCGCCCGGCGCCCTCGGTGACGAGCCTCGTGTCCTCGCCGTGCGCTGCCACACCGGCCGCTTGCGCCGGCGTGGCGCCGCGCAGCACGAGCGTTCCAACGCCGCCGGCGGCGAGGTATTGCGCCGCGACCAGCTCGGCGACCGGCTCGATCTCGCGCAGCTCGAGCCGGGCGCTCGAAACCATCAGCGCGGTCTGGCCGAGGCCGCCCACGTCGGGCAGCAAGATGTGGCGCGCGTAGCGCCGCACTTGCTCGTCACGCACAGCGGCTGGCTCCCGGATCGCGGCCGCCCGCGATCGCGGGCACGATCGCGACCTCGTCGCGCTCGGTCAGCGCGGTCTCGAGACCGGCGAGCCCGCCGATGTCATCGGGGCCCACGAAGATCCGGATGAACGGCTTCACCGCGCCGTTGGCGAGCACCTTGGCAGCGAACCCCGGGTGGCGGCGATCGAGCGCGGCGAGCGCGTCGCCCACCGTGGTGGCGGTGACCTCGACATCGGCCGCGCCGCCGGTGAGGCTGCGCAGAGAGCTGGGGATTCGAATGCTGGGCATCTAGAGAGCCTCCGCGACGCGAACCGGCGCCGCAATGGGAGAGATCGGCGCCCGCGCGCAGGCCGGGCAATCGACGCGCGGGGCGAACCGGACCACCCGGGGGTCGGACGCGTGCCGGAGATCGTCGAACACGAGCAGGGCGCCGGCGAGCGCGCGGTCGCGGCGGATCAGCGACAGCGCGCCCGCGGCGGCGATGCCGCCGATCGCGCCGACCACGGGGCCGAGCACCCCCGCGTCGGCGCAGCTAGCCACCTCGACCGGCTCCTCGAACAGGCAACGATAACACGCGGCGCCGGGCGCGCCGAACATGGCGTTGCCGCCGTAGCGCAGCGCCGCGGCGATCACGTAGCACCGGCCGTTGGCGACGGCCCAGTCGGCGACGGCGAACTTGGTCGCCGGATCATCACTGGCGTCGACCACGAGATCGGCCTCGGCCCCGAGCTCCCCGGCCGTGTCGGCGGTCCAGCGGTCGACGACGCCGCGCGCCGTGCCGCCGCGCGCGACGACCAGGCCGGCCAGCCGCGCCGCCTTGGGCTGGCCGAGATCGACCGTGGTGAACTGGACCTGGCGGTGCAGGTTCGACAGCTCGACGAGATCGGGATCCACGATGGTGAGCTCGAGCCGCGCGGCGGCGAGCGAGAGCGCGATCGGTCCGCCGAGCCCTCCGGCGCCGACGATCGTGGCTCGCAGCGTGGTCATGCTCCCAGCGTACCGCACACGGTGCAGCGGCCATCAGGTCCGATCCCGCCCGAACACGCGGAATCCGCGCAGGCCGCCGGGGCTGCGGATTCTGCAGCCGCCAGCGCGTCGGGGACCGCGGGCGTGGCTGGCGCCGGTGCGCCCGCTGCGGCACGGCCGCACACCTTGCACCGGCCGTCGGCACCGATCAGTCCGATGCAGCTGCCATCGGGGCACAGCTGGCGCTCGCCCCACGCCGCGGGCACGGCGACCACCGACGGCGTGTCACCGGCAGCGTCGACCTCGCGGGCAGCTTCGTCCGCCGCTTCGTCGTCCTCCCCCTCGTCGTCGTCATCGTCATCGTCCTCACCCTCGTCGTCGTCCTCCCCCTCGTCGTCATCGTCGTCGTAGTCATCGTCATCGCCGTCCTCCTCGTCGCCCTCGTCCGCCTGGGCGGCGTCCAGCGCGGCGCTCGGTTCTTCGGCGGCGTCGATCAAGCCGCGGTTGCGCTCGTCGCCCCAGTTGGGCGCCACCCGGCCGCAGACCTTGCAGGTGCCGTCCGGGCCGATGACGCCGACGCAGCCGCCGTCGGGACACAGCTGGCGCTCGTCCCATTCACCGACCGGCATGGCTACCCCCGTGGCGGTCGAACAGATCGCTCGACCGGTAGAACGTCAGGCGAACGTCGCCCAGCCGGACCACGGCGCCGGGGGCGAGGGCGGCCTCGCGCCGGGGCAAGACCACGGTGTCTCCGATCCAGGTGCCATTCTTCGAACCGGCATCGGCGACCACCCAGCCGGGGGTCTGTCGCACATAGGCGTGGAATCGCGACACCGAGTGCTCGGGGATCACCACATCGTTGTTCGAGGTCCGGCCAATCGTGATCCGATCGGGGAACGCGGTGCCTGCCTGCTTGGCCAGCGGATACAGCTCCATCTCGGTAGCCCCCTCGACGAGCCTGCCTCTCGACAGGCCCACATCCATGGTTTCGCTCAGATCATTGTCGGGCGCGGCCGCCGGCGCTGCAGCGACCCAGCGCGCGCGATAGCGCACCAGCATCGCGGGAGCGGCGGCCGCCAGGAACTCGTCCCGCTGGAGCGTTAGCAGTTGGCGATAGTGCGCCGCAGCATCCATTGCCGCAGGTGTTTCCCACACCGCGCTGACCCCGGCAAGGAGGCACGTCTCTCGATCGGCGAGCGATCGGCCGGCCCTGGGGAATCCAGGCCGGCTCGTCGGGCAGGCCGCATCGTGGTTTGACAGCCCTCCTGCGCACAAGGTAAACGTGCCGGGTCATGTACGACACGTCCGATATTCGCAAGGGTCTCAAGGTCCTGATGGACGGGAACCCGTACACCGTCATCGAGTTCCAGTTCGTCAAACCCGGCAAGGGCGCGGCCTTCACGCGCACCAAGTTCAAGAACCTGCTCACCGGCGCTGTCGTCGAACGCAACATCCGCTCGGGCGAGAAGCTCGAGCCTGCCAATGTCGAAACCCGCGACATGCAGTACCTCTACAAGGAGGGCGGCGATCTGGTGTTCATGGACCAGACGAACTACGAACAGGTCACGATCAGCGCCGATCTGATCGGCCCGGCGCACGACCTGATGAAGGACAACCTGCCGTGCACGGTGGTGTTCTTCAACGAGCGGCCCGTCGATGTCGCGCTGCCGACGTTCGTCATGCTCGAGGTCACGGCCTCGGAGCCCGGCGTGCGCGGCGATACCAGCGGTAACGTCCAGAAGCCCGCCACGGTCGAGACCGGCGCCACGGTCGGCGTGCCGCTGTTCATCCGCGTCGGCGACACCATCAAGATCGATACGCGCACGCACGAGTACGTCGAGCGCGTCGCCAAATAACGTGCCGGCGGCACTGCGCGGCCGCGTCCTCGCCATCGACGGCGAGCTGGCGATCGTGCGCGGCGAGCGCGGCGACGTCCGAGCCCACGCCGAGCCGAGCTGGCGGCCCGGTGACCTGGTCGACCAGGCGGTCGTCGTGCGGCCGTTCCCGGGCGGCGATTACCCGGGGCCCGCGACCGAGGTCGCCCGGCTGCCGCGCCGGCGGCTCGCGTTGCTCGAGGCGCGCGGTCGGGCGCTCGCCGTGGTGCGGCGGTTCTTCGCCGAGCGCGACTTCCTGGAGGTGGAGACGCCGCTGCTGGTGCCGAGCCCCGGCCTCGAGATCCACCTCGACGCCGTGCGCGCCGGTGACGGCTACCTGATCACGTCGCCCGAGTACCAGATGAAGCGGCTGCTCGCGGCCGGGTTCGAGCGGATCTACCAGGTTTGCAAGTGCTTCCGCGCCGGCGAGCACGGCCCGCACCACGCCAGCGAGTTCTCGATGATCGAGTGGTACCGCGGGTTCGCCGAGCTCGAGGCGATCATCGACGACACCGAGCAGCTGGTCGCGGCGGTGGTCGCGGCCGTGGGGCAGGACACCCAGGCGCGCGTCGCCGGCCGGGTGATCGACGTCACGCCGCCCTGGCCGCGGCTCACCGTGCGTGCCGCGATGCACCAGTGGGCCGGGATCGACGTCGCCGGGGACGAGCCGGCGGCCGCGCTGGTGGCTGCGGTCCGCGCCGCCGGGATCGAGATCGCCGATGGCACCGCGTGGGACGACGCGTTCTTCGCCGGGTTTCTCGCCCGCGTCGACCCGGCGCTCGCCGCGCTCGATCGTCCGGTGATCCTCGAGGACTGGCCGGCGCCGCTCGCCGCGCTGGCGCGCCGCAAGCCCGGCGATCCGCGGACCGCGTGGCGGTTCGAGGCATACGTTGGCGGCATCGAGCTCGCCAACGCGTTCGGCGAGCTCACCGATCCGGTCGAGCAGCGCGCGCGGTTCGAGCACGACCAGGCGATCCGCCGCGCGCGCGGCCGGGAGGTCTATCCGATCGACGACAAGCTGATCGCCGCGCTCGCCGAGGGGCTGCCACCCTCGGCCGGGATCGCGCTCGGCTTCGATCGGCTCGTCATGCTGGCGACCGGCGCGCCGGTGATCGACGATGTACTGTCGTTCGCGGCCGGCGAGTTGTAGCCCCGGTGCGGCGCCCGATCCCCGTGGCCGCTACGGCGAGGCTTCCGCCGAGCGGCCGCCGCGCCGCGCACGTCCCGGGCTGGCGGCAGGGCGCCGCCCGCGCTCGAGCAGCGGCTTGACGAACTGGCCGGTGTAGCTCGCGGCGATCTTGGCGACCTGCTCCGGGGTCCCCGTCGCGATCACCGCACCGCCCGCGGCGCCGCCCTCGGGGCCCATGTCGATGATCCAGTCGGCGGTCTTGATCACGTCGAGGTTGTGCTCGATGACGAGCACGGTGTTGCCGTTGATGACCAGCCGATCGAGCACCTCGAGCAGCTTCTTGACGTCGCCGAAGTGCAGGCCGGTGGTCGGCTCGTCGAGCAGGTACAGCGTGCGGCCGGTCTGTACCCGGGCGAGCTCGCGCGCCAGCTTCACGCGCTGCGCTTCACCGCCCGACAGCGTGGTCGCCGGCTGGCCGAGCGAAAGGTAGCCGAGCCCGACCTCGACCAGCGTGTTCATGATCCGCGACAGCTGCTTGTGGTGCTGGAACAGCACGGCGGCCTCGTCGATCGGCGTGTCGAGGATCTGCGCGATGTTCTTGTCTTTGTAGGTCACGCGCAGCGTCGCGTCGTTGTAGCGCTGGCCCTTGCAGACCTCGCAGGTGACGAACACGTTGGGCAGGAAGTGCATCTCGACTTCGCGCACGCCGGCGCCCTCGCACGCCTCGCAGCGCCCGCCGCCTTGCTTGGCCGAGACGTTGAACGAAAACCGCCCTGCCTGATAGCCGTAGGTCCGCGCCTGGGGCACCTGCGAGTACAGCTCGCGGATCAGGTCGAACGCCTTGGTGTAGGTCGCCGGGTTGGACCGCGGCGTGCGGCCGATCGGCTGCTGGTCGATCACGATGCACTTGTCGACCTGGCCCAGGCCGGTCAGCGAGTCGTACGGACCGACGCGCTCGGTCGAGCGGTGCAGCATCCGGTTGAGCGCCGGGTAGAGCGTGGCGTTGATCAGCGACGACTTGCCGGCGCCCGAGACCCCGGTGACCGCGACCATTACGCCGAGCGGGATCTCGACGGTGACGTTGCGCAGGTTGTGCTCGCGCGCGCCGGTGAGCTTGACCCAGCTCGACGGCGTGCGGCGCTCGGCGGGCACCTCGATCCGCTCGGTCCCGGCGAGGAACCGCCCGGTGATCGACGCGGGGTTGGCCTTGATGTCATCGGGCGTGCCCTCCGCGGTCACCCGGCCCCCGTGGCGGCCGGCACCGGGGCCGAAATCGACGACCCAGTCCGCGGCCTCGATCGTCGCCTCGTCGTGCTCGACGACGAGCACGGTGTTGCCGAGGTCGCGCAGCCGGTGCAACGTCTTGATCAGCCGCTCGTTGTCGCGCTGGTGCAGGCCTATCGAAGGCTCGTCGAGCACGTAGAGCACGCCCGAGAGCTCGCTGCCGAGCTGCGACGCCAGCCGGATCCGCTGGGCCTCGCCGCCCGACAGCGTGCCCGCCGCGCGGTGCAGCGTGAGGTAATCGAGCCCGACGTCGAGCAGGAAGGTCAGCCGCGCCTTGATCTCCTTGAGCACCTCGCCCGCGATCGCGGCGCGCGATCCCGTGAGCTTCATCCCGGAGATGAACTGGTAGGCCTCCCGCACGGTCATGCCGGTGACGTCGACGATGGGCTTGTCGGACACGAACACCGCGCGCGACTCGGGGCGCAGCCGGGTGCCGTGGCACACCGCGCACGGGATCGCGCGGAAGAACTGCTCGTAGTGCGCCTTGGTGCGCTCGCTCGACGACTCGCGGTGGCGGCGCTCGAGCTGCGCGAGGATGCCCTCGAACCGCATCGCCCACTCGCCGGTCGAGTGCCGGCCCTCCCACTCCACGGTGACCCGCTTGTCGCCGGTGCCGTTCATCAGCACGTCGCGCTGCTTCTCCTGGAGCTTGTTCCACGGCTTGTCGAGATCGATCTTGAACGACTTGGCGAGCGCCTTGACGATGTTGGTCGTCCACCCCGAGTCCTTGGCGATCGACTCGCCCCACACCGCGACCGCGCCTTCGCGTAGCGACTTGGTCTGATCCGGCACGACCAGCTCGGGATCGGCCGCCAGCCGCTCGCCGAGGCCATTGCACTCCACGCACATGCCGAGCGGCGAGTTGAACGAGAAGCTCTGCGGCGACAGCTCGGGAAATCCGATGCCGCACGTCGGGCACGCGTTGGACTCCGAGTAGACCCGGGGCACCTTCTCGTCGCCGACCTCGACCATCAGCTTGCCCTTGCCCTCGCGCAGCGCGGTCTCGACCGAGTCGGTGAGCCGGCCGGTATCCTTGGCGTTGATCGTGAGCCGGTCGATCACCAGCTCGATCGAGTGCTTCTTCTGCTTCTCGAGCGCGTCGACATCTTCGAGCCGGACGATCATGCCGTCGATCCGCACGCGGACGAACCCGGCCTTGCGGAGCTCGCCGAACAGCTCGCGGAACTCGCCCTTGCGGTTCTCGGCCTTGGGCGCGAGCAGGGTCACCGAGGTCTTATCGGCGAGCCCGGCCAGCTCGCCGACGATCTCGCTCGACGTCCGGGCGCCGACCGCACCGCCGCACTGGTAGCAGCGCTGCTCGCCGGCCCGGGCGTACAGCACGCGGAGGTAGTCGTAGATCTCGGTGATCGTGCCGACCGTGGAGCGCGG